>Ga0206130_10000920_pt1 | contig 45578 bp, 45 predicted proteins | sample Helgoland_Spring_9_FD_148637 | JGI IMG/M metagenome (GOLD analysis project Ga0206130, IMG submission 148637) | Pelagic subsurface seawater microbial communities from Kabeltonne, Helgoland, North Sea - Helgoland_Spring_Bloom_20160512_1 | ecosystem: Environmental > Aquatic > Marine > Epipelagic ...
GGGCCGCCTCGCTCGACCTCGCATGGGTCGCGGCGGGCCGGTACGACGGCTATTGGGAATCCGCGTTACAACCATGGGACGTCGCGGCCGGGCTGTTGCTCGTCAAGGAAGCTGGCGGGTTCGTCACCGACTTCCGCGGCGGCGATCGTCCGATGGAGCGGAACGAGTATCTGGCCGCCAACGATGGCCTGCATTCGAAGCTCCACAAGCTGGTCGCAGGCGCGCTGCGCTAGGCAAAAGCGGCTGACTTGCGAGTGATTCTCACCGGGCTTGGCCTTGCCCGGTGGGCCTGCGCGGCCTAAAGCCTGTTCATCCTTCGCACCTGCGAGAAAGCCTTTGTTCGATCTATCGCAATATCTGCCGATTCTGCTGTTCCTGGGCGTGGCGCTGCTCCTGTCGAGCGCGTTCGTGTTCCTGCCGATGCTCGTCGCGCGGCTGACCGGCGCGCATAAACCCAACGAACAGAAACTGTCGGAATATGAATGCGGCTTTCCCGCGTTCGAGGATCCGCGCAGCCAGTTCGACGTGCGCTTCTACCTCGTTGCCATTCTCTTCATCATCTTCGATCTGGAAGCTGCCTTCCTGTATCCCTGGGCGGTCAGCGTGTTCACGCTCGGCTGGACCGCGTGGATTTCGATGATGGTGTTCATCGGCGAGCTTGCGCTCGGCCTAGTCTATGCCTGGAAGAAGGGAGCGTTGGATTGGGAATGACGCCTATGCCCAGCCCGTTAACGTCCGGCCCGTTAACGTCAGGTCCCGTCGAGCTCGATCGCTCGGCGCAATCGTCGGCGGTTCTGCCGCCCGATCAGGGGTTTTTCGACGGCCTGAACGGGGAGCTGACCGACAAGGGGTTCCTCGTCACCTCGACCGAGGAATTGTTCCAATGGGCGCGGACCGGCAGCCTGTGGTGGATGACGTTCGGGCTTGCCTGCTGTGCGGTCGAGATGATCCACGTCAACATGCCGCGCTATGACCTCGAACGGTTCGGGGCGGCGCCACGCGCATCGCCGCGCCAGTCCGATGTGATGATCGTCGCAGGCACGCTGTGCAACAAGATGGCGCCCGCACTCCGCAAGGTCTACGACCAGATGTCGGAGCCGAAATACGTGATTTCGATGGGCAGTTGCGCCAATGGCGGTGGCTATTATCATTATAGCTACAGCGTCGTGCGCGGCTGCGACCGGATCGTGCCCGTCGACATTTATGTGCCGGGCTGCCCGCCGACCGCGGAGGCCCTGCTGTACGGGATCATGCAGCTCCAGCGGAAAATCCGTCGCAGCGGGAGTATCGAACGGTGAGGTCGCCAGCGCCTGCCTATGCCGCCGATCTGAACGACGAGACGATCGCGCTCGCGACGTCGGCACTCGGTGCCGCGCTGATCGGCGCGGTCGATCAGGTCGGCGAGGTCGCGCTCTATGTCGAGCGCGCGTCGATCGTGACCGCGCTGTCGACGTTGCGCGATACGCCCGGTCTTGAATATCAGCAGCTGATGGAGATCGCGGGCGTCGATTATCCGAGCCGTCCCGAACGATTCGAGGTCGTCTATTGCCTGCTCAGCCTGACGCGTAACCATCGCCTGCACGTCCACGTCTCGACCGACGACGTTCAGCCGGTGCCGTCGGTAACGGGCCTGTGGCCGGTCGCAGGCTGGCTCGAACGCGAAGTCTACGACATGTACGGGGTGCTGTTCAGCGGCAACGCCGACCTGCGGCGCATCCTGACCGATTACGGGTTTCGCGGGCATCCGCAGCGCAAGGATTTCCCGCTCTCGGGCTTCGTCGAATTGCGCTACTCCGAAGATCAGAAGCGCGTCGTGTACGAACCGGTGCAGCTGGCGCAGGATTTCCGAAGCTTCGATTTCATGAGCCCGTGGGAGGGCGCCGAATATATCCTCCCCGGCGATGAAAAGGCCGCGGTGCCGCAGGCCAAGGGCGCGCCGACACCGCTCGCCGCCGCCGAGATCGCGAAGGCCGATACCGTCAAGCCGACCCCGGTCGAGGCAAGCGACCCCAAGACGACCGAAACGACCGCGCAGTCCGGTGCGGGCCAGCCGCATCCGGGGAACAAGCCGGGCGACAAGCCGGCTGAACCCGATGTCGTCCCCGACGCGGGGAAGGGGCAGAACCAATGAGCGATTATATCGAGGAAGTCCTCCATCAGGAGGATGGCGCCGATCCCACGGTCGGCGATGTCGCGATCCAGAATTACACGATCAACTTCGGTCCCCAGCATCCCGCCGCGCATGGCGTGTTGCGGCTGGTGATGGAGCTGGACGGGGAGATCATCGAACGGATCGATCCGCACGTCGGCTTGCTCCACCGCGGCACCGAAAAGCTGATCGAGTACAAGACCTACGCGCAGGCACTGCCCTATTTCGACCGGCTCGATTATTGTTCGCCGCTGTGCATGGAGCATAGCTTCGTGCTGGCGGTCGAGAAACTGCTCGATCTGGAAGTGCCCGAGCGCGCGCAATATCTGCGGGTGTTCTTCGCCGAACTGACGCGTATTTCGAACCACATGCTCAACCTCGGCTCGCACGTCATGGACGTCGGGGCGATGACGCCGAACCTGTGGCTGTTCGAAATCCGCGAAGACTGCATGAACTTCCTCGAACGCGTCAGCGGCGCGCGGATGCATTCGAATTATTTCCGGCCCGGCGGCGTCCATCAGGATGCGCCGTTGAAGCTGCTTGCCGATATCGGCGACTGGCTCGACACGCGGTTGCCGCGCTTGTTCGAGGATGCGATCTCGCTCGTCGCGGACAATCGCATCTTCAAACAGCGCAACGTCGATATCGCGACGGTCAGCCGCGACGATGCGATCGCCTGGGGCTTTTCGGGGCCGATGATCCGCGCCGCGGGCATCGCCTGGGACCTGCGCAAATCGCAGCCCTATGACGTCTATGCGAAGATGAACTTCGACATCCCCGTCGGCACCCGCGGCGATTGCTATGATCGGTTCATGGTGCGCGTCGAGGAGGTCCGCCAGTCGGCGCGGATCATGAAGCAATGTCTCGCCGAGATGCCCGAGGGGCCGATCGCCAGTCTGGATCGCAAGGTCGTGCCGCCCAAGCGCGCGGAGATGAAGCAGTCGATGGAAGCGCTGATCCATCACTTCAAGCTCTATACCGAAGGCTATCACGTCCCCGCGGGCGAGGTGTATGTCGCGACCGAAAGCCCCAAGGGCGAATTCGGCGTGTTCCTGGTCGCCGACGGCACGAACAAACCCTATCGCTGCAAGATCAGGCCGACCGCGTTCAGCCATTTGCAGGCGATGGATTTCATGAGCCGGGGGCATATGCTCGCGGACACCACCGCCATCCTGGGCGCGATGGATATCGTGTTCGGGGAGTGCGATCGGTGAAATTCATCCGGCGGCATATGTGGATCGGTGGCGCGTTGCTGCTGATCGCGGCGGCCGGGTATCTGGCATATTACGCGAGCTACAGGCTCGGTTTTTTCATGGGTTCGCACTGATGGCCGACGCACCAACCATTCCCGACGAAGCGGAAACGCGCGCACGCTGGGGCTCGTTCGCGTGGAACGACGACAACCAGAAAAAGGCGAACGAAATCCTGTCGCGTTATCCTGCGGGGCGTGAACAGTCGGCATCGATCCCGTTCCTCGATCTGGCGCAGCGCCAGGTGGGGGCGGAAACGCAGACGCAGGGCTGGCTGCCCGTGCCGGTGATCGAATTCGTCGCGCGCCAGATTGGTGTGCCGTACATGCGCGTGTACGAGGTCGCGACTTTCTACACGATGTTCAATCTCGCCCCGGTCGGGCGCTATCACGTCCAGGTTTGCGGAACGACGCCGTGCATGCTGGCGGGCAGCGACGATGTGTTCGCGGCGTGCAAGAACCGCGGGTTGGTCAAGGGCGCGACGACCCCCGACGGCTTGTTCACGCTTACCGAGGTCGAATGTCTGGGCACGTGCGCCAACGCGCCGATGGTCCAGATCAACGACGATAATTACGAAGACCTCGATTACGATCGCACCGCCGCGGTACTCGACGCGTTGGCGAAGGGCGAACATCCCGCGCCGGGATCGACGATCGGGCGACAGACGAGCTGCCCCGAGGGCGGGCCGACGACGCTGACCGCGATGGTCGGCGAAAACCATGATTACCGGGGCGAATGGGCATGAGCCTTTCCGACAAGGACCGTATCTTCACCAACCTCTACGGCTTCCAGTCGTGGCATCTCGATGCCGCGCGGGTGCGGGGCGATTGGGATGATACGGCGGGGCTGATGGCCCGGGGGCAGGACGCCCTGATCGACACGGTCAAGGCGAGCGGCCTGCGCGGGCGCGGCGGGGCAGGGTTTCCGACCGGCACCAAATGGAGCTTCATGCCCAAGGAGCCGAAACCCGATCGCCCGAATTTCCTCGTCATCAACGCCGACGAATCCGAGCCCGGATCGTGCAAGGATCGCGAAATCATCCGCCACGATCCGCACAAGCTGATCGAGGGCGCGCTGATCGCGGGCTTCGCGATGCGCGCGCGGGCGGCCTATATCTATATTCGCGGCGAATATATCCGCGAGGCCGAGGTGCTTTTCGCCGCGATCGCCGAGGCGTATGATGCCGGGCTGATCGGCAAGAACGCCTGTGGGTCGGGGTATGATTTCGACGTGTTCTGCCATCGTGGCGCGGGCGCCTATATCTGCGGCGAAGAAACCGCGATGCTCGAAAGCCTCGAAGGCAAGAAGGGTCAGCCCCGGCTGAAGCCGCCGTTCCCGGCGGGTGCGGGGCTGTATGGTTGCCCGACGACGGTCAACAACGTCGAATCGATCGCGGTCGTCCCGACGATCCTGCGCCGCGGCGCGGATTGGTTCTCGAGCTTCGGCGCGGAGGGCAATCGCGGCACGAAGCTGTTCCAGATCAGCGGCCATGTCGACAAGCCGTGCGTCGTCGAGGAAGCGATGAGCATCCCGTTCCGCGAACTGATCGAAAAACATTGCGGCGGTATTCGCGGCGGCTGGGACAATCTGCTCGCGGTGATCCCGGGTGGGTCGTCGGTCCCGCTGGTGCCCGCGAAGGACATCATCGATGCGCCGATGGATTTCGACGGGCTGAAGGCGGTCGGATCGGGGCTCGGCACCGCGGCGATCATCGTCATGGACAAATCGACCGACATCGTCCGCGCGATCAGCCGTCTCAGCTATTTCTACAAGCATGAAAGCTGCGGCCAATGCACCCCGTGCCGCGAAGGCACCGGCTGGATGTGGCGCGTGATGGAGCGGATGCGCACCGGCGACGCCGACATCAGCGAGATCGACACGCTGCATCAGGTGACCAAGCAGGTCGAAGGCCATTCGATCTGCGCTCTCGGCGATGCCGCGGCCTGGCCGATCCAGGGCCTGATCAAGCATTTCCGCCCCGAAATGGAGCGGCGGATCAACGAACGCGGCGCCAATACCGCGCCGATGATGGAAGCGGCGGAATGAGAATATCGTCCATGATCCTGTGCGGCGCACTAGCGGTCGCCGCGACTGGCGCCGCATCGGCGCAGCTCAAGCCAGAGGTTCAGACGGGTTCGTTGATTCCCGTGCAGCCTCAGGCAGTCGAGGCGGCTCGCGCGGGGGAGGTCCGCAAGGGTTTTGCCCGGTGCATCTATCGTAATGCGCCGCGCAAGGCCGTCGCCCTGCTCGAACACAGTGATCCACAGCGCGTCGATCTTGCTGCAGCCGGATTGAAAAATGTAAGCGCTGATCTTGGGATGGAGCGCTGCCTGAGTGCGGAAGTAGGGTCCGGGCAAAGTGCGCTAGGAATGAAGTTTCCTCCTGCCGTGCTCCGCGATTTGTTGGCTGAGGAAGCCTATCTGGCGGCGAACCGGACTGTACCGCCGACTCCGACCGGCGATCTGTCGATGGCGTCGAGTCATTATGTGTCGACCGACGATGCCTTGGCAAAAGCGCAGGCGATTGCTGCATTCACGGATTGCACGGTCACCACAGATGTGGTGCACGCGGACGGGCTGCTTCGCACGATGCCCGGGAGCATCGTGGAACACTCGGCGGCCCAAGCGCTCGCGCCGTCGCTGGGCGGCTGTTTAGTGCAGGGGCAGGAATTCAAGCTAACGCCCGGCAGTATTCGGGCGTTGCTGGCGTATGCGATGTGGAACCGCTTCGCTCGCGGTGTCGGACAATGAACAATATTTTGGCGAGCACTATCCATGCCCAAGGTTAAAGTCGACGGTGTCGAGATCGAGGTGCCGCAGGGTGCCACCGTGTTGCAGGCGTGCGAGCTGGCGGGGAAGGAGATTCCGCGCTTCTGCTATCACGAACGCCTGTCGATCGCGGGCAATTGCCGGATGTGCCTGGTCGAGGTGAAGCCCGGGCCGCCGAAGCCGCAGGCGTCGTGCGCCTTGCCCGCCGCGGACAATCAGGAAATCTTCACGACCACGCCGATGGTGAAGCACGCGCGCGAGGGGATGATGGAGTTCCTCCTCATCAATCATCCGCTCGATTGCCCGATCTGCGATCAGGGTGGCGAATGCGATCTTCAGGACCAGTCGATCGCCTATGGCCGCGGCCATTCGCGCTACACCGAGAACAAGCGCGCGGTGACCGAAAAATATATGGGGCCGATCGTGAAGACGATCATGACCCGGTGCATCCAGTGCACGCGCTGCGTTCGCTTCGCCGAGGAAGTCGCAGGCGTCGAGGAGATCGGCGCGATCTATCGCGGCGAAAATATGCAGATCACCAGCTATCTCGAAGAGGCGGTGACGAGCGAGCTCAGCGGCAATGTCGTCGATCTGTGCCCGGTGGGGGCGCTGACGGCCAAGCCATACGCCTATGAAGCGCGCCCGTGGGAACTCAAGAAGACGCTGACGATCGACGTGATGGATGCGGTCGGCACCAATATCCGGCTCGACAGCCGCGGTCGGCAGGTGCTGCGCTGCGTCCCGCGGATCAACGACGACGTCAACGAGGAATGGGCGACCGACAAGACGCGTCACGTCGTCGATGGGCTCGTGCGGCGGCGGCTCGACAAGCCCTATGTCCGGCGCGACGGCAAGCTGGTCGCGGTGACGTGGGACGAGGCCTTTGCCGCGATCAACGCGGTCGGCTCGGGCGACAGCGTCGCGGTGGTCGCGGGCGATCTGGTCGATTGCGAGACGATGTATGCGGCCAAGGCCCTGGCGCGCAGCATGGGGTCGTCGATGCTCGAAGGGCGTCAGACCGGGATGGGGTATGATACGTCGAGCCTTGCCGCCGTCAATTTCAACACGACGATCGCGGGGGTCGAGCGCGCCGACGCGATCCTGCTGGTCGGGACGAACCTCCGCTGGGAGGCGCCGCTGGTCAACACGCGCATCCGCAAGGCGATCAAGAAAGGCGCGCGCGTCTTCGGGATCGGTCCCGAGACCGAGCTGACCTACAAGGTCGACTGGATCGGCGACGATCTGGCGCTGCTCGGCGATCTGCCCGAGGCGGTGACCGAAGCGTTCGGCAAGGCCGAGCGCCCGATGGTGATCGTCGGTGGCGGCGCGCTGAAGGGCGGCCATGGCGCCGCGCTCAAGCTCGTCGAGACGCTCGGCCTGGTCAAGAATGGGTGGAACGGGTTCAACGTCGTCCATATGGCCGCCAGCCGGATGGGCGGGCTGATGCTCGGCTATGCGCAACCGGGCGGCATCGCCGATGTGATGGGGGCGAAGCTCGGTTTCTTCCTCGGCGCGGACGAGGTCGATTACAGCCAATTCGCCGGGTTCAAGGTGTTCGTCGGTCATCATGGCGATACCGGCGCGCATCACGCCGATGTGATCCTGCCGGGGGCGACCTATGCCGAGAAATCGGGGACGTGGGTCAATCTGGAAGGTCGCGTTCAGCGGGGCGAACGGGCGGTCTTCCCGCCGGGCGATGCCCGTGAGGACTGGACGATCCTGCGCGCGCTGTCCGAGGTGCTCGGCCACACGCTGCCGTTCGACAGCCTGGCGGGGCTCCGCGAAGCGATGGCGAGCGAGGTTCCCGCGCTGCGCGAGCCGGGGCTCGTCAGCTTCGACTGGAATCCGCCGTCGCTCAATGCGACGGGCGAGGGTGTCCTGACCGGCTATCCGATCAAGGATTTCTACCTGACCAACGCGATCTGCCGGGCCAGCCCGACGATGCAGCGCTGTTCGGCCGAACTGATCCACGGCGAGGAATTCGCGGAGGCCGCCGAGTGACCGAGTTTTTCCAATCCACCGTCGGCATGCCCTATGGCTGGGCGTGGTTCACCGCGACGATCGTCGGCATTCTGGTCATCGCGCTGCCGCTGATGCTCGCGGTGGCGATGATCATCTATGCCGATCGCAAGATCTGGGCGGCGATGGCGCTGCGCCGTGGGCCGAACGTGGTCGGGCCGTTCGGGCTGCTCCAGTCGTTCGCGGATGGGCTCAAGGTCTTCCTGCAGGAAACGATCATCCCGTCGGCGTCGAACCGCGTGTTGTTCCTGCTCGCGCCGATCATCACCTTCACCGTCGCGCTGATCGTGTGGGCGGTGATCCCGTTCCAGGCGGGCGTGGTGCTCGCTGACATCAACGTCGGGTTGCTCTATATTCTCGCGGCGTCGTCGCTGGGGGTGTATGGGATCATCCTGTCGGGATGGGCCTCGAACTCGAAATATCCCTTTTATTCGGCGCTGCGTGCCGCCGCGCAAATGGTCAGCTACGAAGTCGCGATCGGGTTCATCCTGATTTCGGTCGTGCTGTGGTCGGGCACGTTCAACCTCAGCGGCATCGTGATGGCGCAACAGGGCCATGGCCTGGGCATCGTCAACGGGTTCTGGATCAACCCGCTATTGTTCCCGATGGCGGTGATGTTCTTCATCTCGTCGCTCGCTGAGACGCAGCGCGCGCCGTTCGATCTGACCGAGGCGGAATCCGAACTCGTCGCGGGCTATCAGACCGAATATTCCTCGATGTCGTTCGCGCTGTTCTGGCTCGGCGAATATGCCAACGTCATCCTGATGTGCGCGCTCAACGCGACGCTGTTCTGGGGTGGGTGGCTGCCGCCGATCGACTGGGCGCCGCTCTATGTCGTACCGGGCATCATCTGGCTGTTCGCCAAGATCCTGTTCTTCTTTTTCGTGTTCAGCTGGGTGAAGGCCACCGTGCCGCGCTATCGCTATGACCAGCTGATGCGGTTGGGGTGGAAGGTGTTCCTGCCCGTGTCGCTGTTCTGGGTTTTCCTCGTGTCGGGCGTCCTGATGTGGATGCGCGTGGGAGTATCGTCGTGACCGTCGGTCAACTCGTCAAATCGTTTACGCTCTGGGAATTCGTGAAGGCGCATGCGCTGACGCTGAAATATTTCTTCAAGGCGAAGGCGACGATCAACTATCCGTTCGAACGCAACCCGGTCAGCCCGCGGTTCCGCGGCGAACATGCGCTGCGTCGCTATCCGAATGGAGAGGAACGCTGCATCGCGTGCAAATTGTGCGAAGCGGTGTGCCCGGCGCAAGCGATTACGATCGAAGCCGAACCACGCGACGACGGCAGCCGCCGGACGACGCGGTACGACATCGACATGACCAAGTGCATCTATTGCGGGCTGTGTGCCGAGGCATGCCCGGTCGATGCGATCGTCGAGGGGCCGAATTACGAATTCGCGACCGAAACCCGCGAGGAGCTGATCTATGACAAGGCCAAGCTGCTCGACAATGGCGACCGGTGGGAAAGTGCGATCGCGGCGAACCTTGCCGCCGATGCACCATATCGTTAATGCGCTGCACCATCGATTCATGCTTCAATTCTGGGCGTTCAAGGGGGCCTGACGCACTGTGATCCAGGCCATAGCCTTTTATCTGTTCGCGATCGTCGTGGTCGGATCGGGCGCGATGACGATATCGTCGCGCAACCCGGTCCATTCGGTGATGTGGCTGATCCTCGCCTTCTTCAATGCGGCGGGGCTGATGGTGCTCGTCGGCGCCGAGTTCATCGCGATGCTCCTCGTCATCGTCTATGTCGGCGCGGTCGCGGTGCTGTTCCTGTTCGTCGTCATGATGCTCGACATCGACGTCGCGGAGATGCGCGCGGGCGTCGCGCGCTATTTCGCGATCGGGCTGGCGCTGGCGGTGGCGCTGGCGGCGGAGATCATGATCGGGATCGGTGCGTGGAGCGCCGGCGGGGTCAAGATCGCACGGCGCGCCGCGCCGATCGACAGCGCGGTGCCCAATATCCAGGCGATCGGTGACCTGCTCTACACGCGGTATCTGTTCGTGTTCGAAGGCGCGGGGCTCGTTCTGCTCGTCGCGATGATCGGCGCGATCGTGCTGACGCATCGCGAGCGCAGCGGGGTGCGTCCGCAGAATATCGCGCGCCAGAATGCGCGGCGCCCGCAGGACGCGACGCGCAACGTCCAGCCGCCGGTGGGCGAGGGGGTCCAGCTGTGATCGGTCTGACGCATTATATGGTCGTCGCGGCGATCCTCTTCACGATGGGGGTGCTCGGCATCTTCCTCAACCGCAAGAATCTGATCGTCATCCTGATGGCGATCGAGCTGATCCTGTTGGCGGTGAACCTGAACCTGGTCGCGTTTTCGGCCTATCTGCACGATCTGGTCGGTCAGGTTTTCGCGATGTTCGTCCTGACCGTCGCGGCGGGCGAAGCAGCGATCGGGCTGGCCATTCTGGTCATTTATTTCCGCGGGCGCGGCACGATCGCGGTCGACGATGCCAACCGGATGAAGGGGTAATTCCGGCGTGATCCTGTTCATCGTCTTCTTGCCGCTGCTCGCAGCGGTGATCGCCGGGCTCGGCAACAAATCGATCGGCGCGGTGCCTGCCAAGGTCGTGACGACCGCCGCGCTATTCATCAGCTGTGCGCTGTCATGGCCGGTGTTCATCGGCTATCTGGCGGGCACGTCTGCGCCGACGATCGTCCCCGTCCTCAATTTCATCCAGTCGGGGACGATGGACGTCGCCTGGGCGCTGCGCGTCGATGCGCTGACCGCGGTGATGCTGGTCGTCATCACGTCGGTGTCGGCGCTCGTTCATCTGTATAGCTGGGGCTATATGGAGGAGGATCCGGATCAGCCGCGGTTCTTCGCCTATCTGTCGCTGTTCACCTTTGCGATGCTGATGCTCGTCACCGCGAACAATCTGGTTCAGATGTTCTTCGGCTGGGAAGGCGTCGGGCTCGCCTCGTACCTGCTCATCGGCTTCTGGTTCCGCAAGCCGAGCGCCAATGCGGCCGCGATCAAGGCTTTCGTTGTCAACCGTGTCGGCGATCTCGGCTTCATGCTCGGTATCTTCGGCACCTATCTGGTGTTCAACACCGTCTCGATCCCCGAAATTCTCGCCGCCGCGCCCGGCATGGGTGGTTCGACGATCGGGTTCCTCGGCCATCGGTTCGACACGATGACGGTGCTGTGCCTGCTGCTGTTCGTCGGCGCGATGGGCAAGTCGGCGCAGCTGGGGCTCCACACCTGGTTGCCCGATGCGATGGAGGGCCCGACCCCGGTGTCGGCGCTGATCCATGCCGCGACGATGGTCACCGCAGGTGTCTTCATGGTGTGCCGCCTGTCGCCGATGTTCGAACAGAGCCAGACCGCGTTGACGGTGGTGACGACGATCGGGGCGGCGACATGTCTGTTCGCGGCAACGGTCGCGGTGGTGCAGACCGACATCAAGCGGGTCATCGCCTATTCGACCTGTTCGCAGCTGGGCTATATGTTCTTCGCGGCGGGCGTCGGTGCCTATGGCGCGGCGATGTTCCACCTGTTCACGCATGCATTCTTCAAGGCGCTGCTGTTCCTCGGTGCCGGGTCGGTGATCCATGCGATGCATCACGAACAGGACATGCGCTATTATGGCGGACTGCGGAAACAGATCCCGGTCACCTTCTGGGGAATGATGGCGGGGACGCTCGCGATCACCGGCGTCGGTCTGCCCGGCGTGTTCGGGCTGCCCGCGATCGGGTTCGCCGGTTTCCATTCGAAGGATGCGATCATCGAGGCGGGCTGGGCGTCGGGCAATCCGGGCGTGTGGTTCGTCGGTGTGCTGGTCGCGCTGATCACGAGTTTCTATTCATGGCGGCTGATGTTCCTGACCTTCTGGGGTCAGCCGCGCTGGGCCGCGAGCGAGCATATCCAGCATGCGTTGCACGATGCCCATGGCCATGGCGATCACGACCAGGCGTCGCACGGCCATGACGCGCATCATCCCGACGAGGCGCATGCCAATCCGGCGAAGGCCGAAGACGCCGGGCATCGTCCCCATCTCGACGATGCACATCACGAAGAGTTGCCGGTGGGGACGGGGGGCTATCACCCCCATGAAAGCCCGCTGCCGATCCTGATCCCGCTGATCATCCTGTCGATCGGCGCGATCGCCGCAGGCTTCGTCTTCCACGGTTATTTCATCGAACCGACCGCGGGCGAAGACTATTGGAAGGGTGCGATCGCGTTCCGCGAACAGCTGATGCACGCGATGCACGGGGTGCCGACCTGGGTGAAACTGTCCGCGACGGTGGCGATGCTGCTGGGGCTGTTCACCGCCTGGTACGGCTATATTCGCAACACCGCATTCCCCGCGGCGGTCGCCGACCAGTTCCGCGTGTTGTACCGGGTGTTCAGCCACAAATGGTATTTCGACGAACTCTACGACCTGTTGTTCGTCCGTTCCGCCTTCGCGATCGGTCGCCTGTTGTGGCACCGGGGTGACGAGCAGACGATCGACCGGTTCGGGCCGAATGGCTCGGCGTGGGTCGTCATGCTCGGCAGCCGCGTCGCGGGGCGCCTCCAGACCGGATATGTCTATACCTATGCCTTTGTCATGCTGATCGGCCTGACCGCCGCCGTTACCTGGGCGATCGTACGATGAGCGGTTTCCCGATCCTGTCGGTCATGCTCGCGGTGCCCGCGATCGCGGCGATCGCGTGTTTGTTGATGAGCGCGGACAACGCCCGCAAACTCGCGCTGGCGGCGACGCTGGTCGACCTGGCGCTCGGCGTCGTGTTGTGGATGAGCTACGACATCGGCGGCGCGCAGTGGCAGTTCGTCGAACAGGGCGTGTCGATCGGGCGCTTCGGCTGGGATCTCGGCATCGACGGCTTCGCGCTGCTGCTGATCATGCTCAGCGTGTTCCTGATGCCGATCTGCATCGGGGCCAGCTGGCAGGCGATCACCAAGCGCGTGCCCGAATATATGGCCGCGTTCCTTTTCACCGAAGTGCTGATGATCGGCACTTTTGCGGCGCAGGACCTGTTCCTGTTCTACATCTTCTTCGAAGCCGGCCTGATCCCGATGTATCTGATCATCGGGATCTGGGGCGGCTCGAACCGGATCTACGCATCGTATAAATTCTTCCTCTACACGCTGCTCGGCTCGGTCCTGATGTTCGTCGCCATGCTCTATATGGCGCACACCGCGGGGACGACGAGCATCCCGGCGCTGATGGCCTATGACTTCCCCGCCGGTGTCCAGACCTGGCTGTGGCTCGCCTTCTTCGCGTCGTTCGCGGTGAAGATGCCGATGTGGCCGGTTCACACCTGGTTGCCCGACGCGCACGTCCAGGCGCCAACCGCGGGGTCGGTGATCCTGGCGGGCGTGTTGCTCAAGCTCGGCGGCTATGGCTTCCTGCGGTTCAGCCTGCCGATGTTCCCGGACGCATCGGCGCAGCTGACCTGGCTGATCTTCGCGCTGTCGGCGGTGGCGGTGATCTACACGAGCCTCGTCGCACTGGTGCAGAGCGACATGAAGAAGCTGATCGCCTATTCGTCGGTCGCGCATATGGCGATCGTGACGATCGGGCTGTTCGCGTTCAATCGGCAGGGGATCGAGGGCGCGATGCTCGTCATGCTGAGCCATGGCCTGGTGTCGGGCGCGTTGTTCCTGTGCGTCGGCGTCATCTACGATCGGCTCCACACGCGCGAGATCAGCCGGTATGGCGGACTGGCGATCAACATGCCGCGCTATGCGCTGTTCTTCCTGTTGTTCACGATGGCGTCGATCGGTCTGCCGGGCACCAGCGGCTTTGCGGGTGAGTTCCTGTCGCTGATGGGCACGTACCAGCTGTCGACCGGGATCGCCTTGCTCTGCACGACCGGGATCATCCTGGGCGCGGCCTATATGCTCTATCTGTATCGCCGGGTCGTCTTCGGGGAGATCAAGACGGACGATGTCGCCGCGATGCCCGATATGTCGCGGCGTGAATTGTGGCTGCTCGCGCCGATCGCCGCCGTCGTGATGTGGATGGGGGTGTATCCAGAAAGCTTCATCGCGCCGATGCGTAAGGACGTCGGTGTGTTGCTAGCACGGATCGACCGCGCCACGCCGATCAGCGATTCCCGGCCAACGGCGGGCAAACCTGCCGCGCCTGTCACTCAAGCCGCAGCTCACGAGGGCGCTCACTGATGTCCTATGCTGCCAATCTTGCCATGACCCTGCCGGAAGTCGTTCTCGCCCTTGGGGCGATTGCGTTGATGCTGGTGGCGGCCTGGGGTGGGCCATCGTCGACGAAGGCGATCAGCTGGGCCGCGGTGGCGGTGCTCGCGGGCGCGGGAATCGCGCTGATCGGACCTGCCTCGCACGGCGGCGACGCATTCGGCGGCTTGTACCGCGCGGATGCGTTCGCAGCCTTCGCCAAGGTGCTGATCTATATCGCTGCGGCGGTCGGGGTCGTGATGGCGCCCGATTTCTTCCGGCGGACCAGCGGCGACGATCTTCGTCCCGAGTATCCGGTGCTGATCCTGCTCAGCGCGTGCGGCATGGGCATGATGGTGTCAGCGGCGGACATGCTGACGTTGTACGTCGGCCTCGAGCTGCAAAGCCTGGCGGCCTATGTGCTGGCCAGCTTCATGCGGCGTGACGGGCGCTCGGCGGAGGCGGGGCTCAAATATTTCGTGCTCGGTGCGCTGGCGAGCGGGATCCTGCTGTACGGGATCAGCCTGGTCTATGGCTTCAGCGGCACGACCCTGTTCAGCGGGATCGCCGATGCCTATGCCGGGCCGCGATCGCTCGGCCTGATGTTCGGGCTGGTGTTCGTCTTCGCCGGGCTGGCGTTCAAGATCAGCGCGGTGCCGTTCCACATGTGGACGCCCGACGTCTATGAAGGCGCGCCCACGCCCGTGACCGCGTTCTTCGCGTCGGCCCCCAAGGTCGCCGCGATGGCGATGGCGGTGCGGGTCGCGGTCGAGGCGATGGGCCCGGCCACCGACCAATGGCGGCAGATCGTGATCTTCGCGGCGCTCGCCTCGATCATCCTGGGCGCAGTCGCGGCGATCGGGCAGGGCAATATCAAACGGCTGCTGGCCTATTCGTCGATCAACAACGTCGGCTTCGCGCTCGTCGGGTTGGCGGCGGGGACGCCCGAGGGCGTATCGTCGGTCTTGTTCTACCTCACTGTCTATATCGTCATGACGCTCGGCAGCTTCCTGGTCGTGCTCCAGATGCGCGACGAGACGGGCGAGCCGGTCGAGACGATCGCGAGCATGGCGGGCCTGTCGCGGACGCGGCCGTTGCTGGCGCTGGCGATGGCAATCTTCATGTTCTCGCTCGCGGGGATTCCGCCGCTGCTGGGGTTCAACGCCAAGCTGGCGGTGTTTTCCGCCGCGGTCGATGCGGGGCTGTTCCCGCTGGCGGTGGCAGGCTTCGTCGCCTCGGTCATCGGCGCCTATTATTATCTGCGCGTCATCAAGGTCATGTATTTCGACGAGCCCGCGCCTGCGTATGGCGGGGAGGCTGGCGCGATCGAAGGCGGCCTGATCGCCGCCGCGGCGGTGGTAATCTCCCCGGTCGGTTGGCTGTTGCTCGCGCCCTTGGGGGCGTTGACGCTGACCGCCGCGCAGTCGCTGTTCTGACGACGATCCGCACGGTCGCGGAGACGGGATCGACCAACGCCGATATGCTGGCGTTGGCGCGGCAGGGTGCGACCGAGGGGTTCTGGCTGCGCGCGGAACGGCAAATGTCGGGGCGGGGGCGACACGGACGCGACTGGTCGTCGCCGATCGGCAATTGCTACGTCAGCACGCTGGTCCGGATTCGCCCGACCGATCCCCCCGCCGCCACGCTGGCGCTGGTCGCCGCGATCGGCCTGGCCGAGACGGTCGAGGTGTATCGCCCCGCCGATGGGGTGACCCCGCCGGTGCGGATCAAATGGCCCAACGACCTGTTGATCGACGGCGCGAAACTGTCGGGCATCCTGCTCGAACGGGCCGACGATGCGGTCGTGATTGGGATCGGCGTCAATCTGGCGCATCACCCCGACCTGCCCGATCGCGCGACGACGAGCCTGGCGGCGCAGGGCATCACCGTCGATGCGGCGTCGTTCGTCGAGACGCTGGCCGATAGCATCACGCGATGGGTGTCGCGATGGCGCGGCGAAGGGTTGGCGGCGGTACGCCAGCGTTGGGTACGCGCCGCGCATCCGGTCGGCACGGCGCTGACCGTCCGGCTGCCCGATGCCACGATCGAGGGATTGTTCGATGGACTGGATGCCGACGGCGCGTTGCTGTTGCGGTTGGCGGACGGGTCGCGGCGCGTGATTCACGCCGGCGACGTCTTTCTGTTATAGGACCCGATATGCTGCTTGCGATCGATGCCGGGAATACCAACGTCGTGTTCGCGCTTGTCGACGGCACGGGGCCGACGCGGGAGATCAAGGCGCGCTGGCGGATCGCGACCGACCCGCGCCGCACCGCGGACGAATATGCGGTATGGCTCAGCCAGTTGCTCGCGCTCGAGGGGTTCGACCGATCCGACGTGTCGCGGGTGGCGATCGCGACGGTGGTGCCGCGGGCGCTCCACAATCTTACGGTGCTGGCGCAGAAATATTTCAAGACCGATCCGCTGATCGCGGGACGGGCGCCGATGGAATGGGGCATCGCCATCGATGTCGACGAACCCGCCTCGCTCGGCGCGGATCGCGCGATCAACACGATCGCGGCGCATGCGCTCCACCGCGGCGACCTGATCGTCATCGATTTCGGCACGGCGACGACGTTCGACGTCAGCGATTATTCGGGGGCGTATAAGGGGGGGATCATCGCGCCCGGGATCAACCTGTCGCTCGATGCGCTGGTGACAGCGGCCGCGAAATTGCCGCGGATCGCGATCGAGGCCCCCGCGATCCCCGGCGTGATCGGGCGCAACACCGTCGACCAGATGTCGATCGGCGTCTATTGGGGCTATATCGCGATGATCGAAGGGCTCGTCACGCGGCTGAAGGCGGAGGTGGGGCGACCCGTCACCGTCATCGCCACGGGGGGCCTCGCCACATTATTCGAACAACATACCAACGTCTTCGACGTGATCGAACCTGATCTGACGATCCAGGGACTGGCGATCATGGTCGACAATGCCCATATGCCAGCGTGACGCGCTCGCGCCGACCTGGCCTGCGGGCGCTATCAATTTTCTCGAAAGAACCGAATGACTCCCAAGAATAAAGAACTGCTCTTCTGTGCCCTTGGTGGCTCGGGAGAGATCGGCATGAACGTCAATCTGTACGGTGCCGAAGGCAAATGGCTGATGGTCGATTGCGGCATCACCTTTGCCGACGCCGCCTATCCCGGCATCGATGTGATCCTGCCCGACCTGGCGTTCATCGAAGACCGGATCGACGATCTGGTCGGGATCGTGCTGACCCATGGTCATGAGGACCATATCGGCGCGCTGCCCTATCTGGCCGAGGATCTGGGCGTACCCCTCTACGCCACGCGCTTCACCGCCGGGCTGATCCGCGGCAAGCTGGATGAGGAGGGCATCGCCAACCGGGTATCGCTCAAAATCGTGGAGACCGGCAAGGCGTTCAAGGTCGGGCCGTTCGGGCTGACCTTCGTCGAACTGTCGCATTCGATCCCCGAACCCAATGCGCTGATCATCGACACGCCCGCGGGCCGCGTGTTCCACACCGGCGACTGGAAGCTGGACGCGACGCCGGTGATCGGCACCCCGACCAGCCCCGACGCGCTCGCCGCGATCGGGGACGAGGGCATCGACGTCCTCGTCTGCGATTCGACCAACGTCTTCAACACCGAAGCGTCGGGATCGGAAGCCAGTGTCCGCAAGGGACTGGCCGAACAGGTCGCCAAGGCGAAGGGGCGGGTGCTCGTCACCACCTTCGCCTCGAACGCCGGACGGCTCCACACGCTGGGGCAGGTCGCGCGCGAAACGGGGCGCAAGCTGTGCGTCACCGGGCGCTCGCTCGACCGGATCCTCAAGGTCGCGCAGGCGAGCGGCTATCTCACCGATTTTCCCGACACGATCGATCCCGACACCGCGATGCGGCTGCCGCGCAACAAGGTGCTGATCGTCGCGACCGGCGGGCAGGGCGAGGCGCGCGCGGCGCTGGCGCGCGTCGCGGAGGGGACGCACCCGATCAAGCTGGAAAGCGGCGATACGGTCATCTTCTCGTCGAAGCAGATTCCCGGCAACGAAGTCGCGATCGGGCGGATCCAGAACACGCTCGCGGGGCGCGGGGTCGAAATGGTCACCGAACGCCAGGCGCATGTCCATGTGTCGGGCCATCCGGGTCGCCCCGAACTCGCCAAGATGTACGACTGGATCCGTCCCGACCTGCTCGTCCCCGTCCATGGCGAGATGCGGCACATGATGGAACATGCGCGGTTCGGGCTGGCGGAGGGAATTCCCCACGCGATCGTCCAGGCGGATGGCGATATCCTGCGGCTGCTGCCCAAGGCGGCGAAGATCGGCAATGCCGGCGTCGGGCGACTGGTGCTCGATGGCGATGTCATCCTGCCCGCCGATGGCAACACGATCAACGAACGCCGCAAGCTGGCGCTGAACGGCCAGATTTCGGTCGCGGTCGGGCTCGACAAGGGCGGGCGGCTGATCGGGTCGCCGCAGGTCCGGGTCCAGGGCGTTCCGGTCGAGGAAGATCGCGTGGCGTTCGTCGACGATGCGGTCGCGGCGGCAGCGGCGGCGATCAAGGGCGGCAATCGCGATATCGAGCGGCGGCGCGAGGATATCCGGCTGGCGGTGCGCAAGGTCGCGACGCGCTGGACGGGCAAGAAGCCGATCGTCGACGTGCTGCTGATCCAGGGCTGATCGGCGATGAAGCTGACATCGATGGTCGCGATCTATGTGCTGATCTGGGCCTTTTCGGTGTTTCTGGTCCTCCCGTTCGGTGTGCGCACCACGCGGGAGGTCGGGGCCGATCTGGTACCCGGGCAGGCCGACAGCGCGCCGCACGAGGTGCGGCTGGGCCGGATCGCGATGCGCGTCACGATCGTCGCGACGCTCGTCTTCCTCGTCTTCCTCGCCAATTATTATTTCGGCTGGCTGACGACCGACGCGTTCAACGATTACGCCCAGCGCGCAGTCGGCGCCTAGCGCAGGCGTTCGATCGCCTGGGCGAGCGCGACATAGAGCTTGCCCATGTCCGACGACAACAGCGTGACGCCCAGCGGCGACCCGTCGCGCTGCGCCAGCACCGCGCGCAACATACCCTCGAAATCATGGATGTACCGGTTGACGGTGTCGCGAAACGCGGCATCGTCATCGTATAGCCGCGCGATGTCGCGTGCGTCGGCGGGTTCGAGGATACGCACCGCGCGTCGCGTGAACACGCCGCGGTCGCCCTTCAGATAAGCGGCCCAGGCGCTGTCGGTGATGTCGGGCGCGAACGTCTTGGTGATGTCGATCGACGCCGAATTGAGCGATTCGATCAGCAGCGACACGCGCCGTGCGAAGGTGTCGCGGTCATGGTCCTCACGCTCGACGCGCGCATCCTCGAACCGGGTTTCGAGCAGTGCGGTCTGGTGCGCGATCTCCTGCACCTGCCCCGCCAGCCGTTCGGTCGCGCGGGTCGCCGCATCGACCGCGACCGCGGTGGCGTCGCCGATCGCGGCGACCTGTCGTTCGACGGTATCGCTGGTCGCGCGGCGCATCGCCTCCGCACTGGCGGCTTCCAGCGCATTCGCGGCCTCGGGGATCACGGTCGCGAGCGTTTCGCGTGCCTTGTCCGCGGCGACCGCGGCGGTATCGCGCACGCGGAGCAATGCATCGACGAGCCGCGGCGCCGCATCCTCCGCAAAGGCATGTGTCTTGCCGATCGTATCGTCGACCATCATCCCGAGTGCATCGGCCTTCACCCGGCCCTCCGCCAGCGTGTCGAGCAGGGTCTTGGACAGATGATCGAGCGTCCGCCGCTGTTCGGCGATGACGCCCGCAATCGCCTCAATCGCGTCATGGGTGCTTTCGGCGGCGGTGACGAGCGCGAGCAGTTCGGGCTTGGCCTGAGTCACCACCGCCTTGCTGGCCGCGACCTTCTCATCGAGGCGGGTCAGCGCATCGGGCAAGGTCTCATCGATTTCGCGCGCCGCGGAATCGAGCGCGATCAGCAGCGTTTCGGTCGTGCCGATCGTGCGATTGGCCATCGATTCGCCCGCCTTCAGCGCTTCGGTCATCGCATCCGCCGATCCGCCCAGCGCGCTGATCGAGGCGGCGAGGAGTTGCGATTTTTCGACCCCCTGGACGTGCAGCGCATCGATCCGGTCCTCGACCCGCGCGATCCCTGCATCGAGCCCCGCGAGCAGATCGGCGCTGGCGTCGCGTTGCCCGGCAAGCCGCTGGACGACGCGGTCGGTGACCGCCTCGATCGCGGCGATCCGGTCGGCCAACGCATCGGCGCTGTCGCGCGCGGCGTGATCGAGCGCGGCCTGATTGGCGCCGACCATCGCGAGCACCGCATCACCCTGCGCGGCGATCCCCTGCCGGGCCTGGTCGACCGCATCGGCGGTGCGACCGAGCAGTGCGTCGACCGCCGCGGACATGTCGCTCGCGACCGCCTCCAGCCGCGCGCCCGCGGTTTCGCTGGTCGCATCCATCCGCACGATATGCGCCGCCAGCCGCTGCGCCGCGCCGCCCGCGACCGCATCGGCCTCGCGCCCGCGTTCGGCGAGCGCGGTCAGTTGGGCATCGAGCGCGGCGGCATGCTCGCCCGCGGACAGGCCGGTCGCGACGAGGCGGTCGGCAATCGCGGTCGTGTCGGCATGCGCGCGGGGCAGCGAGGCGAGCAGCACGTCGAGGCTCTGCCGCGCGTCGTCGGCGGCGTGGCGCAAGGTCGCGGCATGCGCATCGGCCTGCCCGATTTCCAGCGCCAGCCCGCGCCCGATCGTGACCAGTCGTTCGTTGGCGCCATCGCCCATCGCCATCAGCGTGGTGATCTGGTCCGACAGCGCGCGCCGGTTCGCCTCCATCGTCGCGCCGATCGCGGCGACGGTGCGATCGAGGCTGGCCGCCTCCGCGCGCATCGCCTGTGCGGTCGCGCCGAACCGTCGTGCTTCGCGGCGGCTGGTGCGCATCGCGAGCAGCCAGACGATGCCGATCAACGCGGGTACGGTCGCCAGCGCCGCGACGAACTGCGCCAATGCCACCGGCGCCAGCGTGCCGATCGAATCGCGCGCGAGCCAGAGCATCATCGCGATCCAGACCAGCGCGAGGCCGATCGCGCCAGCGGTCGCGACGCGCGCGATCCAGCGCCGACCGTCTTGATCGTCATCGCCGCCGACATCGTCATTCTGCATCAGTTCGTAGGCCGATTCGGGTGAATCGATACCGATGGCGCCGGTTCCCAGGTCGTGCGCCGTCGCATCGGCGCGGATGTCGATAATCATGGAACCCCCGTTCATCGGCGATATTTACCACGTTTGGACGCGCGACAAAGCAATAACGCAACGATTGGTTAAGCAGCCTGCCGATAGAGAGGTGTGATGGCGTATGATCCCGGTGCAATCGATGCGACTCTGACCGCTGCGGTCGGCGACGAACCAGGCCTGATCGCCGAATTGCGGTTGGCCTTTGTCGAAGGGGCAGAGCGGGCGTCGGCGGCGCTGGCGACGGCATCCGACCTGATCGCATGGCAGACCGCCGCACTGCGGCTGAAGGGGCTGGCGGCCAGTTTCGGGGCGACGCGGCTGATGGCGCTGGCGGGACAAGCCGCCGACCGGCCGTTCGATCGCGCGATCCTCGTGAAGCTGGAACGCGCGATCGCGCGCTTGTAACCACGCCACGGCCCGCGCGATGCGGGCGGGGATCGCCCCCATGGGCTTTGCATCCGGGATTTCACCGCTTAACAGCCGATGATGCTTGCCGGGCTTCTCATCGCGACCCACGACGCCGACGATCGACTACAGACGCTGACCGCGACGCTGCCGTTCGGCGGCGTGACGCTGATCGAATATCAGGCGCGGTTGCTGATCGGGGCGGGGGCGTCGCAGATCGTCGTGATGGTCGCGCGGCTGACCCCTGAATTGCTGGGTGCGATCAGCCGGATCGCGCGCCGCGGCATCACCGTCGACACCGTGCGATCCGCCGCAGAGGCCGCGGAAAAACTGCATCCCCTCTCGCGTGTCCTGATGCTGGCCGATGGCCTGACGACGACGCCCGACGTCATCGCGACACTGGCCCGCGAAGGCGGCGATGCGCTGTTGGTCGTCGATGAGGAGGAGCGCGACGGCACGTTCGAACGGGTCGGGGGCGGCATGGCCTGGGCCGGGATCGCGCGGCTCGATCCCCGGCGGATCGGCGAACTTGCGGCCTTGCCTCGCGATTACGACATGGAATCGACATTGGTCCGGCTCGCGTCGCAGGCCCGCGCGGTGCATGTCCAGCTGCCCGCGGGCGCGCTGATGCGGGGGCACGGCGTCGATCATCGGGGGGGCGTGCTGGTCGAGCGCGGGCGCAGCGTCCTGGCCGCGGCGGTGTCGACCGGGCGGACGTGGTTCGACCGGCTGGTCGTCGCGCCGCTCGCACGACTGCTGGTGCCGCTGGCGGTGCCGCGAACCGTCCCGGTCGTCGGGATCGCGCTGGGCGCCGCGGCGGTCGCCATCATCGGGTTGGGCAGTCTGTCGTTCGGACGGATGGCGCTCGGCTGCGTGCTCGTGACGACCGCGACGATCGCCTGCGCGCTGGCGGGCATGCTGGCGACGTTGCGCGACGAGGATCATCAGGCACGCGCGCTGGAATGGGCGACGCTGGGGCTGCCGGCGCTGGCGCTGCTGCTCGACGGAAGGGCCGCGGCGCTGGCGGCAGGGCAGGGCGGGCCGCAGATCGTCGCGGTCGCGGCGGTTGTCGCCGGGGCGTTGGCCGAACGCGCGTCGGGGGTGATCGACCGGCCTTATTGGTTTGCGACCCCGCCCGCGTTGCTCGCCATCGCGACGTTGGGCGCGGTGGTTGGCGCACCCGTCGCCGGGCTGGCGATTACCGCGCTGGTCGCGACCGCGACGCTGGCGGGCGGAATAGAGCTGTTGCGGCGACAAGCTTAGCCGCGTTTTAACGCAATCCCCGGTAATGGAACCTGATGTCGGTCGAACGAGACCCTGTTGAGCACGGCCTGGAGGCTCGTCTCGCCGCTGCGCGGCAGGCGGGGGGGCGTGCCGATTCGCGACTGACCGGATCGATCGACGATTTCTTTCTGGCCGACGATGCGCGGCTCGACGAACGGATGCGCGCGACCGTCGCGCAGCTGCTCGGCGGGATCGTCCGCAGCATCGAAACCGATATCCGCCGCCACGCCGCGCGCGTCCTGTCGAGCGGCGGTGCCGATCGCCGGGCCGAGGCACTGCTGCGCGGTCACGACGATGTGGTCGATCGATTGTCGCGCGCCGGGTTGTTGCGCGACCGGCAGTTGATGGACGAATTGATCGCGCGCGTCCGCGGCGACATCATCGCGGCGGCGCTGCCGATCGATCGGGACGGGCCCGATGACGGTAGCATCCTGTTGCGACTGGCTGACAGCGACGATGGCGTCGTGGCCGTCGCCGCGCGGACGTTATTGTCGGCGGAGGTCCGCCGTCGCGCCGCGATCCACGGCGATGCCGCGATGACGGGCGATGTCTCGGCCGAGCTGCATCATCGCCTGATCTGGTGGATCGCCGCGACGATCCGCGAGGCGATCGTCGCATGCGAGGGTGACGATGCCGCCACCGACCGCGCGATCGTCGCGGCGGCGCAGCGCAGCCTGGCCGCGCATGACGAGGGCGACCGGGTCGAGGCGGTCGCGATGCGGCTGGCCCAAGCGATCGGCGCGCGGGCGGACGAGCTGGCGCCGCTGTTGATCGACTGTCTGCGCGATCGGCGGCTGATCCTGTTCATCGCCTGTCTCGGGCGAGCGCTCGACATGGATTATGACAGCACCCGGGCGATCGTAATCGAGCCGGAGGGCGACCGGCTGTGGCTGGCGCTGCGCGCGCTCGATTGCGACCGGGCGACGATCGCGCGGATCGGCCTGTCGCTCGCCGACGCCGATCCCCGCCGCGATCTGGAGCGGTTCGCCGACGAGATCGACGCCCTGGCCGCGATCCCGGTCGACGTCGCGCGATCCGCGCTTGCACCACTGACGCTCCATCACGATCTGCGGCTGGCGATCGATGCGCTGGCACGAAAGACACAAAGATGAAGGCCGATGGCATCCCCGACGTCCCCGTATCCCATGCGCGGATCGACGACGCCGGTCGGCTGGTCAGCGCGGACCCGGCGATCGACGCGCTCAACCGCGCCGCGGGTGGGGCCATCGGCGCACCGCTGGCAATTCCGGCGCTCGCCACGATCGTCCGCCTGGCCGCGCGGCTCGGCATCCTGGTGTCGCGGCAGGCGACCGTCGCCGATGGCGATGCCGATCTGGACCTGTGGGTTCGTGCGCAGCCCGATGACGGTGCGATCCGGCTGGCGGTGAGTGGCTGGCGAGAGGTTCGCGCCGCGGCGCCCGCGCTCGGCGAGCCCGTCCATGCGCCCATCGACGCCGACCTGCGGTGGGAAGTCGACGCCGCGCTGCGGCTGACATTCGTGTCGATCGACACCGCGCGCCGCTGGGGCATCGATGCGCTGTCGCTCTTGGGCCAACCGTTGACCGCCTTGTTCGCGTTCGACGATCAGGCGTTGCCGATCCTCGATGCGGTCGCCCGGCAGCGTCCGTTCGAGGAACAACGCGCGACGGTACGCGGCAGCGACCGCCAGGTGGTGATCGAGGCCAGCGTCCGTCGCGGCAGCGATCAGTCGTTCGCCGGGATGATCGGCGGCGCGCGCGCGGTCGCGCCCGCCGCATCCGAAGGAACATCGGCGCCAACAACAACGCCAACATCAACGAGCGCCAGCCCGCCACCGCCGCCCGAAATCTTCACCGACGGGATCGACAAGGCGCTTCGCACCCCGCTGGCGCGAATCATCGCCAATGCCGACACGATCAACGCGGGCCATGACGGCCCGATCGGCGACGGGTATCAGGGCTATGCCACCGATATCGCCAATGCCGGGCGTCACCTGCTCGGGCTGGTCGACGATCTGGTCGATCTACAGGGAATCGAACGCGCCGGATTCCGGGTCGATGTCGAGTCGATCGATCTCGCCGATGTCGCGCGGCGGGCGGCGGGGTTGCTGTCGCTGCGCGCGTCGAATGCCGAGGTCGCGCTGGCGCGTCCGTTGGCGAGCGTCGCGGTGCCCGGGCGCGGGGATTTTCGACGGACGCTGCAAATTCTCGTCAATCTGATCGGCAACGCGATCCGCTATTCCCCCGCGGGCGCGGTCGTGACGATCACCACGGGTGTCGCCGACACCATGGCTTTCGTGACGGTCGACGATCAGGGGAAGGGGATCGATCCCACCGATCAGGCGCGGATCTTCGACAAGTTCGAACGCGTCGATACCAGCGAGCCGGGTGGCAACGGGCTGGGTCTGTATATCGGTCGACGGCTGGCGCAGGCGATGCGCGGTGACCTGACCGTCGACAGTGCGCCGGGCGAGGGGGCCCGCTTTACGCTGACGTTGCCGACCGGGGACTGAAGCGTCGACCGGTCATCGCAACCGTCGGTCAACGCCGCAGACGGCGCCCCACCAGGATCAGCAACAGCCCCAGCGCCGCGAGCGCCGCGCCGCGATCCGCCCACGGGCGCTGGTCGAGCATGAAGCTCGACGCAGGCCAGTGGATGTACCCGAGCCCCTGGCCGATCCACAGCAACCCCATCAGCGTCGCCAGGACGCCGACGATCATCAGGATCATGCGCAGGGGCCGGTGCATCAGCGGTCGGTGACCGCGACGTAGGGACGCTGCGTCGGGCCGTTATACAGCTGACGCGGGCGACCGATCTTCTGGTCGGGATCGGTGATCATCTCGTTCCACTGCGCCACCCAGCCGACGGTGCGCGCGAGCGCGAACAGCACGGTGAACATCGACGTCGGGAACCCGATCGCCGACAGGATCACGCCCGAATAGAAATCGACGTTGGGGAACAGCTTCTTCTCGACGAAATACGGATCGTTGAGCGCCATTTCCTCGAGCTGGATCGCGACGTCGAAGACCGGGTCGGTGACCTTCAGCGCGGTCAGAACCTCCCGCACCGTCTGCTGCATCACCGTCGCGCGCGGGTCGTAATTCTTGTAGACGCGATGACCGAAGCCCATCAGGCGGAACGGATCGTTCTTGTCCTTCGCCCGCGCGATGAATTCGGGGATCCGGTCGGGCGTCCCGATTTCGCGCAGCATGTTTAGCGCGGCTTCGTTGGCACCGCCATGCGCCGGGCCCCAGAGGCAGGCGATGCCCGCCGCGATGCATGCGAAGGGGTTCGCGCCCGACGATCCGGCAAGCCGAACGGTCGAGGTCGAGGCATTTTGTTCGTGATCGGCATGCAGGATGAAGATGCGGTCGAGTGCCTTTTCGACGATCGGGTTCACCTCATAGGGCTCGGCCGGAACGCCGAAGGTCATCCGCAGGAAATTGCCCGTGTAGGACAGCGAATTGTCCGGATACAGGAAGGGCTGACCCAAGCTGTACTTATACGCCATCGCCGCCAGCGTCGGCATCTTGGCGATCAGCCGGTGCGATGCGATCGTGCGCTGATGTGGGTCATGGATGTCGGTCGAATCATGGTAGAAGGCCGACAACGCACCGACGACACCGCACATGATCGCCATCGGATGCGCATCGCGGCGGAACCCGCGATAGAAGGTGGCGAGCTGTTCATGGACCATCGTGTGGCGGCTGATCGTATAGCTGAACGTGTCGAGTTCGTCCTGCGTCGGCAGCTCTCCGTTCAACAGCAGATGCGCGACCTCCATGAAGGTCGATTGTTCGGCGAGTTCGCCGATCGCATAGCCACGGTGGAGCAATACGCCCTCGTCACCGTCGATATAGGTCAGCTTCGATTGGCAGCTGGCGGTCGAGGTGAACCCGGGGTCATAGGTGAACGCCCCGGTGTTGGCGTAGAATTTGCGGATATCGACGACATCGGGGCCGACCGAGCCCGACATGACCGCGTAACTGCCCTCCTGGCCGTCGAGGGAGATGGTCGCTGTATCCGTCATATCTTTTCCTTCCTGTCAGGCCGCCATCTGATCGTGGATGCGGCCAAGGCTTTCCTCGCGGCCCAGGACCACGAGGACATCGAAAATGCCGGGCGACGTCTTGCGCCCGGTAAGCGCAGCGCGGAGCGGCTGGGCGACCTGACCAAGCTTGACGCCGCGGTCCGCCGCTACCTGCCGTACCGCAGCTTCAAGAGCCTCCGTATCCCAGTGGTGCACTGCGTCAAGCGCAGCGTGGGCACTGGCCAGGATCGATGGCGCCTCACCCGACAACAGATCGGCGGCGGCAGGCTCGATTCCAAGTGGACGGGTCGCAAAAAGGAATGCGGCGTTGGTCGCCAGCTCATTCAGATTGGCCGCGCGCGCCTTCAACGATGGCATGGCGCGCTGCAGCAACGGCACCGCGTCGTCACCATACCCGCCGATGGAGGCGACCAGCGTCGCCAGCCGCGCATCGTCCGCTTCACGGATATAATGGCCGTTCAGGTTTTCGAGCTTTTTCAGGTCGAACCGCGACGGGCTCTTGCCGACGCCTTCCAGCGCGAACCAGTCGGTCGCCTGCGCGCGGCTGATGATTTCGTCGTCGCCATGGCCCCAACCCAGCCGGAGCAGGTAATTGTCGAACGCTTCGGGCAGGATGCCCAATTCGTCGCGATACGCCTCGATCCCGACGGCGCCGTGGCGTTTCGACAGTTTCGCGCCGTCGGTGCCGTGGATCAGAGGGATGTGCGCATAGGCCGGGGCGGGCCAGCCGCCCTCGATCGCGTCCATCGCGCGATAGATCGGCAACTGGCGGAACGCGTTGTTCAGATGATCGTCGCCGCGGATGACATGCGTCACGCCCATGTCGTGATCGTCGACGACGACCGCGAGCATATAGGTGGGCGTCCCGTCCGACCGCAGCAGGACCATGTCGTCGAGCTCGGCATTCTGCACGGTCACGCTGCCCTGGACCCGATCCTCGATCGTCGTCGCCCCGTCGCGCGGGGCGCGCAGCCGGACGACGAAGGGCTGGTCGACCGGTGCGGTGGCGGGATCGGCGTCGCGCCACGGGCTGCGGATGCGCAGCGGCTGGCGCGCGGCCTGCGCCGCGGCACGCTGCGCGGCGATTTCGTCCTGCGTCATGTAGCAGCGATAGGCGTGGCCGCCGTCGAGCATCGCGTGGGCGACCGCGGCGTGGCGATCGGCGCGCGCGAACTGGAACACCGCATCGCCATCCCAGTCGAGCCCGAGCCAGCGCATCCCGTCGAGGATCGCGTCGATCGCGGGCTGGGTCGAACGCGCACGATCGGTATCCTCGATCCGCAGCAGGAACCGCCCGCCATGATGGCGCGCGAACAGCCAGTTGAACAACGCGGTGCGCGCGCCGCCCAGATGGAGATACCCCGTCGGCGACGGCGCGAAACGGGTGACGACGCGGGCGTCGCCGGTGGAGGTCGGCGCGGACGACATGTCCGTGGCCGTATCAGGTGTTGCGCCCAATCGCGGGTGCTCCCAAGCTCTGGATTGAATGGCCACTACAGCCGCCGCGCCCCCTAGCACGCGCCCGTCACGGCGACAAATGTCGCGCGTCCCGGTCGCGCGGATCAAGGCGGCCCGAACCGCGGTCGAGCGATGGCTGGGGGCGGAACGCGGGCAGTTGCCGCTGTGGATCCCGGTCGCGATCGGCGGCGGCGTTGCGCTGTGGTTTGTCCTGCGCGATGATCGGCAATGGCTGATCGCGATGCTGGTGTTGGCGGCTATCGGGCTGGCGGCCTTCGCCATGGGGCGCGGGGGGCGGGCATCGCGGGCGATCGGCGTGGGGGCGATGTTGACGCTGGCGGGGTTGGCGCTGATCTGGTGGCGGGCGGAGCGCGTCGCCGCGCCGGTGCTGGCGCGGCCCGCGGTCGTCATGTTGCAGGGACGGGTGACGCGCGCCGAGCCGCTGTCGGCGCGGGGGCTGGTGCGGTTGACGATCGCGACGGCGGGGCGCGACGTGCCGCCGCGGGTCCGCCTCAATCTGGACGCAGGCGACGTTCCCGGCGGGGTCGGGCGGGGGGCGGTCATCGCGGTCAAGGCGCGGCTGATGCCGCCGCCCGCCGCCCGCCGTCCCCGGCGCCTATGATTTCGAACGCGTCGCCTGGTTCGCGGGCCTGGGCGCGACGGGGCGTGGCTTCGCGCCGGTGACCGTCGTCACGCCCGCCCGGCCCGGATCGGACCTGCGGTCGGCGTTGACTGCCCACATCACCGAACGGCTACCCTGCAGTGCGGGCGGCGTCGCGGCGGCGCTGGCGACGGGCGACGAGGGCGCGATCGCCGAACCCGATGCGGAGGCGATGCGGCGCGCCGGGCTAGCGCATCTGCTGTCGGTCAGCGGGCTGCATATCACCGCGGTCGTCGGGGCGACGATGCTGGTCGTCCTCCGTCTGCTGGCGCTCAGCCCGTGGCTTGCGATCCGGTTGCGATTACCGCTGGTCGCGGCGATGGCGGGGGCGGCGGCGGCGATCGGCTACACGTTGCTGACCGGCAACCAGGTTCCGACGATCCGCTCGTGCGTCGCCGCGCTGATGGTGCTCGTCGCGCTGGCGATGGGTCGCGAAGCGATGACGCTGCGGCTGGTTGCGACCGGCGCGACGATCGTGCTGGTCGCGTGGCCGGAAACGATCGCGGGCGCCAGTTTCCAGCTGTCCTTCGCCGCGATCACCGCCATCGTCGCGCTCCACGAACATCCGAGCGTGAGCCGCTGGTTCGAACCGCAAGAGGAGGGCCGGGTGCGGCAATTCGCGCGCGCCGGTGCGTCGCTGTTGCTCACGGGCGTCGTCGTCGAGGCGGCGCTGATGCCGATCGCCGTCTATCATTTCCACAAGGCCGGGCTTTACGGCGCGCTGGTCAATATCGTCGCCATCCCGCTGACGACATTCGTGATCATGCCGCTCGAGGCGCTCGCGCTGATCGGCGACCTGGCGGGCGTAGGGCTGCCGTTCTGGTGGCTGGCGGGCCGGGCGCTCCACGGCCTGCTCTGGATGGCGCACCGGGTGTCGGCGGCACCGGGATCATCGGCCTTGCTCCCCGCCATGCCTGCGGGCAGTTTCGCGCTTATGGTCGTGGGCGGGCTGTGGATCGCCCTGTGGCGAACGCGGTGGCGGCGTCTCGGCGCGATCCCGCTCACGGTCGGCGCGATCTGGGCCCTCACCACGCCGCCGCCCGACCTGCTGGTGACCGGCGATGGCCGCCATGTCGCGCTGAGGACGGCCGACGGGTTGGCGATGCTCCGCGAAAGAGTAGGCGACTATACCCGCAGCACCCTTGCCGAAAATGCCGGGTTCGATGTGATGCCGCTGGCGCTGGACGATATCGCGGCGGCGCGGTGCAGTGCCGATTCTTGCGTCGTCGACTGGACGGGCCAGGATCGGCGCGTGCGCATCCTCGCCACGCGCAGCGTCTATCCCGTGCCCTATGCCCAACTGATCAGCGGCTGCGCGCAGGCGGACATCGTGATCAGCGATCGGGGGCTTCCCCGTCGATGCCGACCGCGCTGGCTCCGGCTCGACCGGCGGACGCTAGCGACGACGGGGGGTGTCGCGCTGACCCTGTCGACCGGCGCGATCACCACGGTGCGGCGGGCGGGCGATGGCCATCCCTGGCGGCACCCACCGACCATCGCACCGCCGATCAATCGTAGCGGCGCAGGATTCCGGAAAGCTTACCCTGTACGCGGACATGGTCGGGCGGATAACGCTGCGGATCATAGGCGCGATTGGCCGGATCGAGCCGGATCATCGCGCCTTCGCGACGGAAATATTTGAGCGTCGCCTCGCTATCGTCGATCAGCGCGACGACGATCTCGCCATCGCGCGCGACATCGGTACGCCGCACCAGCGCGTAATCGCCATCGAGGATGCCGGCCTCGACCATCGAATCACCCGACACTTCGAGCGCATAATGTTCGCCCGAGCCGAGCAGCGCGGCAGGAACCGCCAGCATGCTGCTTCCCTCGAACGCTTCGATCGGGACACCCGCCGCGATCCGCCCGTGCAGGGGAATTTCGATGACGTCGTTCGCGGCGTGCGGCACCGACCGTACGTTCGGCGTCGTCGAAGCGGGGGCGGTGGCCGATTCGGACGCGCCCTTCGCCGCTGGCTTGGCATCGGAGCGTTCGGGCATCCGCACGACTTCGAGCGCGCGGGCGCGGTTGGGCAGGCGACGGATGAAATTGCGTTCCTCCAGCGCGGAGATCAGCCGGTGGACACCCGACTTCGATTTGAGGTCGAGCGCCTCCTTCATCTCCTCGAACGAGGGCGAGATGCCGGTCTCTTCGAGCCGATCGTTGATGAAGCACACGAGTTCGTGCTGTTTGCGCGTGAGCATGACGTTCCTCCGTCCAGAACAGACGCGGAACTTCTAGGGAACAGTCCGGCGCGCGTCAAGCGATGACGAGGATTTCCGCCGAGTCGCCCGCACGTGCCGCCGGGGCGTTCGCCGGGCGGATGATGAGGCAGGTCGACCGCGCCAGCGTGCGGAGCATCGAACTGTCCTGGATCGTCGAGGCATAGGCTTTGCCGTCGCGCAATTCGGCGCGCAGATAATCGGTGCGGGCGTTGTTCGCGGGGAGCGCTTCGCCCAACAACGCGCTCGTCGAGCGTGGCAGCGGATCGCTGGCCCCGCCCAGATGCGCGACGAGCGGGCGGACGAACAACAGCGCGGTGACGAAGGCCGAGACCGGATTACCCGGCAGCCCGAGCATCGCCGTGTTGCCGATGCGGCCCGCCATCATCGGCTTGCCGGGGCGAAGCGCGATCCGCCAGAAATCGATGCTGCCCCCCGCGGCCTCGATCGCGGGGCGGACGAGGTCATGGTCGCCGACCGAGGCCCCCCCGGTCGTGACGAGCAGATCGGCGTCGACCGACTGGAACGCGTCGATCAGCGTGGCAAGGTCGTCGCGGATGATCCCCATCGGCACGATGTCGACGGGCATGTCCGCGAGCAACGCCGCCAGCATGGGCGAATTCGATTCGGGCAGCGACAGGTCGCCGGTCGCGGCGCCGGGGGCGACCAGTTCGTCGCCGGTCGCGGCGATGGCGACGCGTATCCGGCGCCGCACCACGGCCTCGGCAGCACCACCGGTGATGGCGACCGCCAGCCTGGCGGGGGTGAGCCGTTGCCCCGCCTCGACCAGCGTGTCGCCGATCGTGAAATCGAGGCCCCGGCGGCGGGTGTTGCGACCGCGGGTCGGGGGGCCTTCGCCGACCAGCGCGATCACCGCGCCATCCGCGGCGACCTCTTCCTGTACCATGACCGTATCCGCGCCTTCGGGCATGGCGGCACCGGTGAAGATCCGGACGGTCTGGCCCGCGTCGACGGGACCGGTGAAGGGACGGCCCGCGGCGCTTTCGCCGATCAAGGTCCACGGGCCGGGCAGATCGTCGTACCGGATTGCATAGCCATCCATCGCCGACAGATCGGCGGCGGGCTGGGTCCGGCGCGCGACGATGGGTTCGGCGACCCATCGTCCCGCCGCCGCGACGATCGGGACATGATCGGTCGCGACCGGGGAGAATTGGTCGAACAGGCGGCGCTGCGCTTCGGCGATCGGGATCAACGTCATCGCGGCGACGCAGTGAAATCGGATTTGCCGCCGGTCTTTTCGATCAGGCGAATATCCCCGATCGTCATCGTCTTGTCGATCGCCTTTGCCATGTCATAGACGGTGAGCAGCGCGACCGACACCGCGGTCAGCGCCTCCATTTCGACCCCGGTCTTGCCATCGGTCGCGGTGGTCGCGGTGACGACGATCCCGGTGGTATCGATCGTCAGGTCGAGCGCGACGCGGGTCAGGGGCAGCGGGTGGCACAGCGGGATCAGGTCGCTGGTCCGCTTCGCCGCCATTATCCCGGCGACGCGCGCGACCGCGATGACGTCGCCCTTCTTGGCGGTGCCGTCCCGGATCGCGGCCAGCGCGGCGGGGGTCATCGCGATATGGCCCGAGGCGATCGCCCGGCGGGTCGTGACGGCCTTGTCGCCGACATCGACCATCTGCGCCGCGCCGGTCGCATCGAGGTGGGTCAGCCCGGTCATGCCACCATCGCCCGCGTCGCCGCTTCGATATCGGGCTGTCGCATCAGCGCCTCGCCGATCAGAAAACAGTGGATATCATGGTCGGCCATCGCATCCAGATCGGCGCGCGTCGTCAGGCCGCTTTCCGCGACGAAGGTGCAGTCGGCGGGCGCCTTGCCGACCAGTTCGTACGTCCGCTGGAAATCGACGGTGAAATCGCGCAGATCGCGGTTGTTCACCCCGATCAACCGCGATTTCAGCCGCAGCGCGCGGTCGAGTTCGGCCTCATCGTGCACCTCGACCAGCACGTCCATCCCGCAATCGATCGCGGCCGCTTCGATATCGGCCATCCGCGCGTTTTCCAGCGCGGCGACGATGATCAGCACCGCGTCCGCGCCGATGCTGCGCGATTCGTGAACCTGCCACGGATCGATCATGAAATCCTTGCGCAGGACCGGGAGCGACACGGCGGCACGCGCCGCGATCAGATAGGCGTCGCTGCCCTGGAACCATTGTTCGTCGGTCAGCACCGACAGGCACGCGGCGCCACCCGCTTCATAGGCGCGGGCATGGGCGGGGGGATCGAAATCCTCCCGGATCAGTCCCTTCGACGGGCTGGCCTTCTTGATTTCGGCGATCAATGCGTTGCCGGGCCGCGCATCGAGTGCGGCGCGAAACCCGCGCGGGGGCGACTGGGCCGCGATCGCGCGATCGAGATCGGCGAGGCTGGTCGACGCCTTGCGCGCGGCGACCTCCGCCCGCTTGGTTTCGAGGATACGGGTCAGGACGTTCATCAGTAGGCGATCCAGCTGTCGAGGAGGCGCGCGGCGCGCCGGTCGTCGATCGCGGCGGCGGCGGTGTCGGCGGCGGCGGGAAGCGCATCATGGGTGCCGGCGACCATCAGTGCCGCGGCGGCGTTGAGCAGCACGGCATCGCGATAGGCCCCGCGCTCGCCATCCAGCAAGCGGCGGAGCGCGGCGGCGTTATAGGCAGCATCCCCCCCGCGGATCGCGGTGATCGGGTGGCTCGGCAGCCCGGCGTCGGCGGGCGCGATGTGATCGGGCAGCGACAGCGCCCCGACCGACACGGCGACGCTCGGCCCCGCGCTCGACAATTCGTCGAGCCCTTCCTCGCCCGACACGACCAGCGCGGCCTCGGTCCCGAGCTGCGCCAGTGCCTCGGCATAGGGGGCGGCGTAATCGGGGCGCGCGATCCCGATCAGCTGGCGCGTCACGTGCGCGGGGTTGGCGAGCGGCCCCATCAAATTAAAGATCGTCCGCCGCCCGATCGCGCGCCGGATCGGGGTGATCCGGCGCATGACGGGGTGATGATTGGCGGCGAAGAGGAACGCGATGCCCAGATCGGTCAGCGATCCCTCCGCGGTCGCGCCCGCCCGGTCCATGTCGAGCCCGAGCGCTTCCAACGTATCCGCCGCGCCTGCTTTCGACGAGGCGGCGCGGTTGCCGTGTTTGGCGACTGGGACACCGCAGGCGGCGACGACCAGCGCGACCGCGGTCGAGACGTTGAGCGTATGATGGCCATCGCCACCGGTGCCGCAGACGTCGATCGCCCCCGGCGGCGCGGCGATCGGGATCAACCGTTCGCGCAGCGCCCGCGCGGCCTCGGCAATTTCGATGCTCGTCTCGCCGCGATCGCTGAGCGCGATCAGGAAGGCGGCGATGGTCGCTTCGTCGGTCCTGGCATCTAGGATATCGGCGAATGCGGCGCGCGCGCTTTCGCGCGACAGGGGGGTCGACGGATCGGGCAGCAGCGTGATCGTCGTCATGCCGCGCGTGCCGTGACCGGCAACCCCGCCAGCGTCATGAAATTGGCGAGCATCGCATGGCCATGTTCGGTCGCGATGCTTTCCGGATGGAACTGGACCCCGTGGATCGGCAGCGTCGCGTGGCGGAACCCCATCACGACCCCATCGTCTGTCCGCGCGTTCACATCGAGCACGGCGGGGATGTCGTCGACGATCAACGAATGATAACGGGTCGCGCGAAATGGCGAGGGCAGGTTGGCGAACACCCCGCTGCCGTCATGGACGATCGGCGACGTCTTGCCGTGCATCAGCCCGCCGCGGTTCACGCATCCGCCGAAATGCTGGCCGATCGCTTGATGCCCCAGGCACACGCCGAGCAGCGGCTTGCCCGCATCGGCACAGGCGGCGACCAGGTCGAGGCTGATCCCCGCCTCGGTCGGGGTACACGGCCCCGGCGAGATCAGAAACGCCGCCGCTCCCGTCGCCAGCGCGTCGGCGGCGGTCAGCGCATCGTTGCGAACGACCTCCACCGCGGCGCCCAGTTCCAGCAGATAGTGGACGAGGTTCCAGGTGAAGCTGTCGTAATTGTCGACGACCAGGATCATGCCGCCGCCATAGCCGATGCGCGCGCGCGCGCAACGCCCTGATGCGCCCCAATCGGCGTCGCGCGATTATCGCGCGATCAGTCGTTCAGGCGGGAGCAAGCAGCGCCGTGGGACGTTATCCTTCCCGAGGAGACCATCTGATGCTGCGCCCGCTATTGTTCGTCGCCCTGCTGACCGCGCCTGCCATGGGTATCGCCCAGACAGCCACCGGCGAAACCCCGCAACGGATTCGCAGCGTCACGCTGACCCCGGGTCAGGCATGTCCGAAGGGCGCCGCCGACGAAATCGTCGTGTGTTCGACGCTCGACCAGCCCTATCGCATCCCCAAATCGCTCCGCAACGACGGGCCGATCGCGGCGAAGAACCAGAGTTGGGTCAATCGCGCCGCCGCGATGGATCAGACCAGCCGCGTCGCGGGTGGCTTGCCCGATACCTGTTCGCCGATCGGATCGAGCGGGCAGACCGGCTGTGCGTTGCAGGCCAATCAGGAATGGGCCGCCGAACAACGCGCCAAACGGGCCGCTGCCGCGGTCACGCCGTAACCTTAAACGCCGCGGCGTCCCGTCGACGGTCGCTATTGACCGAAGTCGGGGGCCGCGGCGCGGGCGATCGCATCGCGGGCTGCGGCCAGGATCGCCCCCGCCTTGGCCTCGCATTCGCGCTGTTCCATCTCGGGGACGCTATCCTCAACGATCCCCGCACCCGCCTGCGCGTGGATCATCCCGTCTTTGACGACGGCGGTGCGCAGGACGATACACGAATCCATCGATCCATCGGGGGAGAAATAGCCGACCCCGCCCGCATAGGCGCCGCGCCTCTCGGTTTCCAATTCGGCGATGACCTGACACGCGCGCACCTTCGGCGCGCCGCTGACGGTGCCGGCCGGGAATCCCGCGAACAAGGCATCGAGCGCGTCATGGGCGGGCGACAGGTCGCCGACGACATTCGACACGATATGCATCACATGGCTGTAGAGTTCGACGCCATAGCTGTCGGTCACCCTGACCGTGCCGGGCGCGGCGGCGCGACCGACGTCGTTGCGGCCCAGATCGAGCAGCATCAGATGTTCGGCGCGTTCCTTCGGATCGGCGAGTAGATCGGTGCGGTTCGCCTCATCCTCCGCCGCGGTCTTGCCGCGAGGCCGCGTGCCCGCGATCGGGCGGATCGTGATCTCCCCGTCGCGCACCCGGACGAGGATTTCGGGGCTCGATCCGATCAGCGCGAACCCGGGCAGGTCGAGATGATAGAGGAAGGGTGACGGATTGATCCGGCGCAGGCTGCGATAGAGTTCGAACGGTGGCAGCGCGAACGGCGCGGTAAACCGCTGCGCCAGCACGACCTGAAACACATCGCCTGCACGAATATAGTCCTGCGCCGTCGCCACCATCGCGCGATAATCGTCCGCCGTTGTCGCGGGGGTGTAGACCGGGTCGATCCCGTCACCCCGCGCCGGTGCGGGCAGCGTGCCGCGCGCCAACGTCGCCGCCACGGCGTCGAGCCGCTCTTCCGCCGCGGCAATCTGATGATCGGGATCGGCATCGGCGTCGGGCCATACCGGCGCGACCAGATAGAGCGTGTCCGCCAGCCGGTCGAACACCAAAACAACGGTCGGACGAACGAACATCAGGTCGGGCAGCGCCAGCGGATCGCGGTCTGGTTGCGAAAGCTGTTCGACCAGCCCGATCGTCTCATAGCCGAAATAACCGACCAGGCATGACAGCGCGCGAGGCAGTTCGGGGGGCACGTCGCCGCGACATTCGGCGACCAGCGCGCGCAGCGCATCGAGCGTCGGCGCGCCTGCGGGTTCGAAGGCATCGCGATCCGATGCCCAGCGGCGATTGATCTCCGCCGCCGCCCCGCGCGCGCGCAGCACCAGGTCTGGCGCCAGCCCGATCAGGCTGTGGCGCCCCCGCGTCGCCCCGCCCTCGACCGATTCGAGCAGGAAATCGCCGCGCCCCGGCTCGATCAGCTTCAGGGCCGCCGCGACCGGCGTTTCCGTATCGGCGACCTGCACGCGCCAGACGAAGCCGGGACGCCCGGCGGCAAGGCTGGTGCGCGCGTCGGTCATCGTCCGATCAGTTACCCGCGCCGCCCGCCAGATCGGCCTTCACCCGCGCGACCGCGCCCGTGTCGATCTTGACCCCCATCGCCGCGCGCACCGCACGGGCGAACTGCTGCGCATATTCGCGCCCGATCGAATTGGAGATATCGGCGCGCGCCGCGCTGATGACCGGTGGCTTGCCGCGGGCATCACCCGGGGTCACCTGGTTCAGCTTGATGACGAACCACCCGCTGTTGTTCGGCGCTTCCAGTATCTTGGCCGACCCCTTGGCCATGCTGAACATCAGCACGAGCGGCGGGGGCGCCTGACGCGGGTTGGCGGCGATCTGCGCCCGGGTCGCGGCCAGCGTCTGGACGGGGGGCAACGCCGCGTTGGCGGCGGTCATCGCCGCGGGCAGGGCGGCGCCCTTGTCCACCTTGGCGACGATCGTCTTGGCCAGCGCGCGGGCCGCCTTCAGGTTGCGATCGGTGCGCGCATCGGCGGCGACCTGCGCGCGGATCGCGGCGAGCGGGCGCGGCGCGGCGGGGACGATCCGGCTCAACCCGACGATCGCGAAGCTGCCGTCCTCGCCCAATTGGACGAGCTGCGGCGCATCGCCCTCGACTGCCTGGAACCCGGCCTGGACGATCGGCAGGATCGCGGGATCGGGTTTCGCCTCGGCCTGATCGGGGTTGGTGCCCTGTGCGGTCAGCGCGGGGGTCGTCATGACGGTCAGCTTCCGATCGGTGATGATCTCATCGAACGTGCCGTTTGCCGACAGCGCGTCGTCGATCGCATCGCGCCGTTTGCCGAGCGCGGCGGTCAATTTGGTCTTGGCAAGCGCGGTGCGGATTTCCGGCGTCGCCTCGGCCAGCGTCTTGCCGGGTACCGCGGTGATGGCGTCGACCTTGGCGACCGCCCAGCCCAGCGGGGTGCGCACCGGGCCGACGATCGCCCCCTTCGCGGCGGCGAACGCTGCATCCGCCAGCGGTGGCGAGGTCGCCGATGCGAACGCGGTCTTGTCGACCGCCGCCGATCGCGATGACTCCAGCCCGGCGGCGCGGGCGGCGTCGGCGATCGACATGCCCCCCTTCACCTTGGCCGCCAGCGCCGTCGCGCCGGCCTGATCGGCGACGATCACCCGCTCGATCGTGCGCTGTTCGGTCGCGGCGTAGCGGTTGCCCGCCTCCTTATACGCCTGCGCGATCTCCGCATCGGTCGGGGTCGCATCGCCCTTGACCATCGCGGGCGTCACCGTCGCATAGCGCATCACGCGGCGCTCGGGCAGCGTGTAGCGGGGCAGGTTGTTCTTGTAGAAGGCGGCGACATCCGCATCGCTCGGCGCGGCGCCGCTATCGAGCGCGCGGGCGGGCACGAAGGCGATCTGGCCCTGCCGCTGTTCGAGCAGCAGCGAGGCATAGGGCAGCGCCAGTTGCTGCGGCACCTGACGCGCGCTGATCGTGGGCGCGAGCAGCATCTGGCCGATCGTATCGCGCGAGATATCGGTGCGGACCTGCGCATCGCTCAGCCGCCGGTCGGACAGCAGCCGCTGGTAGATCGCGGGATCGAATTTGCCGGTCGGCCCCTGCAGACCGGGAATGCTCGCGATCTGGCCATCGACCGCGCGCTTGCTGATCGCCATCCCCGAATCATGCGCGAACCGGTCGAGCGCGATCGCATTGGTCATCTGTTCGAGAATGCTCTCGAGCCCGTTCTGGCTGAGGAACGAGGCCATCGTCAGCCCCGGATCGTTCTGACGCGCCGCCTCGATCGCATTGCCTGCGCGCTGTTTGAGATCGGCGGCGGTCACGCCCTTGCCATCGACGGTTGCGACATCCCCGCTGCCGACGCTGTTGCCGCTGTGCACCCCCGATACGTCGGCGGCGGCAAAGGCCAGCGCGATGACGCCGAGCACCGCAAAGGTGACGTAGACGCCGTATTTCGAATTGATCATCCGGCGGAAGAAACTGAGCATGGGGCAGGGTTGTCCAGCGATAAGGCCCCGATCGGGGGCTGTTTGCGGGTTGCTTTAGGCGGCGGGCGGCTTGCCATCAAGCGCGCTGGGCGGCATCGGTTGGCGCAACGAGAATGAGGGGATCGCATGACACGACGCAAGCTGGTGGCGGGCAACTGGAAAATGAACGGGTCGCGCGCGACGCTGGTCGAACTCGATGCGATTGCCGCCGCCGCGGTGGCAGCGCCGTCGGTCGATGTCGCGGTCGCGGTGCCGTTCACGCTGATCGACCCGGCGGCGCGGCGGACTCCGGGTCTGTCGATCGGGGCGGAGGACGTCCATGAAGCCGCCAACGGTGCGCACACCGGCTGTGTATCGGCGGCGATGATCGTCGAGGCGGGCGCGCACTTCGCGATCGTCGGCCATTCCGAACGCCGCGCCGATCAGCATGAAACCAGCCACGACGCCTGGGCGAAGGCGACCGCGGCGCAGGCCGGCGGATTGCGCGTGATCCTGTGCTGCGGCGAAACCGAGGCCGAACGCGACGCCGGTCGCGCGGAACGCGTGGTGCAGGCGCAGATCGAAAAATCGATCCCCGACCATGCCGATGGCGACTGGCTGACCCTGGCCTATGAACCGCGCTGGGCGATCGGAACGGGTCGCACCCCGACGCTTGACGAGATTGCCGCCATTCACGCGATCGCGCGCGCGAAGCTGCGCCATATGGTGGGGGATGCGGCCGACCGGATTCGCATCCTTTACGGCGGATCGGTCACCGGCACGAATGCGGTCGAGATCCTGGGCACCGCCAATGTCGACGGTGCGCTGGTCGGTGGCGCCAGCCTGACCGCGGCGAAGTTCGTGCCCATCATCCAGGCCGCTGCGTCTCTCTAACCGCTTGCCAAATCAGCATAAAACCCGCATCCATCGGTGGATGGACGATGGTTGGGAATGGTCATGACGCGATATTCTTGCTTGGTTACGGGGCTGTCGATCGCGGCATTGTGCTGCACCGCGCCTGCCAGGGCGGAGGCGCCGCGCGACCTGTTGACGCAGGCGGGGTTCGTCGATCGCGATCGCGCCGTGGCGCTGGCGCGGGTCGAGCGGGCCGCCACGACCGCCGATGCGATTTTGGCCCGGTCGCCTGGCGATGAAGAAGCCGCGATGATGCAGGCGATGGCGCTGGGCTATCGTGCGAAGCTTACAGGCAGCCGGACGCAGGCGATCGCGGCGCGCGACCAGTTTCAGGCGCTGGTCGCGCGCTATCCCAAAAATGCGGAGGCGCAGGCGGCGCTGGGGGCGTGGCATGTCGGGGTGATCGTGAAGCTGGGCAAATTCGTCGCGCGCGCGGTGGCCGGGGCGCAGAAATCGGTCGCGCTGTCCGCGCTCGACCGGTCGGTCGCGATGGGCGGTAACCGGGCGATGCTGGCGGGGTTCGCGGGCCTGCTTCGCCTCGAACTCGATCCGCAGGACCCGATCGGCAAGACGCTGGTCGAACGCGCCTCCCGCGCCCCCGCGCCGACGCCCGTCGACGTTTTCGTCCGCCGCGCCGCCGGTGCGGTGCTGACCCAGGTCAATGCGGGCAACGACGCCGCGGTGCGTTCGCTCTCGTCCCGACTGCTGCCGTTCGGCCAGTTCGGCTGAGCGGATCAGCGCCGCCTGTAGCGTTCCTGCAATAGCGCATAGGCGGCGCGCAGCCCCAGCGCCTCGCCGCCCTTCGGCCTGCCCGGTTTCGCGGTCGGGCGCCAGGCGAAGGTGTCGATATGGGCCCAGGGCGTCCCCTTGGGGACGAACCGCCGCAGGAACAGCGCGGCGGTGACCGCGCCCGCGAACCCGCCATCGGGGGCGTTGACCATGTCGGCGATGTCCGACGTCAACATCTCGTCATAACCGTCCCACAAGGGCAGTCGCCATAGCGGATCGTTGACCGCCTGCGCCGCGGCCAGGAAATCGGTCGCCAGCGCCTCGTCATCGGTGAACAACGGCGGCAGGTCGGGCCCCAGTGCGACCCGCGCCGCGCCGGTAAGCGTGGCGAAATCGATGATCAGCGCCGGGTCGGCTTCCCCCGCCTTGGTCAGCGCATCGCCCAGGATCAGCCGCCCCTCGGCATCGGTATTGGTGTTTTCGACGGTCACGCCCAGCCGCGTTTTCAAGACGTCGCCGGGCCGAAACGCATTGCCCGCGATCGCATTTTCCACCGCCGGGATCAGCAGGTGGAGCCGGACGGGCAGTCGCGCCGCCATGACGAGGTGCGCCAGCGCCAGCGCGTGCGCCGCGCCGCCCATATCCTTCTTCATCAACCGCATGCCCGCCGACGGCTTGATGTCGAGCCCGCCCGTGTCGAAGACGACGCCCTTGCCGACGATCGCGACCCGGGGGTGCGCGGGGTCGCCCCATTCCAGCTCGATCAGCCGCGGCGCGCGATCGCGGGTGGCGGCCTGGCCCACCGTATGAATCATTGGATAGCCGGTTTCGAGCGCATCGCCGCGCGTCACGATCGTGGTGGCGCCATGACGGGTCGCGAGCGTTTCGGCCTGCGCTTCGAGTTCGGCGGGGCCCAGATCGGAGGCACCGGTGTTGACCAGATCGCGGACCAGTGCGGTCGCTTCGGCCAGCCGCACCGTCTCGTCGATCCGCGCGGCGTCGTCGGTCAGCAACACGCGCGCGCCGATCGGGTCGGTGACCGCGGCATAGCGATCGAACCGGTGCTGGGCGAGCATCCAGCCGAACCCGGCGCGCCCGACCTCGCCGCTGGCCAGCCGGTAGGTGCCCGCGGGCAGCTGCGCGCCGAGCGAGGCGATCCGCCAGGGCGAGGCGACGGCTTCGTTACAGACCAGCAGCATCGACCAGTCGTCCCCCGCATCGGTCGGCAGGATCGCGCGATCGCCGGGCTTGCCGGTCAGGCGATGCGCGGCGACCAGCGTCCGGACGCGCGCCGACTGGCCGCCGAGCCAGTCCTGCCATTGATCGGGATGGACGACATGGATCGACCGGGCGAGCTGGCCGCGATCGGGCTGGAGCAGGGCGGAGAAATCGGTCATTGCGTCGGGGCTACCAGAAATTGTTCATAGGCACCGGCCGCGCCGGGGATCGCATAGGTGCTGATCGCCAGCGTCCGGTCGGGATAGGTCACGCGATAGGTGCGGTTGACGAAGCCCCCGCGCAACCGTGCCGCGCCCATCTGGACGAACCCGGTCGGCGTCCCGAGCTTGCCGAGGCTGGCGCGATAATCGGCGATGGCGACGGGGGTGAAATAGAAATTGGCGTCCTCGGTCAGCATCGCCCGATCGAGCGTCCCTGCGCGCAACTGATCGAACACGGCGCGGGCGCGGGCGAGCGCCGCGGTGTCAGCCGCGTCCGCGGTGCCGGGGGGCAGCATCACGCCCTCGATCCCGCGCGCGATCCGCATGAAGGCGTCGCTGAACCAGCTGTTGGTCAGCACCACGATCGCGAGATGATCGTCGGGGAAGACGATGTTTTCGGACAGGAAACCGACCGCTTCGCCGCTATGTTCGACATACCGGTGGCCGCCCCGCGTCCCGGTCGACACGCCCAGGCCATAGCCGTTGGTCGACCCGTCGAGCAGCTTTACCGGGGTTTCCTGCACCGCCCAGTCGGCGGCGGGCAGGACGCGACGCGTCAGCCGCGCGATATCCCATTTGGCAAGGTCGGCGGCGGTCATCGCCAATTCGCCCGCCGCATAGAGCCAGCCGTGCGCCGCGGGCGTCTCGACCCGCACCGGCCCGAGCGCGAACCTTTTGTACCCCGATGGATAGCGCGGCCCGATCGCCAGATCCTGGTCGATCGCGGTCATGCCGAGAGGTAAGAAGATATGCTGCTGGAGAAACGCGAGCAGCGGCATCCCCGACACTTTCTCGACGATCATCCCCGCGACGACATAGCCGGTGTTCGAATATTGCCACTGCGTCCCCGGCGCGAAATCGAGCGGTTTCTTCGCCCATCGGTCGACAATCTGCTGCGGGGTGACCGGTGTCGCCATCGCCTTGAAGCTGTAATCCTGCGGCCAATAATCCTGCAGACCCGACGTATGGCTCAGCAGTTGCCGGACCGTGATCACGTCGCCCCCGGTGATCCCGGGAACGTAGCGCGACACATGATCGTCGAGGCTGAGCTTGCCCTGATCCTGCAGCAGCAGGATCGCGGCGGCGGTGAATTGTTTCGAGATCGATGCGATCTGATAGGGCGCCGTCGCATCGGCCACGGCACGCGTCTCGGATTGCTTGCCATATGCCTTGGCCAGCACGACCCGGTCGCCCCGCACCACCGCGATCGATGCCGAGGGGACACCGGTATCCGCCAGCGATTGGGTGACGATCGCATCGATCCGCGCGGTTTCCGCGGGGGTCAACGCCTGCGCCAATAGCGGGGCGGGAAGGGCGAGCAGCGCCGCGGCGATCAGACGGGTCAACATCCCCGCCATCAATCAGAAACCGGCCCGTGGCGCAATCGGTCAGCGCGATCGGCCTGCCGCCACGTTTTGGACCGGAGCGACCGCGCGGAGGTTCCGTTCTCCATCCGCCAAGCGGGTGACCGGTCGTTCGTACGCCCGATGAACCAGTTTAGCCTCTCCATCGTCAATCTCAACCTGTTCGCGAACGTCGCCGATCGGCTCGGGCGCGACGGTGCACCGGCCTGGGCGAAGGGTCTGCGGTTGAGCTTGGGGGTGAGCAATCTGTTCAACCAGCGGATTCAGGTCAAGGATGACGCCGGTGCAACGCCCTTCGCCTTCCAGGGGCCGTATCTCGACCCGATCGGACGGTCGGCCAATCTGAGCCTCCGAAAGCTTTTTTAACGAGCTGCGGCTGCCACGTCCCCGCACCGGAATACGCCATCCTTGCGCTTGATTCTGGAAGACCGTTACCCAGGCAGCGGCGGCAATTCCAATCGGCGGCCCGCGGCCGTGGTGACGTACAGCGCGAGGATTCGACGATCGGTCGCGTGGTCGCCACGTGCCTCGGCGGCGGCGTGGAGTTCGATCAGCGCACTGCGGAGCGCGGCATTGCGGGCATCGAATTCGGCGGGCGTATAGATGTCACCGGGCCGCGGGCAACTCACCGCATCGCTCTTGGCGGCGATCAATATCTGCTCGATGGCATCGTTTTCCGCGACGACCGCCGCCATGCCGCGTGCCGCCTCCTGCGCGGCAAGCAGGTTGAGGAGCGCGATCACGCCGACCCGTGCGGTCATGAAATCCCCTGCCATTTCGGCCGTGGGCGGCTGCGCGAGCGACATGAAATTTCCGCGCAAAATCTCGGGCAGGGTCGGGGTCATGAATTGACCTCCGCAAATGCGATCAGCTGGTCGGCGAGGATCTCGTCATGACGCCGGGCGGTGTACCAGCCCGAGATGCCGAGCACGGGGTCGACGCAGCCGCCCGCGCGATATTCGCGTGCCGCGCTGGTCCAGATCGCCTGTCCCTTGACCGCGTTGAACAGCGACCACCAGCGGAGCGCGACGGGATCGACGGTGAGCCCGCTCGCCTTTTCCCAGATCGCGATCGCGCGATCGCGCGGGATCATGCCGCAGACCGCGCCCTCGTCGAAGTGATTCCACATCGGGTCGAACGCCCAGCCCAGGTCCTCGATCGGATCGCCGAGATGGGTCATTTCCCAGTCGAGGATCGCGAGGATGCCGCCCGCGCCATCATGCATGATGTTGCCCGACCGGTAATCGCCGTGGACGATGCGAACCGCTTGCGCGGGTGGGGGCGGGTGCGCGCGCAGACGGCGGATCGCCGCGCGGACGATCGGTTGGGGATGTGCCTCGTCGGTGTCGATCACGGTTGCCCAGTGATCCAGCGCGACCTGCCAGCAGGTATCGGGGGCCGGTGTCGGCATGATCTTGCCAAGCGGTGTCGCTGCCGGATCGATCGCGGCCAGCGTGCCGAGGTGGCGGAAGAACGCCTCGCCGATCTCCTGCGCATAT
>Ga0206130_10000931_pt1 | contig 45180 bp, 37 predicted proteins | sample Helgoland_Spring_9_FD_148637 | JGI IMG/M metagenome (GOLD analysis project Ga0206130, IMG submission 148637) | Pelagic subsurface seawater microbial communities from Kabeltonne, Helgoland, North Sea - Helgoland_Spring_Bloom_20160512_1 | ecosystem: Environmental > Aquatic > Marine > Epipelagic ...
TAAAGGCAGACGCAATAAAAACAATAAGAATAGAAACAAAAATAAAGGACCTAGGGATAAAGCAGCAGTTCACGGGGGCGACAACAACAAGCCCAGACAAGCCAATAAACCCAGGTCGGTAGGGAAATCTCCACGAGACAATGCCCCAAAAAGCGACGCAAATGGGGCGCCACCCAATAAAAAAAGACCGCAGAGAAACAATAAACCCAAAGGCAATAACAAACCTAATAATGAGAACCAGCAAGACACTTCTAAGCAGTAGTTTTTTGTGTGGGGTGGCCCTATGGTTGCTCCAATCTTGTAGTGGTGCCGGTACCCAATCTGATTTTCAGGAACTCCCTGAGGCGGGTTGGCCACTGAAGGCACCTGTTCGTTTTAGCCTAAGTGTTAAAGACAGCTTGTCTGACCAATCCCTTTGGATTGCACTGAGGCACGACCAAGACTATCCATTTAGCAATATTTTTTTAATTACCACCTTGGGTCATCCAAACGGTTCGGTTATTACAGACACCCTTTCCTATGATTTGGCTGCTGCAGACGGGCAGTGGTTGGGTAGTGGAAACGGTATTATCACCCACCAATTGCCCTTTAAAAAAGGGGTGCGCTTTGACAGTGCTAAGCCCTATGAGCTTTCCATTTATCAGGCCGTTAGAAGCCTTGGTTCAGCAGAAGGCATGGCCATTTTGCCTGGAGTGCTGTCTGTAGGCTATGTGGTAGAAAAAGAAACCTCAAAATCTAATTAATCCCTGTGGCTAAAGCAAACACTCCTTCAAAAAACGCTAAAAAGCAAACCATGCCCAAAGGCTTTAAAACCTATGCAAGGATTTTTTGGGCCCTATTTTTATTAGGTGTTACCGGCTTTTTTAGTCTTTTTTACCTCGCTTCTATAGGCGTCTTTGGAGACATGCCTACCTTTGATAGGTTGGAAAATCCCCAGACCAATCAGGCCACTCAAATCATCAGTTCAGACAATAAAGTATTGGGTACTTTTTATTTAGAGGAGAACAGAAACCCAGTGGCTTTTGAGGAGCTTCCTGAAAACCTGGTGCAAGCCTTATTGGCTACCGAAGATGTTCGTTTTTACGACCATTCAGGCATTGACGCTATTGGTACACTAAGGGCGGTGGCTTATTTAGGCACTAGGGGAGGCGCGAGCACCATTACCCAACAACTCTCTAAACTGCTCTTTACCAAAAGAGCCTCTTCCAATACATTTGCCAGACTGCTCCAGAAAGTCAAAGAATGGGTCATTGCCACGCGATTGGAGCGCCAGTACACCAAGAACGAGATCATGGCCATGTACCTCAATATTTACGATTTTGGAAACAATGCAGACGGGATTCGCTCTGCAGCCAATATTTATTTTGGCAAGGAACCTATTGAACTGGATCCTAAAGAGTCTGCTATGCTAGTGGGCATGCTTAAAAATTCCAGCCTCTACAATCCCATACCATCTAGAAATCCTGAGGGCACCAGAAACAGGAGAAATGCAGTCTTGGCCCAAATGGAGAAGTACGATTTTATAGATCCTGCTACCAAAGACTCCTTGCAAGCAAGGCCTTTGGACTTGAATTTTAGTCCTCAGACGCATAGAGACGGAAAAGCCACCTACTTTAGGATGTACCTTCAGGGCTTTTTAAAGCGCTGGATTGCAGAAAACCCCAAAGAAGACGGCAGCAAATACAATTTGTATTTAGACGGCCTAAAGGTCTACACCACTATAGATTCTCGCATGCAGGCCAATGCAGAAAACGCAGTAAAGGGACATATGAAAAACCTTCAGACGGCCTTTTTTAAACAGAATACCAAAAAGAAAAATCCAACCACTCCTTTTAGAGATATTGAACCGGAACAGGAAGAGGCCATTATAGACCGCGCTATTAGAACTTCTGAACGCCGCAGACAAATGCGAGAGAAAGGCTTTACAGAGGCCCAGATTGCCGCCAGTTTTAAGGTGAAAAGATCCATGCAGGTGTTTGATTGGAACAGTCCCAACCAACAGAAGGACACCCTAATGACCCCGCTGGATTCTATCCGATATTACAAATCTTTTTTACGTGCCGCCATGATGTCTATGGAGCCGCAAACAGGCCATGTACGCGCTTGGGTAGGGGGGGTAAATTACCGCCACTTCCAGTACGACCATGTCATTCAAGGAACCAGGCAGGCAGGCTCTATCTTTAAACCTTTTGTTTATGCCACCGCTATAGACCAGCTCAGGCTGTCTCCTTGCGAAACCCTTCCAGACACCCAGTTCTGTATTGCCGCAGGCAAGCATGGAAATATGGAGCGCTGGTGTCCTAAAAACTCTGGAGGCACCTATACCGGGGAAATGCTCACTTACAAACGCGCACTGGCCAGGTCTGTAAACTCCGTGACCGCACAGGTCATAGACAAGGTAGGTCCCAATCCGGTGGTGCAATTGGTCAAAAACTTGGGGATTAAAAGCGACTTACTTCCCGTACCTTCTATAGCGCTGGGTACCGCAGACGTGAATGTCTATGAAATGGTGGGTGCCTACGGGACTTTTGCCAATAAAGGGGTGTATGTAAAACCTGTAATGGTTACAGCTATTACAGACAAGGCAGGCACTTTGTTGTACGAATACGTTCCTGAAACCAAAGACGTCATGTCTCAAGATGTGGCCTATACGGTCACCAATTTATTAGAGGGGGTGACCAAAGACGGCTCTGGAATTAGACTCCGCACAGAAGGGGCAGAGGAATACCGCCCTGAATACAAAGAAATAGTGACCGGTTATCCTTGGGCTTTTAAAAACCCTATTGCTGGAAAAACAGGGACCACACAAAACCAGTCAGACGGTTGGTTTATGGGTATGGTGCCCAACCTGGTTTCTGTGGTTTGGGTAGGGGGAGAAGAACGCGCCACCCATTTTGAAACCATTGCCTATGGACAAGGCGCCTCTATGGCCCTACCCATTTGGGCCAATTATATGCGCGACAACTATGCCATTCCTGAATTGGGCATTTCAATGGAGGCTTTTGAACGACCAGAAAACCTAAGTATTGTGGTAGATTGCGAGCCTGTAGTCACAGAAGAAGGGGATCCTGGCATTGATTTGGCAGAAGACGACCTAGAAGGACTGGATTTTTAAATAGCCCTTTCAGGCCTTCTCAGGCCGATGCTTTTTTCGTACCTTAACATAAACCATTTTTTATGATTAATAAAGTAGTTCCTTCTGTACAAGCCGCTATAGAAGGGGTGCAAGACGGCCAAACATTTATGTTGGGTGGTTTTGGGCTCTGTGGGATTCCAGAAAACACCATTACTGCCTTAGTGGCCAGTGGCGTAAAAAACCTGACTTGTATTTCGAACAATGCTGGGGTAGCAGATTTTGGCATTGGCCTCATGCTTTTAAAGCATCAGGTAAAAACCATGGTTGCTTCTTATGTAGGGGAAAATGACGTCTTTGAGCAGCAAATGCTCTCTGGGGTTTTAGAAGTTATCCTGACACCTCAGGGCACATTGGCAGAAAAATGTCGGGCGGCCCAAGCGGGTATCCCCGCTTTTTATACGCCTGCAGGTTACGGTACAGAAGTAGCAGAGGGCAAGGAAACTAGGGAATTCAACGGCAAAATGCATCTCTTAGAAACGGCGTATAAAGCAGACTTTGCTTTTGTAAAGGCTTGGAAAGGAGATACCGCTGGAAATTTAATTTTCAAAGGGACTGCGAGAAACTTTAACGCCTGCATGGCTGGGGCCGCCACCATTACCGTGGCTGAGGTAGAAGAATTGGTCCCAGCAGGGCACTTAGACCCCAACCAAATTCATATTCCCGGCATTATGGTACAGCGCATTTTTCAGGGCACGAATTACGAAAAGAGAATAGAACAACGCACCACCAGAACGAAGGTTTAAACAGCTCATTATGCTAGACAAAAACGGTATTGCAAAACGCATTGCACAGGAAGTTCAAGACGGCTATTACGTAAATTTAGGGATAGGAATTCCCACTTTGGTGGCCAATTTTGTGCGGGAAGACATCTCGGTAGAATTTCAATCTGAAAACGGTGTATTGGGTATGGGTCCTTTCCCTTTCGAAGGCGCAGAAGACGCAGACCTGATCAATGCAGGAAAACAGACCATTACCACCCTTCCAGGGGCCGCTTTCTTTGATTCTGCCATGAGTTTTGGTATGATCCGCGCCAAACAGGTACACCTTACTATTTTAGGGGCTATGGAAGTGGCCCAAAACGGCGACATTGCCAACTGGAAAATCCCAGGGGTCATGGTTAAAGGTATGGGTGGCGCTATGGATCTTGTGGCTTCTGCAGACAATATTATTGTGGCCATGATGCACACCAACAAAAAAGGAGACTCCAAACTCCTCAAACGCTGCTCTCTACCGCTTACAGGCGTAGGCTGTGTAAAAAAAATAGTCACCAACCTAGCCGTGATAGAAGTGACCCCAGAAGGCTTTAAACTCCTCGAACGCGCTCCAGGGGTTTCTGTTGCAGACATTCAGGCCGCCACCGAAGGAGATCTTATTATTCCGGAAGTAGTTCCGGAGATTGCGCTATAAAAAACCCCTTAGCGAGCGTTAAGGGGTTTATTAGTGCACTGGGCGGAGCCCAAAATATATTTATAAGGATTTTTATCCCTTGATGTTTGCGCTTAAGAATTCACGGTTCAGACGGGCGATGTTTTCTAGTGAAATCCCTTTAGGACACTCTATCTCACAGGCGCCTGTATTGGTGCAGTTACCAAAACCTTCTAGATCCATTTGGCGCACCATGTTTTCTACACGCTCTGTAGCCTCTACCTGTCCTTGAGGAAGGAGTGCGTACTGAGATACTTTTGCTGAGGTAAATAACATGGCAGAAGCGTTCTTACAAGCCGCTACACAAGCCCCACAACCAATACAAGCCGCTGCAGCAAAGGCGCTGTCTGCATCTTGTTTGTTAATAGGAATGGCGTTGGCGTCTAAGGTATTTCCTGAAGTATTTACAGACACATAACCTCCTGACTGCTGAATGCGGTCAAAAGCAGAGCGGTCTACAATGAGGTCTTTGATTACAGGGAATGCTTTGGCCCTGAAAGGCTCAATGGCAATGGTGTCGCCATCTTTAAAGCTACGCATGTGTAATTGACAGGTGGTGACCATACGGTCTGGACCGTGCGGTTCTCCATTGATTTGTAAAGAACAAGATCCGCAGATCCCTTCCCTACAATCGTGGTCAAATTCCACAGGAGTTTCTCCTTTGTTAATCAAACCTTCATTTAAGACATCTAGCATCTCTAAGAAAGACATGTCTCCCTCAATCCCGTCAATAGGGTAGGTTTGCATTTTTCCTTTGCTGTTGGCGCTGTCTTGTCGCCAAATTTTTAAAGTGAGCTTCATAGGTCTTTTTTATTTGTAGCTTCTGGTCTTAACTTCTATATTTTCGTACACCAATTCTTCCTTGTGAAGCACAGCGTCTTTAGGGGCTCCTTTGTACTCCCATGCAGAGACAAATTTAAAGTTTTCGTCGTCCCTAAGGGCTTCTCCCTCTGGTGTTTGGTACTCTTCTCTAAAGTGTCCGCCACAAGATTCGTTTCTTGTTAAGGCATCTTTAGCAAACAATTCACCGAGTTCTAAAAAGTCTGCCACACGGCCTGCTTTCTCTAGCTCTTGGTTTTTGGTGTTTATATCTCCTGGGATTTTTACATTTTCCCAAAAGTCTGCTCTTAAAGCGGCTATTTCTTCAATGGCCTCGTTGAGCTCTTTTTCGTTTCTAGACATCCCACATTTGTTCCACATGATTTTTCCGAGCTTCTTGTGGTAGTAGTCTACAGAATGTAATCCTTTTCCAGCTTTCATTTTGGCCATTCTATCGGTCACCTCTTTTTCAGCGGCTTCGAATTCAGGACTGTCTGTTGGGATGGTTCCTGTGGCAATGTCGTCTGCCAAATAGTCTCCAACTGTAGAAGGCAATACGAAGTATCCGTCTGCCAGACCCTGCATTAATGCAGAGGCGCCAAGGCGGTTGGCTCCGTGGTCACTAAAGTTGGCTTCACCAGCGGCAAAACAACCTGGAATGGTGGTTTGTAAGTTATAATCTACCCAAAGACCTCCCATAGTGTAGTGCACTGCTGGGTAAATCATCATAGGGGTTTTGTATGGGTTCTCATCTACGATCTTCTCGTACATCTGGAAAAGGTTCCCGTATTTAGCAGCAATAATGGCTTCTCCAAGTACCCTTACTTCTATGTCAGAAGCGTCTTTTTGTCCTGAGATAAGCGCTTTTTCTTTTCCGTAACGCATAATGGCAGCGTCAAAGTCCAAGTAAACGGCTTCTCCTGTTTTATTTACCCCAAATCCAGCGTCACAACGCTCTTTAGCTGCTCTAGAAGCTACGTCTCTAGGCACTAAATTTCCAAAAGCAGGGTAGCGTCTTTCCAAGAAATAATCCCTGTCTGCTTCTACAATTTGAGTAGGTTTTAATTTTCCAGCCCTAATGGCGTCTGCATCTTCTTTTTTTGCGGGCACCCAAATACGTCCGTCATTTCTAAGGGACTCAGACATGAGCGTTAGCTTAGACTGGTGGTCTCCAGAAACAGGAATACAGGTAGGGTGAATTTGCGTAAAACATGGGTTGGCAAAATAAGCCCCTCTTCTGTGGGCACGCCAAGCGGCCATGACATTAGATCCCATAGCATTGGTAGAAAGGAAGAATACGTTTCCGTAACCTCCAGAAGCCAATACCACTGCATGTGCAGAATGACGCTCAATGGCTCCAGTGACTAAGTCTCTGGCAATAATTCCTCTTGCCTTACCACCTACCAAGACCAAATCTAGCATTTCATGACGGTTGTAAGGGGTAATTTTACCACGGTTAATCTGACGGTTCATGGCAGAGTAAGCGCCTAATAAAAGTTGTTGTCCTGTCTGTCCTTTCGCGTAGAAAGTCCTAGATACCAATACCCCTCCAAAAGAGCGGTTGTCTAATTGACCCCCATATTCTCTGGCAAAAGGCACCCCTTGGGCCACACATTGGTCAATAATATTTCCAGACACTTCAGCCAAACGGTAAACATTGGCCTCTCTAGAGCGGTAATCTCCTCCTTTAACGGTGTCATAGAACAAACGGTAGTTAGAATCTCCGTCGCCTTGGTAGTTTTTAGAAGCGTTAATCCCTCCTTGTGCTGCAATAGAGTGCGCACGTCTGGGGGAATCTTGGTAGCAAAATGTCTTTACGTTGTACCCTAGCTCTGCGAGCGATGCCGCGGCGGCACCACCAGCCAATCCAGTCCCCACCACAATCACGTCTATCTTACGCTTATTGGCTGGGTTTACTAGGTTAATCTTGTTTTTATGTGCCGTCCATTTTTGGTCTAAGGGACCTTTTGGCACTTTTGAATCTAGTACACTCATAAGGCTACTGCGTTATAGGGTTTAAATGATGGTATATGGCAATAAAGGCAAATCCCAATGGGATGGCTATGGCATATACTTTGGTAAATGTTTTTATAGCGGCGCTGTATTTGTTGTTCACTCCCATGGTTTGGAAGGAAGAAGCGAAACCGTGCAATAAGTGAAGTGCTAAAAGCACAAAAGAAATCACATACAAGCCTGTTTTGATAGGAGAATGAAATTTTTCTACGGTCTCTGCATAGTAGCGCGTAGGGTCTTCTGGGCTAAATTCCACGTATTTGTAGACCATTTCATGAAACCAGAAGTCATACATATGCACGAATAAAAAAGCCAATACAGTGGCTCCTGATATAATCATATTTCTTGAGATCCAAGAAGCATTAGCGCCGCCGTTGTATTTAAAGTAACGAACGCCACGGGCTTTTCTATTTTGGATTTCTAAAACAAAGCCCATCACAAAGTGCACAATCACCCCAGCAATAAGCACCGGTTGCAGCGCGTATTGAACCAAAGGATTGTATCCCATGAAATGAGACCAAGTATTAAAGGTGTCTGGCGCAATAACGGAAGTGATGTTAATCACAAAATGCTGCCCCAAGAAAAACACTAAAAATAAGCCTGATAGGGCCATCACAATTTTTCTTGCTATGGATGATGAAGGTATTCCACTCATGTTCTGAATAATTTTACGAGCAAATTTACAGCACGGTGCTGGTTATAACAAACTTTAAGGGAGGATAATGCGCTATTTGTTCTTAAAAAAAATTGCGCCCAATCATTTGTTGCAAATATAAATTCACAAGGGTGTAAAAAGGTAAACAAAAATGGCACCTTGTCTACGGTTAACGCCTGGGTTAATCCCTTCCGAGGCAATAGGCAATGCCGCCGCTGAGGTGGTCCAAGAAAGTGGCTTCCTCAAAAGAAGCTTCTGTGTGGCCGCCGCCAGTGTAGAAAGCCCTGCCGCCAAGACTTTCATGGTACCAGGCAATGGGGTGGTTTGCACCATTGGTCCCACCACTATAAGAATCTTCTTCCAAGTTTATAAGCACCTTTATGTCTGGATTAATGTTTTTGTAATTGTACCATTCGTCTGCCCTGGTCCATGACAGCGGGAGATTTTTGGTTGCTGGGTGCTTGCTGTCTAAGACGCGCATCTGGGCAGTGAGCACATTGGGATCATTGGGGTGGCTCTCAAAATATGCCCCCACTAATTTTCCATAAAATGGCCATTCGTATTCTGTGTCTGCTGCAGCGTGAATGCCCATAAACGCACCGCCATTAGAGATGTAATTCTCAAAGGCTTTTTGCTGATTTTCATTGAGTACTTCAAGGGTAGTACTCAAGAATAATACCAATTGGTATTTTTTTAAATTGTCTGGATGAAAAGAAAAGGCATCTTCTGTTTGGGTCACTTCAAAACCGTCTTTTTCTCCGAGTGTTTTTAGGGCTTTTACGCCAGCTTCAATACTGCTGTGTCTCCAGCCTGTTGTTTTGGTAAAAACCATGATCTGCGCAGGGTCTAATGCGTTATTTTCTTGTGCAAACGCTCCAACGGAGCCAAGTAAAAAGCCTGTGAGAACTAAGGTTTTAAATAGCCAAAAAGGGTTCAGGCTTCGGGAATGAGTCATGGTGGTTTTCATGTTAGTAGATGTAAAAAGTAACTAGATTAAACCGCACTAGCTGCTGCTGCGGTGAGGTATTTTTTTGGTGTAGTGCCATATTTCTTTTTAAAGGCCGCTATATAGTGACTGGCCGTTGAGTAGCCTATTTTAAGGCCCACTTCATTCACATTATAGGCCCCTGAAACCAGTAATTTTCTGCCGTATTCCATCTTGTAGTCAAACAAGAAACTGTACACGGAGTCTCCGTAAACTTGTTTAAACCCTTCTTTGAGTTTTTTGAGACTCAGGCCAATTTCTTGAGACAGCTCCGTGAGGGTAGGAGGCTCCGCCATTCTAGCCACAACAATTTCTTTGGCCTTTCTAATGCGTTTTAAGTTGTCTTCATCTACTAAAAAGGGACATTGTGCGGTGTCTGCCTCTTCAGAAACATTAAAGTATAAAGCCATGAGCTCATAGACCTTGGCTTTTATATAGAGCTCCTTAATATTAGGATGCAAAGTATTGTGCATTAGCTGGCTAATCACTACCGCAATGGATGGAGACACCGCCTCCTGCGCATAGTATTTTTTGTCTTTGTTTTCGCTGCTTAAAAAAGGGATAATATGGGCCTCTTTAGAAAACAAGGTGTGGAATTTTCTCAGGGTCATGACCACAGAAAACATCCAAGCATTGGGCTGAAGCACCGCATTGAGCGGCAGGTCTTTTTGGGTGTTGTATAATAATAAAGACTGTTCTTCAGAAACAGGAAGGCTGTAAGCACCTTCATTAAAAAGAAAGTCTGCACTGCCCTTGAGGCAGAAATGAAACTGAATGTAACTGCTGTCTATGGACTTACTGAGCTTTTGAGGTAAAGGACTGTTATTCTGTATTTTAAGTACATAAAAACCTTCTTCTAAATAAATTTCTTCGAAGGGACTCAGCGCGTTGTTTTTCTCTTCCATATAGATTTTATGAAGCGTTATTTTATTTAGAATTATTCTAAATAAAAAAGTAATACCCTAAGGCTTAGCCCAACAAAAATAAGAAACTGTGCGCATTTTAAATAAAAATGCATAGAAAATATTCTGTGGCGACACTTATAGTTCCTACAGCGTTATTTTTATCTTTATTGTGGGCTTACTTTTGTACTCCGTTTGAAAATCAAGAAGCTGGGCGAAAGCATGAAGGACTACCACATTTCTAAACACCAATCTTTTTTTTGTGTAGGATTAAACTACCAGAAAGCAGACGCTGCTACAAGAGGCTTATTTAGCCTGCAGGACCAGCAAGTGGTTGAAATACTCGCTGCAGCCAAAGCAGAAGGTTTGGACGCACTCATGGTGGTAAGCACTTGTAACAGAACCGAACTATACGGTTTTGCCCAAGACCCACATACCCTCATAGCGCTATTGTGCGACACCACCCACGGCAGTATTGAAGCCTTTCAAGAGGTGGCCTATATTTACAAAAACAAAGAAGCCATTCACCACTTATTTTGCGTAGGTACTGGTTTAGACAGTCAGATATTGGGCGATTTTGAAATTATTGCTCAGATTAAAAAAGGCTTTACCAGCGCGAAAAAAGTAGGTCTTGCCAATCCATTTATGGAGCGTTTAACCAATGCGGTCATTCAGGCGAGCAAACGCATTAAAAACGAAACAGACATTTCTACAGGAGCCACTTCAGTTGCTTTTGCCTCTGTACAGTATATTTTAAAACAAGTAGCAGACGTTTCCAGCAAGAACATCTTGTTGTTTGGTACTGGGAAAATAGGCCGAAACACCTGTGAAAATTTGGTAAAACATACCAAAAACACCCATATAACGCTCATTAACAGAACCAAAGACACTGCAGAAAAAGTGGCAGGTAAATTTAACCTGCTCGTAAAAGACTACGGAGACCTGCCTTCTGAAATTCGCAAATCAGACATTTTAGTAGTGGCAACAGGTGCTCAGAAACCCACTGTTTCAAAGGCCCTGATACACCACAACAGACCCCTATTAATCTTAGATTTGTCCATTCCACAAAACGTAGATCCGGATGTGCAGGAACTGGAAAACGTCACCTTAGTACATTTGGATGAGCTGTCTCAAATTACAGACGGCACCTTAGAAAAAAGACGCGCACACATTCCTGCAGCTAAAGCCATAATAGCCCATATTGAAGGAGAGTTTAACGCCTGGTTAGAAACCCGTAAGTTTTCTCCGGTCATAAAAGCCCTCAAAAACAAATTGCAGGTCATGCAGGCAGAAGAGTTGGATTTCATGCAAAAGAAAACCGCTTATTTTGACGCTGCTACTGCCCAGCAGCTCACGGATAGAATGATCCAAAAAATCACCAAACAATTTGCAGAACACCTCAAAGAGGTTCAAGACCAACCCGAAGAGAGTGTTGCCCTGATTGAAGCGGTGTTTCAATTAAAAGCCACCACCAATGGCTAAGACCCTTCGCATAGGCACCAGAGATTCTGCCCTGGCTATGTGGCAGGCCAAGACGGTACAAAGTCAATTGGCCGCCCACGGAATAGCCAGCGAATTGGTGCCGGTAAAATCCTTAGGTGATTTAAAATTAGACCAGCCTTTGTACGAATTGGGTGTTACTGGTGTATTTACAAAAACCTTAGACCTAGCGCTATTGGCTGGGGAAATAGATTTGGCGGTGCACTCCTACAAAGATGTTCCCACGGTATTGGCTAAGGGACTTTCCACGGCTGCGGTATTAAAGCGGGCCTCCACGGCCGACGTCCTAGTGCACAAATCACCAGATTTCACCACCTCAGGACTTCAAATAGCCACCAGTAGTTTAAGACGCAAAGCCCAATGGCTCGCCAAATATCCCGAACACCAATTGGTAGATATTAGGGGAAATGTACAAACCCGATTAGAAAAATTAGCGAACAATTCTTGGGGTGGTGCTATTTTTGCAGCAGCAGGATTGGCCCGACTAGACCTATTGCCTGAAAACGCTATGCGTTTGGATTGGATGGTCCCTGCGCCCGCGCAGGGCGCTATGGTGGTGGTGGCGCAAAGCGCTCACACCGTCCTTCTAGAAGAACTTTCTGTATTAAACGATTTCCAAACTGCCCTCTGCACCCAGATAGAACGCGAATTTTTAAACGAACTAGAAGGCGGTTGCACCGCGCCCATAGGCGCGCTGTGCACCACCACCCAAGACCAACTGCACTTTATTGGCGTACTACACAGTTTAGACGGCAAGCAGCATATAGAAACCAACACCTTTGTGCCTTTGGACCAGGCCCCAGGATACGGCAGAAAAATGGCCCAAAAGATATTAAGCCAAGGCGGCAAAGCCCTCATGGCGGAGATAAAAAAAGCATTATCATAAAAGAAAAACCATGAGCACACCGACCATTCTCAGCACAAAAGCCTTGCAGCCCGCACAACGGTCTAGACTTTTAGCGGCTGGTTTTTCGGTACAGTCCTACAATGCTGTGGCGGCAGAAGCCCTTACTTTTGATATGCCAGCAGCCCCTTTTCAGGGCATATTTACCAGCCAAAACGCTGTAGCCGCTTTTTTGTCTCACGAACACCTCTCCACCGCACTCCCCATTTTAGAAGGGGTGTATTGTGTGGGAGAGCGCTCCGCTCAGAAACTCAGAAAAAAAGGGGTATTGGTTCACGCAGTAGCAGACAGCGCAGCAGACTTAGAGAAAATCTTGTTTTCAGGGCGCTACGCTTTAGAGAGCAGCCCGCTTTACTATTTCTGTGGCAACAGGCATTTGCCCACTTTACCCAACGCTTTTAAAGCAGCAAAGCGGCCTTTAAACATTCGTATTGTATATGAAACAAATGGGGTAGAAAAGGCTTTTGACCGTCCTTTTGAAGCCCTATTCTTTTTCAGCCCCAGTGGTGTAGCGGCTTTTACTGAAAACAATAAAATTGGAGACGCCTTTGTAGTGGCCATTGGCCCTACTACGGCTCAGGCCGTAGCGGCACACACCAAACAGTATGTAGTGGCCAAGAAGCCCAGTTTTGCCCATATGTTAAGTGCACTTCGGGCACATTATCCCAAAAAGGACAAGCGCTAAGCCCGAGCAGAGGCCTTTAAAAAATAGGAGACAAAAAAGGAGAGAAAACAGCACAGAGAAAATAGTAAAGAGAAAATAGCGCTGAGAAAAGTAAAGAAAAAATCAACGAAAACAGTGTAGATAAAATAGCATAGAAAATAGTACTGAGAACAGCAGCGTATACAGTAAAGAGAACTACACAAATAGCAAGCAACACAGAAATAGCGATATTAATTGCCATAAAATAGACCCCATGATAAAGAATGACTTATTCTTAAAAGCCCTTAGAGGTGAAACCGTATCTAGACCACCGGTCTGGATGATGCGTCAGGCAGGAAGGTACCTTCCGGAGTTTATGGAACTCAAGGACAAGTATGATTTTTTTACCCGTTGTCAGACGCCAGAATTGGCTTCGGAAATTACCGTACAACCCATTAGGCGTTACGGTATGGATGTGGCTATTTTATTTTCAGACATTCTAGTGATTCCACAGGCCATGAATATTGAGGTAGAAATGAAACCCAACTTTGGGCCGTATTTACCCCACCCTATTCGTGACCAAAAAGCAGTAGATCAGGTGATCGTTCCAGACATTCAAGAAACTTTGGGCTATGTGATGGAAGCCATTAAAATGACCAAAGAAAAGCTCAATGATGAGGTGCCACTCATCGGTTTTGCTGGATCTCCATGGACTATTCTATGTTACTGCGTGCAGGGGCAAGGGAGCAAAAACTTTGACAAAGCCAAGGAGTTTTGTTTTACCCAGCCCATTGCGGCACATACTTTATTACAGAAAATTACGGATACGACTATAGCCTACTTAAAAGCCAAAGTGGCTGCAGGAGTGAATGCTGTTCAGGTGTTTGACTCTTGGGGTGGTATGTTGTCTCCTACCGATTATCAGGAATTTTCTTGGCAGTACATCCAACAAATTATAGACGCCTTAAAAGAAGAGGCGCCGGTAATTGCCTTTGGAAAAGGTTGTTGGTTTGCCCTGAGAGAAATGTCTCAATCTGGCGCTGCTGCCCTAGGGGTAGATTGGACCTGCTCTGCACAAAACGCGAGATACTTATCTGGTGGTAAGATCACCCTTCAAGGAAATTTTGATCCTTCAAGACTCATGTCTCCACCCAAGACCATCAAGAGAATGGTGCATGAAATGATAGACGCCTTTGGAAAAGACCGCTATATTGTGAACTTAGGTCACGGTATATTGCCCAATATTCCTTTAGAAAATGCAGGGGCTTTTATAGAAGCTGTAAAAGAATACAAACCCAGAGATTAAAAGGGTTTAAAGAGCCGCTTAAAATACGCTCTATTGCCCCTTTGAAGCACCAATAACATGAAAGAACAATTCACCACCTATATTAGAGACCTTCAAGACCGCATTTGTAAAGGCTTGGAAGACATGGACGGTACCGCCCGTTTTCAGGAAGACCTGTGGGAGCGTCCAGAAGGGGGTGGCGGCCGGACTAGAGTGATTCAAGAGGGATCGGTGTTTGAAAAGGGCGGCGTGAATACGTCGGCCGTTCACGGCCCATTACCCAAGAGCATGCAGGCTTATTTTGGGGTAGGGGAATCTAATTTTTTTGCCTGTGGCCTGTCTTTAGTCATGCATCCTAAAAACCCCATGGTGCCTACGGTACACGCCAATTGGCGTTATTTTGAGCTCTATGATCTGGACGGAAATCGCATAGACGCCTGGTTTGGGGGTGGTCAGGACCTCACCCCTTACTATTTATTCGAGGAAGACGCGCAGCATTTTCACCAGACCTGTAAAACGGCTTGTGACGCTCACGATACCGATTTTTATCCAAAATTCAAGGCCCGTTGTGATGACTATTTTTGGAACGAACACCGCCATGAAGCCAGGGGTATAGGGGGCTTGTTTTTTGACTATTGCAAAGCCACCCCTGAAAGAAGTTTGGAAGAATGGCACCAGTTTGTGGCCCAAGTAGGGGACTCTTTTTTAGACGCCTACCTGCCTATTGTAGCAAAGCGCAAAGAACTTCCTTACGGTCCTGCCCAAAGAGATTGGCAGGAAATTCGCCGTGGTCGCTATGTAGAATTTAATTTGGTGCACGACAAAGGCACCTTATTTGGCCTTAAAACCAATGGCCGTATAGAGAGTATATTAATGAGTTTGCCCCCACATGTTCAGTGGGTGTACGACCACCAACCTATAGAAGGCTCAGATGAAGCCGCTTTATTGGAAGTTTTAGCCACCCCCAGAGAATGGGCCCAATAACCTAAAAAAAAGACCCTATGTATCCATTGAGAAGAAACAGACGCCTGAGACAGTCACATGCCATTCGCCATTTGGTGAGAGAGACCATCATAACGCCATCGGACTTTTTAGTCCCACTTTTTGTAGTAGAAGGAAAAGGGATCAAAGAAGCCATTCCATCTATGCCCAATTACTACAGGTACTCTTTAGATTTATTGGCTAAGGAGGTCAAAGAATTGTGGCAAATGGGCCTTTGTGGGGTTTTGGTATTTGTAAAAGTACCAGAGGCTTTAAAAGACAATGCAGGTACGGAGGCGTTAAATCCCAAAGGACTCATGCAGCGCGCTGTAAAAACCATTAAAGACGCCTGTCCAGATATGCTGGTCATGACAGACGTGGCCTTAGACCCTTATTCTTCATATGGACATGACGGAATTGTGGAAGGTCAAAAAATCCTCAATGACGAGACCGTAGAAGTCTTGGCAGAAATGGCCTTATCCCATGCAGAAGCTGGCGCAGATTTTGTTGCCCCTTCAGATATGATGGACGGCCGCATTCTCACCATTAGAGAGGCATTAGAAGAGGCAGGTTACACAGACACAGGCATTATGAGTTACAGTGCCAAATACGCTTCTGCTTTCTATGGTCCTTTTAGAGACGCCTTAGATTCTGCTCCAGGATTTGGCGACAAAACCAGCTACCAAATGGATCCAGCCAACCGTTTTGAGGCAGTAGAAGAAGCCCAGGCAGATGTAGACGAGGGTGCAGACATTATCATGGTAAAACCAGGTATTTGTTACCTAGACATTGTGCGTGAAATAAAGAACGAGATAGATGTGCCCATTGCCGTATATCAGGTTTCTGGAGAGTACGCCATGGTGAAAGCTGCTGCAGAAAAAGGCTGGTTGGACCACGACGCTGTGATGATGGAACAACTTTTGGCTATAAAACGTGCCGGTGCCAATATCATTGCCTCTTACTTTGCCAAAGATGTGGTGAAGCTTATGGGGTAGATTCGCAACCATTTTATTTTAAAGGGGCTGTATTTTAAAAATGGGTATATTTAAAAGTGAAATCATTAGAAATAACTTTTTATAAAACATTTTTTTTAGCCTTGCTGGCCACAATATTTACGATTGAAGTCAGTGTTGCCCAATGGCAAACAAAAGTAGACAGCTTGGTCCAAGATGCCATAGCTCAAAAAGCCTTTCCGGGCGCGCAAGTATTGGTGGCCCATAAGGGTGAGATTGTCTTAGAGCGCGCCTACGGTTTTCATACATATGACTCTTTGGTTCCAGTCCAGAACACTGACCTCTACGACCTGGCATCGGTCACAAAAATATTGGGCCCACTGCCTGCCATCATGTCTTTGGTAGAACAAGGTGTATTAGACTTGGATGTTCCCTTTAGCACTTATTGGACTCCTTGGAAAAAGTACCGGGATAAAAAAGACCTGACCCTTAGAGAAACACTTGCCCACCAGGCAGGACTCACCCCCTATATAGTATTTTTAAATGAGGTGTTACGCTCTAATAAACACCGAGGCCCCCAATTAAAAAAGCGCTTTGTTCGGGAGCGTCCCTCCAAGCGTTTTTCATTGCAATCTTATGAAAACAGGTACATTCACAGGAATTTTCCCCGTAAAATGTTTCGCAAGATCAATAGATCTAAAGTATCTCAAGAAAAGACCTACAGCTACTCAGGCCTTGCTTTTTTAATCTTCCCCAGCCTTATTGAGCAACTCACAGGAGAAGATTACAGCAGCTATATGCGCAGCCATTTTTACGATCCATTGGGTGCAGACAATTTAGGGTATTTGCCTACCCAAAGACTGCCTGGCAAAAGGGTGGTACCTACGGAAAGAGATAGCCTCTTTAGAAAGACCCTCACCAAAGGCTATGTGCACGATGAAAATGCGTCATTATTTGGCGGAATTTCTGGTAATGCTGGCTTGTTCTCTAATGCTTCGGGGGTTTATAAAATGCTTCAAATGTGGTTGCAAGGCGGAAGTGTGGGAGGGCGAAAATACCTCTCTCCTGAAACCATTGCCGCTTTTACCGCCTTGCAATACCCAGAAAACAACAACAGACGTGGTTTAGGTTTTGACAAACCTTTATTGGGCAATGACAGTCTTCCCGCTTCAAAATCTTATCCGGCACCTTCAGTGAGTCCAGAAAGCTATGGGCATTCCGGATTTACGGGTACTTTTGTTTGGGTAGACCCCACCCATGAACTCATCTATATTTTCTTATCCAATAGGGTGTATCCTTCCAGAGCCCAAAGGGGGATTTACACCACCAATATTAGAGAGACGGTTCAAGAAGCCATTTATAAAGGGCTGGGAATTTAAAATATCTCTAAACTCGGGAGGTCTTATTCTCTAAAATGATCTGAACTTTCGGTATCTTTACACCTTAAATAGCTACAAATATATGATTGAAGCCCAGGATCTAAATTATGAGAAGTCGGTGCTCATTGGTGTGATTACCAAAGCGCAGCCAGAAGAGAAAATGAAGGAGTATTTAGACGAGCTAGAGTTTTTAACTTACACTGCTGGAGGGGAAGTATTGAAACGATTTGTACAACGTATAGATGTCCCCAACCCCAAGACCTATATTGGTACAGGGAAAATGTTAGAAGTGGCTGAATTTGTGAAGGAGCACGAGATTGGTGCGGTTATTTTTGACGACGAACTCTCCCCAGGACAACAAAAAAACATTGAGCGAGAGCTCAAATGTAAGATTGTAGACAGGACTTCTTTAATCTTAGATATTTTTGCCCAAAGGGCCCAAACCTCTTACGCCAGAACACAAGTAGAGCTGGCACAATACCAATACTTATTGCCCAGACTAGCGGGTCTTTGGACTCACTTAGAGCGTCAAAAAGGGGGTATTGGAATGCGCGGTCCTGGAGAGACAGAGATTGAGACAGACCGCCGTATTGTTCGCGACAGAATTACGCTTTTAAAGAAACAATTGCAAAAGATAGACCGTCAGATGGAAACCCAACGCGGCAATCGCGGCGCCCTAGTTCGTGTGGCTTTAGTGGGCTATACCAATGTGGGGAAATCTACCCTGATGAATGTGGTGAGTAAGTCCGAGGTCTTTGCAGAAAACAAGCTTTTCGCTACCCTAGACACCACGGTTAGAAAAGTGGTGATAGGCAACCTGCCTTTCCTTATGACAGACACTGTTGGCTTTATTAGAAAATTACCCACCCAATTGGTGGAGAGTTTTAAAGGTACTTTGGATGAGGTGCGCGAAGCAGATTTACTGCTTCATATTGTAGATATTTCTCATTCAGATTTCGAAGATCAGATTGCTGCTGTAAACGCTATTATGGCAGACATTAAAGTGGCAGACAAGCCCACCATTATGGTGTTTAATAAGATTGACCAATACAAGCCCGAACGCTTGGATGAAGACGACCTTGTCACAGAGCGCACCAGCAAACACTTCACCATGGAAGAGTGGGAGCGAACTTGGATGCAAAAAATGGACGGAAACGCCCTGTTCATATCGGCCTTAAACAAAGAAAATCTGGACCAGTTTAGGCAAAAAGTATACGACGCTGTAAGAGACATTCACGTGACCCGTTTCCCCTACAATAGCTTTCTGTATCCGGAGGTTTTGGAGGAGTAGTCGCTATAAAAAAAGCAAGTTTTTAATACGAGATACAATAACCAGGCTATGGTAGGTTAGGGTGTATTTATTTTTTTTTCTTGTAAAGGGGCACCGCAGAGCAGGCTTCTCCGTACATGACGCTTTTGGCTACTTTTTGTAGGGCGGTCATGGCCCAGAGGTAGGCGTTTTTGGGAACGGGTTTTTGACTACAGCCTTTAATAATGACGGCTTTGTCTTGGTAGGGAGTCCAGTCTATTTGGGCCATGGCGGTCTGGTAGAGGTGGCTTTCTAGCGCCTCTAGATCTCCTACGACCACTGAGCTTGTAAAGGGACCTAATTGGGCTGTGACGAGTATGTAGGCCCAAGCAGGAATTATGGCGTCTGTGCTGCAAAATAGGGCCAGGTGTTGGCCTTGGTATTGGGACCAATCATGGGCTTTTAAAGCGGCCCTAAAGTCTTTTTCTCTGAGTATAAAACCCTCGTGCAACCACTGGCTGAGGTCTAAAGTAGTCCTTTGGCCAATGGGGTAGTGGTCCTCTAAATTAAAGGTTTCTAGGGCGCTGTTGGCTACCCTATTTTCAATAGAAAAGTCTTCTGATTGCATGGTATATAGCGCTTTAGGCCTTAAGGCCGATGCTTCTTACAGCATGCCCAGCTCCAGCTTGGCTGCTTCACTCATAAGTTCTTGGGTCCATGGCGGGTCAAAGGTAATTTCTACTTCTGCGTCTTTTACCGCGTCTATAGATTTCACTTTCTCTTCCACTTCTACCGGAAGGGTTTCTGCCACAGGACAATTGGGCGAGGTAAGGGTCATGAGGATCTTCACTTCGTTGTCTTCATTAACTAGTACGTCGTAAATGAGTCCCAGTTCGTATATATCTACAGGGATTTCAGGATCGTAGATGGTTTTAATGACTCCTACAATTTGTTCCCCTAATGCCACATCTTTTGATTCTTCCATAGCTGCTATTTTTTAGGCGTCTTTTACCTGTGTTTGATACGCCACCGCGTATAATTTTATTTGTTTGATCATGCTCACTAGGCCGTTGGCTCTCGTGGCAGATAAATGTTCTTTTAGGCCAATCTCATCTATAAAATCTGTGCTGGCGTCTAAAATGTCCATGGGTTTTTGATTGGAGAAGGCGCGTATGAGAATGGCAATAATACCTTTGGTAATAATGGCGTCTGAGTCTGCAGTAAACACCAATTTGTTGTCTTCTAGCGCCCCATGAACCCACACTTTGGACTGACATCCTTTAATAATGTGGTCCTCGTTTTTAAATTCAGGGTCAATGAGCGGCAAGGACTTCCCTAAAGATATCATATGCTCATAACGCTGCATCCAATCTTCAAAAAAGGCAAATTCTTCTACAATCTCGTCTTGAATGTCTTTGATAGGTGCTAACATAACATGTCTTTTGCTTTTTGAACCCCTGCTACCAGGCGGTCTATTTCTTCAAAGGTATTGTAAAAACTAAAACTAGCGCGAACCGTTCCCGGAATGCTGTAATAATCCATAATAGGTTGGGCGCAGTGGTGTCCGGTTCTCACGGCAATACCCATCTGGTCTAAAATGCTCCCAATGTCATAAGGGTGCAGTCCTTTTATGTTAAAAGAGACCACGGCGGTTTTTTCCGCTGCTGTACCGTATATTTCTAGGCCTTCAATTCCGAGCAATGCTTTGGTGGCATAGACCAGTAATTCTTGTTCGTAGGCCGCTATCTTGTCAAAGCCAATCCCGTGCATATAATCTAGTGCCGCACCAAAAGCAATACCGCCAGAGATATTTGGGGTACCTGCTTCAAATTTATGGGGCAGTCCGGCATAGGTGGTTTTTTCAAAACTTACCGTGGCAATCATTTCCCCACCCCCTTGGTAAGGGGGTAGTTTTTCTAGCCATTTTTCTTTTCCATAGAGCATACCTACTCCGGTTGGGCCGCAAATTTTATGGGCAGAGACCACATAGAAATCTACGTCTAAGGCCTGAACGTCTGCTTGAATATGGGGGGCGGCTTGCGCGCCGTCTATTAAGACGGCCGCACCCACTGCGTGGGCCGCGCCAATGATTTCTTGAATAGGATTCACGGTGCCTAGTGCATTAGAGACATGGTTGCAAAACACCAATTTAGTGGCTGGAGAAATCATGGCGTGAAAAGCCGCCATGTCCAGCGTTCCATCTATTAACATAGGAATCACCTTGAGCACTGCACCTGTTTTTTCTGCCGCCATTTGCCAAGGCACAATGTTGGAGTGGTGTTCTAGTGCGGAGACCAATAGTTCATCGCCCGCTTTTAAAAGGGCTTCAAAACCGCTGGCCACAATATTAATACTGTGGGTGGTTCCCGCCGTGAGAATGACCTCATAGGCATGGGCTGCATTAAAGTGTTTTTGCACCTTAATTCTGGCCTGCTCATAAGCGTCTGTAGCTTCTTGAGACAGGCTGTGCACCCCACGGTGAATATTGGCATTGTAGTAACTGTAGTAATGGGTAATGGCCTCAATGACCGCCAAAGGCGTCTGTGACGTAGCGGCATTGTCCAAATATACCAAGTCCTGCCCATGTACTTTTCTAGAAAGAATGGGAAAGTCTTTTCTAATGGCTGCAACGTCTAATGTAGGCATGTTTTTATAGTTCAAATCCAAGATTTACCCCTAATTTTTCTGCGATTAAGGCGTTTACCCTTTTCTTGAGTTCCGGAATACGCACACTCTCCAACACATTGTTGGCAAAGGCATACATGAGTAGCGCCTGGGCTTCTTTTTTTCCAATTCCCCTAGACTGCAGGTAAAACAAGGCATCATGGTCTAATTGACCAATGGTACAGCCGTGAGAACACTTTACGTCGTCTGCAAAAATCTCTAGTTGCGGCTTGGTGTTTATACTAGACTTATCAGAGATAAGCAGGTTGTTGTTTTGTTGGAATGCGTTGGTTTTTTGCGCCAAACGATCCACCATTATTTTACCGTTAAATACGCCGGTACTGTTGCCGTCGTAAATTCCTTTGTAATCTTGGTGGCTCTCACAGTTCGGTTGAATGTGGTGCACCAGGGTATGGTGGTCTACATGCTGTCCGTCTCCAATAATAGTGACCCCCTTCATGGTAGAGTCTATACGCTCCCCATTTTGGTAGAAATTTAAATTGTTTCTGGTCATTTTCCCGCCAAAAGAGAATGTGTGTAGTGTCACCACAGACTGACTGTGCTGGTCTATATAGGTATTGTCTACCAGACTAGCGCTGTTGTTGTCATTTTGAACCTTGTAAAAGTCTATGATAGCACTTTTGGCAGCAAAAATTTCTGTTACTGCATTGGTAAACACCGCATTTTCACTTAAAGACTGGTGGCGTTCTAGAATTTGCACCTCTGCATTTTCTTCTACCACCACTAGGTTTCTAGGTTGTAGTAAAAGCGCTTGCTCGCGACCTGTAGCAAAATGAATGATCTCAATAGGCTTCATGGCCTGAGTATTCTTGGGAATGTGAATATAGGCCCCTTCTTTGCTAAAAGCAGTGTTGAGTGCCGTGAGGTTTTCTTCCTTGGAAGCTACCTTATTAAAATAAGCCTCAATAATAGGCTTGTACATTTCTTTTGTGAGGGCCGCAGACATAAGACAGACGTCTATGCCTTGGTGGGTGGTCTCCGATAAAAAAGAACTGTACACCCCGTCTACAAAAACAATTTTATAGGTGTCTACTTCGTGTAAAAAGTATTTTTTAACGTCTTTATACTCTAAAGTGGCTGCTTCCTTTGGAAAAATATTAAAGTCTAATTTTTCTAAAGATTTTAGGGAAGTGTACTTCCATGCTTCCATTTTTTTGGTTGGAAAACCTTGGTTTTCAAAGACTTTCATGGCTGCAGAACGAACGTCATGCACCGGATGGTCTAAGTCTACCTGGTTCTCAAAGGCCATAAAGGCGTTTACTAGCTTGTCTTTTAGTTCCATCTATAGCGCTGTTTCATGTTTGATCCAGTCGTAGCCTTTTTCTTCTAATTCAAGGGCCAAACTCGCGTCCCCAGATTTTACAATCTTTCCGTCGTACAATACGTGTACAAAGTCAGGTACTATATAGTCTAACAAACGCTGGTAGTGGGTGATCACGACTACCGCATTGTCTTTTGAACGCAGTTTATTTACCCCAGCCGCCACAATTCTAAGGGCGTCAATATCCAATCCGGAATCTGTTTCATCGAGTATGGCTACTTTGGGTTCCAACATGGCCATTTGGAAAATTTCGTTACGCTTCTTCTCTCCACCAGAAAAGCCTTCATTAAGGGATCTCGATAAGAATTTGCGGTCTATTTCTAACAATTCCGCCTTTTCCTTGATCATTTTAAGCATCTCATTGGCAGGCATGTCTTCCTGACCCCTGGCTTTGCGGGATTCATTAATGGCGGTTTTCATAAAGTTGGTTACCGTCACTCCTGGAATTTCCACAGGGTATTGAAAAGACAAGAAAATTCCTTTGTGAGCGCGTTCTTCAGGAGCGTCGTCGGCCAAATCTTGGCCATCTAACAACACTTCTCCTTTGGTGACTTCAAATTCATCTTTACCTGCTACTACAGAAGCCAAAGTACTTTTACCAGCACCGTTAGGCCCCATAATGGCGTGTACTTCTCCAGGTTTTACCACAAGGTTAATGCCCTTTAATATCTCTTTATTGTCTACACTTGCGTGTAAGTTCTTAATCTCTAACATTTTTTTATTCTATAGGGTGTGGGCACAGTGTTTATCCTACTGAGCCTTCTAAACTGATTTCTAATAATTTTTGTGCTTCTACCGCAAACTCCATTGGAAGCTTGTTTAAGACCTCTTTGCTAAACCCGTTGACAATTAAGGCAATGGCTTTTTCTGTAGGAATACCTCGTTGGTTACAATAGAAAATCTGGTCTTCTCCAATTTTTGAGGTGGTGGCTTCGTGCTCAATTTGAGCCGTTTTGTTCTTCACTTCAATATAAGGAAAAGTGTGTGCGCCACATTGGTCACCCATCAGTAGGGAGTCGCATTGAGAAAAGTTTCTAGCATTTTCTGCCCTTGCACCCACTTGAACCAATCCACGGTAAGAATTCTGTGATTTACCCGCAGAAATACCCTTAGAAATAATGGTGCTTCTGGTATTCTTCCCAAGGTGTATCATCTTAGTGCCCGTGTCTGCTTGCTGGAAATTGTTGGTGACCGCAATGGAGTAAAACTCTCCAATAGAGTGGTCTCCTTTAAGTACGCAAGACGGGTATTTCCAAGTGACTGCAGAACCTGTTTCTACCTGTGTCCAAGAAATTTTAGCGTGGTTTTCACAAATTCCTCTCTTGGTCACAAAATTATAAACCCCGCCTTTTCCTTGCTTGTCCCCAGGGAACCAGTTTTGAACGGTGGAGTATTTTATCTCTGCGTGATCTAAAGCTACAAGCTCTACCACGGCAGCGTGTAATTGATTTTCATCTCTGGAGGGCGCCGTACAACCTTCTAAATAACTCACATAAGAGCCCTCATCTGCAATCACTAGCGTGCGCTCGAATTGTCCTGTACCTGCTTGGTTAATTCTGAAGTAAGTAGAGAGTTCCATAGGGCAACGAACGCCTTTTGGAATATAACAGAAAGAGCCGTCGGAGAATACCGCAGAGTTTAAAGCTGCGTAATAGTTGTCTTTTTGAGGCACCACAGAACCAATATATTTTTTCACTAATTCAGGATGCTCTCTAATGGCCTCTGAAATAGAGCAGAAAATAATCCCTTTTTCTCCCAGGGTCTTTTTAAAGGTAGTGGCTACAGATACGGAGTCCATGACAATGTCTACCGCTACGCCTGCTAGCATTTTTTGTTCGTCCAATGAAATACCCAAACGCTTAAAAGTGTCTAACAATTCGGGATCTACCTCGTCTATAGAATCGTATTTGGGTTTTTTATTGGGGGCGGAATAATAAGAAATGGCCTGAAAATCTGGCTTGGTGTAATGCACGTTCGCCCATTCCGGTTCTTCCATTTCCAGCCATGACCTGTAAGCGTCTAAACGCCACTGGGTCATCCATTCTGGTTCTTCTTTTTTCTTGGAGATGGCTACGACAATCTCTTCGCTAAGCCCAATGGGAAAAGTATCGGATTCTATGTCTGTATAAAAGCCGTACTCATACTCTTTGGTCTCCAGTTCTTTTTTTAATTCTTCTTCCGTGTATGCCATTTTCTTTTTTTTAGGGAGTTGGTTATAGAGAAAAACTCTCTCCACAACCACAGGTGCGTTGGGCGTTGGGGTTGTTAAACACAAACCCTTTGCCATTAAGGCCTCCTGAGTATTCTAAGACGGTACCTACCAGATATAAAAAACTCTTTTTATCTACTAGGATACGCACCTCATTGTCTTCAAAAACTTGGTCTGTTTCACCAGCAGTCTTATCGAAAGTAAGTGCATAAGAAAGGCCGCTACAGCCGCCACTTTCAACGCCTACTCTAACATAATCTGCTTGGGCATTAAAGCCTTCTTCCTCCATGAGGGACATGACTTTTTTCTTTGCTGTTTCAGATACGCTGATCATTCTTAAATAGATTAATTCTAAATTAGACACAAATATACATAAAGATTGTATTTTTGCGGCATGTTAGAAGCAAAAAATTCTCAGAAGACCGACCTAGAAAAGCTAGGCGAGTTTGGACTTATAGACCATTTAACCAAGGATTTACCCCAAAGTCAATCCAGTACGGTGCTCTCCATTGGAGACGACGCCGCCGTGCTAGACCACCAAGGCTACCAGACGGTGGTCACGACCGATATGCTCGTAGAGGGGGTGCATTTTGATCTGGCCTATATGCCCTTACAGCACCTGGGTTATAAAGCTGTGGTGGTTAATTTGTCGGATGTGTATGCCATGAATGCTACCGCCACTCAGATTACGATTTCTCTGGCCATTTCCAACCGTTTTTCCATAGAAGCCCTAGAGGCTTTTTATGATGGGGTGCGCCATGCTGCAGCCCATTATGGGGTAGATGTGGTGGGTGGAGACACCACTTCTAGCACAAAAGGCATGATTATTTCCATTACTGCTTTGGGTACGGTGGTGCCTGCTAAAATTACCAAACGCTCTGGCGCTAAAGAAAACGATCTTTTGGTGGTTTCTGGAGATTTAGGCGGTGCTTATATGGGGCTTCAGGTCTTGGAAAGAGAGAAGGCTGTTTATGAGGTAAACCCCAACAGTCAGCCAGACTTAGCGCCCTACCACTACATTGTACAGCGACAGTTAAAGCCAGAGGCTAGAAAAGACATCCCCAATTTATTGGAAGCATTAGACGTATTGCCTACTGCTATGATTGACATTTCAGACGGCCTCTCTTCAGAGGTCTTACACCTCTGTAAGGCCAGCGGCGTAGGCTGTGATTTATATGAAGACAAGATTCCTTTAGACCCTACTGTCATTAATGCCTGTGAGGAATTCAATATAGATTCCACCACTGTAGCCCTCTCTGGAGGAGAAGACTACGAACTGCTTTTCACCATTGCTCAAAAAGATTTTGACAAGATTAAAGGCAATCCCCACCTCACGGTCATAGGACACATTACCGCCAAAGAAAGCGGCGCCCATTTAGTCACCAGAGCCAATACTAAAATTGCCCTCCAAGCCCAGGGCTGGAATTCGTTTTAATGAAGAAACTACTCGCTGCTTTTGCGCTGTTTTCGCTCTTTTTTGGGGCAGGGAATCTTATTTTACCCCCTTATTTAGGGGTGCAGGCAGGTGCAGACTGGGCACTAGTAGCCTTTGGTTTCGTGATCTCTGCGGTGCTTATTCCCATTTTGGGAATATTCGCACATGCCAAATTACAGGGAACCATCTATGATTTTGGGGCCCCATTGGGCAAAGTGTTCTCCCTGACTTACGCGGCCCTTATTTATGGCATTGCGCTGGCGCTTCCAGCGCCCCGCACCGCCTCAGTGACCCATGAAATGGCTATAATGCCTTTTGCAGACAGTCCTTATTGGCTCACCAGCCTGGTGTATTTCAGTTTGGTGCTGCTCGCGGCATTGAACCGTTCCAAGCTTCTAGATCTCTTTGGTAAAATTACCACTCCTGGAATTTTAATCGTACTCACCGCCTTAATTGGCATGGCGATTTTTGCACCAGAAGTGGCCTTGGCTTCAACCACCATGGAAAATCCTTTTGGGAGCAGTTTGTTAGAAGGTTATCAGACCTTTGACGCTATTGCTGCCGTAGTAATAGGAGGGGTATTGCTGGTTTCTATTCAGAAAATGCAGGCCAAGGATAATGCAAGCCCTGCAAATACAGATCAAGCCAACCAAAGCACAAAGCCATACGACCTACAAAAAAGCACGGTGCGTTTTGCCGCGGTCTTTTCAGCCATTGCGTTGTCTGCCATTTATGTGGGCCTCATTTATGCTGGAGCACAAAGTCAGGGGAATATTGACTTAGAAAGCAGTAGGAGTGAAATTTTACAAGCCATGGCCAAGCTGTTTTTGGGAAATACAGCCCCTGTGGGCCTCGGTATTTTAGTGGCCTTGGCCTGTTTTACCACCGCCACAGGAATTGTAACAGGAACGGCAGATTTTGTGGCCAGTTATTTTGAAGGCCCCGCCTATGCGCCCGGAACCGCTAGAAAAGTATTTATAAGCGTGGCCATTGCAGGCGCAATATTAGGGGTGCTCATGGGGCAATTCCCCGTGGTCTATATTATTGCCATAGCCGTACCCGCCTTGGTTTTTATTTACCCCACCACCATTATTCTTATGGCCTTGCACGTCCTGCCCGCCTCCTGGGCCACCCCAAAAGCCTTTAAGGCAGCTGTCTTGGTGTGTTTTGTAGTCAACACCCCCGCTTTTTTAGACAGTTTAGGCTACCCCACCTTGCAAGCGGCCACCGCATTTTTGCCGCTGAGCAGCCAAGGATTGGCCTGGGTTTTACCCGTACTATTAAGCGTGGTGGGCGTAAAGATTTTTGACGTATTTTTAATTAAAAAATAATGCATCGCTTCATTTTATCGCCTTACGCTGCCCAGCGCCTCCGCCGCTGCAAGGTTTTTGCAAACCTGCTACTGCTGTTGTTGATCAGTGTTTTTGCAGCCAGCTGGGTCCAAGCCCAAACGCTCATTAAAGGACAGGTATTAGACGCGCTGGACCAGTCTCCACTAGAGGGGGTTTCGGTATATTTTGACGGAACTTCCCTAGGCACCATTACCAATGCAGCAGGATTTTTTGAACTGCCGCTCTCACAAAAAATAAATGCAACATTAGTAGTCAGTTATTTGGGCTATGAAACCCGTTCCATTGCAGATTTACAAAACTTATCCAAGGGATTTACGGCCAAAATATTTTTAGAAGAAGCCGTAGTGTCTTTAGATGAGGTGGTGTTGGAACCAGACACCTGGTCTAGAGAGCGTAAATACCGCTTATTTAAACGCACCTTTTTAGGAGAAGACACAGCAGCCCAGCGCACCAAAATTCTGAACCCAGAGGTGTTGCGATTTTATTACAACAAGCAAACTGCTACGCTCTACGCCTATGCGTCTGCCCCATTGAACATACAAAACAAATACCTGGGCTATTTGGTGCGCTATGCCCTGACAGATTTTGAACTCTCTTTTTTCAAAGACACTGTTCAAAACGAATGGCCTCAGGAGTACATTTCCTATTATGCGGGCACCTCTTTTTTCACACCATTAGCCCTGCAGACCAAGAGCAAATACGCCAAAAATAGGGCCAAAGCTTATGACTCATCTACCCTTTTCTTTATGCGTATGCTAATATTAGGGCAGCTCAAAGAAAACGGTTTCAGGTTTTTTTACGGCCAAAAAGAAGTGCCTTGGGAAGTGGTATTTGGCTTGAATCAGGAAGAGGACTTTTTAAAAGTAACCCAAGAAATACCCAGAATCACCATTTTACACAAAAAGAAGCAATCTGTTTTAGAAGCGGTGAATGGCCCCTTTTATTTAGATGGTCTGGGAAATTTTGCGCCCGCCAACCGCCTGTCTTTTGGCGGTTATATGGGGGGTAAACGCGTGGCGGCTATGCTACCTTTAGATTACGGAATTTCTGAGCAACCATAAGCAACGGTTTTTTTCAGTTCCTTAAACTATAACAGTAATACTCATTTTGTAGGAGGGTGTTGTACTAATAATGAAAGCGCATAGAAATAACCTCTATTTGGTTTTTTTCATCATTCACCCTGTATACCAGTCTGTGCTCTCTTGAAATTCTTCTACTCCAAAACCCTGAGAGTGTCCCTTTCAGTTGCTCCGGTTTTCCTATGCCATGATAAGGAGTTGCCACTATGGAAACGAGCAGGGCCGATATTTTTTTTTGCACCCCTTTATTGCCAGAATGTTTCCAAAAGTCTAATTCTTTTAACGCGCTCGGAGAAAATATTACTTCCAAAGCGTAGCAATTTCTCTGGATTCACCCGCTCCATTTTCCAATTCCGTTATGGAAGCTTGAATGTTTTCTTTATTTGCTTTAGTAGATAGTAGGTGCATGGTTTCCTTCCATCCGTTGTACTCAGAAAGTGGAATCATGACCACATCTTCTGCTTTGGATCTGTGCACTATAATGGTCTCTCCGTCTTTAGATACAGCATCTAATTTTTCTTTTAGTTTTTTTCTAAGTTCGGTGGGATTGGTAGTTTCCATATAACATTTTATGTAAATGTACAGAATAACGTACATTATCAGGTTGTTTTCCCCCTTTATTTTCCATTGCCCTCCTATTTTAGCCTTTTAAAATTTAATTATCTTTACCCCAGCTGGTTTAAAACACCTGCAACAACTGTCTTTAAATAACACCTTATATTTCCATGAAATACCAAGCCATCCCCAATACCCTTTTTATAAAAAACCGCCAAAAGTTTACTGACCAAATGATCTCAGGGAGCTTGGCTGTATTTAATTCCAATGACATTTATCCGGTGTCTGCAGACAGCACTTTGCCTTTTGCACAGCATTCAGACATACTATACCTAAGTGGGGCAGATCAGGAAGAAAGCATTTTATTGCTCTTTCCAGATGCACTGAACCCAGCCCATAGAGAAATTCTCTTTGTGCGTGAAACCAATGAGCATATTGCGGTTTGGGAAGGGGCCAAATACACCAAAGAGAAAGCCACTGCTATTTCAGGAATCCAGACCATCATGTGGTTGTCAGACTTTGATAAGGTCTTTTTTGATCTTATGACCGAGGCCCACACCATCTATTTTAACACCAATGAGCACTACCGTCAGGCGGTAGAAACCCAAACCAGGGAAGACCGTTTTATAGCCAAGTGTAAGGCGCAGTTTCCGGCCCACCAATGGCAAAAAAGCCAGCCCATTTTACAAGAAATAAGAGGGGTAAAAGAAGCAGAGGAAATTGCCCAGATGCAGACTGCTTGTAACATTACAGGCAAAGGCATCCGCCGGCTTTTAGGTTTTATAAAGCCAGGCGTTTGGGAATATGAAATAGAAGCAGAGTTATTACATGAATTCGTGCGCAACCGCTCCAAGGGCTTTGCCTACACCCCTATTATTGCCTCTGGCGCCAATGCCAATGTGCTGCATTATATAGAGAACAACCAGCAGTGCCAGGCCGGTGACCTGATCCTGATGGACGTGGCCGCTGAATATGCCAATTACCGTTCAGACCTTACCAGGACTTTTCCCGTGAGCGGTCGTTTTACCGAGCGTCAGGCAGCCGTTTACAATGCGGTATTGCGCGTTAAAAATGCCGCTACAAAAATGTTGGTTCCAGGAATGTTATGGGCAGAATACCACCGTGAAGTAGGGGAGATTATGACCGCTGAGTTGTTGGCCTTGGGTCTTTTAGACCCGGCCGATGTCAAAAACCAAGACCCCAATAAACCCGCCTATAAAAAGTACTTTATGCACGGCACCAGCCACCACATTGGTCTGGACACCCATGACTACGGCGCGCTCAAAACTCCTATGAAAGCAGGGATGGTCTTTACTGTAGAGCCAGGTATTTATATTCCAGAAGAGGGTATTGGCATTCGCTTAGAAGACAATGTAGTGATTCAAGAAAAAGGAGACCCCATTAACCTCATGGCCCACATTCCTATTACAATAGCAGAAATAGAGGCCCTCATGAATGGGGAAATATAGCCACTGGTGTTATATCACTTCTTTTAATGTAAGCAAAAAGTACTTATCTTAGGAGGTGAAAAACAACACCAACCCCATGAAAAAAGTACTTTTTGTTGCCCTTTTGGCCGCTGGTTTTAGCGGTATCGCCCAAGATATTATGCCTACTTCAGGTGCTGCAGTGCAAGCCAGTTTGCAGCAGCAGGCTGCCATGCAGGCCAGTTCGCTGGTTAAAAACCTGCCCTTTACTCAAATTGGTCCTACGGTCATGAGTGGCCGGGTGGTAGACGTGGCCGTGAACCCAGATAAGCCTACTGAGTTTTACGTGGGCTACGCCTCTGGAGGCCTTTGGTACACGAATAATAACGGTACCTCTTTTAGCCCTTTAATGGACAATGCGCCCACCCAAAATGTGGGGGATATTGCTGTAGATTGGGCTTCTGGCACCATTTGGGTAGGGACCGGAGAAAACAATTCTTCCCGATCTTCCTACGCCGGAATTGGGCTCCTGAAATCTACAGATCAGGGGAAGACATGGCAGCATATGGGTCTGGAAGACAGCCACCACATTGGCCGTATCTTGATCAATCCCAACAATCCAGAAGAAGTGGTGGTAGGGGTACTGGGACACCTCTACACCCCCAATGAAAACAGGGGGCTTTATAAAACTACAGACGGTGGTAACAACTGGACCAAAACACTACACATCTCAGACAGTGCCGGAATTATAGAAGTGGCGGCTGCGCCAGAAGATTTTAATACCCTCTATGCCGCCAGCTGGGAAAAAGACCGCAAGGCCTGGCATTTTGAAGGCTCAGGAACAGGTTCTGCCCTTTATAAAAGTACGGACGCAGGAAGTTCGTGGACGCTTATTTCTACGCCAGACAGTGGTTTTCCCACAGGAGCAGGGGTAGGGCGTATTGGCCTGGCAGTCTTTGACGCCAATACCGTCTATGCGGTGCACGATAGCCAGTTTAGAACTGAGGCAGAAAAAGATTCCAATGCCAGAAAATCTGAGGCGCTCACCAAAGAAGATTTTAAAGCCATGGACACCAAAGCTTTTATGAAGCTTTCCGACGGCAAATTGAACCAATATTTAAAATCCAATGGATTTCAAGAAAAATACCGCGCCCAAAACGTAAAGCAGCTGGTGGAGGCAGGTACGGTGAAACCAGCAGATTTGGCCACTTATTTAGAAGACGCCAACGCGCTTTTATTCAATACACCCGTGACCGGTGCTGAGGTTTATCTCAGCAGCAATGGTGGCACCAGTTGGACCAAACAAAACGAGCAGCCTATTGAAGGCTTGTTTTACAGCTATGGTTACTATTTTGCCCAAATCTCGGTGTCTGCGAAGGATTCGGACTATATAGTGCTTTCTGGGGTGCCCTTATTGGCATCCGCCAACGGCGGAAAAAGTTTTAAAAGTATAGGGGGAGACAATGTGCATTCAGACCACCACCATGTATGGATAAACCCAAGGGACCCAAAGCATATGATCAATGGGAACGACGGGGGGATTAATATTACTTATGACGGCGGCGCCCATTGGATGAAGAATAACACCCCTACTGTAGGGCAGTTTTACTATATAAATACAGACAACGAAAGCCCCTACAACGTCTATGGCGGCCTGCAGGACAACGGGGTTTGGAAGGCTGCGCACAACGCGCCACTCAATACCCGTTGGCATGCCAATGGTCAAAACTCCTGGGAATCTATTATGGGCGGAGACGGTATGCAGGTACAAATAGACGCCAGAAATTCAAATATTGTTTACACCGGTTTTCAGTTTGGAAATTACTACAGATTGGACCTCAGTAGCGGGGAGCAAACCTATATTCAGCCCAAACATGAATTGGGAGACGCCCCTTTCCGTTTCAATTGGCAAACCCCAATTTTACTGTCTTCTCACAACCAAGACGTACTCTATTTAGGCTCCAACCGTTTGCACCGTTCTATGGACCAGGGAAGCAGTTGGGAAACCATTTCTGGAGAGCTCACTCAGGGGGGCAAGAAGGGGAATGTGGCGTTTGGGACGCTCACGACTATTGGGGCGTCGGCCTTTGATTTTGACCTTTTATACACCGGTTCGGACGACGGTCTTATTCACACAACTAAAGACGGTGGTGCTTCTTGGAGTCTGATTTCTGGAGGCCTACCCCAAGATTTATGGGTGAGCAGCTTGGAGGCTTCTGTTCATAAAAAGGACCGGGTTATTGCGGCTTTAAATGGGTATAGAAACGACCATTTTGCCCCTTATATTTTCTTATCAGAAAATAGGGGCGATGCCTGGAAAAACATAGGTGCAAACTTACCGCTTGGCGCCGTAAATTCCGTAACTGAAGACCCCAACAATGAAAACATACTCTACGCTGGAACAGACAACGGCCTCTATGTAACCTTAGATTTAGGCGCTACATGGCATGCTTTTTCTACAAATTTACCGGCTGTAGCCGTTCATGATGTAGTGGTACAGGCCAGGGACAAACACCTTTTGGTGGGCACCCATGGCCGCTCTATTTTTAAGGCAGACATTGCGGCTTTAGGTCCATTGGCCAACAAAATGGCTGCTGGAAAAACCCCTGCTTTGGAATTGTTTGCCCTTGAAAAACAACGCGTCTCTCCTAGATGGGGCATGGCCAGAGGTTTTTCAGATCCCTATACCCCAGAAATAAGTATGGACTTTTTTGTCCCCCAGGCCGGAGCAGTGACTGTATCTGTTCAAGACGCCAATGGTGTTGAGGTAAACACCATGGAAGTAACAGCAGACGCTGGTTTTAACAGCGCGCCCTTTCATATGAATTTTTCTAAGTCAGGAAAGATTGCATTTTTAAAGAAAAACAAAACAAGCCTTTCAACCGCTGCAGACGGCAACACTTACTTGCCTAAAGGAAGTTATAAAGTGGTTTTAAGTGCTGGAAAAGTAAAAAGCAGCCAAGAATTAATCTTGCAATAGAGGGCATAGAATTTTTGTATTCCTTTAAAATAGGCTAATTTTAACACGAAAACGTAACCCAAATATACCATAACGCTTTTTTAAGCGTTATGATTCTTTATAAATGAAACCCATCTTACGCCTCTTTGTGTTGTTTGCAGGCCTTTTTATTGTTGGTCATGCTACTGCTTTGGGGCAAATTACGCCGCCTTCTTATTCAAATGTAGCGGTCTCTTATTGCAGCCTTCCTTCTACTGAAATCCCTTTGCCTAGCCTTGTTTTTCAAGAAAATAACACGGATGATTTTGCCGTGGGTGCTGGGGTAAAATTTACTTTGTCTGTTCCTGCTAGCTTTACCCTTTCAGGTACCTTTAGCCTTAGTGCTAATGGTGCAGACTTGAGCGCTGCTTCAGCAACACTTTCAGACAGCCAGACCCTTTTAGTGACTTTTACTAGCACAGCAACCAGCACTTTAGATCGTATGACTATAAGCGGCCTGAGTTTGGTAGCCACTTCATCTGGCGCTACAGGCACAGTTAGTTATAATGCCATAGATGCTGTCATTAGTGGTATGACCAATGGCTATGCCTTATTAGGAATAAGTGCAGACGCAGCTGCCATAAGTGTGAGCGGTGGCACCCTTACTGCCGTACAAAAAGTTTGCTTGAACGAGCCCTTAAATCCTTTTGCAGTAACTAGTGCTACGGCTTCTGCCACCTATCAGTGGGAGGTATCTGTAAACGATATAAATTACAATAACATCTCTGGACAGACCGGGGTGGCTTATACGCCAAGCAGTACAGCTTCCGGGACACTTTTTTACAGAAGGCAAACCATTGTATCTAAAAACGGGGTCTCTTGTAGCGCACCGAGTAATTCTGTTTCTGTAACCATTATTGATTTATCTGCTGGAACCATAGCTGCAGACCAAAATACCTGTTATGGAGACACCCCAACTCCATTTACAAGTACCCTAGATGCTTCTGCTATGGGCGAGGACATTAGCTACAGCTGGGAAAAATCTACAGACAATCAAAATACCTGGCAGGCCATTACCAACAATTCCGCTACTTACGCCCCTGCTGCTCTGACCCAAACGACTCATTTTAGAAGAATTGCAAGTTCCACGACTTGTACCGCCACCAAAACCTCTAATGTAGTTACGGTTTCAGTAGGGGCTCAATTGAATGGAGGAACCGCTACAGGCAGTCAAAATCTCTGTTTAAACGACACCCCCACGGCCCTTGAAGTGAATAATGCGACAAGTTCTGGAGGTACAATTACCTACCAATGGGAGTCTTCTACAACAAATAATGCGGCTAATTTCACTCCAGTTACTGGAACAGGGTCCCAAACGGCCACCTTTAGCCCGCCTACCAACAGTGCTGGCACCACCTATTACAGGAGAATTACTACCGCAACCAATGGGGCTAATGCCTGTTCAAAGGCTTCTACGGTAGTCACAGTTGTGGTCACACAGGTGAATGGTGGGGTTGTTTCAGGAGATCAAACCATTTGTTTTGGCGCTAACCCCACGGCTATTTCTGTTAGCGGAGACACCGCTGTAGGGACTATTGCCTACCAATGGTATTCCTCTACAGACAACACCACTTTCAATATTATGGGCGGGGAAACAGGACCGACCCTTACACCAACTTACACCCAAACGGGCACCTTATATTTCCAAAGGGCTACTTTTTATTCCGGAGCAGGCACCTGTTCAGACACCTCAGATGTGGCTATTTTAAAGGTTATAAAAGTACTTCCAGGCGCTATCAGCAGCAGCGACACCAGTCTTTGTTATGGAACAGATGGGGGCACTCTAGCCTCTGATACAGATGCCACTGCCATGGGCGAAACCATCACTTATTCTTGGCAAAAATCTATTAACGGGGGTAGTTGGAGCACAATAAGCACCAACGCGGCAACCCTTGCTACAGGTGTTCTCACCCAAACCACCTCTTACAGGCGTTTGGCACAATCTACCACATGTGGCACAGATGTGATTTCTAATGAAGTAACTATTAATGTGGCGCCACAAGCCCTGGGAGGAACCATTTCTGCCAACCAAGACTTGTGTTTAGGAGCCGCTGCCTCTCCGCTTACTATTAGTGGTGACAGCAGTACAGGAAATCTCTCCTATATATGGTATTCGAGTACAGACCAGGCTACTTGGTCTGTGATTGGTGGAGAAACAGGAGTGTCGTATACCCCAAGCACCGTTGCTACGGGCACTAAATATTACTACAGAAAAACTACGGTAACCTACTCAGGATACACATGTGTGGCTTCAAGTTCCATTGCTACAATTGCGGTATCTGAACTAAGCGCGGGTAGTATTGGAGGTACGCAGACCATTTGCTTGGGCGAGGTACCCACTACCTTAACATCTGTTGCAGACGCTACTGGAAATACGGTGAGCTACCAATGGCAACAATCTATAGACGACGGTGCCACTTGGACCAACTTAAGCGGTAGTGGATCTGCCACCAATGCTTTTACGCCTGCAGCTACCATTACACAAACCACCCAATTTAAAAGAAACGCCACTTCTGTCTCTTGCGGCACTTCTGCCTCCTCCAATGTGGTCTATGTTTATGTAAATAGGTTCCCAAACAGTAGTCTAGCCATCACGTTTAATGACAACAGCAATACCCCGGTAGATATTTGTCCTGGAGCAGACCCTTTTCCTCTAAAAGACAACTCCACCCTTACAGGAGACGGAGACATTACGTATCTATGGCAGAAAAGTACCGACAATGGTACTTCTTGGTCTAGTGCCACAGGGACAAATAATCAGGTCACTTACGACCCTCCAACGGTGTCTGTAGACATTTGGTATAGGAGGCAAACCACCAGCACCCTAAACACAGATACCTGTGTAGATTATACCAATACCCTAAAATTTATTGCGGGTAACAACGCAGACCCTGGTTCTGTTAAGACCACCAACCCAGACACAGGGAACGATAATTTAGAAGTGATATGCTCTGGAGATATTCCGAAGCCAATCATTCCAAAAGCTGCGGCCTCTGTAACCAACGGAACCCTTACCTATCAGTGGTTTACCTCTACATCCAATCCGTACTCATGGGTCTCTATTGGAGGAGCTACCTCAGACACTTATACGCCTACTGCTATTACACAGACCACTTATTATATGCGTGCGGTAACCAATACCTATGCTTCAGGAAATTGCACCATTTACAGTCCAAACACCATAGTTCAGGTTATAGTCCCAACTGCAGGGTCTTTTAATAGCAATCAGGTGGTTTGCTACAACAATGCGCCCACTACCTTTACAGAAAATGTGGCTTCTATTGGGCCTTCCTATTTGCAGTGGAAATGGCAAAAATCTACAGATAATGCATCATGGTCTATCATTAGTGGTGCCACCAATGCCAGTTATACTTCTGGCACCCTGACCCAGACTACTTACTTTAGAAGATTATCTACTACTGTTGTGGGTACCACTACCTGTGCTACAGATACTCTAGGAGACACTATAACGGTCACCGTTTTAAACCCTAGTGCAGGAAGTATTTCTGGAGGAGAAGACATTTGTGTGGGAGATGATCCTGCCCCTATTTTAAATGCCAGTTTTGGCTCTGCTGGGGGCACTTACAAATGGTACACAGCCATAGATTTTAACAATCCAGTCTGGGTACAGATTCCAGGAGCTTCTGATTCTTCTTATGACCCTCCCATAGGTCTTACACAAACCACTTATTACAAAAGAGAAACCACCTTATCTTCCCTAGGAAAAATTTGTCCTACTAGCACCAATTCAGTGACTATAAAAGTGGGCCCTTCTGTGACTGGAGGAACCCTAACCACCGATCAAATTTTATGCCCTGGAGCCAATCCAACCACCCTTACGGTCACTGGTGGGAGCACCCTGTCAGGCATTACTTACAGCTGGTATTCTTCTACAGATACTGCAAATAATGAAACCTTAATTGGCACGGCAACAGCCACTTCATATACCCCACCAAGACCTGCTCAGACCACTTGGTACAAAAGGGTAACTACTTGGACAGACGGAAGTCAAAGTTGTACAGGCGCTACCAATTGGGTGAAAATCACCACCAACGATTTGCTGCCAGGAACCATTGGCAGTGCGCAGACAATTTGTGCTGGAGAGACTCCTGCGCAACTTTTAGAGGCCAGTGTTGTGACCAATCCTGCAGCGGCCACTATTAGCTACCAATGGAAAAAATCTACAGACGGCAGTAATTGGAATAGTATTCCTGGGGCTACGGCTAGAAATTATGCTCCTACCGCACTCACGCAAACCACTTATTATAAGCGGGCTGTTTTTGGACAGATTAACGCGGTTCAATGTGAGGTAGAAAGTAGTGTGATCACGGTTACTGTGACCCCATTACCTGTTATAAACAACACTTTAATTGCAGCCAATGACCTCACTATGGTGAGCTGTTTTGGTGGTTCAGATGGGGCCATTAATATAGACCCCAGTAGGATTAGCGGCGGCAATAGCGCCCAGCAACAAATAGTAACGTTAACGGTAAGCGGGACTTTAGCTACAGGAGACGTCATGACCCTACAACTCAACGGAACCTCTTATTCCCATACGGTGACCGCTGGTCAAACCAATGCACAAGTAGCTGCGGCCCTTGCTGCTTTAGTTAACGGAGCAGCTGGATCTGTTGTATCTTCGAACGTTACGGATGTAGTGATAACTCTATCTGCAGACGTTTCTGGTACGGCATTCACTTATTTGGCTAGCGCAGGAAGCTCTGCACAAGGCCAGCTCATTACAGTGCTCACCCAAGCCAACGCATTGCCTAATTCTTATGCTTGGACAAAAGTAGGTGGCGGTTTTACAGCCTCTACACTATCTATAAGCAGTTTAAGTGTAGGACAGTACACTTTAACGGTTACCAATGGTGGCTGTAATGTGTCTTCTTCTGCTTTTACCATTACACAACCTGCAGTATTGGATTTGGTATTAGCCACCGGATGCAGCGACACGCTAACAGCCACCCCTAGTGGTGGAAATACACCATACACCTTTAGCTTTACAGATCCAGCTGGAAATGTAAGCACCCAAAGCTCTTCTGCTGCGGTAGTTTATCCAAACCTTACGGAGGGAGCGGTTTATACCGTTTCCATTCAAGACGCTGGTTGTAGTACCCCGGTGACCAAAAGCATCACTATCCCAGTGGCCATGCAATTAGATACGGCCCAAATCACCGCAACCAATCCAAGTTGTACCACGGCAACAGACGGCGCTTTAAGCCTTGGGGCAGGATTTATTGTTGGAGGGACTAGCCCCTATAGCTATGCTTGGACCAGCAACGCCTACGTAGGCACTAAAACGACCAAAGACATTACGGCCCTTGGAGCTGGAAACTACACCCTTATTGTAACCGACGCTTTGGGTTGTAGCGCCACAGCCACCACCACTTTAACTGCTTTAACGCCGCTAGCCATTAGCACTTTTGCACCGGCGGCCACCCAAAGGCTCAGCTGTAACGGGGCTACAGATGGAACTTTTAATATTTCCATTAGCAGCGACCCCGCTATTACACCTATTATTAGGTGGTATGAGGGAACTACCTTACTCACTAAATACGGCACCAACACCCTTTCTGTCACAGATTTATCTGCAGGAAATTACAGGGTAGACGTCTCGAACGGCCTAGCTGGCGCTTGCTTGGTGTCTCAAGCATTTACCATCACGGAACCAGATGCTTTTACTGCGGTATTAGATGCTGTGACCAACCCGCTGTGTTTTACCAATGCAGGCGGTCAGGCCACCATAAGTGTTACAGGAGGAACCGGTCCTTATTATTACACTATAGATGGAGGAAGCAGTGCCTCTTTTGGAACAGCCTCTGCCACCGCATTTACCCATACCATCAAAGGAATTTCTCAAGGTGCCCATACCATTGAAATTACAGACAGTAATTCATGTTTATCAATTACCAAGAATGTTAACATTACAGTACCCACCCTATTAGAAGTAACCCACGATGAGGAAAGCCAAGTAACTCCCATTGGTTGTACCACGCCAGGAAGCCTTAGTGTGACTGCTACTGGAGGGATTAAACCTTATTTCTATACTTGGACTGGCCCTGGCGGATATAGTGTTGCCGGTACCAGCCCCAGAGCCAACGATATTTTTATCCCTGGAAATTATACTGTTAAAGTTACAGATAAAAACCAATGCACACAGACGCTCAATGTAAATATGCCTAATACTCCCCCAACTTTTACAGTTTCTGGCATAGTGAATAACGAACAGTGTGTAACCGATGAGAGTAGCAGCTCTAGCATTGCTCTAACCCTTTCTCCTAATATTGTGAGTCCTTATAGTATTCGTTGGGAAAAATACGGCCCCAGTACCCAAACTACGACAAGTACGACCGGCTCTAATACAGTTAGCACCACCACTACGGTATTTGGCTGGAATGAAGTGCCTGGAAGTGCTGCAAAACTCAACCTCACTGGACTTGGTTTTGGTGAATACCGCGTCACAGTACAAGACGCCAATACTTCTGGCTGCAACACTGTTGTAAAAGCTTTTACTATCACAAAGTCTTCCTTGAGCATCTCAGAAAATGTATTAACACCACCAACTTGTGATAATCAAGAAGCGAGCTATGAATTTAAACTTAATGCGACAAATCCCCTTAAATTTTACTTGAACGGCGCTCAAATTACTCCTTCCTCTTCAGCTTCTAGCACTTTTAACTTGAGTAGTCGCACGGGTAAATACACCTTATCTGAACTATTAGAAGGTAGTTACACTCTTAAGATTGTAGAGCAAGTACCTACGGGAACAGGAACTTCAACTATTGATGGCTGCGAACTGTTCTCCAATTTTACAGTTACCAATTATCAACCAATTGTATATGGAGGTGAAACCAATGTAACACTCAACTCCTGCAATAACGAAGTCACTTTCCCAGATACTACACTCGTTAGCGGCGGTGATCCTTTTATTGATTCCGATGGAGAACCATATTATATTTATTCATGGCGTGGACCAAATAATTTTCAGTATTTGGGGTCAGATCCAATAAATGTAAATGAGGGGACATATGAATTGGTAATCAAGGATGCTAAGGGATGTGAAACAGAACCAATAACATTTAATTTTTCTAATAACATAACACCTATTACTATTGCTGAAACTATTGTAATTCCAGGTTGTGGTGTAAATAGCGATGGGGGATCTATTTCTGTTTCTCTTTCAGGGGGTAAGGAACCTTATAACATTGAATGGTATAGAGAAGTTCCAGGAACAGAAGCAGACCCTACGCCAACCTATGAAACAATTAATAAAACCAACCAGTTAAGTCTGAGTGATTTAAGTTCAGGAATCTACAGAATAGCAGTTTCTTCTACTTTGTTGGGTTGTGACAATCAAGAGGCAATTATAAAGACAAAAGATTTTGTGTTAGCTCCTCCTGTACTGGGTGTATCTAATCAGTCGTTTGTGCATCCTACCTGTGAAAATCCTGAGGGTTCTTTTTCTTTTTCATTAGATAGTAACACACCAGTAGAGTTTTATTTGAATGAAGAACTTGTTGATGTTTCCTCTGAAGCCACCTCAGATTTCATATACAATGCCACTTCAGATTTATATACATTTACAGGCCTGCTTAGCGGAAATTATGTATTAAAGCTTGTATCCGTATTGGATCCTGAAGGCAATCAATTAGGGTGTGAGATTTACGAACCATTTACAATTAATTATGACCCAATTTCTTACAATAGTATCACAAACATTTCATTAGATATTTGTAATAATATTGATACATATCCTAATATAGATAATATTAGCGGCGGTGATCCTTTTATTGATTCCGATGGAGAACCATATTATATTTATTCATGGCGTGGACCAAATAATTTTCAGTATTTAGGTTCAGATCCAATAAATGTAAATGAGGGGACATATGAATTGGTAATCAAAGATGCTAAGGGATGTGAAACAGAACCAATAACATTTAATTTTTCTAATAACATAACACCTATTACTATTGCTGAAACGGTTACTTCATTAGGTTGTGGAGAAGACAACTCTGACGGTGCGATTTCAATAAATATTTCTGGAGGTAGATCTCCCTATAAGATTGTTTGGGAAAAGCAAATTCCTGGGACCCAAGAAAATCCAACTCCAACATATGAGCTTATTGGGTCAAATTTACTCTCTATTAATAATTTAACTGCCGGCAGGTATCGTTTAAGTATATCACCATCAATTTTGACTTGTAACAATCCGCAAGCACTTGCTTTCACAAAGTTTTACGAATTTAAGCCTATTGAAACCATTCAAGTTTTAGAAGGCCCATTTTTAAATAGATCTTTATGTTTGGGAGAGCCGGGTAAACTTCAATTAAAAGTATTTGATAGAAATTCTTCAACCTTCAGTTTTTATTATGACGGTGAGTTAGTAAGCAGTGAATCTCTTGGGAATGAAACTTTTGAATTGACTATTGAAGCTCCAAAGGAAGAGGCTATATTAAATATTATTAATGAATTTGGCTGTGGCACCTCTATACCAATCATAACAGGAGTAGGCAATCCTGACTTTTCATATACTTCTAATTCTTTAGAACAAACAGGATTGATAAGTGCAAATGAAAAAGTAACTTTTAGCAATGTGTCTTTGGATCCCTATGTTAAAATGGAATGGGATTTTGGAGATGGCACTGAGATTTTAGAAATCAACGCTGAAAATGAGGCCACTACAGAGATTTCTCACCGTTATACTACTCCTGGTTCTTTCAATGTAACCCTAAGATTTTATAATAACTTAGGTTGTTACAAAGAAACCCTTAAAGAAGTTCGTATTGGGAAGGGATTTTTAGTCATATTTCCTTCTGCATTCACTCCAAATAGGGACGGCATAAATGATATTTTTGAACCCAAGTATACGGGTATTAAGTCACTATATCTAGAAATTTTTGATATGTGGGGTAATGTGATTCACAATGTAAAATTAGATACATTACCAGTTTCAATGGGTTGGGGATGGAATGGCACATATAGTTCAGGAAAACAATATTCTCACAAGAGTTTTAGATATAGATTCAGTGCTATTACTCACGATGATCAAGAAATTAATTACACTGGTGAAGCTACCATACTGAGATGATGAGCATAAGAATCTTAACATATTTAATTTTAATACTCTCTATGATTGGGGGAGGTGTTCATGCTCAAGATCGATTCATTCATAATCTGAGTAGCCTTCCACATTTTTCTAATGCCAGTTATTTTGGATTTAAAGACCCCTCTAAAATAGGAATCCTGACAGAATTTGTAAGTGCTCAGACAAATAACACCTCACAACACCAATATGCATTTGCAACCTCTTTTTTTGAAGATTATGATTTCCAACTTGGTTTAGAGTATATGAGTACCCAGTTAGATAATTCTGGGTATAATCACTCTACTGCTCGATTGAGTTATATTTATAAGCTTCGTTTAGAGAATAACTGGTATTTTTATCCAGGTGTAACTGCTGGTTATTCTAGTTATAATTTTGATTATGGAAATCTGGTTTTTCTAGATCAAATAGACATACTTTCAGGACAAGTTAATACCATTACTTCAGACCCTATAGTGGCAACAGATACAATGGGATACATAGATTTTGGTGCTTCAATGATGGCCCATAACGACTACAATATGTCCTTTGGCTTTTCTGTAAGCCATCTAAACCAGCCTAAAATATCTTCTGAGCTTTCAGAGCGAGTTGTTAATCTTGATATGCTTCTAAGTGGTCAATTTGGATATGAGATAAATCTTAATAGATACCAGCAAGGTCGTCTACCAAACTATTCCTATCTATTCCTTTTTCATAATTTTAGTAAACAAGGAGAAAACACCCGACTAGATCTTTACCAAGAGTTTACATTAGCTAATCTGGTTCTTGGTGTTAATGAACATATTTCAGGTCTTAACGGCGCAAATTTATTTCAATTAGGACTTTCTTTAGGCCTAAAATTAGATTCACTAGACATAGGTTTTAATTATGCCCTTCCCATAGGTATTAATCAATTTTCTACACCCAATGCTTTTGAAATTTTTATCACCTTTGATCTCTCTCCATATAGAGTTAGAAATAGAAGAGATTTTAGTAGGTTTTACTAGCCTTTAATTCTAGTAAGCTTTCCATAAAATTATTGGCATAAATATCTTTATTTTCTCCAACGCCTATATAGTTTAAAAATGTGCTCTCTCTAGAGTGGCCAGTCATTTGCATGAGTACAGGCGTTTCAATTTTTCCAAAGAAGTTGGTTGCAAAAGAGCGTCTTAGATCGTGAGAGGATAGTAGTTCATATTTGGGATGGATGCCCAATTCTTTTCTTTTGGTCGCAACATTTAATTTGTAGCCTTTGACCAGCTGGTCAATGCCTGCCATTTGGCACAGCTCCTTCATATAGCGGTTAAAACAACGGTCTCCAATTTTTCTAGGAAAATCTCCTTGTAAGATTTTTAATGGCACCGGATCTATGACACCAATGGTAACTTTTTTTTAGTCTTTCGCTGAACAATGTCTACATAAACGCCTCCATTGGGGGCGCTTCTGATGTCTAATTTTGTTAATGTTAGTAAATCAGAGACCCTTTGGCCCAACCAAAAGCCTATAATCATCCATTTTCTGGTATTCTCTAATCTTTCACTGGGCAATTGAACCCGCTCTATTCTTTCAAGTTCAGAAAAAGTGAGTATGTTTATAAGCTTGTCTTGCCTAGATTGTGCAAAGCCATATACGTAGTTAATATAAGGATGCACTCCAATGTCATTTTTCTTTGCATCTACACAAATAGTTTTAAGGGTGCCCATTAAACGCCCTGCATGATTGTCTGAGTAATTGCGTTCTATTAAAAGTCAATGTTTAAATGCGTCTAGATTGGTTTTATTAAGCTCAGTAAAACTAATGGTTCCGGAGAGAAAGATATCGAAATCTTTGAAAACAATTCTGAAATTGGTATAGTTGGCTACTGCACGAACAGACAACCCAATCCTACCACCACTAATGCTTCTAAACTTAGCATTGGCAATGAAGTGATCTGAATACTTTAAAATGGATGTTTTGCTGGCTGTCATTAATAAATAGAACCATCACAAATAGGTATTGTAAATGTAAGAAATAAACTACAAAATGCAAGTTAATTAGTATAAAAAGCTCAAATTCAGTACAGAAGGGCATATTTTGTAATAAAAACTTTCAGATTATAAATAATAATGTAAATTTGACTATTAATAGGTGTTACAGCCTGATTTTTAATTTTTATACAGCGAAACTACTGTTTCTTTAGCCGATGGTTTAATACCACTGGTC
>Ga0206130_10000932_pt1 | contig 45113 bp, 40 predicted proteins | sample Helgoland_Spring_9_FD_148637 | JGI IMG/M metagenome (GOLD analysis project Ga0206130, IMG submission 148637) | Pelagic subsurface seawater microbial communities from Kabeltonne, Helgoland, North Sea - Helgoland_Spring_Bloom_20160512_1 | ecosystem: Environmental > Aquatic > Marine > Epipelagic ...
AGGGCGCAATGCTGGCATTGGCTTTCAAGTGGGAGAGGACGCCTTCATTCTCTCGGGTTCTACTACACCAGATGACCTTGAGCTCCAACTTCAGCTGCTCTGCGCCTATCTCACCGATCCAGGGCTTAGGCCCGAGGCTGAACGAATGTTCAAAGCCAAACTCCCATCTATTTTCTCCCAAATGAAACACACACCTGCGGGGGCACAGGCAGAGATGACTGCTCTACTTCGTGGAAATGACGCCCGCTTCGTCTTTCCCTCCCTTGAGCAAGCCGAGAGTTTCAGCGCTGCAGACATCACCTCATGGGTCATCCCTGCTCTCAAAAACGACTATCTTGAACTTTCCCTCGTTGGAGACCTTGAAGTTGAACAAACCATTCCCATTCTTGCACGCACCATCGGCGCTTTACCTAAGCGAGAATCAAGTAAACCAGACCACTCAGATCTACGCACACTCACTGACTTACCAAAGTCCCCCTTGGAGAAGCGCTACACCTTTGAGAGCCGTATTCCCACCGGCATGGCTGTCGTAACCTGGAAAGCTACAGGCATGGATCAGGAGAGCATTGGTGCCACACGCCGACTCAGTGTACTTAGCAGCATACTTTCGAATCGCATGCGTGAGAAAATTCGCGAAGAACTCGGCGAAGCATACAGCCCATACGCAGGCTTCCAACCCAGTGACACCTACAAGGATCTAGGCTATCTACTTGCTGTGTCACCCGGCAAACCTGAACAAGCTGAACGCGTCGGCAAAATCATCATTGAGATCGCTGACAAAATCGCCACAGAAGGAGCCACTCAGGATGAACTCACGCGCGCCCTCGAACCACGACTCAGTGAACTCAAAAAATCCTTACGCCAGAACTCTTATTGGCTGGGTACCGTGATGTCGCAATCCCAAGAGCAACCCTACCGACTCGACTGGGCACGCAAGCGAGACGCAGACTATGCAGCAATCACCATGACAGAGGTCAACGCCTTAGCCAAACAATACCTCGGCAAAGACAACTCGCTGCGCTTCGAAATTATACCCGTAGCAGAGCAAGACAACGGCCAATAGTGGGCGGATCACAAGCCAGCCACACGAAAACAATCAATCGAGCATCCCCTGCTCTTTTAAAAAGACAAGGACCTCATTCATGGTATCGCCGTAATCCTTGTCGTCACTCTTGGGTCGAAAAAAGCTACCATTGAAAAACCCGTGCTTGCGCCCCTCATAACTGATCACTTCGCACGCATTACCTGCTTCTTTCATCAGGCGCTCGAAACGTTGTGCATTCTCGGGTGGAGTAGTGGTATCCGCCGACCCCTGGAATACAATGACAGGAGCCAACCCCTTGCGAACATGGTGACAGGGAGAAAGCTCAGTCTTTTTACCCGGCTGGAAGCGCCCTGCCCCATACCCTTTTGCTGTGGTATCAAGCACCGGATTAAATAGCACCATGGCATTGGGCACGGAACTAACCGAGATATCCTCCCCCTCTTCCTCGAATCCCTCGACCACCCCCGTGCAGGCGGCAACATGCCCACCGGCAGAACCACCTGCAGATACAATACGATCAGGATCCACACCAAGCCTACCAGCATTATTGCGTATCCATCGAATAGCCGACTTACCATCTTTAACACATTCATACGGGCTGGTTTTGTGAATATTACGCACCCGGTAATCAGCCGCAAAGGCGACCATGCCATGATTCGTCAAAAACCGGCTTTGCTGATAAAACTGCTTAGCCGAGCCACTGACCCAACCGCCTCCAAAAAAGAAAACAATAGCTGGACGCTTATCATCTGCCTGATGCCCATCCGGTTTGAAGACATGAAGCTTGAGCTCAGCCTTTCCGATTTTTTTATACCTAACCACCTCATCTGGAGCAAATTCATCTTTTGCCATGGCAAAGCTGCAGACAGCTAGCCAGAGAAGGCCAATCACTAATTCTTTTCTGATCATATTGATAGATTACTTAGCTACGAGGGCCAAATCACTCAGATTGACTAATCTTACGGAGTAGGTCGTATGAATAAATACCGGAGCTGTGACCATCCGCCCATGTAATCTGCAGGGCGTAACCGCCCACTTGCTGCATACGCAATGCTTGAAAGCTTTTCTCCGTGTGGGTCACAGTCGGCTTAACCACATATCCCATTGCGTCAGGCTCTCCCTGACAAACCGCGCAAGGGCAAGCCTCGCGTAATTTCCTCAGGTTTATGTAGTCCTCCTTACCATCGCCCCAGGCAAGCGCAAGTTCATCACCGATGACAATATTCTGTAAGAGGGCAACAGCTGACATAATCTTCCAAATCTCAATGATAGGTTCTGGAGCCAAAGATAGCGGAACCGACACGCACGATGGTAGAGCCTTCCTCAATGGCAACCTCAAAGTCACCACTCATCCCCATGCTAAGTCCAGGGAGTGATTGACCGGCACTGTGCTCGAGCTCATCTCTAAGCTCTCTGAGCTTCACAAACCACGGCCTAGCTTCTTCAGGTGTCGAAGCCATGGGAGGAATACACATCAATCCCAGTATCGATAAATTCTCCAGTGCCAACAAATCATCAAGCTCACTCTTGATCTTATTCGGATGATATCCATTTTTAGTCTCTTCACCCGCCAAATCAACTTGCAGATATACATCTGGCTTCTTACCAATCTCACCGGCAATATTCGAAGTGTAGCGAGCCAATTTGAGCGAGTCTATGCTGTGAATCGTCTGAAAAAGAGGCAGGGCCTTACGTACTTTATTGCGCTGCAAGTGACCAATCAAATGCCACTGGAGATCTTTGGGTAGCTGCGGGATTTTTTCCTCCCCCTCTTGGACACGATTTTCTCCGAAAGCAAAATGACCCGAAACTACCACTTCTGAAACTTTCTCCACAGGCCATGTTTTCGAAACAACGAGAAGCTGAGCGGCGTCAGCTGATCTACCGGATCGGCATGCAGCGTCAGCGACACGTTGTTTGATACCAGCTAGGTTGTCAGCAATATCAGTGCTCATGAAGCTATTGAAACAGAATGATACCCTATCAAAAACCTTGCAACTAACCGTTGTTGTTTTGTGGATTGCCTGCCACTCGACCTTCGTTGGATGCCTCAACTAGGTCTGAGAGAATATGAATGCCCTCACGCTTGACTGGATCAAGAGAGCTTGGCCACTCAGGAGTGTCATCCAAGTCGGCAACGCCATCCTTTGCCTTGCGCATGTAACTTTCTTTGTCTTTCTCACGATCGATCTCAACAAGCTCGTCGAGATCAAGGTCTTCCAAACTCAACCGGAAAAAACGGAAAATCTCCGCGTCTTCATCAGCAACTTTGGCAAAACGCTCCCTACGCTCTGCATTACGAAGCTCTCTGCGCTCCTCATTATCAGCCAGCTCCTTTTTGCGCACAGCCTTATTCAGAGATAACATATTCTCCTCGCGCCGCTTGATAAGTCTCTCAGCATCTTCCTGGACATATTTGAAATCCATCGACTTCTCAACGCGTGCAAGACTATGCTTTTTAATATCCGCCACAAATAAATTACTGCGATCAAGCTGACGATATCCAGGAGCTTGCGGGATCACATCGTGCGGTAGTGCATGGTCTAGATGTGCTTCGCCAACCTCATAAGCATCCAGCATGGAGGGTAATACAATATCAGACTCCACTCCCTTGAGTTGAGTCGTACTACCAGCAATTCGATAAAATTTTTGAATAGTCGGCTTGAGCACACCTGCCCTACTTGCATCAGCCATAAACGGCATCATCTTCTTTATTTGCATGGGTTGCTGCACTGTGCCTTTACCAAAGCTAGAACTATCACCAACCACCACCGCGCGATTGTAGTCCTGTAGAGCACCTGCCAGAATTTCACTGGCAGAAGCACTTGTCTTGTCTATCAACACTACCATTGGGCCATCAAAAATAGGATTGGCATGAGATGAATCCTTCACCTCCACTTGATTGCGAAAGTTTTTGACCTGAACAACTGGACCCCTGCCCGTGAAGAAACCCGTCATACGCCGCACTTCTTCAAGGGACCCGCCGCCATTACCTCTCAGATCTAGAATAATGCCCTGCACTTTTTCTTTTTTGAGCCGACTGACCAGTTTCTCTATATCGGTCGAGCATCGGGTTTCCCAATTCTGAAAATCAGCATAAAAAGCCGGCAATCTGATGAAACCGAGCCTTTGCTTATCACCATTGGGGCGCGCCATTTCTATCACCTCGGCTTTCGCTAATTCATCTTTGAGCTCCACCTTGCCTCTTTTGATGACGATATATTTGACTTCACCTGGAGCTCCATCTGCGGGTTCGACTTTCAACCTCACATCAATGCCCTCTTTACCGCGAATCATATCGACCACGCGATCCAACTTTTCGAACATAATGTCGACCATGGCCTCTTCGGTCGCTGCATTGGTGTGATCAACGCCCACAATTCTGTCGTTAAGTTTCAATGACCCTTCCTTATCTGCCGGCCCTCCAACCACAATGCCCGTAATCTTCGTTGACCCATCATCTTCAGCTTGAAGCAAAGCACCAATACCAACGAGTGAGTTTTTCATTCCTGACATGAAACGCTCCATCTCGGACATACTGAAATAATCAGTGTGCGGATCATAACTTTTCGCGATCGCACTAAAAAACCTGTCAGCAATATCCTCCTCATCTGCTGAATTGATACTCTTGAGCACTCGCTCATAACGCAGTGAAATCATTTCGCCGGGAAGTTTTTTGTCTTTCAATGGGTCATCTTTTCCCTGCTTGGCTGCTAAATCCGCAACACTCTCACGCCTGAGAACCTCACTCAACAAGGCTTGCTCCACCTGATCCTTCCAAATTTGCTTGGCTTCTTCTTCAGACTTAGGCCATTCGGCCTTCTCTCTGTCTAAAATCACTTCGCGATCAGTATCAAAGCTAAAATCGCTATCGTCCGTGAGTAGCTGTTGAGCATACTTGATGCGTTCATTCGCTCGCTGCCTGTATACATTGTAGATCTCTACGGCGGGTAACATGCATTCCTCTTGCATCAAAAGATCGTGCAGATTGTCTCCATACTTCTCACGAAACATGGCAACATCGGATGCCAAGAAATACTGCTTATTTCCATCAAGGGACTTCAGGTAGGTGTCAAAAAAACGAGCTCCTAAAGTAGCATCAAAATCAAGACGTTCGTAATGACTGTTGCGCAGCATGATAATCATTTGCTTACCCACTACGTTAAAGTTGGTCTTGGCCGCTAAATTAGAGGCAGATGATGTTGCTAGCACTAGAGCAAGTGCGAGTATGTTGCGTAAGATATGTTTCTTCATTAAAATGACTTAGATAGATAGATTTCGCCATCAAGCGTGAAATCATTCATATTCTCGCCCCAATCTCCTTTTTTGTCTATCCCTTTCCCTTTAATTCTATGTCACAACAACGATTAATGGCTAAGCTTTGATGGACTCTCAACAAAGATGCCAAGCCCGAAGCTGGACAGAATTGACCGACATGATATGCCCCTTGCATGGACAACGAACAATGCCGCATTACCCTCGGTGTCGCTACCGACAAGAAAGAGCTCGAAGAACAGCCCGTATTCACCCCCAAATTTGACGCAGACGGTTTAATTCCAGCTGTAGCTATGGATGCTATTACTAAGGAGCCACTGATGCTAGCGTACATGAACAAAGAATCATTATTGATGACTCTTGATCTCAATGAGGCCGTTTATTATTCAAGAAGCAGGCAAGAAATTTGGCACAAGGGAGCCACCTCTGGCCACATACAGAAAGTTGTCGAAATCCGCACAGACTGCGATCAAGACGCGCTAATTCTCTATGTAGAGCAAATAGGCGCTGGAGCCTGCCATACAGGCCGCAACAGCTGTTTCTATAGATCTGTCGATCTTGACAACGGCAGAGACCCAGCTGCGCTGAAATTCACCAAAGCTGATCTCACTTTCAACCCTGATAGTATTTACGGCAAAAAATAACGCACAGCGAATTATTCAATTTTTAGATTTTAGATATGAAACTAATCGTTTTTGACTGCGACTCCACACTCTCCGCCATCGAAGGCATTGATGAGCTTGCTAGAGTGAACGGACCGGATACTTTCCGCCAAATTGAAGCACTCACCAACGCCGCAATGAATGGCGAAGTGCCGATTGATAACATCTTCGCTCAACGCCTGGAGATCATCCAGCCAAGCCTTGATACCTGCCAAAAGATCGGACAACTCTACATCGAACACATTGAGCCCACCGCCATTACAACGCTGGACCATCTTCGTGCCGAAGGCTGGGAAATCGTCATTGTGTCCGGCGGCTTCACTCAAGTGATTGAACCCCTCGCTGCTTACTTGGGAGTTGATCGCATCGAAGCCGTGCCCCTTAAATTTTCCGAGGATGGTAGCTACGCGGGTTACGACACATCAGCTCCGCCTACTCGCAACGGCGGCAAGCCTGAGATTATCGAGCAGCTGAAAACAGAGCTCGAACCAGAGCAGATCGTCATGGTCGGCGATGGCATCTCAGATCTTGAGGCAAAAAGTGTTGCTGATGTCTTCATCGGTTTCGGCCGTTATGCGGCTCGTGAGAGAGTTCAATCTGAGTCAGACCATTTCATCTACTCTCTGGATGAAATACCTGCCATTGTTAGCGCTTGCTAATTCGGCTGACAGACAGTCTGCCATCTTTTCATTATCGTCTTGCTGTATTGTTGTGCCCACACATCTATATTTATACACACATTATTAACATGTTATGCACTGCTTATTCACAAATTACTGGTTTAGTAAATATACCTCTCAAAAACTCAAGAAGAGTTATATAGCTTCGTAAGAAATAACTTATTCACTGTTTACTAAGAAGTTATTAACATTTGCAGCGACAAACTATATCCATCGCGTTATCTCAGTTGTTCTCGTTTCTGCTAAAAAGTTATTCACACAATTTCCAGCTTACTCAGATTGACCTTCTGTCGAAACCTTCTAAAACTCACTACATATGGCAACCGACTCACCTCCAACATCTCAATCAGGATCATTCAGGAAGAACGAGGGACCCGCACTTCAACAAGGCCCAAACACGGATCTGCAGTCTGCCGAGCGCGCCCTTCCCCACGCCATTGGCCCTGAGAAAAGCGTACTGTCATCGATGTTTCAAGATCCTCAACAGTTCATAGGACTTGCTGTTGAAAACAAATTGACCGCAGACCATTTCTACCAACCTGCCCACGGCGCGCTTTACACCGTGCTACTTGAGCTATTCGAGAAAAATGAGCCCATTGAGCTGGTCTCCTTGTCTCAGACACTGATGGATCGCAACCTGATGGCATCCGTCGGAGGCCCTGCTGCTGTTACTGAAATCTACACCTACTCGCCCACCCACGCGCACTACGAGCACCACCTTGATATTGTTAAAGACAAGTATGTCCTACGCTCTGTCATTCAGCACTGCACCGAAGCCATCACCCGCGCCTATGATGATCAAGAGGAAGTCGAGCAACTACTTGATAATGTGGAATCTCAAGTGCTAGCCATACGAGAAGGCGCTGAACGCAACAAAGAGGAAACCATCGCCGACCATATGAAAACGGTGATCGCGAACTTTGAGGCCTTTATCCACCGTGACGAAGACAGCCGCGGCCTTCTCACCGGCTACAAAGAGATCGATAAAATGTCTAACGGCCTCAAGCCTGGAGAAATGTTCATTATCGCTGCACGACCATCGATGGGTAAAACATCTTTTGCCATGAACCTCGTTGAGCATTTCTGTCTCGACCTCAAACTCCCAGCAATGGTCTTCTCGTTAGAAATGGGAGCCTTTCAGCTCGTAGAGAGATTACTCTATGCACGTGCCAGGTTCGACAAATCCAAAGTCATGAAAGGCTTCGAGCCCAACAAAGCCGACTTCCTCGGCATCAAACGCGCCTCTGAGGAAATTAAAGACTGCAAACTCTTCATTGATGATACCCCAGGCATCAGCATCAACGAACTTCGAGCCAAAGCCCGACGAAAAAAGAAAGAAGAGGACATCAAAGTAATAGCGATTGATTACCTCCAGCTGATGCGGTCCAACTCAAAACAAGCCCAGAACTCTCGCGAACGGGAAGTCGCAGAAATCTCAGCAGGACTCAAGGGGCTGGCTAAAGAGCTCGACATCCCCATCATCGTATTAGCTCAGTTAAACCGTGGTCCAGAATCCCGTGTCGGAACCAGCGGTGGCGGAGGCAAGCCTCGTATGTCTGATCTTCGTGAATCTGGCTCCATTGAGCAGGACGCCGACATGGTTGGTCTACTTTACCGCTCGGCGTATTATGCAGATAATAAAGATGATCGTGACGAGGAAGACGGCAAAGCTGAGCTTGTAATCGCCAAAAACAGAAACGGTCCTACTGGCGACGTTCCACTCAGCTTCATCAAGGAAATTATGCGCTTTGAAACTCGCGCATGGGAACCTGAAGAGTGATCGTCTTGGGCCATTCGCATCTAATGAGTGCCTTTTCGCATACTCTTGTCAAAGCCTGTGACAAAGTAGAGCATGCACCCCAACACCGCGACCGCCAAGATTCCCCAGAAAAACACCCAGCTGTTTGGAATCCCCATCGTGCCTGCATAAACCCAGCCACACAGTAAACTTCCCGCCAAGCCACCGACACCACCCACAAGGGTGCCCAACAAGGCCTGAGCTTGGCCACGCATCGACGCATCCACACGACGATCAACCAGTATCTGCCCAGTGATATAAAAAAACGTATAACACGGCCCATGGAGTGCGATACCAATCCAAATCCAGATCAACTCCCCACCCCAGCCTGAAAATGCAAATAATGCGTAGCGAGCGAGGCCCATCAATAAGGCCATGATCAGTAGCCAGCGCAACTTCCCTTTAGCCAGCAGCCAACCCAGCCCCAGCATCGCGACAATTTCCGTTATCTGCCCCAGGGTCATCGAGGCTGCAGGATGCGTATCTCCAAGCTCCATGAGATGCATGGGCGCATACATATAAAAAGCACCTAAGGGAATGGTGAAAAATAATGTGGTCATTAAAAATACACGCATATTTCGATCCTTAAATAGGACAAGAGCATCCAAGCCGAGGTTCTTTCTCCAATTAGGTTTACCCTGCTCAAGTTTTCCCTGAGGTGGTGTATCGGGCATCATGTAGCACGATAGCCCAAAGACCACCCTAATGCCCGCAGCAGCGATACCAACCATAGGAGAGCTATCCCAATCCATCCAACTTACCGAAATACCAGCAGCGACCCAGCCTATCGATCCCCACACACGGAATAGGGGGAACTTTTTCTGTGCATTATCAACATTAGCAAGCGTCACAGTAGATACCAGCGACCACATCGGCGCTCCCAACAAAGCATTAAGCACTTGGAAGCCCAGATACCACCATGCACCCCAGCCCATGTAGAGCGAATAAAAAGCCATTGCCAAAAAACCAGCACCCAATAACGACAAGGTTCCAACTAACTTTTGGGCCGAAAATCGATAATCGGCCATTGAACCAAAAATAAGTGGGGAAAACAAAGATACCACAGGCCCCACAGCAAAAGCATAGGGCAAAACCCACTCAATACCTTGAGCCTTCAAAATGTTGGGCAATGCTGGATACCACATGCCAGGCGCCGCCGTGAGAAGGAAAAAGCCGATAGCGATCCAGTAGCTGCCGCCCTTACCTAGCTTTCTTCCAACAGAGAACACGACATGGTCTTAGCTCCATCGGACAAAATACCAACTACCAAATCGTATCGTAGAAACCTCCGCTGCCCACTTTTATTGTTTGTGGCATAGAATTTGCTACAATATTGTTGTAATACGTTTTTTATCTTACTATTCTCTGGCGCAACCCTTGATCTAGCGGCCAGCAGCCAATGTCATCGGTGGCATATCCCTTACCAGTTTTTAGTGTGCTTGAGCACACTCAATGTGAATTTCGCCATGGCATCAACCGGCCTCCACCAAAATTTATCTCAGCAACAGACTCTTTCGCCTCAGATGCGCCAGAGTCTTGAGATTCTTCAGGCAAATACGATGGAGCTCGGACAACTACTGAGCCAGGTTGCTGAGCTCAATCCGACACTAGAAATTACAGAAGATCGTGAGCAATTGGAGGAAAATCAAATTACTGATGCCGAAACTGATTACGAAAACCTATCTGAATTTGATGATTATTGGCGTGAGGATCAGATCCTCATGCACGGCACTCGCAGCCACACATCTGACGATGAGGAGCGGCGTGAGTTTCTCTACAATTCAATTGTCGCACCGCAAACGCTCCAGCAGCACCTCGTTGATCAACTCAATCACGCGGCCCTAGATGACGACACCTACATGGCTGCCGAGCTGATTATCGGCTCTATTAACGATACAGGTTTTCTCGATGATTCGATCGAAGACATCGCAGCAAACTCCAGCTACCCACTGAACAAACTCCTCACGGCACTGAGTCTACTTCAAAGATTTGACCCTCCTGGCGTTGCCACTGAGAACCTCACAGAGTCATTACTTCTCCAACTTCAAATTCAAGGCATGGGGGGGTCCTTAGAGAGTCGCATCGTTGACCAGCACCTTGATGATTTAGCGCGTCACCGTTTTGGCGATATTGCTCGAGCACTAGGAGTCACTCAAGAAGCCGTCAATGATGCCGCTGAATACATCGCCACCTTAAATCCAGATCCAGGAGCTGCATTCGACCCAACCTCTAATCCTCATGTTAGCGCTGACCTGGAGCTTCGCAAAAATACTGAGGGAGAGTATTACGCTCACCTGACTGGTGACCACCTTCCAAGGCTACAAATCAGCAATCACTACAAAGACTTACTGGCAAAACTAAGCTCAGACCCCAAGGCGCGTAAATTCATCAAAGAAAACATACATGAAGGCAGACAAATCATCAGCGCGCTAGGCCAACGACAGGAAACCTTGTTAAAAATAGGAACCGAACTCGTCAAACGCCAACCCGACTTCATCATCCACGGCCTTACTAAACTACGTCCAATGACGATGCAGGATATTGCTGAGGCCGTCGGGGTCCACGCAGCCACTATCTCACGGGCCGTGTCAGGGAAATACATCCTCACCCCTCACGGCCTGATGGAGTTGAGGCGATTTTTCTCCTCAGGCTACACAACTAAACAAGGCACAGAGATTTCTAACACAGGGGTCCGCGAAGCTATCCATCAACTTGTCAGCAACGAAGACACCACCAAACCTCTATCCGATGCAGCTATCGAAAAACAACTCAAAGCCAAGGGCATCAAAGTGGCTCGTCGAACTATCGCTAAATACAGGGATCAACTTGGCATTCTACCATCTCATCTGAGAAAAAAGCATAACTAAAAACCTAGCCATAGATCACTAAAAATCGATTTGGTTGTGGCATAATCTAAAACTTTACTTGCGACACCAACAAAACTCCATATTTTTATCCATATATGAGTGCTACTACAAATCTGCCCGACTACTTAAGAAAAGAGATTTTACTCAATCCCGAACAGCGAGTCTTCCCCGACTTCAGCGTTACGAGACTTCTTCACACCGTATTCAAGCCTACCCAAGGCTGCCGTGTGTGCATTCTGACAGACTTCGATGAACCCGAACGCTGGATGAAAGACTTTTCCTTCCTCGAAAGTGATGATTTTGAAGTTCAAAAAAATGCGCACCACTATTTTTACGAGAGCCTGCGGGACGGTGTCATGGATGAGCTGGGTATGACTGGCGGCGAGATGTTTGCCTACCGCTGCACGCACGGGTCAAACCTCGACTTATCAGATGAAGTCTGGGACAGCGAGGGCACAGAACTCTCTCTCAACAAAGACATTTATCCTCATTACGATATCATCCTGTGTATTTCCACATTTTCAGCAACTGCACCGCTCACTGAGCGCTGTAAGGTATTTGGCTTCCGCGGAGCTACCATGCACGGCATGAATGAGGTCATCTTAAGATCCGGCCTTGCAGTAGACTATGAAGAAGTCTCAGATGATGCAGAAAAAATCCGCAAAGCACTCGACCGCGCTGACGAGGTAGAAATTGATTTTGAACTCGAAGACGGTCGCATACTTACCGCTTGGCTGGGCTTAGGCGGACAAGAAGCACAAAAGTCTCACGGCCTATGCCAGGGCACCAATCCCGACATTGCCAACTTACCAGCGGGTGAAGTTTACTTCGTCCCAGTTGATGCACGCGGTCAATTCCCCATGAAGTATGAGGACGGCACCCTAGGCATCCTAGAAGTAGAAGATCGCGACGTGAAGTCCTCCAGCATTATTGAGGGCAACCAAGCGACCATTGATGCCCATAATGCATTGCTTGCTGACGACCCCATGACAGGCACACTTGGCGAGCTAGGTTTTGGCACTCAGGTTCTCCCTGTATCCTACCAAGACATCCAAGATGAGAAGGTGCTAGGCACATGTCATTTAGCCACTGGCCGTGACGACCATCTCGGTGGGGATATCGTTCCAGACATGTTCAAAGAGCACGTCAACTCCTCCCACGACGACATTCTCTTCGCGCCTCACAAAACACCCAACTTCAACCTCAAAGAAGTCCGGATGAAATGGGGTAAAGGCGATGACAGCCGCACCGAAGTCCTCATCCAAGACTTCAAGCCCGCTCCCTACATCATCAACTCACTGGAGCGTTAAGCTACTGCCACCGTTAACCGCTATCAGTCGCCTGCATTGATTGGCAGTACAGCAAGGAGTGCCTCCACTATTTCGCGTCCTTGAGCCTAAGTTGACTAGATTCAGACAGCTTAGATATGTCATACCATACGCTCTTACCACTGCGTAACAAAAAGAGCACCCGGTTACCCTCAACCTCTCGGACAGCGGCCTTAATCTTTTTACCCGCAGAGTTCTCCCACTGCTTGAATTCAAATTCCGTCTGATCTTCCTCCTCATCATCACCCTCCTCTGGTGTTACATTGCCGAGCACATCTACATCCTCAAGAGACTTGCGAAGCTCTCTTACAGCTTCTCGCATGTCAGCCTTAAGGACGGAATAAGGCAGAGCATCAATCCCCTTCTCCCCGTCAGCCGTAGTAACAAAAACCATGGGAATCGTGTTACCACCTTTAGCCCGCACATCCGCCACACCTTTGGGCAAGGATGCCTTGTCTTTCTTGGTGTCAGCAAAGACAACAACTCCAACGGTTTTAAATGATTTAAAGGCCTCCAAACTGACGGCCACACAAGGGCCTCAGCTTGTCCCAGGATCAGTATAAACAATAACCAGCGGCTTTTCTTTTTTAGTGGCTTTGGCGATCGCTTCGTCCAATTCGTCCATTCCGTGAATCGAACGAGGGATTTTCATTTCAGCCAAAACCGCACCCATCAGCGATGTTAATGAGATAGCTAAAACTAAAGAAAATTTCATATCTAGTAAGCTAAACTACTCATCATAAGTCGTCGAGAAATATATACTGTCTGGATATCCTCCAGTAACTTACAAGCAAAACTAGCACCCTGCATAGAAAAAGCCTCCACTGCTTGCACAGTGGAGGCTTTGTAAATATATCAGATTACCTAAACTTAGTAACGATATGGTTCGGGCTTGTATGGGCCTTCTACAGGAACACCAATGTAGTCAGCTTGTTCTTGGCTGAGCACGGTGAGCTTACAGCCAATCTTCTCAAGGTGAAGCCTGGCGACCTCCTCGTCGAGATGCTTGGGCAATACCTTCACTTCTCCCGCCTTGTAGTTGTCCTTGTTTTGCCATAGATCAATCTGAGCAAGAGTCTGGTTAGCAAAGCTGTTGGACATCACAAAACTTGGGTGGCCCGTGGCACAACCGAGATTCACCAAGCGGCCTTCAGCCAGCATGTAGAGGCTGTTACCCGTTGGGAATGTATACTTGTCTACCTGAGGTTTAATGTTGAGGTGATCAACACCCTCAGCCTTGCTGAGTGCGTCCATCTGAATCTCATTATCAAAGTGGCCGATATTGCATACGATCGCCTGGTCCTTCATCTTCTCCATGTGCTCAAGGCGGATGATGTCGTAGTTACCGGTGGTGGTAACATAGATATCCCCCCATCCGAGCGTGTCTTCGATGGTCAACACACGATAGCCTTCCATGGCTGCCTGTAGGGCACAAATAGGATCGATCTCAGTCACTACAACCTGGGCGCCTTGACCGCGTAGTGCCTGGGCACAGCCCTTGCCGACATCACCATAGCCGCAAACAACGGCTACCTTACCTGATATCATCACGTCGGTAGCGCGCTTGATACCGTCAACCAGTGACTCACGACAACCGTAAAGGTTATCAAACTTGGACTTGGTTACAGAGTCATTGACGTTGATGGCAGGAATGAGGAGTGATCCCTCATTTGCCATTTGGTAGAGACGGTGAACGCCTGTTGTTGTCTCTTCAGAAACACCCTTCCAGTCCTTAACGATGTTGGCGAATACTCCGGGCTGCTCAGCACCGATCTTCTTGAGCAGGTTCTTGATTACCTGCTCTTCCTCAGACCCAGCTGGCTCATTGATCCAGTCTGATCCGTTTTCCATCTCATATCCTTTGTGGATGAGAAGTGTAGCATCTCCACCGTCGTCTACGATGAGCTGTGGACCAAGGTCACCAGGGAACTGGAGAGCCTTCCATGTGCACCACCAGTATTCTTCTAGCGTTTCACCCTTCCAGGCAAAGACGGGCACGTTAGCATCAGCCATTGCTGCCGCTGCGTGATCTTGAGTTGAGAAAATGTTACATGACACCCAACGCACATCGGCACCGAGATCAACAAGAGTCTCGATGAGCACGGCTGTTTGGATAGTCATGTGCAAGGAGCCCATGACACGAACGCCTTCGAGTGGCTTTTCAGGGCCATACTTGGCGCGAGTTGCCATCAGACCAGGCATTTCATGTTCGGCGATGTCAATTTCCTTGCGACCGAAATCGGCAAGTGTGATGTCTGCGACTTTGTAGTCATCGAAGACAGGTGTTAATGTAGCTGCTGCTGTATTAGACATAATAGTGTTGTTGGTTTATTGATTAGAGATTGAGTTAGACGGAGGCTTTAAGTGCCTCAACTTTGTTCGTTTCCTCCCACGGCAAGCCAGCATCTTCACGGCCAAAGTGACCGTAGTTGGTTGTTTTGCTATAGATGGGACGTAAGAGATCGAGCTGAGATACAATGTCGGCGGGCTTGAATGAAAAGACCTCACTGACGGCTTTTTCAATTTGTGATTCATCTATCTCGTTGGAGCCGAAGGTATTCACATTGACACTCACGGGATGAGGATGACCAATGGCATAAGCAAGTTGGAGTTCGCACTCCCGAGCCAGACCCGCTGCCACAATATTCTTGGCAACCCAGCGGCACATGTAGGCAGCTGAACGATCCACCTTGGACGGGTCCTTGCCAGAAAAAGCTCCTCCGCCATGACGACCCATACCACCGTAGGTGTCGACAATGATTTTACGCCCTGTAAGACCCGCATCTCCCTCGGGACCTCCGACGACAAACAAACCCGTTGGGTTAATAAGTATTTCAGTCTCAGGAGTGAGCAAATTGCCCGGAAGGTTTTTCTCGATAAGGTCTCGTGTGAGAACCTCACGGATTTCCTGAGTGCTTATTTCTTTCGCGTGCATCGTCGAGATGACCACCGAAGTGAAACGGTTTGGTTTGTTATCAATATATTCGATACTAACCTGGGTCTTGGAGTCTGGGCGTAACCATGTGTGTGTGCGATCTTTACGTAATTGCGTGAGAGCCTCGCCAAGGCGGTGAGAGTAGTGAATGGCTGCGGGCATCAGCGCCTCGGTATCATTGGTAGCATAGCCAAACATAATACCCTGATCTCCAGCACCCTGTTCTTCCGTATCTTTATCAGCTGCAGCTGCAGCATCAACTCCTTGCGCAATGTCAGGTGACTGCTGACCAAGCATATTCATTAGAAACGCACCTTTTTCGAACTTGCAGGTGTATGAGTAGTCAGTCCCCTTGGCATAATCCTCATCATAACCTATTTCCTTGAGTGTATTCTTCACCAAGGTACCGTAGTCAAACTTCGCGTTAGTGGTAATCTCACCAGCCAACCCGACGACATTATCTTTAACAAAAGTTTCGCAGGCTACCCTACTGTTGATATCTTGTTCAAGACAAGCGTCGAGAACGGCATCGGATACGGTATCACATACTTTGTCGGGGTGACCCTCAGTAACTGACTCAGAAGAAAAAATGAATGGCTTGCTCATATGTAGAATTTGTTGTATCGTTAAATCTCGATACGTTGATGCGTTATTAAACCTGTAATCCTATGTCGTCAATTCTTAAATCACTAAAACTTTTGTCCGATCCTACCCGGATCCGCATTTTACTCTTATTATCCCGGGAGCCTCTCAATGTGGCTGAGCTTCAGGAAATACTCGGCATGGGCCAAAGCAGGATCTCCACACAGCTCTCACAACTACGGCAAGAGGAACTCGTAACCAGTGCTCGATCAGGCAAAAACAATGTTTATGCAATATCTGCACCCGATGCTATTATGGAAGTTGCACGCCAAGCATCCACGGAAATTGCTGAGGTGAAGGCTGATTCCGAAACTCTTGCCCACATTATTCGTAAGCGTCGCGACAAGACTCGGGCATATTTTGATGAGTTAGCCGGTAAATTCGGCAAAAGCTACGTACCAGGGCGCTCATGGAAATCCTTGGCTGAAGCAATGCTCAAGATACTCAATTATGACGTCGTAGCAGACCTGGGAGCCGGAGAAGGAACACTCGCCCAATTACTTGCTCCCAACGCCAAACAAGTCATCGCGGTAGATAGTGCCCCCAACATGGTTGAATTTGGTAAAAAACTGGCCTCCAAACACGGATTGGACAATCTCGAATATCGACTGGGTGATATCGAATCCCCGCCTATCGACGACAACTCTGTAGACCTTGCTATTTTCTCTCAAGCCCTGCATCACGCAGATCATCCACAAACAGCATTAGATGCTGCATTCAAGCTTCTCGCACCTGGCGGCAAGCTCGTCATCCTAGACCTACTTCAGCACAGCTTTGATCAAGCACGCGAACTTTATGCCGACACTTGGCTTGGGTTTTCAGAGGTAGAGTTATTTAAAATGATGAGCAAAGCAGGCTTTCAAAAGATTGAAACCACGATCGTAGACAAGGAAAGTGAGGCCCCTTACTTCCAGACGCTGCTTGCCGTAGCATCTAAGTAACGACTTTACCGCGTATGAACAGGCACATATTAGCCTTTATTTTTATCGTAAGTGCAGGCTGCAGCTCTCCTATGCCTGCCCCTAAGGCAATGGTTGAACCTCCATCCAAAACCTCCAATTCAACAAATGCCCTCCCGAAAAATACAACTAAAAACCTTAGTAGCATTACGGTTCCCCCCACCTCATCTGCTGGTCCCATTTCTGCGCAAAATCAAATACCTACCCATCAAACATCGCAGAAAAATATCCCATTAAGTTATCATGCAATATCTTCTCAAGGTCTCACTATTTCGGTAGTTTATTATGACGATCGCGAATTCCAATTGCAAGTGGCTGACCAACCCAAGGGATGCGGTAGTTTATGGCTAGATGCAAAATCCGCCGGCTTATCGCGTAATGCCGTCGCCGCCATTAACGCTGGTTTTTTCACTCCAGAAGGAAAGCCTCTTGGGCTTGTTGTTGAGTCTGGAATCAAACGTGGTCATCTCAACCAATCCTCACTCGGCACCGGCCTCTACTGTACAACTGCGAGCGGCTCCACCATCACGCGGCGCGACAACAGCCGGACATCTGAGTTCATCAACAGCGCCACTCACTTATTGCAAGCAGGCCCTATACTCATTGAAAATGGGCTACCCTCCTACGGCCTCTCAGCTCTGCGTAATCGCCCACGTAGCTTTCTCGCATGGGATGGCCATCATCACTGGATGATAGGTCATATCACAACAGCGACACTATCTGGCGCGGCACAAGCACTGGCAAACAGTCCATCCCTCAAATTCAAACCTGCCATCGCACTCAATCTTGATGGAGGGCGCTCCTCAGACCTCTGGGCTGGGCCACTAGTGTCTAACGGCAACAAAACACACCGCTCATTTCTAAACAAAGTAGTGCGAAACTACCTCGTACTTACTCCACGTTAACGGGCAACATTAATTCTAAGTGGGCTCCTTGCGAAGGTGGCGAAAAATGCGAAAAATGGAGAACCGATGCTTTACGCACATGAACCGAACCGCACTGACTACCAAGCAGCCATGCCGCAAGATATTCAAAATCAGGATTGTGACCAACGAGAGCCACACGCTCAAATTGCTCATAAGCACAAAGCTCTTTAAGCGCCACAGCAGGAGACATCCCGCAGGCAAGCCATGACTCAATGATAGGACTTGGTGCAACTGCATTGTCAGAGACAATTTCAGCTGTCTGCTTGGCACGTACTAATGGACTGGCCAAGATAACATCAGGCACGAGCTCATTACGTTGCAAGAATTGGCCCACCTTGGCCGCCTGCATTTGCCCAGCATTAGTCAACGCACGCTGAGCATCAGAGGCAGCAATATTTGCAGCTTTCGCATGACGTATCAATAGAAGCTCCATGATTTGGTGGCGATAAAATTCAGCGTACTACATGGTCATTCCACCATCACTAGCAATCACCTGCCCTGTAATGTAGCGAGCCTCAGCACTGGCCAGAAACAAAGTGAGTGAGGCGATATCTTGCGGTAGCCCCATTTCCTTGAGTGGGATATTACCTACGATCGCTTCTTTCTGATCATCATTAAGCTCGTCCGTCATATCCGTGACAATAAAGCCTGGAGCAATGGCATTGCAGGTTACCTTACGACCAGCCAATTCCTTAGCGACTGACTTTGTAAAACCAATCAATCCCGCCTTGCTTGCAGCATAGTTTACCTGGCCTGCATTCCCCATCAAACCTATCACAGAACTGATGTTAATAATGCGTGGATCATCCGCCTTCATCATACTGCGCTGAAACGCTTTAACCGTATTGAAAGCCCCCTTAAGATTTGTATCCAAAACAGTGTCCCAGTCCTCATCCTTCATTCGCATGAGGAGACCATCACGAGTGACGCCAGCATTGTTGACAAGAATATTGATCGAGCCAAAGTCAGCTACAATTTCTTTTGCTAGGGTCTGCACCGCCTCATGGTCAGCCACATCAACCGCATAGGATTTGGCAGAATCAGGAAATTCCGCGTTAATCGCTTCTGCCGCTGAGCCACAGCTGCCAGGGCTCCTGCTAACCACGGCAACCTTGCCCCCCTCTGCCGCAAATGCTCTAGCGATCTCTAACCCAATACCTCGACCAGCGCCGGTAACAACTGCAACCTTATTTTCAAATCGTGCCATGCACATACGTTCCATGATTTAACTCACTTGCCAATCATGAAATAGTGATGAGATCCTCTATTTCCACATATAAGAGCGCTTTTCAGAAAGCACAGTATCACCGCTGATCATCCTGATTCTCCAGGCCAATACTCGACCTCCAGTGCGATAAGACTCACCAGAAACGCTAAATTCAGTCAACCCGCTTGTCTCCGCAGCTGGCAACTCCTGACTCATGCTCAAAACCTTCGAGCCCGTTGCTGCCTGTTGGTAGTCCATTACGACTTCAACAGCAGCTTCTGCGTTACTGTCCTTTCTCCAACGAACGGAATAATATTGCCCCAAGCGCTGACTACGTTCCTCGCGTGATACAGCACCGCGCATTCGATACATTTGTTCCCCTCGCACCATCGGAGCCTGCTTCATATTCACCACATCTATCGATCGAAGGTGATATTGCTTTACCTGCATGAGGTCCTTTGATGCACAGGAAGTGAATAGCAAACACACACCAACAACGGCAGATACAACTAGAAGATTTTTAGCATAGCTGAACTCGAGCTTCATTAATGATATTTAAGACCAGTCAAAAAAAATGCCAATGTTGAAATTTCCAATTCGCCAGCGGTTCTTTTTTAGCTAGTCTTACCCTTATGGATGAGAGTATTGAGAAGCGCCTACAACAGTTCATACAAAGCAAAGGCTTGCGTAACACCCCACAACGCAATGCTATTGTAGAGGCCATCTTCTCGTCGGATGATCATTTCACCACCGATGAACTCTGGGAGCGCATCCGAAAAACTCAGTCTCTCAACTCCCAATCCTCACGAGCCACCGTCTATCGCACTATTTCCCTCCTCGTGGAGGCTGGGCTGCTTCATGAAATCGACTTAGGCGACGATCAAAAAACCTATGACCCCAACTTCGTGGACAGCCCTGCTCACAACCACTTAGTCTGTATCGACTGTGGCAAAGTCATCGAATTTGAGGATTCACACATTCAACTAATGAACGACTGTGCCGCACGGCGCCTCGGTTTCCGCCCTGAGCGCCAAACTCTCAAAATCGAGGCCTGCTGCGAGAAACTGAGATTGCACGGACGCTGTGAAAACTTGATCGAAGCTCGACTTCAAGGCAAACGTCTTCCGAAAAGGAGATAACCAAACATCATCAAAAATATCTCAATTTTTTTGCAAGTTATGCTCAACTGTAACCGTTGGATATTAGATGCATTTGATGTTCCATACAAATAACGAGAGAAATCGCCTCATACTGCTTGGTATTTTGTTCCTACTCTCATTGCTGCCTGTTCAGCAGGCTCGAGCAACGCCCCTCAGTACGGACAAAGATGAGTGCATTGTTTTGATTGGCAGCGGCCTAGGCTCGCGCACGAGCCACTTTGGTTATTTCGAAACGGAGCTCCAGCTCTGCAATCCTGCCAAAAACATCGTCATCCGCAACATGTGCGACGAGGGCAACACCCCAGGATTCCGCCCCCACCCCGGCCGCAACTCTCCGTGGGCATTTCCCGGTGCAGAAAAATTCCAGACTGAACTTGCAAAAAAAAGCGGCAGCGGCGGCATCTACATGACACCTGACCAATGGCTCAGTCACCTCAAAGCTGATACTATTATCGCGTTCTTTGGTTTTAATTCCTCTTTCAATGGTCCTGCGGGCCTAGAAAACTTCAAAGGCGAACTTAGCGGGTTCATCGAGCACACCCTGACACAAAAATACAACGGCAAGTCCGCTCCCAAGCTAGCCATAGTCTCCCCCACCGCCTTTGAAGATGTTTCCCATATTTACAATGCACCTGACGCGGCACTCACCAATGCCAACCTCAGTATTTACACCGAGGCCATGAAAGAAGTCTGCTCCAAGCATGGAGTGCTTTTCATTGATGTCTTTTCTCCTTCAGGAGCAGTATTCAATGCAAACAAGGAGTCGTTCACAAAGGACGGCGCCCTACTCAACGACAAAGGCTATCAGTGGCTAGCCCACCAACTTGTGGATGGCATCTACGGCAAATCTGCCATCAAAAATCAAGATCACCGGAAATTAGTCCATGCTGCAGTAAATGAGAAGAACTGGTGCTGGCTCAACGATTACAAAATGCCTAATGGTGTGCAAATATACGGACGGCGCGGAGGTGGTAAAAACGCCCCACCCCAGAACTACCGCGATGAATATCAGAAGACCCGTGAGATGACCGCCCTGCGTGACCAAGCCATATGGCAGGCCCTCGATGGAAAAGAAATGGATCTCGCTGCTGCAGATGCCCAGACCTTCGAGCTTTCCCCCGTCAAAACCAACTACAAGCCCAGTGGTAAAAACGGTAAACTTGAGTATCAAACAGGTGAATTATCACAGACTAAAATCACCACTGCCAAAGGTTACAAAATAGAACTCTTCGCCTCGGAAAAAGAGTTTAAGGATCTCGCAAACCCAGTTCAGGTGGCTTTCGACAACAAAGGCCGTCTCTGGGTAGCCACGATGCCGAGCTACCCGCACTACCGCATTGGCGACCCCAAGCCCACCGATAAGCTCATCATCCTCGAAGACACCGACAACGATGGCAAGGCGGACAAGCAAACCACCTTCGCTGGCGACCTACATATCCCGATGGGCTTTGAGATCACCTCGGAAGGTGTCTATGTTGCCCAGTCCGGTCACTTAGTGCTTCTCAAAGACACCGACGGGGACGACCAATACGATGTTCGCGAGGTTATCTTGAGCGGGTTCGATGATCACGATACCCACCACGCGATTGGAGCCTTCTGCGCGGATCCATCAGGAGCAATCATTATGGGCGAGGGCGTATTCCTCCATTCCAATGTGGAGACCGCCTATGGACCAGTTCGGGGAACAAATGGCGGATTCTTTCGCTACTCGCCACAACGCAAAAAACTCATTCGTTACGCTCAGATGCACATCCCCAACCCTTGGGGAATAGCCTATGATGATTACGGTCAGGATTTCTTCCTCCATACCTCAGGGCCGGATGCTTCATGGATGATGCCGGGCACGGTGAAGTCCACGTACGGGGTGGGTATGTATGCAACCGCTATCTTGCAGGATCATAAGGTGCGCCCCACCTCTGGGCTTGAGTTTATATCAAGCCGTCATTTCCCCGATGAGGTTCAAGGAGATTTGCTTATTTGCAATAACATCGGATTTCTTGGTGCCAAACAACACAGCATCACCGAAAAGGGTGCTGGTTTCAAGGCCAAATGGCGCCAGGACCTGTTCCGCTCAGCAGACACGAACTTCCGCCCGGTTGACCTGGAGTTCGCTCCCGACGGCTCGCTTTACGTTGCCGACTGGCATAATGCTCTCATCGGGCATGCGCAGCACAACCAGCGTGACCCAAACCGAGACCACGTACATGGCCGAATTTATCGCATCACCTACCCCGATCGCCCTCTAGTAGAACCAGCCAATGTTCACGGAGCGAGCATCACCGAATTACTCGAGAACTTAAAGCTCCCCGAAGCACGCACCCGCTACCGCACCCGCCGCGAGCTCCGTGGTCGCAATGCCACCGATATCCTACCTACCCTCAAGACGTGGGCAGCTGAGCAAACAAACGACCATCACAAACTCGAGGCCCTCTGGGTCTCCTGGGGACTCAATCAAGTCGATACAGACCTACTCAAGCAACTACTTCGCTCACCCGACCACCGAGTCCGCGCTGCCGCCGTACGCGTATTACGTTTCAATGTTGACCAGCTCCCGGATTACCCGTCACTTCTGATGGCTGCTGCCAATGACGAACACGGCAGAGTCCGGCTCGAGGCCATCACAGCGGCCTCATGGCTACCGCAAGATGTAGGCCTGCCGATCTTAGCGAACGCCGAGAAAAAACCACTCGAAAGCTTGATGAAAGGCTCACTTCGCTATGCAAAAGCTAAACTCCAAAACAAAACACTTCATGACGAACCCTATTTCCTACTCAAAACAAAGCTCAAAGGAGATGACAAAAGGATTTTCGGACAAGGTGCTGAAATATATAATCGAGAAGGCCACTGCGCCACATGCCACCAACAGGATGGCAAAGGGCTCCCCCACTCAGGTTTCCCTCCGCTCGATAAAAGTAAATGGGTCACCGGGAGCAAAGAGCGCTTGATTAAACTCACCCTGCATGGGCTGCATGGCCCAATCACCGTAAAGGGCAAGCAATATCCGGGTCACGTTCCCATGACAGCGTTTAAAGATGTGCTCGACGACAAAGAAACCGCAGCTGTGCTAACCTTCGTGCGAAATACCTTTGATAACAAATCCTCCGTCGTAACCCCTGAGGAGGTAGCCAAAGTGCGTGCCGCCACTAAAGACAAAGAGGGCTTTTACAGCCCCGAGGAACTCCTCAAGGAACATCCTCATCAGTAGTTCATCTGCACTGCGATAGTTCCAATGCCGATACATTCGTTGCATTCCGTGGTTTGCAAATCGCCACAAAGGCGCTAGAACTCCGGCATGTGGAAAGGACGTTTTGCCAAAGCAACTGCAGATCTCGTGCAACAGTATGGAGAATCCATCTCCTATGACTGGCGCTTATACAAACATGATATAGCAGGATCTACCGCCCACGCCCGAGCTCAGCTAACCGCAGGCTTACTTACCGAGGACGAATTCGGCGCCATTGAAACTGGACTAGCCGAGATCAAGCAAATCATTGAGGACGGCAAATTTGATTTCTCCATCGAGCTGGAGGATATCCACATGAATATCGAGTCTGCACTGACTTCACGCATTGGCGAAGCAGGAGCGAAACTCCACACTGCCCGCTCACGAAATGACCAAGTTGCCACAGATACTCGACTCTATTGCCGAGAGGAAATTGATAATATCACCACGCTCCTCACTGAGCTGCAGCAAGCTCTCCTCAAACAAGCTGAGCAATATGCGGCCGCCCTCATTCCTGGCTACACACATCTTCAGCGTGGCCAACCGGTAACCGTTGGCCATCATCTACTTGCCTACGTAGAGATGCTCGACCGCGATAAGTCTCGTCTGTCTGATTGCCGCAAGCGGGTTAATATTTGCCCACTTGGATCAGGTGCACTTGCTGGCTCCACCATCAATCTCGACCGGCAACAAATTGCCGATGAGCTTGGCTTTGACGGTGTTACTACTAACTCGATGGATGCTATCTCAGATCGTGACTACATGGCCGAGTTCCTATTTGCCATGGCTCTTTGTGGCACTCACCTCTCTCGTCTCTCAGAGGATCTGATCCTCTGGTGCAGCTCTGAGTTTGGTTTCGCCACCCTGTCTGATGCACACACCACCGGCTCGTCATTAATGCCACAGAAAAAAAATCCAGATGTTTGCGAACTAACTCGGGGGAAAACCGGGCGACTTTACGGCAACCTTATTGCCCTGCTCACTGCAGCAAAAGGCCTCCCACTGACCTACAACCGGGATCTTCAGGAGGACAAGGAACCACTGTTTGACTCCATCGACACGCTCACCCTCGCCCTGAAGGTGAATGCGGAGATGATATCTGACATGTCTATCAACGTAGACACATGTGCAGCAGCCGCCTCAGACCCGCTACTCTTGGCCACAGATTTAGCTGACTACCTGGTCAAAAATGGAGTCCCCTTCCGGGATGCTCACGAGTTGGTTGGCAAAGCCGTGGCACTCAGCGTGCAAAACAATACCCCACTCGATGAACTAGACCTCACCCAGGTCTCGGAACACTACGGTGCCGACGCCAAAGATGTCTTTGACCTGCAGACCGCTCTCGCCGCGCGCACCAATCCAGGTGCTCCTAGTGTAGCGAATGTTCAAGCTGAGGTGGCACGCTGGCAAAAATCTCTCTGATTTTTCAGATGCACAGCCGAGGATTTGTGCCTATTTTCTGGCATGATTAAATCCATTTTGCTTCTCACTGCTGCCACTGTCTTCTCTCTCTGCACCTCATCCCAACTGAGCGCCCATTGTCAGGTCCCCTGCGGCATCTACTCGGATGATACCGTTCTTATTGATCTGCATACCCACCAGAAAACCATCGCCAAGGCGATGGAGCAAATCAACGAGCTCTCCAAGGATGCCGGCAAGAATGCCAATCAAATAGCGCGCTGGGTCAGCAACAAGGAAGAGCACGCCACCCTGATCCAGAATACCATGGCCCAGTATTTCCTCGCCCAGCGCCTCAAGCTTACCGAAGCCGACACTGACAAGGAGGTTTATTTGGCAAAGCTCACGCTTGCTCATCAGATCATCGTGCACGCCATGAAATGCAAGCAGACCACCGATCCAGCAAATGCTCAAGGTCTGCACAAAACCATCGCTGCCTTCACCAAGGCCTACACGGCAAAATAATCAGCGAGCATTCACCGCTGATTTACCGTATGGCAGATCTCACAGCTTGTGCCGTCACAGCCACGAGCGCTGCAGTATTCCCTGCCGTAAAAGATAATCTGGAGGTGTAGCTTGTTCCACTTCTCTTTGGGAAACAGGCGCTTAAGATAGCGTTCAGTTTCCACCACATTCTTCCCGGGTGCCAGCCGCCAACGCTTCGCCAGACGATGAATATGCGTATCTACCGGGAAGGCAGGCACTCCGAAAGCCTGCGCCATGACGACAGAAGCAGTTTTGTGACCGACACCGGGTAGTGCCTCCAAGGCCTCAAAATCAGCTGGCACTTCACCGCCATGCTGATCGATCAAAATACGAGAGAGCACTGAGATCGCCTTCGACTTCCTTGGCGATAGACCACAAGGGCGGATAATCGCCCTGATCTCTTCCACCGGAACCTTCGCCATATCCACAGGGTTATCGGCCAATTTGAAGAGGGCAGGAGTCACCTGATTAACCCTAATGTCTGTACATTGAGCAGACAGCAACACTGCGACCAATAACGTGAAAGGGTCGCTGTGATCGAGTGGAATTGGAGTTTTTGGATAGAGCTCCTCAAGACGCACAGCGACATAATCAGCGCGCTCTTGCTTAGTCACAACATCTTCTCCTCGCGCTCAATATAAACTTAGCTACTGACAGAGCCCCCTAGAGAGCCCCGTTTCTCTTGATGTCGCTACTCACCAAACGGCTATTGAGTTTCCTCTTGCAGCCATAATACATGTGCCGGCAGTGGTCATGACTGACACGACCTTTTAAAATACGAGCACTTCGCTCGTAAGAACCCCACTGAATGACTGTGATCTCAGTATGTCGAGTGCCCCATTTTTTCATATAACTTAGTGAGGGCTTATAAACATCAATCGTATTGGTTCCAGCAAGCGCAGAGCCATAATCATCTACTACATAAATGTGAGGTTGGCCTTTGACTCGAAACTTGGTACCCAACGGGTAGACTGACCAATCAGCTGCAGCACTTCGAACGCTGCCATACTTGAGCCTACTGCCACTTGCATTGATCATGCCGTATGCTCCGGGCTCATTTTCCATATGTGAGTAGGATGTAGTGCGAACATATCTTGTCCTGTTCGAGTGACTAGAATAGGTGGGCATACCATGCTTATCTTTTGGCATCCCACTCGCATTGTTGATCGTTCTCTCAGATGCTGGCTCTGGTAAAAAGTTACTTGGAGTCGAAGAACTCTTACCCACTAATGCCAATGTTCGAGTTTTGACCACGGCGACCGACTCACTTAGATTGGTCGTGCAGGAGCAGAGAACTCCAAGAGAGAACAGCAATAGTATTCTGAGTAAACTAGCGGGAAACATAGTAAGATAATTAGTAGGGGTGAGATGACTCATGAAATAACAGTCATATATACTGCACTAATAAATATATGAATCATGAAAGATTGGCAAACCAATTTCCGTAACGGCAACGCTCACATTGTAGAAAATTCTGCATAGAATATATGCCAATCTTTCAAGTTGTGCCTTCCAAGGTATATGTCATATTGCGTCGCGTTTAACTCACTATTGTTAAAACCCCGCAGCAAATCTCTCAAAAAGATGCAAAAAAAAGTTATTATCATTGGAGCCGGCCCTGGGGGTCTCACCAGCGGCATGATGCTAGCCCACCGTGGCTACGACGTCACTATTCTTGAAAAAGCAGCAACAATTGGAGGCAGAAATGCTCCCATTCAAGCAGGTGATTACACGTTCGACACGGGTCCAACCTTCTTGCATCAGAAATTCACTCTCGACGAAGTATTCGGAGAGACTGGACGCAAGCCCGAGGATTACATGGATTTCGTCAAGCTCGACCCCATGACAACACTCACCTGGGGTGACGTTTCCATGGAGACCAGCTTCAATCCAGAGACGATGATACGCAATATCGAGGCCGCATTTCCCGGCGAATCAGCTAACTACAAACGCTTCATGGCAGACCATGCTGACAAGCTGCGCACCATTTTCCCTTGTCTGCAGAATTCCTATCACCAAATCAAGAGCTACTTCCAGCCCCACATGCTCAAGGCTCTTCCCTATGTCGCTACGCGCAAATCTGTTATGGACGTGCTAAGCGAATACTTCACAGATGAACGCCTCAAGCTAGCTTTCACTTTCCAGGCCAAATACTTGGGGATGTCGCCATGGAATTGCCCCGCATTATTTAGCATTCTCTCATACATTGAATATGCCCACGGCATCTACCACGTCCAAGGTGGACTATCCAACATCTCTGCGGGCATGGCTAAAGTTTTTGAAGAAGAAGGCGGCAAACTCGAACTAAACACTGAAGTAAAAGAAATCCAATACGATGGCAAGGATGCCTCTGGCGTAACACTTTCGGATGGTCAAACTCTCAGCTGTGATAAACTCATCGTCAATGCTGACTACGCTCACGCACGATCAACCATCTTCGGCGAGAAAAACGAAAGCAGAGAATCCCTCCTTAAAAAGAAATATTCATGTTCTACCTTCATGCTCTACCTGGGACTCGACAAGATTTATGAAGATGAACCTCACCACCATGTCCTCTTCGCAAATGACTACCATCAAAACTTGCGCGATATCCAAGATGAAAAGATCATCTCAGAAGACATGTCCATCTATATCAGAAACTCCAGCGTTACTGATCCTACAGTAGCGCCTCCGGGACATTCTCAGATATATATACTTGTCCCCACAATCAACACTCGGAACGGGGAGTCATGGGAAGAAACTCAACAAATTTACCGCGACAAAATCATCGATCGAATCATCGAAAATACCGGTATGAAGGACCTCAAAGATCACATCGTTGAGGAACGTTGCATCACTCCGAAAGGCTGGGAAGACGGAAATATCTTTATCGGTGCTACATTCAATCTAGCTCACACGATGGATCAGATGCTTTACCTACGCCCCCAAAACAAACTCAAGGGGTTTGAGAACATTTATCTTGTCGGCGGTGGAACCCACCCTGGCAGCGGATTGCCAACAATCTACGAGAGCGCACGAATTTCAGCAAACCTCATTTGCGAATCATACGGCAAAGACCGTCAGCGCATCGATTACGCAACTGACCTACTTAGCGCTGGCGTATAATTATTGAATACTCGTAATGAGACGTTCTATTGCAACAGCCTTGCTAACATTTGTCCTTATAGGAAACGGCCATAGCAATGATCAACAAATTGAGGCTAAAGCTAACAACAAACTCTATCACCAGTGGCATAACATTTGCCTGAATGGGGAGGCAGACCAGATTGACGCTCAAATCAGCCGCTATCAAGCGAGACTAAAAATCAATCCCAACGACCAGCTAGCTCGGGTGTATATGGGCAGCGCTTGTGCGCTACGCGCCAAAGCAAGCTTCTGGGTTCTGACCAAGCTTAAGTACCTTAAAAGAGGGCAAAAGCTAATGGATGAGGCTGTTGAGAAAGCACCAAAACAGCCAAGAGTTCGATTAATCCGAGCTATTGGCTCCTACAAAGTGCCTAAAAATTTTGGTCGTAGAAAAATTGCCGTTGCCGATTTTGAAAAGCTTATTCCCATTGTTACAGACGGGCCATCAAACCTAAGCGACAATGAGCGACAAGTGATCCTGTATTATGCATGGCTCACCTTTAAGGACGAAAAACACCCTCATGCAAACAAGGCCAAAAATCTTTGCCACGAAATTGCGCCCACATCCAAATACGGCAAACTCACCAATCCATGATATACCAACTTAAAAGAGAACAACACATCAACTGCAGCCTTGATGAAGCATGGGCATTCTTCTCTACACCGAGAAACTTGGACAAGCTGACACCGGAGTCGGTTGGATTCAAAATCACGCAGTGTGACTCAGATACTGCTCACGAAGGCCAAATGATTGCCTACAAAGTAAAGGTCGCTCCACTCACTTGGGTCACCTGGCTTACCGAGATCACCAAGGTTAACGAAAAGGAATCTTTTATCGATGACCAGCGTATCGGCCCTTACAAAATATGGCATCATACGCACCGCTTCAAAGAGCTAGAGGATGGAGTTCTGATGACCGATGACATCACCTACGTCATGCCTTTTGGCCTCATAGGGGTTATCGTCCATGCATTATTTGTTAAGAATAAGCTCCGCCACATTTTCGATGAACGCAAGCGCCTATGTGAGCAATACTTTAGCGCAGGAAACGCTTCAACAAGTTGACCTTGTCTCCATAAGGGGGCATGAGCTCAAACCAATCAGGCCCCCAAGTTGGCTTGGTAACCACTGCCCTTTCATAGGTAAACGCGCGCACACCAGCCTTACCGCGGTAGCGACCATAGCCACTTGCCCCTACTCCGCCGAAGGGCATTTCTAAGCTTGAGCCTTGTTTCATGGTATCGTTGATACAGACACCGCCAGAGCGAACATCGTTCATCAAACACTTTTTCATCCCCGCATCTTCACTAAAGATATACAGAGCAAGCGGTGAATCGTATTTAGCGAGGTGATCAAGCAAGTCTGCATAGTCTGAATAGCTCAATATAGGCAGCAAGGGACCAAAAATCTCTTCTTGCATCACCTGAGAATTCCAATCTACCTCAGGCAGAAGCCTCGGTGCTAGGCGCAATTCAGCACGATTATCTTCACCAAATTTCAGCGCATCATCTGGAATGAGCTGTTCTAAACGGTCATAGTGCCTCTCATTAATGACATGCGCCATTTCCTCACCCCACGGAATAGTCGACAACTTCACCTTCATCGCTTCAACTAGGGCGTCTTTCACCTCCTCTGCCACCACTACATAATCAGGAGCAAAGCAAGTCTGCCCCCCATTAAAAAACTTACCATTAAGAATTCGCTGCGCAGCAATATCGACCTTGGCGCTGGCATCCACAATACAGGGACATTTACCCCCCAACTCCATGATGTTGGGTGTCAGATTTTGTACCGCTTTAGCTGCAACAATTTTACCTATATGGGTGCTGCCTGTGAAAAACACAAAATCAAATACTTGATCAGTCAAATTGTTCGCCACTTGAGAGTCTCCAATGACAACAGCCACGTGCTCAGGTGAAAACGCTTCGGAAATCATCTTAGCAAGCAACTGCTCGCAGGCTGGCGCCATTTCAGATGGTTTCAGCACAACCGTATTACCTGCCGCTACAGCCGCGATCAACGGACTAAGCGATAGCTGCATTGGGTAATTCCATGGCGCGACAATGAGCACCATACCAAAAGGGTCCCTCCTCAGTTGTGACTTACATGGCAGAAAATAAACTGGGCTTTTAACAGCCTTTGTCTTCAACCACCTTGAGCTTGACTTACGAATCAGGCGCAGCTCTTGAAGCAGGAAATAATACTCAGCCAAGTATGCCTCCACCTCAGGTTTGCCAAGATCTTGAGCCAATGCCTCAAGCAATGCGTCCCTGTGACTTATCAAGACTTTCTCGAGACGATCTAGCGCCTCCATCCTAAACCGAATATCGCGTGTAGCGCCGGAGGCAAAATAGGCTCTTTGCTCCTTTAGCAGGGACGTCAAATCCCCAGTTTTACTGGCATCATCTATCATCAATCTATAATGCTGACACTAAAGCCGTGCGAGCAGTTGACAAGAGGTTATTCCATGGAATGATCCCCTCATGTCCACTCCAAGTGTATCCGTCATAGGCGCAGGCCTCGGAGGCATCTCCGCAGCCATTTCACTCAAAGCAGCTGGTTATGATGTTCAAATTTTTGAGAAAAACCCTCAAATAGGAGGTAAGCTCAACGTTATGGAGAAAGAGGGTTTCACCTTCGATCTCGGCCCCTCTATTTTCACCCTACCCCAATTCTTCGAGGATCTATTCAAACGTGCTGGCAAAACGATGGCCGACTACGTCGAACTCGAAGCTGTCACCCCCCACTGGCGCAATTTATTCGAAGACAAGCCCACCATCGATCTTTACCAAGAACATGACTTGATGCGTGCAGAGCTGGACAAACTTCCAGGAGACCCAGAAACCCATTGGCGTGAATTCAAAGCCTTCCTCAACTACGGTAGAGAGCAATATGATATTGTGAACGATGGCTACTTCGACAAGGGCCTTGACAATCTTTGGGAATTTATCAGCTACTACAAAACCAAGTTGTTGGGTGGCAAAATCGACTACCGTAATACGATGTCAGAGTCTATTCACGAGCGTTTCTCTGACCCTCAGCTCAGATTGATTTTTGAATACTTCATCAAGTATGTTGGCTCGTCCGCTTTGGACTCCCCTGGCTACATGAATCTCATGCCGATGATCCAGTTCGATTACGGGCTTTGGTATGTCAAGGGCGGCATGTATAACCTGGCCAAAGGTCTCGGCAAGCTGATGGAAGAGATGGAAATCACCATTCACCTCAATGCCGATGTCGAAGCGATCGATAAGTCAGGAAAATATGTCACTGGTGTGCGTCTAGCAGATGGAACAGTGCACCCAAGCGACATCATCGTTAGCAACATGGAGGTCATTCCTGCTTACAAGAAACTCCTTGGTGAGCCTGAGTCATTCACACGTAAGCTGGAGAAATTTGCCCCAGCGTGCTCAGGTATTGTGCTTCACATAGGCACTAACAAGCCATTCCCTCAGCTTGCACATCATAACTTCTTCTACTCAGAGGATCAGCACAAACACTTCGAGACGGTCTTTCATAAGAAACAGCTCCCCCAAGACCCGACTCTCTACGTCGTCGCACCAACCCGCACCGACCCGAGCAAGGCCCCAGACGGCTGCGACAACATTAAAATTCTACCACACATCCCACCTCTTCAAGAAGGATCTGGCATCACGCATGAGGATTACGTTGCCCTCAAGGACCGATGCATTGATAAAATGGAACGCTGTGGGCTTACTGGACTTCGTGAAAGCATCGTCGTTGAAGACCTACTCACACCCGTAGATATCGAACGGATGTATCGATCCAATCAAGGATCTATTTACGGTGTCGTCACCGACTGGAAAATGAACTACGGCTTCAAAGCACCTAAGACGAGTAGTCGATACAAGAACCTCTACTTCACAGGAGGCAGCACCAACCCCGGTGGTGGTATGCCCATGGTTATCCTCTCGGGTCAAAAATGCGCTGACCGCGTCATGAAACGACATCCGATACGCTAATGATGGCGATGATGCTTATCCTTCCCGGATTAGCCATACTACTGGCTCCTGCCATTTGGCTCATCCTGGGGCGCCCTCGTATATTACCTATTGGGGAGGTCATGCCCCCTGTTGACAATCAGGGTAAAGAACAAAGCGAGAAGCCCATCAGTTCAATAAGCATCATAATTCCTGCGAGGAATGAGCAATACAATATTGCCAATTTACTAAAATCGATCAACCAACAATCACTTCTTCCAGCTGAAGTGATCGTAGTCGATGACCACTCCTCAGATGACACCGCAAGTATTGCTACGAGCCTAGGCGCCCGCGTTCTCAGCTCTGAGACACTGCCCAGCGGGTGGATGGGCAAACCATGGGCATGCCAACAAGGAGCTAAATCTGCCCGTTCCGGTAACTGGCTTCTCTTTATAGATGCCGACCTGACCCTAGAACCCGAGGCACTCGCTTCTCTGCAACTACTCGCTAATACGAACCGCGGAGTTCATTCCGTATGCCCCTACCATCAAACCAAACAACTTTACGAGCAACTATCAGCCTTTTTTAACGTACTCATGTTAGCCGGAGTAAACGCCTTCGGTAGCCGCAAGGCCACAACAGATCAATCTGCATTATTTGGCCAATGTATGTTGATTTCCGATGAGCATTATCAGCAGGTTAATGGCCACTTCACCGTAAAGGACAAAACTCTCGAAAACTTCCACCTCGCCAAAGAACTACACCGTCTCAAAATCCCATGTAGTTGCTATTTAGGCAAAGAGTCAATCAACATGCGTATGTTCCCTAGCGGCCTCCACCAACTATGGCAAAGCTGGAAAAAGGGATTCTCGGGCGCAGCGGCTCATACCAGCGGCAACGCACTACTACTCTCGTCCCTCTGGATCACAAGCATGATGCTCACCATTGTTTGCCTTGTATTAATACTCAGCATGCAATGTTCACCACTGTTTGCTAGCATGACTACAGCAGTCTACCTTATTCACGCCTTACAGTGCTTGATAGTCTTCAAGCTTGCCGGACAATTCTCACTCTTCAACGCCATCCTGTTCCCAGTCAGCCTACTTTTCTATCAAGTATTATTTTTCAGCTCCTTGATCGACAGAAAGAGAGGCAAAACAACCAACTGGAAAGGACGTGAAATAAGTTGAGATGTGGATTGAGCTAGCAAATACATGGATCGCACTGATCAACACCATCGGCATCCCCGCATGTCACCTTGGCATCGCATGGTTGTGCACGCGCCTTCCTGCCAGCCTGTTTGTTAAAAAACACCATACGGGCAACAGCCACACCGCTATTCGTATTTACCAAAGGCTCTTTCTTGTTCGCTATTGGAAGTCGCTACTACCTGATGCCGCCCCATGGTTTAACGGATTTGCTAAGGGTTCGCTGAGCTCCACCAAGATTAATTACCTCCGGTCTTTTGTTACTGAGACACGCCGTGGTGAATTTTCCCACTGGTTACAGATGCTCGCCATCAGTCTTTTTATCATCTGGACACCACATCCATGGCATTTCATCATCCTCATTTACGCCATATTCTCGAATGCTCCTTGTATCATTAACCTTCGATATACCCGACTACGAATTCTCTCACTGATTGATAAAAAACAATCAAAAAGCCATGGATACTAAACCTACTATCGTCTGGTTCAGGCGCGACCTCAGACTTCATGACAACCCCGCATGGAACTGGGCCATCAAACAAGGCTCCCCCATCATCCCCGTGTACATTCATGCACCGCAACAAGAAGGTGCCTGGCAACGAGGCGGTGCCTCAAACTGGTGGCTACACCATGCACTCGAGGACCTTGATAGCCAACTACAACAACAGGGCGGTCGTCTCATCATTCGCGCCAGTAACAACCCGCTCGAAACACTCACAGAAATTGTCAGAGCTCACAATGTCCAATCCATTAGCTGGAACCGTTGTTATGAACCCAGTCAGGTAAAACACGACACCATAGCTAAGAAAGCGCTGCAGGACCTAGGAGTTGAAACTCAAAGTACCAATGGCTCGCTACTACTCGATCCACTTAGCATCAGAAACAAGTCCGGCAAGCCCTTCCAGGTTTTTACCCCCTTCTGGAAACATTGCAAAGATTTCGCGCCTGACCAACCAGAAACTCTAGCAGGAAACAATTTCTCACCTGATGTGGCTACCGACTCGCTAGATTCAATCGAGCTACTACCAAATATTCCTTGGGATAAGACCATGAATTCCTTCTGGGATCCTAGCCGCAAGGGAGCTCTCAAATTACTCAAAGAGGCTATCCTCAAAAGCAAAAGCTATGAAACTCTGCGCGACATCCCAAGCACAGATGGCACGAGCCGGCTCTCCCCCTACCTACACTTCGGCCAAATCAGCCCGCAGGAATTCTTTTATACCGTGCGTGAGCATTGCCCAAACCGTGAAAAAGCCGATACAGGTATTCTGCGCCAGCTCTACTGGCGTGAATTTTCCGCCCACCTACTCTATCATTTCCCACATAGCCAAGACCTCGCGCTCAAACCGGAATACGATCGCTTCCCATGGAATTTCAACGAGCAATACCTACGCGCATGGCAACTAGGTCAGACAGGGTTTCCAATTGTCGACGCAGGCATGCGCCAGCTCTGGCAAACAGGATGGATGCATAACCGTGTTCGCATGATTGCTGGATCCTTACTTGTGAAACATCTACTCCTACCATGGCAGGAAGGTGCCCGCTGGTTCTGGGATACGCTCGTAGATGCGGACCTTGCCAATAACTCCATGGGCTGGCAGTGGGTAGCAGGCAGCGGAGCCGATGCATCGCCTTACTTCCGAATTTTCAACCCCATCATTCAAGGCAAAAAATTCGACCCCACAGGTGAGTATGTAAAAAAATGGGTGCCCGAGCTTTCACAATTAGGCAAGGAACAAATCCATACCCCATGGGAGGCCACACCCATAGAGCTTGCTAGCGCAGGCATTACTCTTGGAAAAGACTACCCTCACCCCGTTATCAGCCACGAGGACGGCCGGCAAGCTGCACTGGATGCCTATGCGAGCTACAAACAACTGATAACAGACAAGTAGCAGCTACAAATAGCTGAGCCAATACTTCGGGACTATCATGCCGGCTGACAGCCCTTCTTAGGAATCAAGCTCCAGAGCTGCCTTTTGCGCCGCGGTTTTCGCATCTCCTTTGTGAGCCTCATCTGCGGCGGTAAGCCGCATACCCACTGGCTTAGAAACACCAAAGTCCTCCATGGTTACTCCATACATGACATCAGCTCGAGCCATCGTGCGCTTACTGTGAGTCACAATAATAAACTGACTGTTATCGATGAATTTATCGAGCACACGCAGGAAGCGGCCAATATTAGCTTCATCAAGTGGCGCATCAAGTTCATCCAACACACAGAATGGGCTTGGCTTAATCTGGTAGATTGAGAATAGCAAGGCAACAGCCGTCATTGAACGTTCACCACCAGAGAGCAGACTGATCGACTGCAGCTTCTTGCCCGGAGGCTTGGCAATAATATCAATACCACTCTCTAAAGGATCATCCTCATCCACAAGCACGAGATTGGCGATCGCCTTCTCTCCAAAGAGCACCTTAAACATCGACTTGAAGTTCTTTGCAACCTCCGTGAAAGTCTCGGTAAAGCGCTTCTTGGTCTCCACATTAATACGCTCGATCACACTGATCAGCTCGGTTTTCGAATTCACCAAATCATCGTGCTGATTGCGCAAGTTCGTATTGTGCTCCTCAAGCTCATCGAATTCTTGAATGGCATCGACATTCACTGGCCCCATAGAATCAACTTTGCGTTTCAAGTCCGTAACGATCTTCTCAATCAAGCCCCAATCAGGTCCAGTATCGCCCGGGAGTTCTACCGCTTCAGCGGCAGCATCATTTGCTACCACCTGGGATACAGGAGACTCATTGCCTTCCTCATTGAGCGCACGACGTTGTTCTTGTCGTTCATATTGCTTGGCCCGCTCTTGCATGCAGCTGAGCAAAGCATGCGAATCGGGACGGAAGTGCTCAAGCTCAAGCTGATGGCGCTCCATCACACTTTCGTTGAGATTCTCAAGTCGTAAGCCAATCTTGGTGGCTGAAATTTCCTCACGCCCTTTCTGCTCGGTAATCTTCGCACATTCATGACGCAGATCAGCAAGGGCCTTCTCACTGACTTCAATCGCTTTGTGCAGCTCGCCACGACTGGACGCCTTCGAGTCAAGTTGCACCTCAAGTTCACTGGCTTCACCACGATGGGTAACTATCGTCTCCTCAAGTTCGGCATTCTCAGCTACCGCGGCTTCCATACGTTCTGTGAAACTTGCAATTTCAGTATCGCGCCTACTGCTTAACTGCCTCAACTCTTCGAGGCGGGCCTCCATCGGTGAGCGCTGACGCTGAGCAGCCTCAAGAGCCTGTTTCTCGACCGCCAGACTCGTACGAAACTCCTGAAGTTGAGCAACAGCCTCGTTTTCACGACGACTTGCCTCTTCTACTTCACCTACCATCTTCAATTGATCTTCCTCAAGCTGTTCTTGGCGCGCTCTAGCGGCAGACAAATCTTCTTCAAGCTTGTCACGACCAGTTACAGCATTTTGCTCCCGCTCTTTGATATCATTTAATTCCCATACTACCCCAGCAATCTTACTATCTAGGGACTCGACTTCACGGCTCGCCAATGTGAGCTGCCCCTGTAGTGTTGACTCTTCCACACGAGCTTTCTGCAGACGTTCACGTGCAAGCTCCAAGGCCTCACGCTGTTCAGTCACAAGCTTCTCCAGCTGAGCCAAATGCTCACGAGCTTCCTCGTCAACACCCTCTAACTCGGCCACTTGAAGCTCAAGATCACGCACCTCATTTTGGCGATCGAGCACAGAGCTCTGATCTCCTGAACTTGCTCCACCTGTGATCAACCCCTCAGGCTTGAACACCTCACCTCGCAACGTCACCAAAGTAATGTCCTTAAGCTCACTGCGCATACTCATCGCCGTGGACAGATCACTGACGATCAGCACTTTGGATAACAAGCTTTCAACAACCGCTGCCACCTTGGTGTCAGCCTTTACGCGATCCATAGCCCAAGCTTCAGCCCCATCAGGCACCGTCATCATCTGGCCGCTGGCACTGGCTGCGACAAAGTCCTCGGGGATAATAGCAGCCTCACCGAGTTTCTTCTCGGTTAGGCGGTCAATAATCGCTTGAGCATAGTTGGAATCAGTTACCAGCACGGCCTGCAGGTTTGAGCCTAAAGCCGCTTCGACCGCAGTCGTGTAATCTTTTTCCACTTCTATCAAACCAGCGAGCACTCCGCGCACGCCATTGTTGAAAAACTCTGGTTCATCCAGCCCCTTGATCACTGATTGAGTGCCTTTCTCGAGACCCTCACCGCTATCAACTAGCTGACGTAGCACATCCATTCGGGAGGACACATTTGCAAGCTCCTTGTGACTCAGTGATGCCTTCTCACGAGCTGCGTCAAGGTCACCACGCGTATGCTGAAACGTGCGATCTGCACCGGCTACTTCTTCCTCAAGTGCCTCAAGCTTTGCTCCACGGCTTTCTAAATCGGTAGTGATACCGTCGAGCTCCATGACGGCCTGCTCATGTTCACCCTCCAGACGCTCATTCTCTTCGGCTAATTTACGAGAGCGCTCTTGGCTCGTCTCCATTTGACTATGAACACTTTCGATTTTTGCCTGGCTGGCAGCAATCACTGACTGCGTTGAGTTTGCCTCACTACGAAGACCTCGGACTACAGCCTCCTTTTCCTCTCTCTCACCACGCTGCTTCTTTGCGTGTGACTCATGCTCAGCAAGCATCTCTTGTTGGGACTCGATTCTTTTCGTCAAAGAATTCAAGCTTTGTTCTGCTTCTTCAAAATCAAGCAACTGCTGATCCAGCTTCTTCTGCGCTTCAAGAATATCATCCTTGTTCTGATTGACCCGAGCCTCTAATTCAGCCTGACGCTCTTTATTGAAGGCGATACGACTTTCGGCAGCACTGGCGGCATTAGTGTGGTGATTAAGTTGCTGCCTCACCTCGGAAAGCTCTGCCTCCAAACTCTGCGCTGCATCACGAGACTCCACGACTGCCTGCTCCTTTTCTGGGAGCCCCACTTCCAACTCATTTTCTCTCACCTCCAGCGAGTGTATCGAGTTCTCTAACTCGCTGAGTTCCGCATTATACTCTGTATACTTGCGGTGACTTAAGTGAGAATCCAAAATTCTTACATCTGTTGCCAACTCTTGATACCGACGAGCTTTGGCGACCTGCCGCTTCAGCGAATTCATCCTACGCTCTTGCTCAGCAAGTACATCAGAAACACGCAGCAAGTTTGCCTCGGTGTATTCTAACTTGCGCAGAGCCTCCTTCTTTTCTTTTTTGAACTTGGTGATCCCAGCCGCTTCCTCAAATACAGTGCGCCTATCCTCGGGCTTAGAACTGAGCAACATATCAATTTTACCCTGTTCCATGATCGAGTAGGAGGTGCGGCCAATACCCGTATCCATAAATAACTCATGAATATCACGCAGCCTGCACAAGCTACCATTGATGCGATACTCAGACTTACCGTCACGAAAGACACGCCTAGTGATCGCCACCTCATTGTAGTCCACCTTCAGCGTTTCCTCACAATCCGCCAGAGTCATGGTTACCTCAGCCATACTGAGTGCCGCACGAGCCTTACTTGTGCCACTCTTATCAGTGCCGTTGAAAATAACGTCAGCCATTTCCCCTCCCCGCAAAGCCTTAGCGGAGGTTTCACCCAAAACCCAACGAATGGCATCCACCACATTGGATTTACCGCAGCCGTTTGGACCAACAATTCCCGTGACGCCCTTGGGATGGAACTCGAATTTTGTTTTGTCAGCAAAGGACTTAAAACCGTGAAGATCTAGTGATTTGAGATACATAGTGGTGACAGGTGTAATCAGTGAGGATTTTAGGGTTAAGAATCAGTAAGGTAGAAAGCATGCAGAGAGCCGGCAAAATGACGCTAACTGCAAGGAAATTAATATAACTGCGAACTCGACCTCTCCAAGTTAAATAGCACCTTAATGGCATATATGGTATGATTGCGACATATTCGCGCTATATATAGTGCATTAGTTATTTAAGAATATCAAACTAAAAAGCGGCATTACTACCCTGCATTGATTCCGCATGAGCCTTATTCAAGGCTTGTCTCATGCACTGACAGCAACTACCCAATCAGTATGCACTTGAGGCACCAATGGCTAGGTACGAAAATTGATTATCATCAAGGACTGGAGACCCAGCACCGCCTCGTCGAGAATCTTCTCAAAGGAGATCAGCAGAATCATTTCCTCTCTCTCGAACACGCGCCCATCTATACCATCGGCAGGACACGTGACACCAGCTCACTGGGGGAGAGCACTGAACATCTGCCCTATGATGTCATAGAAACCAACCGTGGTGGGCAAGCCACCTATCACGGACCAGGACAGCTGACCGGTTACCTCATTGTTGACTTAAGACTACTCGGCAAAGATTTACACGCATACATAAGAGCACTTGAGGAAGCACTCATTCAGACCTGCCTTGAATACGGCATTAAAGCCAAACGACAAGAAGGCCTCACAGGTGTTTGGACAAATGGCAAAAAGCTGGCGTCCATTGGTGTCGGTGTAAAAAAATGGATTAGCATGCATGGCTTCGCCATCAACATTACTCAAGAGAGTCTGCGAGGTTTCTCCTCCATTACTCCATGCGGAATAGACCAAGTCGTCATGACCAGCGTCGAAAATGAATGTGGAAAACCAGTCGACGTCAAAGGCTTTGCAGACCAATGCCTAAAGCACCTAGAAGCCTCCCTTGAACAAATAGCCGTTACTTGATTAGCCTCTCTAATTGGCCTAGCTTACTCACCTGTGGCTGAAATAGCCTCCCCGCCCTCTTCCATTGTTGCGTCTGCAACCTGCTGGGCCTTTTCCTTCTGTTTCTGCGCTTGGGTAGACTCCTTAATGATCTGCCGCTCAAGCTCTGGAGACTGATTTTTCCCCTGACTAATCGCTACACCCAGCCAGCGAAGCTCACGGCTATTATCGAGAGCCACTTTGATCAGCATCGTCAATGGCACCGCCAGCAACATCCCCACTGGGCCCCAGAGGAATCCCCAGAATAAAACGGAAATCACTACAATGACCGTGGACAAACCAAAACGTCTACCCAGCAATGCAGGCTCAAGAAAGTTACCTAGAAAGCCATTGATTACCAGGTAACCGAAGGCGATTATTGCAGCGTGCTTAATATCATGCGTGAGGAGAGCGAGAATAACGGGAGGCACCCCTGCGATGATTGACCCGATAGCTGGAATGTAATTGAGTGCAAAGGCCACAATACCCCAAAGAAGTGGGAAATCTACCTCAGCAGCCCAGCAAAGCAAACCAGCGAGAACACCAGTTGCAATACTGATCATGGTTTTAATTCCCAAGTATTTTTGAATGTCTCTAGTAGCGCTGAGCATGCGTTGAAGATTGGGTCCCTGGGCCTCAACAATAGATACAAACCTGCGACCAAACATGCGTGCCTCGCTGAGCATAAACACCAGCAAGATCATCACAATGAAAGAGCTCTTGAGTGTCTCGATCACTCCTCCTAGAAACGAAGTAATATTCTCCTTAAAGAAGTTGCCGATCTGTTCAGGCGTTAGGAACTTCTTAATTTCCTCCTGCGCCCCCTCGATTTTGAGCTGTTCGAGCTGAGCACCCCCTGAGAGGGCCGCCTCATACAGCTTACTGCCGTATTGCTCTAGTCGATCACCTTCGGCCAAGTCATTGATCAGCAAAAACCCCACTACCATGATTCCTGACATGAAAGCAAAGACAACTAATACCGATATCAGCACAGAAAAGAAACGAGGCACTCTATGCTCTCTGAGCCAGTTCGTAATTGGGAAACTCACCGCAGCCAAAAAGAAGGCCAAGGCTACTGGGATAAAAAAATCACGAGCAAAATACATCCCTGTTAGCACCAGCACCGCTGATGCGAGCAAGAGCATAACTTTGTAGGATTCTACGGGTTTGGGTGTCACAAGAGAGGAATGAAAGAGTGATAAAAAAGCTTAGATGTATATAATAGCAAACTTGTCATATATCAACGCAATCATTCGCTTTTGTGAAAATAAATTGATGTTGGTGAAAGCCAGGCTATGGGAAAAGTTTCGCGGCCTTGCTATTTTGGATAAAAAAACCCACACTAAAATACATGAAATCTCACGACGTTCTCAAATCCGCTTTTGAAAACACCAGCCCGAAAGCCATCGCCTCAGAGCTAGGGGTCTCCCTATCACTCGTCTACAAGTGGGCCCAGGAACAATCTGAGAGTGGCTCAGGTAGCCGCAACCCGCTGGACCGCATTGTTGAGATTTATAACCACACCGAACACGTTCCCATTATCGAGTGGCTCTGTGAACAATGTGATGGCTACTACGTAGAAAATCCTGAGAGCAAAAAAGAGGGCGACTATGACATGCTCCCTGCGACCAATGAGATCGTCAGTCAGTTCTCCAATATGTTGCACCGTATCTCCGTTGCCGCTCATGATAACTCCATCAACCCAGACGAGGCACGTGAGATCCGCCTTAGCTGGGACAAACTCAAGGGCTACGCTGAGGGCTTTGTTCGCTGCTGTGAACAAGGAGACTTCGAGCGCATGCATGAGGGTGGCAATTCTGACGAAACGCGGAAGACTCTTTACTAGTCTGCCGTCAGAGGGTAGATCGCGAGCAGCAACTTTTCTCTCGTGACTAGGAATCAATACAAGCTCGCCCGCAACACCCTCTTCCGCTTGGATGCGGAGCTCGCCCACGACATCTCCCTGGGTAGCCTGCGCTGGCTCGAGCAACTTCGACTCCTAAAATTACTTACTCCCAAAGCTCCCGAATCTACTCCTGTCGAGTGCATGGGCCTCACCTTCCCCAACTGCGTCGGCCTCGCCGCTGGCCTTGATAAAGAAGGACGCTGCATTGATGCACTCGGGCGCCTAGGTTTTGGACACGTTGAGATCGGCACCATCACCCCACGGCCCCAGCCGGGCAACCCACAGCCGCGCCTGTTTCGGATCATTCCCGAGGAAGCTATCATCAACCGCATGGGGTTTAACAACTCTGGCATTAATAGTGGCGCCACCAACGTCGCTGCCTCGTCCACCTTCCGCAAAAACGGCGGCATTGTCGGCTTTAACATCGGCAAAAACAAAGACACGCCCAACGAGCAAGCCACCGAGGACTACCTCGCCTGCCTGCGTGGCGCCTGGGACGTAGCTGACTACATCACGGTGAACCTCTCCTCCCCCAACACCCCGGGACTGCGTGACTTGCAAGCAGCGGATGAAACCGCCAGACTCATCGAGGCGCTGAAAAGCGAACAAGAGCTCCTTACTGGTGAGACTGGACGCCGAGTGCCCATCGCCCTAAAAGTCGCCCCCGACCTTGAGGACCAGCACATCGCCGATCTCGCCAAGGTATTCCTCGATGGCGGTCTCGATTGCCTGATTGCCACCAACACCACGATTTCCAGAACCAAAGTCGAAGGCTGTGACTTTGCCACCCAGGCTGGCGGACTCTCCGGCGCTCCTCTCACCTCACGTTCGACAGAAGTCATTCAGGCCTTTTACAGTCATCTGGGAGAACAAGTTCCCATTATCGGCGTCGGAGGCATCATGACCGCAGAGCACGCCAAGGCCAAACTCGACGCAGGCGCCAGACTCATCCAGCTCTACACCGGCTTCATCTACCACGGCCCACCACTGGTGAGAGATATACTGCGGGCCACCGCCTAGCAGCGGATCAGCTCACCAAGTCGCCAATCGACCCAAAGTCAGGCACAAAGAGGCGTTTATAAAGGCGGGAGGCATTACCATCAGTCATGCCGGCAAGGAAATCGCACACCAGACGAGCACGCTCGTTGGCATCCTCAGTGGATTCAATCTCCTGGGCCTCGTCATCGGGCAACAACTGGAAGTCCTGTCCGGAGATTTCCTTACCCTCAATGTAGCGAGCTTTGAATACTTCCCAGAGACGCTCGAGGATATAGTTCCCCTTATGTTCAAGTTGCTTCAGCTCGGGAGAGAGGAATACAACCTCATAAGCTAGGCGTTTGAAAAGTGCTGACTCTTGACAAATTTCCTCATCCACATCCACGACGTAGCGGTATCGATTACTAGTGGCACTCATGAAATTCACCTCCTCGCGCAAACTCGCTGCTTGGATATACTTGCCGATGCGCTTACCAGCAAAAGGCTCAACTCGGTTCCCTTGAATCGCCTTGATCAGGTCGGCAAGCGGGGTTCCCTTTGCAGTCGATTCTCCGGTTTTCTCAGCCCACGCTTCAATTCTACCCACAGATAAAAACCCGGCTCTGACACTATCTGCCAAGTCGTTGAGTGAATAGGCGGTGTCATCAGCCCAGTCCATCACCTGACATTCGATGGATTTGAAACCGTCCCGCTTTTTACCGGGCGATAGTTCAACTGGGAAATCCATTTCCCCCATTGCCCAAGACAAATGCCCTACCTGCGGGTCATAGATGAAGTGATTGTGCGGTGTCTTACCATCCTTACATAGCTCAGACCAAAGTGTTTTGTATTTCAAGATCCCGTCGAGAAAAGCACGCGTAGGATTCATACCAGTTCGCTTCACTGAGAAAATTCGATCTGCCAGCAGCCGTAGGGTCTGAGCATTGCCCTCAAAACCACCATAGTCTCTCATTAAGTAATTCAAGCTGCGCTCTCCAGCATGACCGAATGGCGGGTGGCCAAGGTCATGGGAAAGGCACACCACCTCAACAAGATCTGGGTCAATAAAGTAATCCGGCCGCAGCAGCTCCGAGCTGTGCGTCAGCCAGTGGCAAATTGACCTGCCAATTTGCGCGACTTCCAAGGAGTGCGTCAAACGAGTACGGTAGAAGTCATACTCGCCGCTCCAGAATACCTGTGTCTTACTCTGCAGTCTTCGGAATGCCGGTGTATGTAACACGCGGTCACGGTCTACCTGAAAAGGTGTGCGGAAGTCATCCTCCCCGCTTCCCCAGTCCTCCATTCGCTCCGTATCAAAGGCATTGTAAAAGGTATTCATCGTCATGCGCATCTTCAAACCTCAGCGCCAAGACTTCAAACCTTTTCTGCACGAAGACCAACAAGCACTATAGAAAAGAAGCGGACAACGGTGTTGCCGAAGGCAAGGAGGCGTGCAAGCGCTTTATATAATCTACCCCAGCGGACAACGGTGTTGCCGAAGGCAAGGAGGCGTGCAAGCGCTTTATATAATCTACCCCAGCGGACAACGGTGTTGCCGAAGGCAAGGAGGCGTGCAAGCGCTTTATATAATCTACCCCAGCGGAC
>Ga0206130_10000934_pt1 | contig 45002 bp, 32 predicted proteins | sample Helgoland_Spring_9_FD_148637 | JGI IMG/M metagenome (GOLD analysis project Ga0206130, IMG submission 148637) | Pelagic subsurface seawater microbial communities from Kabeltonne, Helgoland, North Sea - Helgoland_Spring_Bloom_20160512_1 | ecosystem: Environmental > Aquatic > Marine > Epipelagic ...
AGGCGCCAGGAAGAATTATTCACGAGGTGGGTACCACCAGAATGGGGAATGACCCAAAAACCTCTGTGGTAAATCAGTTCCAGCAATTACACGACGCTAACAATGTATTTATTGTAGACGCTGGGCCTTTCGTATCTCAGGCCGACAAAAACCCAACATGGACCATCTTAGCACTCTCATGGAGAACTTGTGACTATATAGTAGAACAGCTTAAAATGCAAAATATTTAAGAAATGGATAGAAGAGAAAGTATAAAGTCCCTTTTTATTGGTGCAGCAGCTGGAGGTTTGGCCTTAGCTTCTTGCCAACCAGAAATTAGTGCAGAAGCACAAGAAGCCATGGCTACTGGAGCGACCAACTATGGTAGAACTCCTGAGGAGGACGCTCAAATAGCTGCTTTGCATGCCCAGCAATTTTTCACTCCACATGAATTGGAAAGTTTGGCCATCCTTACCGCATTGATCTTACCTGAAAATGAAGATTTTCCAAGCGCTGCCAGTGTGGGTGTTCCAGATTTCATTGAGTTTATGGCCAAAGACTATCCGGCATTTCAAACCCCAATTAGGGGTGGCTTAATGTGGTTAGATCACGTAAGTAACAGGCGTTTTGGACTTGAATTTAAAAAATTAGAGCCCGCACAACAACATGAGATATTAGAAGAAATAGCTTATCCAGATCTAGCTGTTTCTGAAGGGGCACGCCCGCTAGAAGTGCGTTTCTTTTCTTTAATGAGAAACCTCACCCTAACAGGGTATTACACCACAGAAACTGGAATTAAAGACTTGGGTTATCAAGGAAATATGCCTAATGTTTGGGATGGTGTGCCGCAGGAGGTATTAGACCAACACGGTATGGCTTATGAAGAAGCCTGGTTGGCCAAATGCATAGATCAGAAAACTAGGGGAAATATAGCCTCCTGGGATGAGCAAGGAAACTTATTGACCTAAGTTTTTTCACAAACCACTACAATGGGCTTTTCTTCGAGGTCTGTTGTAAAAAATAAGTACACACTGCCTCCGTCTTGGAGGTGGTGTTTTTTTCTTAAAGCCGCCACGGTCATTTTAAAGTTTCTAGTACTCACATTGGCTTTGGTCTTCTCAAAAGACCTCATGGCTTTCTTGTGGTAGGCAAAATAATTCAATACTTTAAAGCTACGACCTGGAAAGGGCACAATATTATGAGCGGTGTACAAGTGGCTGTTTGGGTGAAGTTTAGCCATCCCTAGCTGGCTAGAAACACTTTTAAAAGCCCCTAATTTTAATACAGCTGCATGTGGTTCAAACAAATAATCGAGGGGTAGGCTAAAGCTAGCACTACTATGTGATTCCTCGGATATGCTGCTGTTAAATGAATCTAACAAACCATTTTCATTGAGCAAAACAGCTTTAAGGGCCACAGGCCCATCATAATCCTTTTCTAGTAGCCACAGCAGCTCTTTGACTTCCCTATTTACAGCAACCGCATGAATCTCTTTGACAGAACTCAATTCCTTTAAACCAGCACTAATATCTAACAGAGGAGCTGTTTTAATCAAAATCTTGTCCGTTTTATTCCAAAGCATGGGTAATATGGCTGGCATAGAGGGACTGCAATCTGCTAGCATAAAAACCTTTCCCTTTTGATCGCTCCTTCTAGAGGGGTCTATATAAACCCAATCAAGAGTACCTTTAAAATCTTGAATAAACGCAATGCCGTCAGTGGCCATTGAACAAATATTTTTAGCCCCCAAAACACTTAAATTAAAGGCGGCGATTTCAGCCAATTCAGGATTAATTTCAAGGTGATAAACCTGCTTTATATTATTTGCAAAATAAAAGCTATCTACACCAGTTCCACCACTGATATCTGCCAGTGATTTACCCCGGATCAAACCCGCTTTATAGCGCGCAGTAATCTCAGAGGAAGTCTGTTCTACTTGAAGGGGTAGGGGGTAATAAATGCCCTGGGTATTAAACCAAGTTGGTAGCTTGTGGACGCACTTTTTAGCCGCTTCTATCTGCTGAATGATTTCAGTATTGCTTACCCCTTCAAAAAGGGGTTTGGAAAGCGCAACTGACAAGGTGTCAGTAGTTAAATTTTTATTTATAAAATCTTGAATACCAGTATTTAATATATTCTTATTCAAAGTAAAACTATAGGTTTTTTGTCCAAGATTTTATCTGACTATTTTCTGTAAAAAACACCTTTAATACCACCTTTATTGCCGTGTATAATGGGATCGCTACCACCATTCCAGTAACGCCCCAAAGTAGGCCGCCACACAAAATAATTAAGAATATTTCCAGTGGGTGTGACTTCACACTTTTAGAAAAAATAAGGGGTTGCGACAAGAAATTATCTACCAATTGTCCTATGATAAAACCGATCATTACATAGGTGGTTTTCGGTAAGATTATTTCATTAAATGAAGCGCCTAATTGACTGCTCATGGTTAAAAACATCATGAGCATTCCACCCACTATTGGACCCACATATGGGATAAGATTTAGCAGGGCGCAAAGGAAGGCAATGACCATGGCGTTGGGCACAGAAAAAACACTCAAAACAATACTGTAAATCACAAACAATATGAGTATTTGAAACAACAATCCTAAAAAATACCTAGACAGGAGGCTTTTAATTTTAGCAAAAGCCTCCTTGGTTTTAAGATTTTCTTTTGAAGGCACCCACATCAGAATGCCATTTTCAAACAATTCACTGTCTTTTAAGAAAAAGAAAGAGATAAAGGCCACCGAAAAGAGGCCTGCTCCAAAGTTCCCTAGAAGACCCAATACGGCGTTAAAAAACGCGGGTAGCTGCTCTAATGATAAAGTGGTGATTAAGCTACTGTCTTGAAATTGAGCAAATAAAGAATTGTTTTCTAGACCAAAATAGGCTGTGATTTCTGCATATAAGTCAGTAATACTACTTTTGAGGCCTTTAATATTCAATAGGCTTAGATTTTCCCCTTGTTGAACGAGTAAGGGAACTACCAGGGCAATAAGCATGGATAAAATACCTAATAAAATAGCCATAGTGCTTATAGCGGCTATAGTCCTATTAAACCTGAGTTTGTTTTTTAGAAAAAGGGCAATGGGTCTCCCAATAAGGGATACAATGGCCGCTATGACTATATAAACTAAAACTGTTGTAATTGCATTTAGAAAATACAAACCAGCCAGAATAGCCACTACAATAGCCAGGGCCCTTAAAATCCCAGAAGAAATGATTTTTGCGTTCATTCACTTTCATTTTGAGCTGCCACAGAGGCGCAAGCGTATAAAGCAGCTGTTTCTGTTCTGAGTCTGGTGTTTCCAAAACTCACGGGTTTGCACCCTTTTTCTATGGCTTTTTTAATTTCTGATAGGGAGAAATCTCCCTCAGGGCCAATGAAAATAGATAGTTTTTTATTTTTTAAATCTAGGGAATTTAAAGCTGTTTTCATCTTGTCTGCCTCACAATGCGCAAATAGCTTTTCTCCACTAATATCTTGATCCAAACATTTTTTTAAAGAAATGGCTGGGTGAAGCAAGGGCAAGTAGGCTTGTAGGGATTGCTTCATAGCACTTAAAAGCACTTTTTCATATCGCTCCGCTTTGATCACTTTTCTTTCTGATTGATCGCATATTATGGGTGTGATACTAGAAAGCCCTATTTCAGTTGCTTTCTCTAAAAACCATTCGTAACGGTCGTTCATTTTAGTGGGCGCCACATAAAGATCTAAGGAATAGGGTTTTGGTGTTTGCAGATGAATTTCTATTAGAGAAACCTGTACTGTTTTACCCGCAGTATCTGAAATTTCACCTTGAGCCATAAGGCCTTTTCCATTGGTGAGGTGAATGAGGTCTCCTGTTTTTTTTCTAAGTACTTTGGTCGCGTGTTTGCTCTCCTCTTGGGACAGCGCTACACTGTTGTCTTCTGCCGTAAAGCAGGGTGCATAAAATAAATTCATAATGATGGATCAATAATGTACCTGGCTTTTGCGGCCACTTTTTGGTGGGTAAAATCCTTATTGAGGTATTTCAAATAGCCCACTATACCAATCATTGCCGCATTGTCAGTGCAATATTCAAATTTAGGAATATGAATGGTCCATCCGTGTTTTTCCCCCGCAGTTGTAAGCGCTGCTCTAATGCCACTATTGGCAGAAACACCACCACCAATCGCTATTTCTCTAACCCCTGTTTGGGTTACGGCTTTTTTCACTTTTCTCATGAGAATCTCCACAATAGTGTACTGTATAGAAGCACAAATATCTGCTTTGTGCGCCGCAATGAAATTTGGGTTTTTAGCCGTTTCTTTCTGTATAAAATAGAGTATGCTAGTCTTTAGTCCACTAAAGCTAAAATTTAAACCACCCACTTTTGGGATAGGGAATTCAAATGCATGGGGATTTCCTTCTGCAGCAAATTTGTCAATCAAAGGACCCCCAGGGTAGGGGAAACCTAATATTTTTGCAGATTTGTCAAAGGCTTCTCCAACGGCATCGTCCAGGGTTTCCCCTAAAACATCCATGTCAAAATAATCTTTGACCAATATAATTTGCGTGTGACCACCACTAATGGTCAGGGCTAAAAAGGGAAACTTTGGAACGGCTTTTTTAGGTTCCTCTGGACTTTTAATGAAATGTGCCAAGACATGGCCTTGCATATGATTCACTTCAATAAGAGGAATGTCTAAGCCTAAGGAAAGTGACTTGGCAAAGGAAGTTCCCACCAGTAAAGATCCCATAAGTCCAGGCCCCCTAGTAAAGGCAATGGCATGGAGTTCAGACTTGTCTATACCCGCTTGTTTAAGTGCCTGATCTACTACAGGGACAATATTTTGTTGGTGTGCTCTTGAGGCCAATTCTGGCACAACACCACCATAAGCTTCGTGTATTTTTTGGGTAGCCACCACATTGCTCAGTCTTTGGTTTCCCCTGAGTACCGCAGCAGAAGTGTCGTCACAGGAAGATTCTATCGCTAAAATGTGAATTGAGGTATTTTCCATTTATCTTTGGAATCATAATTGATATCTCACAAAGGTAAAACATATAGCGCTATCAAAAAATACAGAAAAATAGTCATTCAAATAGCTTTGGGGGTACTCTTGTTTTTAAGCTTGGGAACCTTGTTGCTTTCCAGTGCTACTTTTCAAACCTATTTGGCCCGTAAGCTGACCGATTCTCTTGCAGACAAATACGGAATCAATCTTTCCGTAAATGGGGTAGAGGGTTCCCTTTTTACCTTTCAATTTGGACTTAATGATGTGTTTGCTGAGGATTACAAACAGGACACCTTGTTTTACGCAAAACAAATAAAAGCCCCTATTTTAGATTTTAATGCGCTTGTAAAAGGCCGCTTTAGTTTAGGGAAAGTTCAAATAGACCAACTGACCTATAAAATAACCACCTACCCAAACAGTGAACAAAGCAATTGGGGTGTTTTTTTAGAAAAAGTAACCCTAGAAAACACAGAAAGTAGTGGAGCTAATCCTTTTGAATTATTCGCCAAACAAGTCCAAATTTCTAATGCTCGTTTTGTAATTACAGATTTTAATAAAACACAACCAGCCCTTTTTTCAGCCAACAACCTCCTGATTAAAGCAACTGATTTTAAGATAAAAGGACCTCAGGTAAATGCAGCCATAAAGCAGTTGACCTTTGATACCCCCAACGGAATAGCTGTTTCAGATCTAAGCACCCAATTTAGTTATGGACTGAATCAAATGCGTTTTGAATCACTCATATTAAAAACACCACACTCCACTATTTTAGGACAAGTGACCTTAGATTATGACAGGGAAGATTTTGGTGATTTTTACAATAAAGTTTTGTTTCATGCACAATTTAAAGACAGCCAGATAGGAACCGCGGACATTAATTTACTTTATCCTGAGTTCGACCAAACTTCCGTTTTTAATTTCTCCGCCAACCTAGATGGTACTTTAAATAAGCTCAATGCCTCAAACTTATTTTTAACCAGTGACAATACAGCTTTAAGGGGTGATTTTGGTTTTAATGCCTTTTTTGACACTTTGACTCCCTTCTATTTGGACGCCAACATCAAAGGTTTTGAGAGCCAATACGGATCCTTAAAGCGATTAATGCCAAGGGTGTTGGGCAATAACCTTCCATTGTCTATGAGCCGTCTAGGCACATTTACCCTTAGGGGGAATGCAGCGATTGGTGCAGATCAGATCACCACTCAAATTAACGCAAGCACACGCTTGGGTAATTTTTATGCCGCTGTAGACCTCTCTAATATCACAGACATAAACCGAGGTGTTTATGAAGGTTTCTTGTCTCTGATAGATTTTGATTTAGGCGCCTATACACAAATAAATGCACTTGGGGCAGTGAGCATGGACGCCAATATTAAAGGGACCGGTTTTTTACTAAACAATCTCAATACCAACTTAGAAGGTTTGGTGTATAATATGACCCTTAAAGGATATAATTATATAGACGCTAGTGTATCTGGATTATTTAAAAATGAACGCTTTGAAGGGTCCCTTTCGGTAGAAGATCCTAATTGTAAGTTTTCCTTCAGTGGATTGGCAGATTTTTCAAAGGCCAACAGGGCTTTTAATTTTAACGCCTCTGTGGATTATGCAAATTTGCATCAGATGAATTTGGTCAAGGATTCTATAGCTCTTTTTAAAGGGGATCTGGACATTGACTTGAAAGGGACGGATATAGACAATGTATTGGGTGTATTGGCCTTTAAAAACACCCAATACAAAAATGCTAAAAACACTTATTTTTTTGAAGATTTTAATGTTGCTGCAGACAGCCTAGTAGACGGATTCAGGACCATTTCTATCAATTCAAAAGACATTATATCTGGAGCTATTCGTGGGCGTTATAAGTTGTTGGAATTTGGAAAGCTCCTCCAAAATGCCATGGGAAGTATTTACACCAATTACAAACCATTTGAGGTAACCAAGGGCCAAGAAATGACCTTTGAATTTGATATTTATAATACACTAGTGGAGATTTTCCTACCCGAGGTGCAGTTTGGACCCAATACTTTTATTCGTGGGGCCCTTCAGGCCGATGCCGGTGTTTTTAAACTTGATTTTAAATCCCCTCAATTCTCCTTGTATAACAACCTTTTGGATAGTGTAGTTTTAAAAGTAGACACTAAGAACCCTTTATTTAATACCTTTTTGGCCCTTAAAAGTGCCAAGACCCCCTATTACGACATTGAAGACCTTAGACTCATTAACAACACCCTACAAGACACCCTGTTTTTCAGAGCAGAATTCAAGGGAGGGAAGGACCGTTCAGATCTTTTTGGGTTAAACTTTTACCACACCTTTAACGACGGTAAGCAATCTGTAATAGGATTGAAAAAGTCTACCTTGGCCTTCAAAGGCGCTGATTGGTTTATTAATGAGGCAGGCAACAAGGACAATAAAGTAATCTTTAATAAAAATTTAGATAGTGTTTTTGTCTCTTCCTTGGTCATGAGTTCTCCTGAGCGTGAAAATGTTGTTTTAAATGGTCAATTGGCAGACAGCACCTATAAGGACATAAGGTTGTCTTTCTCTAAAGTAGCCCTTAGAAAAATTTTTCCAAGGGTAGACAGCCTTGATTTGGATGGAAAGGTAAATGGAGAACTCAACATACTCCAAAAAGACAATGTATATTTTCCTAATTCTAATTTAGATATAGCAGACTTTGAAATTAATAAAACGGTCCTAGGTAATTTAGATCTTGACTTATTGGGCAATGGGGATCTTTCAGATTTTATTATCAATGCTAAATTATTAAGGGATAAAGAAGAAAAATTACGCCTGTTGGGGAATATTTTCAAATCAGATAGCAGTGATTATCAAATTAAATTATTAGCCAGTTTTAACGCTTTTCCTTTAGAGCCTTTTAGTCCCTTGGGGAAAGGTGTTATAGGTAATATAAGGGGAGGGCTCTGGGGAAATGCAGAAATTACAGGACCTATAGTTAATCCTGATTTTACAGGAACACTCACCTTGAACCAAGCCGGAATAAGCGTTCCTTATCTTGGTGTTAATTATAATTTTTCTCCCAATGCTAAAATAGGTCTCTATAATCAAGTATTTGATTTTAAAGATATTACGCTAATTGATGATACGCATAACACCCAGGCTAAATTATCAGGCACCATAGACCACCGATCTTTTGACGATTGGAAATTAGACCTCACTATAGACGCCTCTTCTGAACGCTTCTTAATTTTGAATACACCTTACGACCCAGAAGCCCTGTATTATGGCAGTGGGTTTCTAAATGGCAATGGACGCATTTATGGCCCCACGAAAGCATTGAATATTGATGTTTCTGGCGCTACAGCACTAGGAACATCACTTAAGATACCCTTACAAGATATTGTGAATGTTGGGGACTATACTTTTATAGATTTTGTAGAAAAGAGGACATTAGATACTGAAGTTACTGTAAAAGAACTAACAGACTACAGGGGTTTAGAGCTTAATTTTGATTTGGCAGTAACCCCAGAAGCAGAGGTAGAGATAGTGGTGGATCAAAAATCTGGATCTTCCTTAAAAGGGACCGGTGGAGGTATCCTACTCATGGAAATTAACACCAATGGAAAGTTTAAAATGTTTGGAGATTTTGTAGTAGCTACAGGGTCTTATAATTATAAATTTGGGGGTTTTATAGACAAAACATTTAAAGTAAATCCGGGAGGGAGTATTATTTGGGACGGAGACCCAATGGGGGCCCAGCTCAATATGGAAGCTTCTTATGGTTTGTTTGCCAATCCAGCACCACTTTTAGAGAGTAGTGGCTATACCAATAGAATTCCAACAGAGGTATTGGTCCGTTTAAATGGTGCCTTAGAAAACCCTAATATAGATTTTGACATTGCTTTCCCAGGAACCAATTCAGTAGTAAAATCAGAATTACAATACGCCCTGCAAGATCCCACCGTTCAGGATAGAAACGCTTTTTTCCTTCTCGCTCAAGGAACTTTTGTCAACGACGCCACAGGAATTAACCAACAGGCAGTTACTGGCAACCTGCTGCAGTCTGCCTCAGGATTGTTGAGTAGTATATTAGAAGGAAGCAATGACAAACTCAACTTTGGATTGTCTTATGAGCAAGGAATGCTGGACAGGGTCTCAAATTTGCAGACGGATTCAAGAATAGGGGTGAGTGTGAGTACCCAGATTAGTGATCGGGTATTATTTAATGGAAGATTGGGCGTGCCTGTGGGTGGTGTTACAGAAAATGTAGTGGCTGGAGACGCAGAAATACAAATCATCCTAAACGATCAAGGGAGCTTATCTGCTAAAATTTTCAATAGAGAGAATGAAATTCAGCAATTTTTAGCTGACAGGCAGGGGTATACCCAGGGCGTAGGACTCTCTTATCAGGTAGATTTTAATTCTTTTCAAGAGTTGTTGAGAAAGATTTTGAATAAAAAAGAAGGGGAATAAAGTAGGTATATCACAATATTCTAAGCTTTTTATTAACGAAAACGTTTGAATTTTCAGTTCAAATTAAATATTCTCTAAAATAGCCGTTTACATCCGTTTAAGTTTGTTAATTTTACGCTTTTAAGAGATTATGAGTACAGAAATTAAAAAAATTGGGGTATTTACATCCGGTGGAGATTCACCAGGAATGAATGCTGCTATTCGTTCTGTAGTGAGAACTTGTGCCTACATGAAGATTGAATGTATAGGGATTTACAGGGGTTACGAAGGGATGATAGAGGGTGATTTTAAACCCATGGACGCTAGAAGTGTCAATAATATAATCAATAAAGGAGGTACTATTTTAAAGTCTGCGAGGTCTTTGGAGTTTAGAACCCCTGAGGGAAGGGCTAAAGCCTATGCAAATCTTAAAAAAGAAGGTATAGATGCTTTTGTGGTTATTGGAGGAGACGGAAGTTTTACCGGAGCCATGATCTTTAACCAAGAATACAATTTTCCAGTCATTGGGATTCCTGGGACTATAGACAATGATATTTACGGCACAACTTATACGGTAGGTTTTGACACTGCTTTAAATACAGTTGTAGAGGTCATAGATAAGATAAGGGACACCGCCAGTTCTCATAACAGACTTTTCTTTGTAGAAGTTATGGGAAGAGATGTGGGACATATAGCCTTAAACGCAGGCGTAGGTGCAGGAGCAGAAGAAATCTTAATCCCTGAAGAGAACCTTGGATTAGATCGTTTGTTAGAGTCTTTAAAAAGATCCAAACAGTCTGGAAAATCATCCAGTATTGTTGTAGTTGCTGAGGGTGATAAAACCGGTAAAAATGTTTTTGAACTCAAAGAATACGTAGAGGAGCACATTCCTATTTACGACGTACGTGTTTCAGTATTGGGCCACATGCAGCGTGGTGGTTCGCCTTCTTGCTTTGATCGTGTACTTGCCAGTAGAATGGGCGTTAAAGCTGTGGAAGCCCTACTAGAAGGCAAGAGCAGTCTAATGGTGGGAATCCAAGACAATAAATTAACATTAACTCCTTTAATTAAAGCGATTAAAGGGCACACAAAAATAGATAAGGAACTCATTAGAGTGTCCGATATCATGTCAACATAATTATTAAAAAGAAGAAAAATGTCTGAATTAAAAATTGGAATTAACGGTTTTGGAAGAATTGGTAGAATGGTGTTTAGAGCTGCTGCCGGAAGATCTGATGTACAAATTGTGGCTATCAATGACCTACTAGATGTAGATCATTTGGCTTATTTGTTGAAATATGATTCTGTTCATGGAAACTTTAACGGAACTGTTGAGGTGTCTGACGGACACTTATTAGTAAACGGAAAAAAAGTGAGAATTACTGCAGAAAGAGATCCAAAGCAATTGCAATGGGACGCTGTTGGTGCTGAGGTAGTAGCAGAATGTACAGGTATATTCACCAATTTAGAAATGGCTCAATCTCATATAGATGGAGGGGCTAAAAAAGTAGTTATTTCTGCACCTTCTGCAGACGCGCCAATGTTTGTTATGGGTGTGAATCACAAGGAGGCAAAAGCATCTGATAAAATTGTTTCTAACGCTTCATGTACTACCAACTGTTTGGCGCCTTTAGCTAAAGTCTTAAACGACAATTTTGGTATTGAAGAAGCTTTAATGACAACTGTTCACGCAACAACAGCTACTCAAATGACTGTAGATGGTCCTTCAAGAAAAGACTGGAGAGGTGGGCGTTCTGCTTTATTGAATATTATTCCTGCATCTACTGGTGCTGCTAAAGCAGTGACAAAAGTAATTCCTTCTCTTGTAGGGAAGCTTACAGGTATGGCATTTAGAGTACCTACTGCAGATGTTTCAGTAGTAGATTTAACGGTTAAACTCTCTAAAGAAACTTCTTTGGCTGAGATTAAATCTGTATTTAAAACTGCTTCAGAAGGCGAATTGGCTGGTGTATTAGGTTATACGGATGAAGCGGTTGTTTCTCAGGATTTTATTGGAGATGCAAGGACCAGTATTTTTGATGCAGAAGCTGGAATTGAGTTAAATTCCACTTTCTTTAAGTTGGTTTCATGGTATGACAACGAAGCAGGATACTCTAACAAATTAATAGACTTAGCAAAGCACGTAGCTAGCTTGTCTTAGTAATTACTTTTTATAAGCCCTGGGTATAACTCGGGGCTTTTTATATATTATAACTATGATTTTAATAGCAGACAGTGGGGCTACAAAATCTGATTGGATTGCCTTGGATGAAAAGGGGAATCAATTATTTTTTACCCAAACATTAGGTTTATCTCCTGAAGTACTCACCAGAGACGTGATTGAAGATAGATTGGCCAATAATTTTGAACTTTCCAAGAATTCAGAAGTCGTTACCCATGTATACTTTTACGGTGCTGGATGTGGCACGGATAGGATGAAAAATTTCTTAGCAGAAATTTTCAGCACCTTTTTTCCAAACGCACAAACAGATGTTCGCGAAGACACCTATGCCGCCGTTTATGCGACCACCAAACTAGGGGATCCTGGAATTGTATGTATTCTAGGAACTGGGTCTAATTGTAGTTATTATGACGGTCATCAGCTTTTTCAAAAAGTGCAATCATTGGGTTATATCCTAATGGACGATGGTAGTGGTAACTTCTTTGGCAGAAAGCTTATTAGGGATTATTACTTCCATAAAATGCCACAGGATTTAGGCATTCAATTTGCCAAAGAATTTAATCTAGAGGCAGATGTGATTAAAGAAAATTTATACAAACAGCCCAATCCAAATACTTATTTGGCCAAGTTTGCTAAGTTCATAGTGGAACACAAAAAGCATCCTTACTGCAATGGAGTTATTAAAAAAGGACTACAGCAGTTTGTGAACAATTATATTATGCAGTTTGAATTGGCTACTAAAGTACCTGTTCATTTTGTAGGAAGTATCGCATTCTATCTTCAAGAAGAGCTCAAAGAGGTGATGGATCGTAATGATTTAATAGTGGGACAAATTAGACAAAGACCTATCGATGGTTTGGTTGAGTTTCACAAAGAGAATATCTAAATAAGTACCGCTTTATATAAAAAAAAGGCCTGAATTTTCAGGCCTTTTTTTTATAGGTAAAGTGTTGTTTATTCAATGACAGCAATCATAGAAATTTCCACATTGACAAACATGGGTAAGTTAGCAACTTCTATCGTTTCTCTCGCTGGGGCTGTTGCAGCATTGAAAAAGCTTCCGTATACGCCATTGATTGCTTTAAATTGGTGCATGTCTTTTACAAATATACTTGCCTTTACGACAGATTCAAAAGTAGCACCAGCAGCTGTTAGAATGGCTTCAATATTTTTCATGACTTGAAGGGTCTCTTCCTCTATGCTACCACTTACTAAATTACCTGTGCTAGGGTCAATAGGGGTTTGGCCAGAGATATATAGGGTGTTTCCGCTCAAAACTGCTTGGTTATATGGACCTATAGGTGCGGGTGCATTGGGTGTTGTAATTATTTTTTTCATGGTATTTTTTTATGAAGTTATTAAATTCTTCTTAGATCTAGTCAACTAAAAATAAGCCAAAGCTTGGGTTGTTTTGAGTGAGATCTTTATAGCAATACCAACCCTATAAATGATTAGCGGACTGGTTGGTTTCTTTTCTCCCATTTCAAGTCACTCAATAGGGAACTCTTTATTCCAATAAAGAAATACCATCTTTCGTAATCACCAAAGGGGGTCCAGTCAAAATTAAGTCTAAAGTCATTTAAATCTCTCTCTACCCTAAATTGGGTAAGCGTAAATCCCTTGTTTTTAAAATCATAACCTGAAGAAACGCCTACTTTCCACATAGGGGTAAGGTCTACATTTCCAGAGAACATAAGCGAGTTGTTGGTGAAATCTTGTTGTCTATTAGAATTGTTATAAGTAATGGCATAAGCCAAATTTAAACTCCATGGAATCTTTGTGCCGTAAATTGGGTTTTCTACTGCGTCACCCCCTGAGTCATTGCCAAAACTTCTATTGTCACTAAACTCACCAGCCCTACCAAAAAGCCCATCTGAACGCCCTCCTGAAGCAGCCATATAAAAATCTTGCTGGTTCTCTATCTTTCTTTTGTCTTCTTCAGAGGCCTCTTTTTCGGAACCCTTATTCTTTTTAAAACTATCATTATTTAAGGAGTAACTCAGGTTGGCGCTCCCCCTAGTAAGTCTAAATAAACCACCCCCATTTTGGACATTTAAGGTGTTTATCCTTCTGCCGTTGTTGTCTATGGCGTAGGGATCTAAATTCCCTGAAAAGTTCACAGATAATTTAGAATTAAATAAGCTGGTTCCTCCTGAGAAGTTTACAGGAGCTAAACGCAGTGAGTCTGCTTCAAAATTGTAGCTAGAAGAGAAGTTCAAGTTGTTTAAAAGACTCACTTTTCTAGGTTCTGTTTGGGTAGAGTCTTTTGGAGCCATTTTAGCTTCAAGGGTATTTTGAAGTGAAAAACCTACTGACCTTGATGATTGTAATCCAGGGGCGCCAAACATAGATCCCTCAAATCTAGTGTACTGAACCATTTTTCCGTTGGCGTCCAAGTAGCTGTCGTAGAATTGATCAAAAGAGGGAAGGTATCCAATGCTAATAGAGGGTCTTATCACATGTCTTAATGCCTGAATTTTAGATCCCTCTTTAAAAGCAAACGTCCCATAAACAGTGGTTCCTATACTAGCGCTTAAGTTGTATTTGTTAAAACGATCAAAGCCCTTAATAGTGTCTTTAATCAACATACCATTTTCCACCCTTTTATTAAAAGTTTCAAACACCCATGAATCTTCGTAGCTACCCCCCACAGAAACACTAAAGTATTTGGCTACCTTAAAGTTGGTGTTAAATGGGATGCTATGGGTCATACCAAGCTTAGCTCCTTTAAACATCTCTTTTTTAAAGAAAAGCGAGTCCGTGGTTTGGAACCTGTTTTCCCCCCTAGTGGAATAAGTGAAGTTTATATTTTGTAAGATCCCTTTTTTTATACCATCTCTCTTGGCAAAGGGGTAAATACGTTCCATGCTTGCTTGAAAAGTTGGGAGCGTAAGGTTTATAGCTTGCGTATTGTTGTTCTGATTGTGAGAGGCCGTTACAGACATGTTTACTGCCGGATAATCTGGAAAATTCTTCGAGTATGATATTGAAGAAGACATGTTATTGTTTTGTGTATTAGGAAGGTTCATCTGGTTTAATGAGCTTCTAAAATACTGACTACTCCCTAAGTTTACTGAGGCAGAAAGTCTAGATGTGGGGTTGGCTTTAGCATCTTGAGAATGAGATATTTGGATGTTGTATATGGTGTTTTTACCATAGTCACTAAACCCTTTTTGAGAGGTGACTAAATTTTCATACCTGAAATTAATATTACCCCTGTAGCGGTATTTTTTGGTATAAACAGACTGTGTTCTAAAACCCCAACTTCCGTTGGAATACACATCTCCTGTGAGGTTTAAATCTAAATAATCAGAGATGGGTAGGTAATAGCCACCGTTTTGGAGAAAATACCCCCTATCTGGATCATTTCCAAAAGTGGGCATAATCAGTCCCTTTGACCTTCCTGAGGTCATTGGGAAATAACCAAAGGGCAGTGCTATAGGGGTTGGAACGTCAGAAATATATAAGTTGGCAAGGCCTGAAATTATTTTCTTTTTAGGGACAAATTTTGCCTTTCTAATTCGAATATAAAAATCGGGATCTTCTGGGGTTTGTGAGGAAGTCATTCGAATGTCTTTTAAAAAGTACACCGAATCATTCTCTTTTTTGGTCAGATTGGCCAAGACATTCATGCTCTCTCCTCCAAAGGAACCCAGGCCAGCTTGTTGTTCGGATCTTGAATTCCATATCAGTGCTTTTTGGGTGTCAAAATTAAAGCGAATGGAGTCTGGATTTACAGTGCTATTGGCTTGAATAAAATTTGGCAATTGCGAAAACTTACCTTCTTTGTCTTTGAGTCTTCCAGCATAAACCTCATTTTTAAGGTAATCCATGTCTATTTTACCCGAAGTAAGTTCAGTGTCTTGGTAGTATAATTCTGCTTCATCATACAAGTAAATGGCATGACTAGAAGTGCTCATTTTGGCATAAGCCTTTGCTTTATAGCGTATTTTATCTACTAAAATACCAGGCTTCTCAATGACAGAGTCTTTAGGAATACTGTCTGAAAGGGCGCTCTTTGGTTTTCTCCCATTTCTTCGCTCTGCCATCCTTTCTTCTAAAATCTTGAGGCTGTCTTGTTTGCTCTGCATCATCACAGACAGCGAGCTTCCCTCTTGGGCATAGGTTGTCGAGACTGCTAATAAGAGTCCAAAGAACAACAAAAAAAAAGACTTTTTTAAGAACAAAAATTGAAGCGAATTAGTTGCTTTTTATACGTGTTTTGAGGGTTCAAACTTACGCATATTTTTTATTTTGATCTCTGCTCTTAACAATATATTTAGGCTTCCGTGAGAGCTTATAATTTTGTATTTTTATACCTAGAGTTTAAAAACCTATTGTATTATATGAAGATTTCATCTACTTCTTTTTTGTGTTCGTTGTTTTTTATGGCATTTTCTGCATCGGTTTTTGCAAATCCAGACCCAGTAAAACCTTTTGTAGTTGTTCTAGATGCTGGGCATGGCGGAAAAGACCCTGGTAATTTGGGAAACGGGTATATGGAAAAAATCATCGCCCTAAAAATAGCCTTAGAGGCAGGTGCTTTACTGTCCTCTTATCAGGATATAAAGGTCATTTACACCAGAGATTCTGATAATTTTGTGGCGTTAACCCAGAGAGGCGCTATTGCTAATAAGGCAAAAGCAGACATATTTATTTCTATTCACTGTGATTCTCACACTTCAAACGCCTTTGGAGCAGGTACTTTTGTTTTGGGATTACATGCCAATAAACAAAACTTTGCGGTGGCTAAAAAAGAAAACTCAGCCATCTATTTGGAAGAGAATTTTGAAGAACGCTATGCGCAATATGACATTAATTCCCCAGAGTCCGTGATTGGTTTTACCATCATGCAAGAGGAATTTTTAGACAAGAGCATTCAATTGGCTAAATCCATGCAAGACCGATTTGCCAAAGGTTTAAAGCGAAATGACAGAAAAGTAAAACAAGCTGGTTTTATTGTGTTGCACCAGACTTTTATGCCGTCTGTATTGGTAGAAACTGGTTTTTTAACCAATGCCAATGAAGGCGCTTATTTAAACTCTAAGAAAGGACAGTCTGAAATGGCTGCAGCTATTGCAGAAGCGGTATTGGAATATAAAAATGGACTTCAGACGGTTAGTTTAGAAGCTTTGACAACCGCAGTTAAAGAGAGCCCAGTGGTCACTAAAATGGCAGAAGTAAAAGAAATACCGGTTGCTGCTGACGCTGTGGAAGCAAAAAACATCGAGGAAAAAAAGGAAGATGCTGCTGAAAATCAAACCAATGAAGCGTCAAGTGTAGTAGCTACTCCAGTAGTCAAGACATTATCTCCGTCAGCCCCAATGGTTGAGAATAAGAAAGAAACAGTTAAAATTAATCCTGGCATTGTTTTTAAAATTCAGCTCATGGCGGTCTCCAAAAAAATACCCCTAACAGCAGATAATTTCAAAGGCCTGTCTGATATTTCTACAGAACCTGTGGGAAGTTTGCATAGGTATTTTTACGGTAAAACACCGGATTATAAACAAGCCAAGGATTTGCTTATTCAGGCGGTGAATGCGGGTTATCTAAACGCCTTTGTAGCCGCCTATGAAAATGGCACAAAAATCTCCCTGACAAAAGCCTTAGAAAGCTTGGACTAAACAGGGGCCAAAAGTGATTATTATTAGTAAATTTGTGTACAAATAAGAATATATATTGTGAATATAAGCAGGGAAATTAAGACGGGAATAATTGGTATAGGCGGTATTCTACTGTTTTTGTTGGGGTATAGCTATTTAAAGTCATCGCCTTTATTTGAAAACAATAAGACATTGTATGTGGTGTACCATCATGTGGGTGGTTTACAACCAGGAACTGCGGTTTCAATTAATGGTTTTACTGTAGGAAAAGTAAATGATGTAGGCTTTTTAGATGCTTCTGGAGATTTATTGGTCACTTTTTCTGTAGACGACAGTTTTAGTTTTTCTAAAAATTCTACCGCGGAACTTTATGACACTGGAATTATTGGGGGGAAAGGAATTCAAATTCTCCCAGCTTTTGACCAAGGACCCATAGCCCAAGCTGGAGACACTTTAATAGCATCTGTAAAACCAGGTGTTACAGAGTTATTGCAGCAACAGTTAAGCCCTTTGCAGAACAAAGTGGAGGACGTGATTAAAAATGCAGACTCTCTACTGGTCAATATTAACACAATATTAGACGGAAGAACTAAAAAAGACCTTAAACAAAGTATAGAAAGCCTAAATATTCTCATAGCTAATACCCAAAAAACGACTGAAGTGCTTTCAAATATTGTGGTGCTCAATAGAGGTGCCATTGAGGGAAGCATTCAAAACCTAGATAGTTTTACGGAAAACCTGGCTTTAGTAACAGATTCTATTTCAAAAATGGGGCTCACTAACACCTTTGCAAATTTGGCCCAAACGGCGGAACAATTAAATGCAATTTTGGCTGGTATTGAAAATGGAGAAGGAAGCTTAGGAAAACTCACCAAAGACACTGAGATGTATGATTATCTGACTCAGACCTCTAAAGAATTGTCTCTTTTACTTCAGGATGTCCGATTAAATCCAAAGCGATACATCAATGTATCTGTCTTTGGGAAAAAGCAAAAAGAATACCGCCTGCCCACAAATGATCCAGCAAACAAGACTGTTGATCCAGAGAATCAAAGCAATATAAACGCCCCTAAAAATTAATATATGCAGTATATTCCCAATGTGGTTTTTGCCCTTATTTTAGTTGTTGGCATTGGATACTTTGCGCAAAATATTAAACAGTTAATAGCCAATATTAGATTAGGAAAAAAACCACTAGTCAAAGGAGATAAAAAAGAGCGTTTAAAAAACGTAGCCTATATAGCCTTTGGACAAAGTAAAATGTTCAAACGACCCATTTCTGGATTGTTGCACCTAGTGGTGTACCTAGGCTTTGTCATTATTAATGTAGAAGTGCTGGAAATTGTTTTGGATGGTTTGCTAGGCACCCACAGGCTTTTTTCTTTCCTAGGACCTACATATAATGTGCTCATAGCTACTTTCGAAATTTTTGCCGCCGCAGTTGTTCTTGCAGTAGGGGTATTTTGGCTGAGGAGAAATGCTTTAAAAATAAGTCGTTTTTGGAAACCAGAAATGACTGCTTGGCCCAAAAATGACGCCAACTATATTCTCTATATTGAATGGGTGCTCATGGGGCTCTTTTTAACCATGAATGCTGCAGACTATCAATTGCAGCTCATGGACGCAGCTCATTATACTAAAGCAGGTGCATTTCCTGTAAGTAGTTTGTTGGCTCCTTTATTTGAAAACCTGTCAGAGACCAGCCTTATCTTGATTGAGCGAGGCGCTTGGTGGCTGCATATTTGCGGTATATTGTTCTTCTTAAATTATTTATATTACTCCAAGCACCTTCATATTTTATTGGCTTTTCCAAATACTTATTTTGGAAGACTCACGCCCCAAGGCCAATTTGCCCACAATGAAACAGTGGCCAAAGAAGTGGCTATGATGATGGACCCAACGGCAGATCCTTTTGCTGCGCCTGCGGCCGATGCCCCAGTACCAGAACGTTTTGGTGCCGCAGATGTTCAAGACCTCAATCAGATTCAATTGCTCAACGCCTACACCTGTACCGAATGTGGTAGGTGTACCGATATGTGCCCAGCCAATCAGACGGGAAAAAAATTGTCTCCAAGAAAGGTTATGATGGATACCAGAGACCGTTTGGAGGAAGTAGGAAAAAATACCAAGAAGAATAAAGGTGTATTTGTCCCAGATGGAAAACAATTGTTAGGGGACTATATTTCTGCAGAAGAATTGTGGGCTTGTACCTCATGTAATGCCTGTGTGGAAGCTTGCCCAGTGAGTATAGATCCGCTGTCTATTATTATGGAGATGCGTCAATACCTTGTCATGGAACAATCTGCTGCTCCGCAAGCTTTAAATAATATGATGGGGAATATAGAAAACAACGGGGCTCCGTGGCCTTACAACCAACAAGATAGGCTCTTATGGGCCCAAGAAAAATAAAGCTATGTCTGAAAATAGAATAGAAGTTCCCACTCTAGCTGCAATGGCAGCTGCTGGGAAGGAAGCAGAAATATTATTTTGGGTGGGTTGCGCTGGAAGTTTTGACGAGCGCGCCAAAAAAATCACCAAAGCATTTGTGAAAATTCTTCACAATGCAGGGGTCTCTTTTGCGGTATTGGGTGCAGAAGAAACTTGTTCGGGAGATCCTGCTAAAAGGGCTGGAAATGAATTTTTATTTCAGATGCAGGCAGCCACTAATATTGCTACCCTAAATTCTTACGGGGTTAAAAAAGTAGTAACCGCTTGCCCACATTGCTTTAATACCTTAAAAAATGAATACCCTGCTTTGGGGGGTAACTACGAAGTAGTGCACCACACCCAATTACTTAAAGATCTTTTGGATCAAAATAGGCTCAGTCTGGAAGGAGGCGTGTATAAAGGAAAAAAAATCACCTTTCATGACCCTTGCTATTTAGGAAGGGCCAATGGGGTGTATGAGGCGCCAAGGGAACTGATTAAAAAATTAGATGCCCAGCTCGTAGAAATGAAAAACTGCAAGGAAAAAGGCTTGTGTTGTGGTGCAGGAGGTGCTCAGATGTTTAAGGACGCAGAACCTGGAGACAAGGAAATTAATATTGTGCGAACAGAAGAGGCCCTAGAAACGCAACCAGACATAGTAGCTGCAGCCTGTCCTTTTTGTAATACCATGATGACAGATGGGGTAAAAAACAAAGAAAAGGAAAGCAGTGTGGCGGTCATGGATATTGCTGAGCTTATTGCACAGGCTGGAGACCTTTAATATGACTCACAAGTCATTTTTTAAAATATTAAATATTTAATCTTTTATGTTAGTCCCTTTTTCAGAATTACCAGAAGATGCTAAAATCTGGATATACCAAAGCAATAGACCTTTCACCAATGAGGAAGCGGCAGCCGTTAAAGCGGCTTGTGAATCTTTTTTATCTGGATGGACGGCCCATGGGAATGATTTGCACGCTGGGGTAGACATGCCTTATAACCGCTTTATAATCTTTGGATTAGATGCGCAGCAAGGCAGCGCATCCGGCTGCTCCATTGACAGTTCTGTTCGTTTTATTCAAAGTCTGGAAGCCCAATATAGTGTTGATCTCTTGGACAAGATGAATGTGACTTACAAGCAGGGACCCCATGTGGCACACAAAACCCTGATTGATTTTAAAAAAATGGCCAAAGACCGTTCTGTTACAGGAAATACAGTTGTTTTTAATAATTTGGTTACTACCAAAGCGGAGTATGAAAATTATTGGGAAGTACCTGCAAGTGAAAGTTGGCATGGACAATTCATGAAATAGCACCCTCATATGTTTAACACATTAAAAAACAACTTTAACCCATTGCTTTTGACGCTCATTTTTTTGAGTAGTCTCACTGCTTTAGCACAACAGTCTAAGGAAGAAGCAAGAGCACAATGGGTAGACAGTACGTATCAATCCCTTACGAATGCCCAGAAAATTGGGCAATTGTTTGTGGTGATGGTTCAAAGCAAAGCACCAGAGAAAGAATTGAAGGTATTTGAAGAGGAATTAAAAAGGCATCAGCCTGGAGGCGTGATATTTTCCTTGGGAACCCCGTATAAACAAGCCCAATTAACCAATCATTACCAGTCATTCAGCACTGTGCCACTTATGATCTCTATGGACGCAGAGTGGGGGGTAGCCATGCGATTAGATTCTGTGCCAAAGTATCCGTGGAATATGACTTTGGGGGCCATTCAGGACTTAAGCCTTCTTAGTACAATTGGTCGCCATATGGGCATGCAAGCCAAGCGCCTAGGGGTTCATATGAATTTTGCTCCAGTGGTAGATGTGAATATCAATCCAAACAATCCAATTATTGGCAACCGGTCTTTTGGATCGGATGTGCGAAGGGTATCGGCTAGGGCTTTGGCCCTTAGCCAAGGAATGAATGCAGCGGGTGTTTTTACTTGTGCCAAGCATTTTCCAGGCCATGGGGATACTTCTGTAGATTCTCATAAGGCCTTACCAGTATTGCCTTTTACTAGAGAAAGATTGGACAGTATAGAGTTGTATCCCTACAAAACACCTTTATTACAAGGCGTTCAAGGGGTCATGGTAGCGCATTTAGATGTGCCTGTACTCACTGGTGAACCCGGTTTGCCGGTCTCTTTATCTCATAAAGTAACCACTGGATTACTGCAAAAAGAACTAAATTTTAAAGGGCTTGTTTTTACAGATGCCCTAAATATGAAAGGGGCCTCTGATTTTTCTCCTGATGGAGATGTGTCTTTAAAAGCTTTACTGGCTGGAAATGACGTACTGGTGATTCCTAATGATTTGGGACTTTCCATTGCGCATTTGTCAGAAGCACTAAAAAAAGGAGTGCTAACAGAGGCTAGGTTGGCCTATTCGGTAAAAAAAATATTGGCTGCTAAGTATGATTTGGGCCTTAATCAATACAGTCCTGTCCAGCTCAATGGACTCACCAAAGACCTAAACCAACCCATTTATAAGCAGACCATTGATAAGGCATATGCCCAAGCGGCCACTTATGTCTATCAAACAGATACGGCACCTATTGTTTTAAAACCTTCAGATAAAGTGGCTTTTGTAGCCTTTGGAGAAGCCTCTCCTGCGATTTTTAAAGAAGCCCTTCAGTCTTTTGGCGCTCAGGCGGTGGCTGTATCTGATTTAAAAAATGGGGTCCAATCTTTAAAAACATTTGATTATGTGGTGGTAGGCCACCATAGGTCTATGGAGACTGCTTATAAAGCCCATAGATTTTCTCCAGAGGAAGCCGCTCTTTTAAAAGAGATTAACGCATTGTCCAATACCACTATTTTGGCTGTTTTTACAAAGCCTTATGCGGTATTAGATATTCCATTTATAAAAGAAATTCCCCTGCTGTTTTTTGGGTACCAAAATGCACCTCAAATCCAGCAATATGCCGCTCAAGTTCTTTATGGAAAAAAGGTGGCGCTTGGTGTATTGCCAGTTTCTTTAAAAGGAATTAAACATTAGATTATGAAAATTGCCATTGTATGTTACCCCACTTTTGGTGGGAGCGGTGTTGTTGCTACTGAATTGGGTATAGCCCTAGCCAATAGAGGGCACGAAATTCATTTTGTGACCTATAAGCAGCCGGTTCGGCTTGAATTATTAAATGCAAACATTCATTTTCATGAAGTACATGTGCCTGAATACGCGTTGTTTCATTACCAACCTTATGAATTGGCGCTGTCTAGTAAATTGGTAGACACTGTGAAAATGTATGGCATTGAAGTGCTTCATGTGCATTATGCTATTCCACACGCTTATGCGGGCTATATGGCCAAGCAAATGCTAGCCAAAGAGGGTATTTATATTCCAATGATTACCACCCTACACGGTACAGACATTACTCTAGTGGGTAAGCATCCTTTTTATAAGCCAGCGGTTACTTTCAGTATTAATGAATCTGATGTGGTCACGGCTGTGTCTGATAGTTTAAAAAAAGACACCCTAGAACTTTTTGACATTAAAAATGAGATTGAGGTTATTCCTAATTTTATTGATACTAAGAAGTATGCCCATGATTACACAGATTGTCAGCGTTCCTTAATGGCTCAAGACCACGAGCGAATTGTGACGCATATCTCTAATTTTAGAAAAGTAAAACGCATTGCAGATGTGGTGGCTATTTTTCATAAAATCCAAGAACGCATCCCAGCAAAACTTGTGATGGTAGGTGAGGGGCCAGAAAGAGAAAAAGCAGAAATTCAATGTGAGGCCCTTGGCATAACAGACAAAGTGTTGTTTTTGGGAAACAGCAATGAAATTGACCGTATTTTATGTTTTTCAGACCTCTTTTTATTGCCTTCTGAGTCGGAGAGTTTTGGTTTGGCAGCCCTGGAGGCAATGGTCAACGAAGTGCCTGTAATTTCCAGCAATACAGGGGGTATTCCAGAAGTGAATATTCATGGACAGACTGGTTTCTTGAGTCCTGTAGGTGCGGTAGATGAAATGGCTGAGAATGCGCTGGCCATTCTTCAAGATCCAGAGGTCTTGGCACAGTTTAAAAAACGTGCTGTACAAGCAGCTCAGAAGTTCGACATTACCAATATTTTACCTTTATATGAAGCGGTCTATGAAAAGGCCTTTGCTTCTAGAAAGACCATGTCTCTTTAAATGGGCCTTAAAGACCCTCATTTTTTAGGGCTATAATTGTCCGTCTGCTCTTGTGCTAAAAGCTTCTTTTACTTTGTAAATAACGCCCTTTGCTGTTGTGTAAATGCGCCAATCAACTGCTAAAAGTTCTTTGTGAGGAACACATAAAACAATGGCTTGGTAGCCCATTTTTTTTGGTGCTTTAATTAGTGAAACGCCATAACTGTTTAAAGCAGCTTCTTTGTCTGCTACGGGGTCATAGACGCTTATTTTAGCTCCAAAGGAATTTAGCGCGTTGTAAACACTCATGACGCCTGTATTTCTGACATCTGGACAATTCTCTTTAAAGGAAAAACCCACCAATAACACTTCTGTGCCGGGCATCCCTATTTTTATTAAGGCCAGCATCTGAAGGACCTGATTGGCTACAAAGGCGCCCATTTCATTATTGAGTTTTCTACCAGCTAAAATTACTTTGGGATCATGTCCCACGAGTTTTGCTTTAGCGGCCAAATAATAGGGGTCTACACCAATACAATGGCCTCCTACTAAACCTGGACTAAAAGGCATAAAGTTCCATTTGGTGGCTGCTGCTTTGAGAACCTCATGGGTGTTTAAACCCATTTTACTAAAAACTATGGCCAATTCATTTACAAAGGCAATATTGAGGTCTCTTTGTGCATTCTCTATTACTTTAGCAGCTTCTGCAACGGAAATGCTGGGTGCTTTGTAAGTGCCAGCCTCAATTACAGTGGCGTAAACCTGATCTATGATAGCTGCAGACGCTGGGCTACAGCCTGAGGTAATTTTAAGGATGTCTTTGAGTTTTCTATTTTTATCGCCTGGATTTATTCGCTCGGGTGAATAACCTAAATAAAAATCTTCTTTCCCTTTTAAACCACTGCATTGCTCTAATATGGGTTGGCAAATACCTTCAGTGGCTCCGGGGTACACTGTAGATTCATACACCACATAGTCTCCTTTTTTAAGATAGGACCCTAGACCTGCTGAAGCTTTTTCTAATAAGCTAAAATCTGGTTCGTTGTCTTTAGTGACTGGCGTAGGCACACAAACAATATAAAAATTTACAGGGGCCAAATATTTTGGATCTGAGGAGCAGTACAATCCGTTCTTCTCGCTGTCAATTGTTTTTACGACAGCTTTTAGGCTTTCTTTAGATACCTCAAAAGTGGGATCTGAAAACGCCCTGATTTGTGCTACCCTTTGCATATTTAGGTCAAAACCTACCACAGAAAATTTTTCTGCCAGTAGTGTTGCTAAGGGGAGGCCAACATAACCTAGACCTACAACACCAATTTTAAATTTAGGTTCAGACATAGGAATTTAGCGTTATTTTTTTCCGATCTGATAGTATTCAAAGCCTCTCTTTTGCATTTCAATGTCAGAATATTGGTTTCTACCATCAAAGACAATAGGGTCTTGTAAGGCTGTTTTTATAGCGTCAAAATCAGGTGCTCTAAAGGTTTTCCACTCAGTGAGTAAGATCATGGCATGGGCATTTTCTAGTGCTTCATACTTATTTGTGGTGTACCTGACGTTTGGGGTGTCTTTTAAATAATAGTGTTGGGCTTCTTCCATTGCTTTTGGATCAAAAGCTTGAATTTTAGCTCCTCTTTTAACGAGATCTTTAATAATATAAATGGCCGGAGCCTCACGCATGTCATCTGTTTCTGGTTTAAAAGCCAAGCCCCAAACAGCAAAGGTTTTCCCGCTGAGATCTGCGCCAAAACGGGCCACTACTTTTTTAGCGATCACCATTTTTTGACTTTCATTAACAGCTTCTACGGCACCAATTAATCTTGCGTCATAGCCGTTTTCTAAAGCTGTTTTTCTAAGTGCCTTTACATCCTTAGGGAAACAAGAACCGCCATAACCACTTCCTGGATAAATAAAACTATACCCAATTCTGCTGTCAGAGCCAATTCCTATCCTCACTTTATTTACGTCTGCACCTACCAATTCACAAATATTAGCGACCTCATTCATGAAAGATATTTTAGTGGCTAACATGGCATTAGCCACATACTTAGTCATTTCTGCGGAACGTACATCCATAGTAATGAGTCTGTCCATACTACTTCTGAAAAAAGGCATATACAACTTACGCATTACTTCACAAGCCTCCGGGTCTTCTGCACCAATTACCACGCGATCTGGTTTCATGAAATCTGCAATGGCGTCGCCTTCTTTTAAAAACTCAGGATTAGATACTACAGAAAAACTGATATTTTCTCCCCTAAGGTCTAGTGCCTCTTGAATGGCATTCCTCACTTTGTCTGCTGTTCCAACAGGTACGGTAGATTTGTCTACTATGATCAGTGGTTTTGTCATGTGCGTACCAATGCTCTTGGCTACTTGTAGAACATACTGTAAATCTGCTGCACCGTCTTCTCCCATGGGAGTTCCTACAGCTATAAATGCCACATCTGTAGTGGGTAATTGTGCGGCTATATCGGTAGAAAAATGTAAACTATTGTTCTCTACATTTCGCTTCACCATGGCTTCTAAACCTGGCTCATAAATAGGAATAACCCCATTCTTTAAGTGATCAATTTTTTGTTGGTCTATGTCTATACAATGTACTTTGTTTCCCATTTCTGCAAAACAAGTTCCACTAACTAATCCAACGTATCCGGTTCCTATAACTGTTAAGTTCATTTTATATTTGGGTGTTATTGGGGCAAATGTAACACTTTGAAAAAGTACTGCCCTTATGCTATTTTATAATATTCTTTATACCAATCTATAAACTGTTTAATACCCTCTTTTACAGGGGTATTTGGATGGTAATTATAATCTTTTTCTAAGCCGCTGACGTCTGCCCATGTTTTGGCTACATCTCCAGCTTGCATGGGCTGGAGGTTTTTTATGGCTTTTTTCCCTAATGCTTCTTCTATGGCTTCAATAAATTCTGTGAGTGCCACCGGACTACTGTTGCCAATATTATACAGTTTGTAATAGGCATTTGCTTTTTCTCTATCCCCAGTGTCTTCGTTAATGATGGTGGTTACCCCTTTGCAAATATCATCTATATAGGTAAAGTCCCTAGACATATTTCCCTGGTTAAACACCGCTATTGGCTGGTCTTCTAGCATGGCTTTAGTGAATAAAAACAAGGCCATATCTGGTCTTCCCCATGGGCCATAGACTGTAAAAAAGCGAAGGCCTGTAGTACAAAAGCCATACAAATGGCTGTAGGTATGGGCCATGAGTTCGTTACTTTTTTTAGAAGCAGCATAAAGGCTAATAGGTCTGTCTACCTGCTGTTCTGTACTAAAAGGAATGTCTTCATTTAAGCCATATACTGAAGAAGAACTGGCATAAACCAAATGTTTAACGCTGTGGTGTCTGCAGGCTTCTAAGATATTTAAATAGCCTACAATATTGCTGTCTATATAGGTTTCAGGGTTTTCAATGCTGTATCTCACACCCGCTTGTGCAGCCAAATTACAGACTACATCAAATGATTGGTTAGCAAACAAACTCGGAAGATTTTCTCGGTCCTCAATGTTAAGTTTTACAAAACTAAATTTTTGATTTTTATGGGTCTTTATCGTTTCGTTGTATGGCAATTCTGATGCATTTGGAATGCCCAATGCTTCTAGTCTTGCGTATTTTAAGCCCAGTTCATAGTAGTCATTTATATTGTCTAATCCCACTACTGAGTGGCCTTCCGACAATAACTGTTGGCAAACATGAAAACCAATAAATCCAGCTGCTCCTGTAACTAATATATTCATTTTTTGTATTTGAAAGACAATTAAAGTCCTTTCTAGCAGCTGTAAAATTACAAAAAAAATAGGGGGTTGCGCTTACTTAGTTTTTGTGTTATTCTCGCTTTAATATTTTCAATTTGAATCTTGTTTATATGTAATTTTAACCCTATATTTTAACGAAGCTATTGGCCTATTTTTTATGAAGAAAAAGCATGAGGTGTCTATTAAACCTCTATTAGACAAGAAAAAAATCTTGTTGGTCTCTCGTTGGGGCGAAAGTCTAGATTTGGCCTACGCCATGTTTTTAGAAGGGCATAGCATAAAGTTTTATATTAAAGACAAAGGATCCAAAGAGATTGGACTGGGTTTTGTTTGGGTAGTTCCCACCCAAAGATCTTTGGGTCTAGGCGCCTTTCTTTTAAATCATATTCATAGTGTGGTCCCCAAATTATGGCTCACTATAGAAGACCTATCTCTAAAAGATTTTTACACCCCCTTGGGTTATGTAGAATACGCACATACGCCAACACATCAATGGCCTATTGAAAAACTATTCATTATTGGATAGGGTGGTATTTTCTTGTGGCTTCTTTTTCCCAATACGCTCTATCTAAAGGCATGGCTTTGGTTTGAAACTTCATATACAAGGGCAACTGATCTGCATAATGGGGTGAATTGGGTCTATTAGAACTTCCGTAAGGCACCATAGACCTTATACTAGCCCCTTCACTAGTGAAGCGAACCAATTGAATATATGACTCTCCAGCAGTCACTTTAAGCCTTCCCTCTTTATAGGGCGCCCCATGCATAGCGGTCAGTACATCTGGTAATCCAAAACTGGGCATTTCTAAGTCTCCCCTAACCACCTTAATAAAATCTCCCAAGGCAATATTTTCACTGCCAAAATAAGTGTTCATATAGTCTTTGACTTCCAAGAGTACTGGAACCAAAGATGCCTCACTAAAGGTTGCATTGGGTTGTTGGTTCACATATTTTCTAACCAAATAGTAAAATACTGCATACGCCCCAGCACCTTTGCTATCCGGATCTGATTTTCTGTCCCAATTTTGAATACGCGTCACTAGCGATGCTACCTCTGGATAGGCAGTCGGATCCATTTCAAACAAAGCATTTATATTCATGAAGGTGTACTGCAGTTTGCTAGGTAATTGATTGTCGTATTTAAGGCTTAAAAAATCTTCATAGCTCACTTTATCAAAGCCACTAATGAGTTCTTGAAAACGTGCACTCCTGTTGTTGTTAAAACGCTCAAATCCCATGTCTTTATTAAATTCATCAGGATCTAAATGATTTTCTGGACCAGCAGAAATGAAAGGGGAGTGGTTGGTGTTATACACATAGCCTGAACTTGGTTGCAATTGCTGCGGCATATCTTTGAGACTATAAAAATCTTTCCAAAGTGTTTTTTTGGTGTTTCCAGGGACTATTTTTTGCCAGTCATATCCCTTTGCCCTAATGGGCAACTTAGCATTTGACACATAGTAAATGGTGTCATACCTGTCTGCATAACTGATATTAAATCCAGGAATATGTTGGGGTTCAAGGGCTTTGTGAAATTCAGAAAAATTCTGCGCCTTATTCATGCGCCACCATTGCTCTATAGCACCCATACCGAAGAGAGAAGCTGTTCTTACAGCATACACCCCACTTTTATTTTTAAGCGTAGGCCCGAATATACTGCGGTAAAACTTCTTTTTTACACCAATTCGCAGACCTAAAAATTTCAAAAATACTTTGGCTTTAAATTTTTCAAGTGGGTAGGATACGGCATCGACCATATAATGGTCTTTTTTGTCTGGATCCATTTCCAATTCAAAAATATCTGCTTTATCTGGCTTATTCACGGTATGAGACCAGCCTAAATAATCATTTGAACCAATTAAAATAACAGGGGCACCAGGAAATAAGGCCCCTACAATATTGGTGCCTTCTTCAGAGTTTAAATGGGCCTCGTACCAACCTGTTGGCCCCTCAAGGGGCTGATGCGGATTAATGGCCAAGTACACACTTCCGTCTTGGGTCTTTGTTGCATTAAAAGCAAAGGTATTGGAACCCGTAACAGCTTCTTTTGGTCTTAAATCTAGCGTCTGGTTACTCGCTATAGCAGCGACCAGTTTATCTGCGTCTGACATGACAAATAGCTGTAAATAGGTATAGGTCATTAATTTTTTAGGCGTAAAAGGCAGTAAAGATTTTACCAACACCTCCTTGGGATGTGCTTTTGCATAGGCATTGAGTCCGTCACAAAACCCATCCAACACTTTTTTGAAATCTTCAGATACTTGTGCTTCATAATTAGCTTCAACAAATGAAGCCCCCTTGATGAGTTGTGTCACAAAATCTGCAGAAGCCCCTTTTAATCCTAGATGCTTGCTCAATAATGCATTACCCGCTAAATAGCCCAGTTGCATGGTTTCAAAGTCGTCTTCTGCATTGGCCCAAGCCAATCCATAAGCGGCACCGGCATCTGTTTTGGCATAAATATGTGGTACCCCAAAAGTATCTCTAATGATCTCTACGTTTTTGGGGTTTACTTGTGCAATAGCTGTATTTAGTGAAAAGAGCAAGCTTGCAGTAATAGCAATATTATTTTTTAAGCGCATACAACTATCTTTAATTTAAACATTGGCACCAAACTTTTTATAGGCTTCATAAAAACTGGTATAGGACTTATAGCCCACCATTAAACTTACTTCTTTTAACATTAAATTAGAATCATTTAAAGCCAGAAGCGCTTCTGCTTCCTTAATTCTCAAAAAGTTCTTTAATTCATTCATGGTGTATTTTGAATACACTCTAATCATAAATGAAATATGACTTGCTGGAATATTGGTTTTTTGAGAAATGACTGTAAGGTTAAACTCGGTTGTTTTATAAGAATCCGTATCTGAAAGAAATGCTTCTATTTGTGTTTTGTAGAGATCTATTTTAGAGTACATATTTCTTTGTAAAGAAATATCTTTATCACTAGAAATAACACGGGCTGTTTTTAACCATATCTCTGCCTCTGGTTCACTTATTTTTTCTACACCAGAAATACCATATAGTAGTAAGGGTTCATTAAACATTCTAAAAAAACAGTATAGCCAAAATAGCGCATTGAGAAGAAGTAGAAATTCATTTGCTGTGGGCATTAATTTATAATCTCTAATTAACATTATTATTAAAGAAATTAAAGAAAATCCAATTCCACCAGTTATAATAGCGCTCCAAACTTTAATGATTTTAATATCATTAGAAAATTTTAAAGCACCTCTTTGATTTTTTGCAAATTCTAAATAATTTTTAAGTGTAAAAATAAAGTGCCATAACACGAAGGATACCATAGCAATCGGAGCTAAAAAATAGCTACCAAAAACTACGTTATGATAATCTTCACTTTCATATCCTTTACTTTTTAAAATAATAAAAACAAATAGAATAATAGGGGCTAACAAAAATTTATATGAAATTTCATTTTTTGATTTAGATACATTTAAAATACTTTTAATGTAAGCATAAAGAAGAGGAAATGCTATTAATACTATAGGTCTACTGTATAATACAATCAACTCCAAAATTTCTTTTTTAAAAGTTAAATAAAGTCCTACTAAAAAAATTCTAAGTGAAATTATTAAAATAAGTGCAACGGCATATTTATTATAATAGCTATTTGCTTTTCTTTTTGAAAACAAAATAGATGCTAATAAAAAACCAATAAGGCTAATGGAGACCAACAATAAGGCGTATAACATTTTAGGTATAATTTTTTCGGTAAAATGAATTAGCGAATTTAAATATACATTTTTCATTTGAGCTTATAAAACCTTTAAAGATTAGATTCACAAATCATATAAAAACATTCGCAAAACGAGAAAAGAGATTACATCATTTTTAACAATATTGTATTGTTTATATTATTGTTCAAGAGAAATTTCATTGAAAGTTTAGTTAATTAAATGAATGAAATAAAACCTTTTCTACTTTCAAATCGAACCCTCTGTAATGGAGGGTTTTTTTTAAATTTATTCTAAAATCATGAAAAATTTTATTACCATATTTATTGTATACTTTTTTATTTCGTGTAGTTCAGAGAGTGCAGATTCTGTTAGCGTTCCCGAACCAACACCCATTAGCAAACCTGTAACACCAACACCGGTGGTGAAGTACACTTTAAGTGTCACTGCAGGAGAAGGAGGAACAGTTAATAATATTAGTGGAGAATACGAGACAGGCAGTACAGTGACGGTTACAGCTACGCCAAGTGAAGGATATGAATTTACAGGATGGGAAGGTAGTTCTGAGTCTACCAACTCAATTAGCCTTACCATAAATAGTAACACCACCATAAAAGCATTGTTTCAGGTGATTGTTACCGCAAATTACTACAACAGTGGTGACATTATTGAAATGGATGCTTCTAAATTCTTTTTTGGAAATTACCTAGAAGTGTATGGAGTTAAACTCATTGCAGCAGGTGCTGTTGGGGGTCAAGAGGCTGTGCCAGATGCTTGGATTTACAAAACCGCTCAAGTGTATAAGCTTTTATTAGATAAAGAGGGAGCGGGTATTAATAAAGAGGATCAAGAAAACATGTTAAAAACGCTTGCTGGTGTTTCAGGTTGGCATGAAGGTATTCAAACAGGTCAGAGAATTGCTTATGGTGGGGGGGATAGTTATTCTCCTAATTTTCTTATGGATCCAGATAGTTTGACAGAATGGCCTCAATATGAGCCTTTTTCGGATGGATTAAAGTTAGACGACATGGTTTGGTATAAAAACAGCAGTCACGGAGACAGTCCACTTACTGGAGACAATGATATAAATGAAATTTTAGAGCATATTTTACACACCTTGCACCGTTTTGGGGTAAGAGGTGGTGTAACTGGTTCAGAATTGGCCTTAGATATGGAGTGGGAGGATAGAGGTTATTTGGAAAATAATGAACTTTTCAAAGCCATGAAAGAGGCCTATGATAATGGCTCTTTTTCTCCCGGATATGGAGACATTAACGACCCTGAAGGCGCCGCTGTTATGTTAAAGGAATACCAGTATTTAATCACATTTGCTATGTGGGACTTTAGTGAATTTTGGGAAAATGCCTCCTTATCTCCAGAATGGAATGACAATTCAAAAACACCTCAAGGATTTCAAGAAAACAATCCATTGGGCTATGCATTGTATAACAAATACTTCGCACCAGTCATTTCAAAGCCTAGTAAAGAAATCCTAAGAACTATTTTTAAAGACAATGACCAAGGGGAGCACGGATACATAGCAGATTAGTCTTTATAATAGGTGGATATGTCTTATTTTTATAAAAAATATGACATGGCCAATAACGTACTAGGAACTCCTTTAGAAACTTGTAGCAGCAATCCAATGACAGGCGCATTCAGAGATGGCTGTTGTAATACAGATATGAGAGACATTGGCACCCATACTGTTTGCGCTATTATGACAGACGCCTTTCTCGCATATACCAAATCTGTTGGGAACGACCTTCAAACACCCAGACCTGAATATCAGTTTCCCGGTTTAAAAGCTGGTGATCAGTGGTGTTTGTGTGTGTCTAGATGGAAGCAAGCCTACGAGGCTGGCATGGCCCCTATGGTTGTTTTAGAAGCCTCTCATGAAAAATGCTTGGAATACGTATCTTTTGAATGGCTTTTGGAGTTTAAGGTGTAGTGATTTTTTAAATAATAGCGGCAAAGCTAATTATTTGCTATTTTAGTAAAACAAATAATTTGCTGTTATCTAGAGAATTATGAAAAAAAATCCACAGAATTACTTGCTTGTATTGTTTGCTATGCTGTCTATGGTAGGATGCGACAAAAAACCTCAAATTTTTACAATTACATATGACAAAGCCTTAGGTACTGAGGGCTTTGATGGAAGGCTGTTAATCTTAATTGGTTCTGATGTAGACAAAGAGCCTCGTTTTCAAATTAACGACTCTGATCAAACTGGTATTGTTTTTGGCATAGACGTAGAGAACTGGATGCCTGGAGAAACAATCTCCATAGATCCATCTACCTTTGCTTATCCAGTTGGAACTGTTGCAGACATTCCCAAAGGCACCTACAGTTTTCAAGCATTACTTCACAAGTATGACACCTTTAATTTATCTTCTGGGCACAGCGTTAAACTTCCCATGGATCAAGGGGAGGGACAACATTGGAATATAAGTCCTAAGAACATCTACAGCCTTCCTGTTCAGTTAGATTTTAATGAAAACTCAGGGCCTATTACGCTAAATATCACTGAGGAGATTCCACCTATAACAGCTGTTGCAGACTCTAAATATATTAAACACATTAAGATACAGAGCGAATTACTCACAGCGTTTTGGGGCAGACCCATGTATTTACAAGCCAATGTATTGGTGCCCCATGATTTTGACCCTGCTAGTTCAACACAATACCCGCTCATGGTTTTTCATGGCCATTTTCCAGATACCTTTGGTGGTTTTCGCACAACAGCCCCAACGGCAGACAAAGATGACGGTGTATTGAACAGTCGTTTTGGCATTACAGGCTATGAATACATTCAGCAAAAGGAGTCATATGACTTTTACAAAGACTGGGTTTCTGAAGAATTCCCCCGTTTTATAGCTATTGAAATACAGCATCAAAACCCTTATTATGATGACTCATATGCTGTAAATTCCGCAAATTTAGGCCCCTATGGTGATGCAATTACCTATGAACTTATTCCTCATATTGAAAATTTATACAATGGTGTTGGTGAAGGTTGGGGTCGCTTTGTATATGGAGGATCTACTGGTGGTTGGGAGGCCTTGGCAGTCCAAGTTTTTTATCCGAAGGATTACAATGGCGCCTTTGCCGCATGCCCTGACCCAATTGATTTCAGGTCCTACACAGCAGTTAATATATACGAAGATGAGAATGCCTATTACTCAGATGGTTCATTTAGAAAGACCTTGAGGCCTGGTATGCGAGACGGAAATGGCATGATTAAATCCAGTCTTAGAGATATGAATTACAGAGAGTTGGCCTTAGGTACCAACAGCCGTTCTGGGGACCAATGGGATATTTGGCAGGCGGTTTTCTCTCCAGCTGGTGAAAATGGCTACCCTAAACCCATTTGGGATAAATTAACGGGAGAGATAGATAAAGAGGTGGCTCAGTATTGGAAAGAAAACTACGATTTGCGCTATATTATGGACCGCGATTGGGGAAAAATTGGTCCCGACTTGGAGGGTAAAATATTTTTATACTGTGGAGACATGGATAATTACTACCTCAATAACGCAGTAAAACTGACTGAAGACTTTCTTGAAAGTACAAAAAAACCCTATTACAATGGTTTGGTAGATTATGGAGATGGTGCAGAGCATTGTTGGAATGGAGATCAAGAAAATCCAAACTACATATCCAGATTGCGTTATAACAGCATGTACCTTCCAATGATTACTGAGCGACTCAAGCAAACAGCACCTGTAAATAACAGATTAAAAAATTGGAATTTTAAATAATTATGAAAAAAACACTACTTCTAGCGGGTTTAACCATTGCATTTATAGGTTCGGCTGTTGCACAAAATAGCACACAACAAGACATTGAAAATGCTTATAAAAGCAGCATTGATCCTTCGAGTTTTAAAACGCATTTACAGCGTTTAACTGAACGTCCTCATGTGGCTGGCAGTGAGAACAACAAAATGGTTCAAGACTATATTTACAACATTATGGACAAGGCAACATTTAAGGTTGAACAGTATCCTTATGATGTTTATATACCCGCTACGCCAGGAGTATCGCTCATTGAGATAGTCACACCTAAACGACAAACATTAACACAGCAGGAAGATATTTTAAAAGAAGATCCCTTTTCTTCAGATACAGATTTATGGAAGGGTTGGAATTCATTTTCAGGCAGTGGAGATGTTACCGCAGAAGTGGTTTATGTAAATTACGGGACACGCGAAGATTTTCAGGAGCTCCAGACGCTTGGAATTTCAGTAGCGGGAAAAATTGTTTTGGCCAGATATGGTAAAAATTTTAGGGGATATAAGGCTAAGTTTTCAGAGCTAAACGGTGCTGCTGGTTTAATCATATATACAGACCCTAAGGATAATGGCTATGCCACCGGACTCACTTATCCTGAGGGCCCATATTTTAATGAATCTACCATTCAAAGAGGCTCACTACTCACTGTAGACTATACTGGAGATCCTTTAACTCCATACGAACCAGCGCTACCTTTAAAGGGTAAGAAAAAAGTGAAACGTCTGGATCCCAGTAAGGTGGGCTTACATACCATTCCAGTATTGCCAATTTCTTATGGTGAGGCCCAAAAAATTATGCAACAGATGCAGGGTGATCCCGTGCCAGCATCATGGCAAGGGGGGCTTCCCTTTACGTATCGCATTCAGGGTGGGACAGATTTAAAACTTCGCATTAAAGTAGACCAACCCATTAATTATACCCCTGTGGCCAATATTGTTGGGACTTTGAAGGGGGCAGAATTTCCAGATGAATGGATTATTTTAGGTTGTCATTTCGATGCTTGGGGCTTTGGAGCTACAGATCCAAATAGTGGTACGGCTATGTTGTTAAGTTTGAGTGAAAGTCTGGGGAGATTGGCTGCGAAAGGTTACCGTCCAAAACGATCAATCATGATTGCGCATTGGGACGCAGAGGAGCATGGTGTGATTGGTTCTAGTGAATGGGTAGAGCAAATGGGTGAAGTGCTTGGCGCCAAGGCCATTGCCTATATGAATTTTGATGGTGGTGTTTCGGGTAAGAATTTTGGTGCATCGGCTTCGCCCACTTTAAAACAGCTTATAATAGACGCTTCAAAATCAGTTAATTATCCATATAATGATCAAACACTTTACGAATTTTGGAAAAAGCCGGAAGCCGCGCAAGTCAATATAGGTAATCTGGGAGGTGGGTCAGACCACATAGCGTTTTATATGCATGTAGGTGTTCCTTCACTAAGTGCTGGAGCTGGAGGGCCAACACCTTATCATTCTAATTATGATAGTTTTCATTATTATTCCACCTTTGTGGACCCTGAGTTTAAAATGGGACCAACCATAGAACATCTGGCTGGCTTAATGGCTTTACGCCTTTCCAATAAAACAATTATAGATTATGATATTAACCGTTATGCCATAGACTTAAAAACACATTTTTCAAATGCCACCAATAAAGTAAAATCCATTGCGCCTGATTTTGTTGGCTTTCTATTTTCACAAGAAGCCTTGTTAAGCCTTGAAATAGCTTCTAAAGAATTATCCTTGTCTCTTAATATGCAAAAGGAATACGATGTTCCTGTAAAAAATATGAAAGCCATAAATGCGCAACTCATTGCACTTGAGAAAAGTTTTATTGAAGATGAAGGAATGGATTACGGAGCATGGTACCGGTCACTCTATGCCTCAACTGACCCATTTAGTGGGTATGCGTCATGGATGCTTCCCGGTATTGAATATGAAGTGGCTTTAAAACGAAGTGAAAATTTAGGTGCATGGGACATACGATATGCCGCAGCAATTGATCGTTTAGCGGCTAAAATGAATGATTTAAATTCCTATCTAAGTAGCTTTTGATGGTGGAGTATTTTAGTGGCTTGAACATTTAATTGATTAATAATTATTAGATGAATTTTAGAAAATTTTATATATTTTTTTCCTTTGTAATTCTTTGGTCTTGCGGTATTGAAAATGATTTGAAAAAGCCCAATATTATCTTAATTCTTGCAGATGACCTTGGTTACGGAGAATTGGGCGCTTATGGTCAAAAACTTATAGAAACTCCAAATATTGACGCATTAGCTCAATCTGGAGTGAAATTCACATCATTTTATAGTGCAGCGCCTGTTTGCGCACCAGCCCGCTATATGCTTCTGAGTGGTAGACATGCAGGACACTCCTACATTAGAGGAAATGATGAATGGAATGAACGTGGTGACGTTTGGAATTATAAAGAAGTGATCAAAGATTCAACCCTCGAGGGGCAACGCCCTATTCCATCAGATACGCCGATGCTCTCCAGAAAACTTAAATCAAAAGGATATAATACTGCTATTGTAGGCAAATGGGGTTTAGGGGCTCCTCATACAGCAGCCATACCAAATAAAATGGGTTTTGATTATTTCTACGGTTATAATTGTCAACGGCAAGCACATAATTATTACCCTGTTCATCTTTATGAGAATACCCAAAGAGTTTATCTTAAAAACGACACCCTAGTACCAGGAACAAAGCTTCCCAATGGTTTAAATCTTTTTGAAAATAAGTCTTTTGCCATTTACAATCAAACGGAATATTCGCCAACATTAATGTACAATAAAATTGAATCTTTTATTGATAATTCAAAAAACACACCATTCTTTTTGTATTGGGCAAGTCCAATTCCACACAATCCGCTTCAAGCCCCAAAGAAATGGGTAGACTATTACATAAAAAAAATTGGTAAAGAAGATCCGTATCTAGGAAATAAAGGATATTTTCCAAACAAAACACCAAGAGCTACTTATGCAGCTATGATTTCCTACTTAGACGAGAATATTGGGAAACTTGTTGCCAAGTTAAAGGCCAACGGCACTTTTGAAAACACTTTAATCATTTTCACTTCTGACAATGGAGTGACTTATTCTGGAGGGACAGATGGCACTTATTTTAATTCATCAGGCGTGTTTGGTGAGGCATATGGAAAAGCAAAAGGATTTCTTTATGAGGGTGGTATTCGCGTACCTCTAATAGTTTCATGGCCCGCTAAAATTACCGCTAAAAAAACAACTGATCTTGTGTCTGCACAATATGACATTATGCCTACCATTGCAGAATTAACAGGCTTTAAATTGGAGGGCCCACAAGATGGAATCAGTTTGTTGCCAACCTTATTGAACAAAAGCCAAGAGAAGCATGACTTTCTGTATTGGGAATTTCCAGAATACGGTGGCCAGGTAGCCATTAGAATGGGGGATTATAAGCTTATTCGTAGGAATCTTAAGAATTCAGAACCGCCTACTTTAGAGTTGTATGATATATTTGAAGACCCTCAAGAAAAAATCAATATAGCCCATCTGCATCCAAATATTTTAAGTCGTGCTGAGAAAATATTCCTCAATGAACACAGCCCTCCAGAAATTGAATTATTTAAAATTCCCCTTCTGGAAAAAGGATTATTTGCTACAGAGAAATAATATGCCTTTTAAGGCTTTACTTCCCAATACAGAAGTTAGCGAATATATTTCCAAGTAGTTCGTCTGAGCTTATTTCTCCTGTAATTTCACCAAAGTGATACAGTGCTTGGCGAATGTCTATGGCCATGAGGTCAGAAGGCAGGCCTGCCGCCAATCCGTCTTGTACCTTGCCAATTTCTTCCTGTGCCCTGAGTAAGGCGTCATAGTGCCTGGAATTACTAACAATAGTGTCGTTGTTGTGCAGAGCTCCGGTATGTACTACATTTAGGAAAGCCTCTTTTAGAGATTCAATGCCCTCTTTTTCTTTGGCAGAAAGCGGGGAGAGATCTGTGATGGTTTCTTTTATTTTCGCCACCGCTGCCTCTGAGATGAGGTCTGCTTTATTTCCAAGGACCAGCAATGGTTTTTTTGGATAGGTTTCTTTGAGCTTTTGAAGGGCAGCGGCATCGGCCGTGATAACGGCCAAATCTTCTGAACACTTTTTTAAGTCTACCATATAAACCACCAATTGTGCCTGCTGAATTTTCTCAAATGTCTTGGCAATGCCCAGTTGTTCAATCTGGTCTTGTGTATCCCTAATTCCTGCAGTGTCTATAAATCTAAACCCAATGCCGCCAATAGAAATTTCATCTTCTATGGTGTCTCTAGTAGTCCCTGCAATGTCAGATACTATGGCGCGTTCTTCATTTAATAGCGCATTGAGAAGGGTAGATTTACCTGCATTTGGAGCGCCAACAATCGCTACTGGAATCCCATTTTTAATGACATTGCCAAGGGCAAAGGAGTCTATGAGTTGCCTGAGGACTTTAGCGATTTTTTCTAAAAGTGTTCTAAACGCTTCGCGGTCTGCAAAGGCTACGTCTTCTTCTGCAAAATCTAACTCTAATTCTATGAGGGATGCAAAGTTCAATAATTCTTGTCTGAGGGCTTTTATTTCTGAACTAAACCCACCGCGCATTTGTTGCATGGCAATCTGGTGTGCCGCTGCGTTGTCTGAGGCTATTAAATCTGCCACTGCTTCTGCCTGACTCAGGTCTAACTTACCATTTAAAAATGCCCTCAGGGTGAATTCACCTCCGGCTGCCATTTCGCATCCTTTTCTTAAGAACAATTGGAGTATTTCTTGTTGTATATAGGATGAACCGTGACAGTTTATTTCTACTACGTTTTCTCCTGTGTATGAATTAGGTCCTTTAAATAGGGAGACTAAAACCTGGTCAATTATTTTGTCTCCATCTGTGATATGCCCCAAATGTATGCTGTGGCTTTTTTGCTTCAGGAGGTCTTTATCTCTGATAGATTTGAATTGCGCTGCGACAAGAGACCATGCGTCAGATCCAGAGACCCTTATGATAGATACAGCACCAGCACCTGCAGGTGTGGCTATGGCAATAATATTTTTTTCATGAGACATGCCGCAAAATTAGCTAAAAAAATGGGAGTGGGCTTAGATTAGTTTAATCCCTTTTGTAAGTTCCTTTTTTTGTATTTTAGAAGTCTAACCAATTTATACAATTATGATGAGAGCAGACAAAAACTTATTAATGGTCACCCATCTGAGTCAGTTGCTAGATTTAGTCACCGGCTTTGGGGGTTTAATAGTGCCCGTAGTTTTATGGCTGACCCAAAAAGAGCTTGTCATAGGAATGGACGAGCATGGAAAGGCTATTGTTAATTTTCAAATATCACTTTTCCTTTTAGCGCTTATATGTATTCCTGCTATTTTTTTATTGGGATTAGGGATTTTAGGCCTAATAGGTATTGGGATTTTAGGCCTTGTTTATCCTATATTAAATGCGATTAGAGTGAGTAATGGGGAACCCATCTCTTATCCATTCTTTAAATTTCTGAAGTAAAATAAAAACGGCCGCTATAAAAGCGGCCGTTTTTTTCAAACAAGGAACTATTTAGGCTTAGTTATTAAGCATGACCGGCATAACCAGCATGGTAACGTGTTCTCCTGGATCTAAACTATCAGATGGGGTCAAAATACCGGCTCTGTTAGGTAAACTCATAGAGAGTGTAATTTCATCTGAATTTAGATTATTCAACATTTCAGTAAGGAACCTTGAATTGAAGCCAATTTGGAGGTCATCTCCCTGGTAGCTACAGCTCAAACGCTCTTCTGCTTTGTTGCTGTAATCCAAATCTTCTGCAGATATATTTAATTCAGCACCGGCTACTTTTAATTTGAGCTGATGCGTTGTTTTGTTTGAAAATATAGCAATCCTTCTCACAGAGCTTAAAAATAAGTTTCTGTTAAGATTGAGCACATTTGGATTTTCCTTAGGAATAACCGCTTCGTAATTAGGGTATTTACCGTCAATTAGCCTACAAACCAACTCTGTCTGATCGAAACTAAATTTGGCATTACTGTCATTGTACTCAATAGTTACCTCTGACTCAGAACCAGCTAAAATCCCTTTTAAGAGATTTAATGGTTTTTTTGGCATAATAAATTCTGCCGTCTGAGAAGCCTGTACATCTGTTCGTTGGTATTTAACCAATTTGTGAGCGTCGGTAGCGACAAAAGTAAGGCTCTCTGTATTAAACTGAAAGAACACCCCACTCATTACAGGTCTTAAATCATCATTACCAGCAGCAAAAATAGTCTTTGAAATAGCGGTAGCTAAAATGTCTCCAAGAATGGTTGTTTTACTTGGATTAGACAAGCTCACTGGATTAGGAAACTCACTTCCGTCTGCATAGGCTAGTGCGTATTTTCCGTTATTAGCGCTTATCTCAACCGTATTGTTGTCTTCTTTAATAAAGGTCAACGGCTGCTCTGGGAATGTTTTTAAAGTGTCTAGTAATAATCTTGCTGGTATAGCTATACTGCCATTATCTGAAGATTCTACTTCTAGAACAGCATGCATGGTGGTTTCTAAATCAGAGGCAGACACAGTAAGTGAATTGCCTTCTAAATGGAACAAGAAATTGTCTAATATGGGTAGTGTGTTACTGTTGTTTATAACGCCTCCTAAAACTTGGAGTTGTTTGAGTAAGTAAGCACTTGAAACTATAAACTTCATGAATATTAATTTTATGAATTGAATGTGGTAGAACAAAAAGTCTTACTAAACCACTACCTACAAAGATATTTTAATTGTACTTTTTTGAGAAACAAACTTATTAACAGAAAAACACCTATTCAAGCGGCTATTTTTTGAGGATACTTTTTTTAAAAGCAGAAAACACACAACATAACTCCTTTAAATATAAGTGATTCAAATGTAGCGATATGTTTTAGTGAATCTTAAGCACATTTATGGGCGTTTTTAAAATTGTTTATAACTGAAAGCCCCTAAAAATATTTAGTCAAATTCTAGGCTAATACTGTCTAAGTAATCCAAGCCTAAAAGACTGGAAGCGCCACCACTTGTTTGAAGATTGCTTTTGTAAATGGCAATTTCTATATAGCCAGCCTTATTAAAAATAGCCAATAATTCTCCATCTCCTTTTCGCTTTTCTTTTTCCAAGTCAAAACGAATAATGTCCGAATACCTTTTATGGATTTTAGTGATACTGGCGTGTCTGGCCCTTATTTTGAAATCCCTTCCTTTTTGGTGTTCTTGAAACAACTGCTGGCTAATATTGGTCACCACATTTCCATAATTGTCAATGTAAATGACGCTACCGCGGATGCTCCTTTCGTCTGCGTCTACCTTGGGTTTAAAATCAATTAACTCTTTTAAGTCATTGAATGGTTTTCCAATAACATCTAAAGTACCACCCCTAACAATATGGCAGGCTACTTTCACGAAAATATCTAGGGTAGGGAAGGCTGTTTCTTCTGAGTGAGGTAATTGAATACTTACTACTTTATCTGGCTTTATACTGGTGCATATTAAATGGACTACGCCGGTATTCGCTGAGATAAAATAGTGTCCGTCTACAAAAACTACAATATGTGGGTTTTCTGGTGTTTTCTCTCCATCTACACCAACAATATGAATACTCCCTTTTGGGAAATGGGTGTAAGCATTTTTTAAGATATAAGCACATTCCTGAATATTGAATGGACTTATTTCGTGAGAGATGTCAACAATAATTGGGTGCTCAAGCTCGCAGTGAATGGCTCCTTTAATGGCGGAAACAAAGTGGTCTTTTGTCCCAAAATCTGTAGTTAAGGTAATGATAGCCATACACGCTGTTAATATTTTTATAAGATATCAAACTGTTTTTTTGCGTAAGTTTGTCTTACAAAATTACACAAATTTACGGGCATTAAAAGACAGATTGTAGAACCTAAGTAAAACTTTTCATTTGAACGAAATCATAATTGAAATTACAGACGTAAGTCCCAGAGATTTTTTTGGGCAGAACAATGAAACAGTCGCTCTTTTAAAAGAACATTTTCCAAAACTTAAAATCATAGCTAGGGGGAGTAAAATTAAGGCTTATGGCAGTGAATCTGAGCTCAATGATTTTGAACAAAAATTTGACAAACTCACCGCCCATTTTGCCAAATACAATAAAATTGATCCTGCTGCTGCAGCTGCTCTGTTGAGTGATACTTCTCCGGACGAACTAGAGGTATTGCAAACTGTTGGAGATGTAATTCTTCATGGCGTTTCAGGAAGATTAATTAAAGCCCAAACACCCAACCAGAGAAAGGTGGTGAACGCCATGGCTAAAAATGATATGGTATTTGCCATTGGTCCAGCAGGAACTGGTAAGACTTATACAGGTGTCGCTATGGCGGTAAAAGCTTTGAAAGAAAAGCAGGTTAAAAGAATCATATTGACTAGACCTGCAGTTGAGGCAGGAGAAAATTTAGGGTTTTTACCAGGAGATTTAAAAGAAAAATTAGATCCCTATATGCAGCCTTTATACGACGCCCTGAGAGATATGATTAGTCCAGAGAAACTGGCCTTGTACATTGAAAACGGCACCATACAGATTGCTCCTCTTGCTTTTATGAGAGGTAGAACGTTGGACCATGCTTTTGTGATTTTAGACGAAGCCCAGAATACCACCCATGCACAGATGAAAATGTTTCTCACTAGAATGGGAAAAAGTGCTAAGTTCATGGTTACTGGAGATCCCGGACAGATAGATTTGCCAAGAAGAATTACTTCTGGACTAAAGGAAGCCTTGCTAATCCTTCAAAATATTGAAGGCGTTTCCATTGTGTATTTAGACGACAAAGACGTCATTAGACATAAATTGGTTAAAAAAGTAATTGAAGCCTATAAAACCATTGAACACCAAAATTAATAGAATGACCCATACCATTACAGATACCAATTTTAATTTTCCAGGACAAAAAAGTATTTACAAAGGAAAGGTAAGAGAGGTATACGCTTTAGAAAATGATTTGCTAGTAATGATAGCTACCGACAGGCTTTCAGCATTTGACGTTGTTATGCCAAGAGGAATACCTTATAAAGGACAAATTCTCAATCAAATTGCCACCAAAATGATGGGAGCTACTAAGGATATTGTACCCAATTGGCTTACGGCTACTCCAGATCCAAATGTAGCAATTGGTCATGCATGTGAGCCTTTTAAAGTAGAAATGGTCATTAGGGGGTATATGTCTGGTCATGCGGCAAGAGAATACAAAGCTGGGAAAAGAATGCTATGTGGTGTTCCTATGCCAGAGGGACTTAAAGAAAATGATGCTTTTCCTACCCCAATCATCACCCCCGCTACAAAGGCAGAAATGGGAGACCACGATGAAGATATTTCTAGAGAAGACATTCTGGCCAGAGGGATTGTGTCTAAAGATGATTATGAAATACTTGAAAAATACACTTATGCCCTTTTTGAAAGGGGTACAGCACTAGCTGCGCAGCGAGGTTTAATTTTAGTAGACACTAAGTATGAATTCGGAAAAACAGCTTCTGGGGAAATTGTTTTGATAGACGAGATTCACACCCCAGACTCTTCGCGATATTTTTATGCAGACGGTTATGAAGAAAGACAATCTGCCGGAGAAGCACAAAAACAACTCTCTAAAGAGTTTGTGAGGCAGTGGCTCATTAGCCACAATTTTCAGGGCTTGGAAGGACAGACACTTCCTGAAATGTCTGATGAATATATTGCATCAGTTTCTGAGCGATATATTGAATTGTATGAAAACATTACAGGAGAGACCTTTGTGAAGGCTCCTTTAGACAATATTCAATCTAGGATTGAAGAGAACGTACTTAATTTCTTAAAGTAGTAGTGTTTTATATATACTAGATAAGAATCCCCATGCTTTGGGGATTTTTTTTTATATTTAGTTGCTTATCACATCTATCATGAATCAAAATATTTCTGCTCAAAAATACTGGAGTATAAACTTAAAGTATTTGTCAATTCTTTTATTCATATGGTTTTTATGTTCATTTGGCCTGGGTGTATTTTTTGTAGACGCGCTC
>Ga0206130_10000935_pt1 | contig 44998 bp, 52 predicted proteins | sample Helgoland_Spring_9_FD_148637 | JGI IMG/M metagenome (GOLD analysis project Ga0206130, IMG submission 148637) | Pelagic subsurface seawater microbial communities from Kabeltonne, Helgoland, North Sea - Helgoland_Spring_Bloom_20160512_1 | ecosystem: Environmental > Aquatic > Marine > Epipelagic ...
TATAATATTTAGAGAAAAATAAATATATACAATAATTATATATGAAATTAAAAATAATTGCGGGAATATTTATTTTAGGTTTATTATTTTGCGCCACTCATAAAACAAGCGATATAATAGAAACTTTTGATACAACTCAAGATTGTCCAAATTTACTAATACAAGTTGACAATAAATTAAAATTACTAAATAAAAACAAAGCATTGGTTCCGGGTGTTAATCCAATTTATTTTAATAATTTAGAAGAATATATTGAATTTGTCGAATGGCAACAAGCAAAAGGCATGAAATGTCCAATATTATATTTTCAACAAACATACACCACACAAGGAGATAAAAAATATAGATTGCTACCTGACCCAGTAGAAAAAAACGCAGGTCTTCCTACAAATCCCCCAAAAGCACAAAAACGTCAATTGTATGACGCTGGTCGAGACGATCCTCCTTACAATAGAAATCAATACGCAAGTTCCGATCCCCAGGATCAAAATATAGGTGTTTATACACCATTAGATAAAATGTTTCATTCCAGTAATAAGAAAAGTGACAACGCGATGGATACAAACTGGAAAGGTGTCAAGGGTTCTAGATTATCAGTATCTAAAGGAAATTATGACGCAGATTTTAGAAAAGATTATACCAAAAATAAACAGTTTAAAGCTAATGGTGGAAAAATAACACTAGATTCTAAAAAAGAAACAGAAAACCAATTTCAACAAGACGAACGTAATTTGGAGATTAGTCGCAAAATGCAATATAGGCAATTGGGATTTAACTAGAAGATACTTTTATAAAAAGTATTGCAAAATGTGGAAATATTATTTATTTGTATATATATATATATATGTTTGGGTTATTGGGTTTAACAAAACATCTTACTCCAGCAAAAATACTGCGTCGTCCATATACAAGAAAAAAAAGAACTAAAACAATAAAACAAGGCAAACAAGAAGCAAATAGTGAACCAAAAGAACAAGGCAAACAAGTAGAACAGAGCAAACAAGAAGAAAAGTTGACACATATAGAAAAACTACCTAGCTTTATATTTGGAGAACCAATATCATGGAATACAGGAGAAACACCCATAGTTTTACGTGGGAAATTAAACACATTATATAAAAAAAAAATTAAAGAAGTATTACTAAAGTCGCGTCAGAAATATCGACCAATGTCAACTGAAGACTTACAAAAAGCGCACGGATTTGTAAGTAAAATAGGAGATTGTATGAGTAATAATCCGCATTATAAAACAATCATTAATGGTCAAATATTTGAAGAAGACACATCGCCGATAATTAATTTAAAAATGAAATGCAGTTATCCCATGAGTCAGAGTGATTTGACACGTATCAAAAATAACGCAGAATTCGGGAAGAAGGGTATTAAGAATTTTATTGAACCAACAGAAGTTATATTAAGAAAAAAACTAATAAATTTATATGAAAACATAGACTCTCTTGATGTAACATCTAAAGAATTTATTGAAATTGAAGATTTAATTTTAAAACTTTCAACAAGATTTATGCAAAACGATTGGGGGTATAAATATGAGTGGGTAGACGTAGAAAAATGGTGTCGTTTATTACTATTAAAAATAGATTTTAACGGAAACATTGGAGAGATAGGCTTAATGGAGAGAACGGGATTGAATTATATTTTCGGAAATACAGATAGTAAATACGTTTTACACAACGGATTGTTGTTAAATGACGAAGATGTTTTCTTTTTGGAACTGAGTAGTAGTCCGCTACCAGTTATGTCGTCTGCTTTATTCGGTAATCGCTATATTATACCCGACCGCAAATCAGGTATTAATTATTTAATAAAAGAAAAAAGAGATTTTATGGATTCTTTTCTTAGAAAGGATGAAATAGTTGTAGAAGATGACAGAAGTATAGGACCCGCATTACAAGGTACAATATCAAGTTTTCTAAACAATGATGATACGATGAACATGGGTACAGCATCGACTACTATGAAAAAAAAAACAAAAAAAGAGCGCGACAGAATAATTAAGAAAACAAGGAGAAAAAACGGACCAAAGACAGGTGGGAGAAGAAAAAATAAATCACGTAGAAAAAATAAATCACGTAGAAAAAATAAATCACGTAGAAAAAAAAATCCTTAAATAATTAACCAAAACACTAATAAAAAATATTTATTTTTATTTTGCGAACAATTTAGAAAATGAACCAATTTTATAATGATGATATAAAAAACTCCATTTTCCTATAACTACATCTAATAATAAAGGGATAAAGGAATTAGAACTTTTATTAATAGCCAAATAAGCAAATATTAAATACAATGTAGCATGTACCGGTCTTAAATTATTCCACCATATTTTTTGACCGAATGTTTCACCACCCGATTTTCTATATCCACCTAAATATATAAAAATAAATCCTAAGGCTGGTATTATTGAAATCATACCAAGATACGGTAAATATTTTTTATTTATTTTAAATGCTATTATAACAAATAAAAATCTAACAATTAAACAACCAAATAAAAATAATAAAAATCTTTTTTGAATATCATTCATTTACTATATTTAATTATTTTATTTTTATTGCTTATTATTTTACACCTATGCGATAAAGTTTATGACTATTATAATTTATCTCCCTTATAACGTCTTCCCACATCATCGTTTTCACCTGATTTTTTTAATTCTTTGTCATATAAAAAAAAGGAAATTATATCCCATATAAAACAACAATTCATAATATATTTATAATCCTAATATTTTTAATTTATTTTGTGTTATTGTATTTAATAATCAAAATGTAAAAATGCTTAAATATATTGTAAATAAAAATTGAAATAATTTATTAATAATTAGTAATTATTAATAAATGCCAACTAGAAGCGGTAAAAGTTATCTTATCTCACACAAGTGTTATGCTTGTAATATAGGGTATTATTCACACAAAAATTTTGATTATAAATGTAGTAATTGTTGGGAATATTGCGAAAAAAATGGTATAATGACTTCTTCGGAGTTTGGTGATAAATGTAGACTGTGGGCTAAAAATAATATAGTCGATGAAGAAGGTCGAAAGTTTATTGTAAAAAATAAACATATTTCTGATATGCATTTATTTAATTTATTGACTGGTATACTTGAAAATACTGGAAAATATATTTCAGCTGAAACAGGATTAGAACTTTTCAAAGCAAATCCATCAACCAATAGAGGACATATTATTGGTAGTTTTATTGCCGATTGGTGGGAAATTAAATCCTATAATGTGAGCGAAGATAAAAAATGGCCAGGATATATGGATTGTTATTATGGATTTTGGAGCAATCCGATTGAATCTTGGTCTGGTATTAATACCGCATCTATACCGCCGAAAAAACCTCGTGGAAAAAATAATCAGATGATCAATAATAAAATTATGATGGGAATTAAATTTTAATGCGATTAAATATATTTTAATAAATAAAATTTAACAATTTAAATTTTTTTTATCTAACGGTTGCTTTTCCTTCTGATGCTATTGAAATCTCTCTTAAAGCCCCTCGGGCCGTTCTACCCGTTCTATCAACAGTTGTAATCGCTGGTTTTAATCCAGAGCCAAATGACGCGTCTTGGATTCTTATCATTACCTCTCTGAACCCGTCATTTTTACCTGAAGATGGCGTCGAAGGTGTGTTTATTGAAGTTGGACTATCGGATGGGTCATAGTCTTTTCTCCGCACAAGCGGATCCCTGCCAGAATCTTCATCCGCAAATCGTAATTTTTGTTTTTTCTTTCTGGTTTTACCTGCTGTAGGTACTGGTTTTTGATTTTTCCTTCGCGTTCCTGTTGTTGAATTAGGAGTTGTTAAAGGTCTAGAAGTAATATTATCCTGTAATGGATCTATATTTCTTCTTCGTCTTCTATTAATCCTACTAGCCATACTTGACGGTGTATCTTTTTCTTCTGTTTTAGAAGAGTGAATACTACTTTTTTTTCTTCTTTCTATATCGTCCATTATGGCGCTTTGTTTTTTACGTGTAATGTCAAGAGATTGCCCTTGATCATCTATTGGGCCTGTATTTTGCGACAGTGCTGAATATGGCGGTGGTGATTGTGATGAATATGGCGGTGGTGATTGTGATGAATATGGCGGTGGTTGCGATAAAGTGGCGGGTGGCGGTGATGATATTGAGGAAGGGGAAGCCGAGGGTGTAGTTACAACACTAGATATCCGTCGTGGTGGTAAACTACTACTTGGCATTGGACTTGAAACCGAATGTCTAGCCGGAGAAGACAAACTTTTCATTTCAATAGAGACGGGTTGTGTTTTTTTCTTTCCCTCCGAAATTTTTAATTTTAGTTTTTTTTTATCTTTTTGTTTGACAATAGGTCTTTGTTTGGGTGAGGCAACGGGCCTTTTCTTTGTAGGCAAAGGTGTGTGAACAGGTGGTCCGGTTATTCTTATTCCTTCTCGCTTTTTTATTTTATTATCTGCTGGTAATTTAGGTTTTTTGACAACTCTCGGGCCAGGATCATCATTCTTTTTTTCTGTTTCAATTGGTTGAAATTTTAAAATTGACCGGTCTCTTTTTGTTTCTTGTTTAGTTTCTTCCTTGTTTTCCCCAATTGAAGGTGTTAATGGTGGAGATAATGGTATTTGTGTACTCAAAGTTGTTTTGTTTTTTGGAATTAGATTTTTATTAAGAACTGTTTTTTCTTTATTATTGGGAAGTTTTATTTTATAATAAACTTTACCGTTATAAATATGTATTGATGTAATCGTAGCATCTATTCTCTCGTCATCTCTGTTCTTATATATTACAGAATCACCCTCACTATAAATAGGTGGGTTAAATTTTCTTTTTGGAGTAGATTGCTTTGATTTTGGTCTAGGCATTGGTGTTGGAGGTGGATTGGCTGTTCTGGATGTTCTTGATGTTCTTATTGTCGCGGTTGGTTTCTTTTTTGTCGATGCTGCCATGGTTGTAGACCTTGGTGGAGGCGGTGGTAAAACAGGCTTGGTTGTTTTCTTTTTTGTCGATGCTACCATGGTTGTAGATCTTGGTGGAGGCGGTGGCAAAACAGGCTTGGTGGTTTTCTTTTTTGTCGATGCTACCATGGTTGTAGACCTTGGTGGAGGCGGTGGCAAAACAGGCTTGGTTGTTTTCTTTTTTGCCGGTGCGGCCATAGCTGTAGACCTTGGTGGAGGCGGTGGTAAAACAGGCTTGGTGGTTTTCTTTTTTGCCGGTGCGGCCATAGCTGTAGACCTTGGTGGGGGAGGCGGCAAAACAGGCTTGGCTGGTTTCTTTTTTGCGGGTGGTACCGTCACGGTTGTAGACCTTGGTGGAGGCGGCGGCAAAACAGGTTTGGTTGGTTTCTTTTTTGGTTTATTTTTCTTTTTTACCAATGACATAGTGGGTTTCTGTCCGGGAACTTTTTTTTTGATTGTTGCGTTTTCCTGTTTTATTAATTCAGACCGTAATCTATCCTCATCTTTAGAAGCAGGTGACGCGGTGGCTGGTGGATTATTACTTTCACGTTTGTGAATTGTTTTACGCCTGGTTTGTCGAGTGGATTTTTTTTTGTTTTTTTTCATCGTAGTATTTTTTGATTTGGTCATCTTCAAACTATTTTCAAGCGATTCTACTTGTTTTTTATATAAATTATACTGTTGTTTATAGCTTTGTTTTTTTTTTGTATATAAAGCAAGGCGTTTTTTATAGTTTGCTTCATCTTCAGTGGGTTTTTTTTCTACTTTCTTTAATTTACCATTTTTTTTTCGTAATTTTATCATCTTATTTTGAATTTTTCTTATCTGTTCAGGTACAATATTTTCGGGTTTTTTAGAAGTTTTATTTTCCTTAATATTAGCCGGAATAGACATACCCGGTCCACCGCCTTTTTTTAATGTTTTATTATTTAAATTTAAATAGTGTTTTTTTCTAAAACTCTTTTTTATTTTTTTTTTATTAGATTTAAAACGTTTTTTACTTTGATTTTTTATTTTTCTTAATTTATCTAATTTTTTTTTTGAAAATTTCATTATATATATATATTTCTTATATTTTTTTATTATTCTATTATATTAATGAGTTGTTCTAATTATAAATCGACAATAAATATCGCTTCTAATAAAATAAACAATCAAAAATGTTCGGCCGACTGCGCTTTTACATATAAACACAATAAAAACAGCTCTTGTAAAGTAATAAACAAAGAAAAATATTTAGAAATTATAACAGATGGAACTAATGATGTCAAATTTAATAATGAACCAAAATCAATAACATCTATTAGATTATACCAACCCTCAATTCATTTGTTTGATGGTTCACAGGCCGATGCCGAATTTATTATTCAATATGGTGGAGGTGGAGAAAATTTATTTGTTTGTATGCCCATTAAAGTAGGTGATGGACAGGGAAAAACCAATTTATTTTTTTCTAAATTTATTCCTTACATTAATTCTTCTGAAAAAAATACCACACAAATAATTCAAACTTCTTCGTGGTCACTGGACGATGTATTAAATTATAATATTCCATATTATTACTATTTAGGTTCTTTTTTATATGAACCTTGTAATGGAAATGCTTCGGTTATAGTATTTGATATTAAAAATGCAGCAAAAATAAATACTGAAGATTTAAACAGCATCAAATCATATATTTCTAAAACACCAAAGGCAAAAATTGGCGTCGGCGGATATCTAATGTATAATGAAAAGGGTCCCATTGATCCAAATAATCCCAATAATAATGATGATTATGATTTGGTTAGTTGTGTAGAAGTAAATGGACTGCCGTCAGATGCGCAATCTTCAACGAAACCACAAACCGAATCGATTTTTAAAAAGATCGGAACTGGTGGAGCCGGTAGTTATGGGGCTATATTTTTATACGTAATACTGGGTTTAATAGTCATATCATTGTTAATATTTTTTGTATTTCCTCAAATTGGACCACTTTTCAGAGGAGCAAAAGGTTTTATGAAAAACAAATTCCAAAAAACAAGTATAAATGCAGCACCAAAACCTTCTTCAAAACATAAGTAATTTTTTGATTTTATCAATAGTTTATATTTATTATAAAAATAAATAAATATAAAAATTTATAATTTAGCGGCTCCCTGTAATTTATCTTGTACAGGTTTATAGCTACTTGTGTCCATTGTTTTGTTAAAAACATAAGGGATTTGATTAGCAATCACCTCTTCTTCGACAGTAACAGGAAATTGATTGTATTGGCTAAGGTGTGCTGTCTTTTTCGCCTCGCTTGGTAAATAGCGGTGTTTTGGGTATTTAACCATTGTTGTTTCAGATCTTTTAATAAGTTCGTAGGCTGCCAATAATCCTAAAGAACCTACCATAGGGTGTACTAAAAATAAATTTAAAGCAACAATTATAACAACGACTTTTCCAATTGTGTTATTCACCATTTCAGCCACGACTTCTGGAAGGGAAACGGGGAAAACTATAAAGATGGCCATTGCGGCTGCCAATATATAGTGATGATATTGAGCATCTTTTTTCTTTAATAATTTTAATAAATTATTCATATAACATAATGTAAGATTTTATTCTAAGAAATTGAAATAAACATACATAAGAAAATTAAAACATAATTATTTATGGCTTCCACATATTTAGGCTCTAAAGGATATTCAATTTATAAAGAATGTTTAACAATACAAGAACAAGAATGTATAAGAAAAGAATTAATGGTAAAAGCTTTTGTCCCTAAAAGCTGTATGAACCAACCAACACCGTTTCCAATATACCGTGAATCTCCACTAAAAATGTACGTTCCTCGTTTTTATGGATTAGAAAACTATGGTGAGCCAGATGAAAATAGACTATCCGAAGGAAAAGATATTAATTTAAATTTTAAAGGGGGTCTTCGTGATATTCAAAAACCCATTGTAAAAAAATATTTAAAACATGCTAAAATAAATAATTGTGGATTAATTGAAATTTATTGTGGTGCTGGAAAATGTTTGGGCATTGATACTCCCATTTTGATGTATGATGGTTCTATAAAATTAGTTCAAGATATCAAAATTGGCGAAAGATTAATGGGAGATGACTCTACACCACGAGAGGTTTTAACACTTGCTCGTGGTAGCGAGATGATGTATAAAATTTCATCGGATAAAAGCGATACGTATATTGTAAATGAATCACATATTTTATCTTTAAAATGTGTAAGAGCATATAAAGATTTATATAAAAAAAATGAAATTGTCGACATTAGCATTAAAGACTATTTAAATTTGCCTTTCGTATTTAATGGAACAAATGATATTTTGATGGGGTATAAAACTCCAATTTTATTTTACAAAAAAAAAGTAACTACCGATCCTTATAAGTATGGTAATAATTTAACTTCATCAACTATATCAATTGAAAATATATATAAGCATAATAGTTGGGGCATTCAAATAAATGTATTGGCTGGTATAATCGATAAATTTGCTGTAATATCAAAAAACACCTTTGAAATCTCTAATTTGTCTGAAACTTTTCTAAAAGATATCTTATTTATCACTCGTTCATTGGGTTTTGAAGGATATAAAAATAAATCCAATACAATTAAAATAAATGGAGATGGGTTACAAAATATACCAACAAAAAAACAAAAATTAAAAAGTAATGTTACACTACAAAATGGTCTGTGTATGAAAATTACGGTGGAAAAACATAAAATAGATAATTATTACGGTTTTGAAATTGATAAAAATAGACGATTTGTTCTCGGTGATTTTACTGTAACGCATAATACAGTAATGGCTCTTAACATTTTAGCACAATTAAAAAAAAAAACAATTATCATTGTTCATAAAGATTTTCTGTTAAGACAATGGAAAGAACGAATTGAGCAATTTCTCCCCGACGCAAAAGTTGGTAAAATACAAGGTGATATAATCGATATCGATAATAAAGATATTGTAATCGGGATGTTACAATCACTTTCAATGAAAGAATACCCATCATCGATATTCAAAGAATTTGGTTTTACTATTATAGATGAATGTCATCATATCTCAGCAGAGGTGTTCTCCAGATCATTATTTAAAATTGTAACAAAGTATATGCTTGGTTTATCGGCGACAATGGATAGAAAAGATGGATTGACTAAAGTTTTTAAAAAATTTATTGGACCAGTCGTCGTCAAAAAAGAACGACCATTACAAGACAATGTTACAGTTAGAGCGATTGAATATACAAACGTGGATGAGAAATTTTCTAAAGTAGCATTAAATTTCAGAGGTCATACAAATTATACGATTATGATAAAAAAACTGTGCGAGTTTGACGAAAGAAGTGATTTTATATTAAAAATTGTAAAAAATCTAATAAAAAATGACACAAAAGAACAACATATAATGATAATTGGTCATAATAAAACTTTATTAAAATATATACACGACACCATTAAATCGCAAGAAATTGCACCCGTCGGATACTATATTGGTGGTATGAAAGAAAAAGATTTGAAAGAAAGTGAAGAGAAAAAAATAATAATTGCCACATACGCAATGGCCGAAGAAGCATTGGATATTAAAACTTTGTCTACATTAATTATGGCAACACCTAAAATTGATGTTCGACAAGCTGTAGGGAGAATTTTAAGAAATGTTAAAGGTGAAAAATTAGTTATAGATATTATAGACCAGCATGAAATTTTTCAAAAACATTGGAAAAAAAGGTCTGTGTGGTATAGAAAACAACAATTTAAAATTATGAAAACGACAAATATCGGATATGACAACAATGAATGGGAAAGTGTGAAAAGTAAATCATCCTCGAAAAAAAGAAAAAAAGATAAGGTAGATTCTATGTTAAATGGAACTTGTTTATTTGATTAATATCTTGTGATATCATGGTTAGGTGGAGAATAAATGTGTAATGAAACTGTTTTATTATTTTTATTAATTATATCATGTATCCCATTTTTACCTTCCTGGTAACTAATACAATCTTTTTTACAATTATTTATTTTTAAAAGATTTAATTTTTCATCATAAATATATTCATTTAATTCACCATCCAATATTTTCATAAGACAACCGTTTTTGGGATGGTCATGGAGTCCGCTTTTTTGATTATTATTCCATGAAATAATCACCATTTCAATATTCTCGTTTTTGTATACAGTATTTCTATTATATTTATTATTATCGAAATAAACATATTTTTTCCAATCAATATTATTATATTCATTTATGATGGGTCTCATATTTTTTAGATGAACGCGTTTTTTCATTTCATTATTTACAGATAAAAATAATTTTTTTAATGTCATAAGTATATATTTCACAGATAAAATAATAAATTGAAAAATATATAACAATATTTTATTTATATTAATTAAATATGAATAAAATAGTTAATACAATGGGTAAAAGCGAAAGAGGATTGCGTTCGATAATTGTGTCTAGATTATTGGGAAAAAAAACAGACCATTATGCCGAAAAAAAGGCACCGTTCTTTTTGGTATCAGGACCTTGTGTTATTGAAAATGAATTAGACACATTATACTTAGCAGAAAGATTATATTTAATTGGTGAAAAATTAAATATACCAGTAGTTTTTAAAACTAGTTTTGATAAAGCAAATCGTCAAAGTTGTGGATCCTATAGAGGACCTGGTTTGGATGAATCACTTAAAATTTTTGAAAAAATTAAAGAAAACTGTGGCAATGGTGAAAACGGATTATTATTAACAACCGATATTCATGAAAGTTATCAAGCTGATCAAGTCGCAAATATCGTGGACATTATACAAATACCCTCGTTTTTGTGTAGGCAAACTAGTTTAATACAGGCCGCAGCCTCAACAGGGTCTCTCGTAAATATAAAAAAAGGTCAATTTGCTTCAGCTGAAACTATGCTACATTCCGCTTTAAAAGTAAAAAAAATTCAAGATTTATGGACACCCGACGACGATCATTTAAATCGAAATTCGGAACTTTTAGATAGAGATAACGCTGAATTATCAAGACACGTTTTATTGACAGAAAGAGGTAGTTTCTTTGGTTATGAAGATTTGGTAATGGACCCCAGAAACCTAATTAAAATGAAAACGAATGATACATTGGTGATCCAAGATGTAACACATACAGTTCAAAATCCAGGTTCCAATGGGGTGTCGAAAGGCACCGCATCGTTTATACCGGTGGTAGCAAAAGCGGCGGCCGCTATCGGAGTGGATGGTATGTTTTTTGAAACACACAGAAATCCAGAAAAGGCTTTGTGCGATAGCTCTGGTCAGTTACATATTGATACATTGGAAGATTTATTAAAAAAATTAATAGATATTGGTCTAGCAAGTAAATAAAGCGACTATTTATAAAAATTTAAATATTGTAAAACTAATTTAAATAAACATATTTTTTCCAATATTATTATATTTATTTATAATGGGTCTCATGTTTTTTAGATGAACGTGTTTTTTCATTTCATTATTTACAGATAAAAATAATTTTTTTTTTATGTCATAAGTATATACTTTACAGATAAGATAATAAATAAAAAATATATAACAATATTTTTATTAATATGAATAAAAATTGTTAATACAATGGGTAAAAGCGAAAAAGGGGTAGTCTCAATAATTTCATCGATATTTTAACTTATTTTATACCATTTTAAAATTTCTCTTTTTTTTCGGGTCGCCGTGTTATTCTTTCTATTATATAATTAATTTTGCTATTCCTAGAATCGTCAAATTTTTTTGCGAAACAGCATAATACCATTTTCGTTAAAAGTTATTGGGTCTATCCAAACAAATTTCATTTATAATTAAAACATATTGAATATTTACAATATAACGCATACCATTTACAAATATAATTAGTAAATGAATGATACGACTGAATTGTTTTCCATTAATTGTTTCCATTTTGGAGAATACATGTTTTTTTGTATTTATTTTAAGTTCAAATTTTATCTAAATTTTCTTTAATTCACCCAAGCAAAGCCCTCGGAATACCTGACATTTAACATTGCCAATTAGCAATGCCGCTGAACCCATGATTTATTTTACAATGATCTTTTTCATTCACATGTTTGTGAACGAAATCAATCATGGCATTTAAATCAGGGTTAATGGCTGCGATTAAAATACCAGCTTCCTTCAAATTTTTATATCCTTCATCGATGTATTCCATTGTTTTTGGAATTTTATTTGTAGGGTCATCCACATTATTTAAGATTGTAAGACCATTCTTAAGCAGTTCTTGGATTTTATCTAATTGATTCATTGTTTTTTTATACTATTAAATAGTATAAAAAAAATTTCAATTTTTTGAAATGTTATATTATGATTTGTGTTATAATATTGTCTGCGAGAACAATTACTATATTTTGATACAGTTCAAAATCCAGGATCTAATGGTGTATCGAAAAGCACGGTATATTGTTTATACCAGTGGTAGCAAAAGCGATGCTCGCTATAGGTGTGGATGGTATGTTTTTTGAAACACATAGATACCCAGAAAAGGCTTTGCGCAATAGCTCTGGTCAGTTACATATTGATAAATTGGAAGATTTATTAAAAAATTTAATAGATATTAGTCTAGCAAGTAAAGAAAACGACTATTTATAAAAATTTAAAATTGTATAATTTATTACTATCAACAGTAGTTTTATTGTTTAATAAAACACGGTTATTTAACTTGTTTTTGTCTTGTAATATACGATTATTTAAATTGGTTTTATCTTGTAATATATATTTTTTAAACAAATATTTTGTATAATTTTTTATTCCATTTTTATCCATAAAAAAATTTTGTTGTAAATATTTTTTATTAAAACTAATATTTGTATTTTTAATTAAACCAGAAATATTATTTGGTAATTTTTTAAAATTAAAAAGGTTAATATAATTAATATCTTTTCTATTTACTGATAGAAAATAATCATAATATTTTGTATCATCGCCATTTATTTTATTATTAAATTTTACCCATTTATTTGGAATGTTATAAGCATCGCTAACAATCAACCCATGAAGTGATGAAGAAATTGTTTTTTCACAACTCAGTATTTCTTTTATTACAATTTCTATATTTTTATTAACTAATTTAATAACCTTTACACCTTTTAAATGTGAATATTTTTTTTTTGCCATATTATAATGTATATAATGGGGTATTATTCCAATTTTATGTGTTTTTTTAATTACTGGGTTATAATACAAGGGTAACAATAAACCTGGATCACCATATATAGGAGGGCAATAACATCCTATTTCATTTAATCTTTTTTTTGTTAAAGGTCCTCTCACAATTTTTATTAAACCTGGATTTATTTTTTGGTCAATATCTCTTATTCCACTACCATAAACAATAGTTTTTTCATGGCATAACCGCATTATCGATCCACAACTTATTATTTTTGGCGTTGTGATTTTAAAACTAAATTCATAATTATTTTTATTACAAAATTTATTTAATAAATATGGTGTAATTAAATCACCAAAATTATTTTTATTACCATCATTATAATAGTAAAAAGGTATTTTAATGTTTTTTATATTAATATAAATTTCCGGTAAATATTTTTTAATAAAATCCAATGAAAAATTATTATAAATAAATTCCATCATATTATCATGAAAAAAACGTTCTATTGAATTTAATTTATTTATATCTTTTACTAACCAATATTTTCTATGACTAACAGCATGAAAACTAGCTATTTTATTATAATTAATACTTAATTTAATATTTTTATACCAAAAATGTGGATGTAAATGAAATTGAAAATCAAATAAAAAAAAGTATTTTGAATTAAATAGTTGAAATAATGACATTAAACTATCATCTCCTAATCTTGGACAATTATTCTTTATAGATATTTTATAGTAATAAACTATTTTTTCATAAAAACGAATCGTTTTTAAATTTTTAACATTATAAACTCTAGTACCACCTAGAATTCTCCTTTGATTTGGTAATCCATTACCTAATATTTTTTTTATTTTATTATAATCTTTGGCTATAGAATGAAATTTTATAATAGGGTTTCTTCCTTTGGTACCTCCGATATATTTAACCTTATGTAAATAATTATCCATATTTTTATTAGTATAAATATCAGGTTCTATATTAACAATATAATCATAATTATATAATAATTTATAAGAATAGAAATGATAAAAACATTCTTGGGGGTATTGTAATTTATAATTAGCATGTAAAAAAAAATCTTTTGATAAATCAACTTCTAGTAATAAAACATTAAAATAATAGCATATTTTTTTCATTTCATTACTAAATTTTTTTCCAATAATTACCTTTTTGTAATCTTTATTGTATTGTACAAATTTTTGTAATGCGACAATGCTTTTTATGACATAATCATTATTACTTGATATTACTACAGCTTTTTTCATTATATATATATATATATATATATATGAATATTTAAAAATAATTTAAATACTATTTCTAAATTATAGTATAAAAAAATGGGAGGTGGTAGCTCTAGATTAGTATGTCCGCAAGATTATGATGAATCAAAATTTAAAAAAATCCTTTTGTTATATGATAAACTTGATAAAAATGGTGATCACACTGTTGATGAAAACGAACTTAGCGCAATTTCACAATTACATGTTAAAAACGAATTAAATAAATTAGAAAATATGAAAAAACCATTGGTTAATGAAAAACACCAAAGTATTGTAAAAATGGAAGCCGATTTGGAAATTAAAATTAAAGAACTTCGTGATAATATTAATATTATGAAAGAACAACTAAATAATAATACAAAACATAAATTAGAAATTATAGAAAATGATATAAAAAATTTAAAAAATCTATCTGAAGAAGAGAGAAATAAAAAATTTAAAAACGCAATAACCGATAAAAAAAATCAAATAGAATTTTGGAAGTTTTTTGAGTATATGAAAACCAGAACAGATGATATACCCAACATAAGCTTTTAAGAAAAGCTTTACCAAAATAAGCTTTTAAGAAAAGCTTTACCAAAATAAGCTTTTAAGAAAAGCTTTACCAAAATAAGCTTTTAAGAAAAGCTTTTACTTTGATTTCTTGCCTATATGAGTTGTATGTTTTATTTTTTTAAACATACAGCCGTTTATTTTATAGGCGTTGTGTATCCAAATAGGCAAAAATTTTTCTTCTATTATATTTATTGCTGTATTATATTTTTTTATAGAATTATTTATATTTCTATAAAATTCATAACCCGAACCATATATTTGGAAATGTTTCCATGAACCGTAGCTGATAGTTTCATTAACAGCTGGAATATATGTAAATAATAATTTATTGATAAAATAAGGTGATAATTTTTTTGTGGCAATCGTTTTTAATGCCGCCTTCCGTAAAAATTCAGCATCCGGTCCTTCCATAGTAAATTTATCATAATAGTCATAATATTTCCTGTCGAATTTGTTATAAAATCTGGTCATTTGATATATAAGTTATAGTGTTAAATAATTAAATTAAAATATAATAATGGTTTAATCAATTTATTATATTTTAAATGTATATAGTTTACGCGTGTATATGTTACAATACTATTTCTTTCAACTATTGTTTCGTTGCTTCAAGTGTTTTATATAACGCGTCGGGTGTAATTGAAATACTGTCAATGCCTATGTCCACCAAAAAGTTTGCGAAATCCGGATAATCACTTGGTCCTTGTCCGCAAATTCCTATTTTCACATTATTTTTTTTAGCGGTTGTAATGACCATTTCTAACATTTTTTTAACAGCTGGATTACGTTCGTTGTAAATATGCGAAACCAAATGCGAATCTCGGTCCAAACCAAGAGTTAACTGGGTTAAATCGTTGCTACCAATTGAAAATCCATCAACAATCTTACAAAATTCTTCCGCTAAAATAACATTTGACGGAACTTCGCACATTATATATACTTTTAATCCATTCTCTCTTGTTAATTTAAATTCTTTCATTACATCGATCACTTTATTAAATTCTTCAGTTGTTCGACAAAATGGAATCATTACAATGACATTTGTCAGTTTCATTTCTTCTCTTACCTTTTTAATCGCCTTACACTCTAAACCAAAGGCTTCCTTAAATGTATCGGAATAGTAGCGTGAAGCTCCTCTCCATCCGATCATTGGGTTTTCTTCGTCTGGTTCAAAAAATTTTCCACCCAAAAGATTTTTATATTCATTGCTTTTAAAATCTGAAAATCTCACGATTACGTCATTTGGATAAAAAGCAGCCCCAATTCTCCCAATGCCATACGCAAGTTTACTTATGTAATAATCGAGTGGAGTTTCATAACCAACCGTCAGTTTTTTTATTTCATCTCTGGTTTGTTGGTCTATTTTATCGGGATGTAATAGTGCCAATGGGTGAACTTTAATATAATTATTAATAATAAACTCTTCTCTAACTAGTCCTACGCCTGAGTTTGGTAATTGCGCAAATTTAAAAGCCAGTCCTGGCGCCGCCAAATTAAACATTATTTTTGTTTTACTTTTTGGTAATGATTTTAAATCAATCTCTCTTTTATCATATTTATATTCTCCCTCGTAAACAAATCCAACTTCCCCTTCTCCGCAAGAAACTGTAATTTTCTGATTATTTTCTAAAACCTTTGTCGCAACATCGCTTCCGACAATCGCGGTAACCCCAAGTTCTCTTGCCACAATTGCCGCATGACAAGTTCTACCTCCTTTGTTTGTAACAATGGCGGAAGCTTTTTTCATAATGGGTTCCCAATCGGGGTTTGTGATATCAGTCACTAATACATCCCCTTCTTCAAATAAATCGGTTATTTTTTCCATTTTTCTTACCTTACCAGTGGCTATTTTGTCTCCAACAGCGATACCCGAAAACAATAATTTTTTTTCTTGGTTTTTTGGAAAAGAATACTGTATCATTTTTGTTTTATCTTTATTTGAATGAACTGTTTCGGGTCTTGCTTGAACTATATAAAGTTCTTCCCCGTCAAAAGCCCATTCGATATCAACAAAACATTGATAATGATTTTCAATTAAAGAAACCCAGTTTCCCAATAAACGAATATTTTCTTCCGTTAAACAAAATCTATTTCTTTCTTCTTCGGATGTTTCGATTTCTATTGTTCCCGATTTACCATAAATCATTTTTATTTTTTTACTGCCTAATTTTTTATCAATAATTGTCATTTTTTCCTTGAAAATTATAAATTCATCGGGCTGAATATTGCCGCCCACAACTAGTTCTCCCAGTCCAAACGCACCATTTATAACTATTACTTTATCAAATCCTGTTTCCGTATCCAAAGAAAAAGCTACACCTGCCGATCCCTTATCTGACCTTACCATTTTCTGAATGGCTACCGACAAGGAAATTTTACAATTGCCATATTTTGTTGTGGAGCGGTATGAAATTGCTCGGTCATTGTAGAGAGAAGCAAAACACTGTCGAATTTTATTAAACAAATCTGATTCTCCTACATTTAAATATGTGTCTTGTTGTCCTGCGAAAGAAGCATCGGGCATATCTTCAGCTGTACTTGACGATCTTACAGCAACTTCACAATTTAATTTGTGAAAAGCTTCTAAAATTTCACTTTTCATTGTATCTGGAAATTTGCCATTATTTATTTTCTCTCTTAACTTCTTTCCAAAATTTGCTAAATCAGAAATAGTTTTATTTTTCTTTCCAAAGTCTTGTATTAAATTTTCTATATTTATATTATTAAAATTTAAAAAATCATCAAACGCTCGAGCTGTAACGGCAAATCCAAACGGCACCTTAATGCTTCCAATCTCTTGTAACATTGTTGTCATTTCCCCCAGAGATGCGTTTTTTCCTCCCACTAAAGCGATATCGGCATTTGTGATTTGATCAAACCATAAGACATACATTTATATTATACAAATATGTTTTATTTTATGTTTTATTTTCTTGTATTTTTGTTAAAACAATAAAATACAAGAAAAAATATCATTATAATGAATACTGATTAATAATATTTATTGCTCTAGATTTATTATAAAACTCTTTTACATTAATAAATTTATTATTTTCATTGTCTTTATAATGTTTAAGAAAATATCGTATATTTTTAAGTATATTCTCTCCTATATCACTAATATTTTCAATATCTTTTGAAGTAGAATCAGTTTTGTTTGATAAAACTGCAATAATTTTATCATCTTGTCCCGCCTCATCTTCGGTATTTATCCCACCTATAATTTTAACATCACATATTATTCCTGGTGTTAATGAATACTCACATAAAACAATTATATCAACCGGATCACCATCCGGAGATAAAGTATTTGGAATAAACCCATAATTATATGGAAAAAAATTTGTATTATGTAATATTCTATCCAAAATTAAACATTTATTTTCCTTATCATATTCATATTTAATATTAGAATTTTTGGAAACTTCAATAATAACTTTCATATAAAATATAAAAGTTATTATTTTATTTATTTTTAAACTTATTTTTGTTTATAATGATTGTAGTTATCTTGGCAATTATTCAATGCTTTATAAGTCGGTGGTGTAGCAAGTTGTCCAATCCAACTACCCCCTTGTGGACCGTTAGGTGTTTGCATTGTGTACGTTAAAGGAACGTCCGATTGGTATTGACTATACCCGCCTCTTTGGGTTTTTCTTTTATTTTTTTGATGCGTTTTTTTCCCACCACGTGTTTTTCTTTTATGTTTTCTAGCGTGTTTTTTTTTGTGTCTTTTCATATGAGATTTCTTTTTGCGCATCTTTTTGCGCATCTTTCTTGTCTTAGATTTACTTCTTTTCTTTTTAGAACCGCCATTTTTACATGTATTAGCTTTTGTAGTAGGTGTCATTTTTGGATACCCCGAACCTGAAAATAATTTATTGTATTTACCACTAACATACCCATACCCCGGATTAGTTGTTTGATTGTACATATCTACAGTACTGGGAGAAAGTAAATGTTTCATTCCCCCTTTTTGGTTCATGCCTGCTCCCAGTTTCATGGGAGATTGGACATGACAACCGCTATATGTGGTTGGGGAAAAGGTATTTTTGGATGGATTTGTTGGTTTTTGAAAGCCGTAGCCACCGCCACCACTCTGTCCTACAATACCGCGTGCCTGGACAACCCCTTTGTTTCCACAACTACCACATCCTACAACCATGCCTTGATCCGAACCACCGTTAAACAAATGACTCGCATCAGTGTTTACTAATTTCAAATTTTTACTCATTATATATATAATTATATAATATTTATTTTTATAAAAATAAATCAGATTTTTTACATATTTCTTTATTTTTAGATATTTTAACGGGAACCCAACTTTTAAACACCTTTTTATAAACGCATTCCATAATAATCTCTTTTTCTAAATTTACATGTTTGTCAATTGAAATATCTTCAAATTCTTCCTCATCATCGCTTTCTTCTAAAGCATCTAAATTTAAATTTTCTTTAATATTTCTAAATATTCCGTTCATCATAAAACTTGTATTAAAATCTGGAATAAGCGCTGTTTCATATAATTCTAAATTACCATTGTTTTTAAAATATAAACTATAAATATCTTCTCCAACTTCAGCCTTCACTAAGAAATGATGAATTAGTATTTTTTTCTTTGTTTTTAATGTTATTATTTCATTTAAAAAATGTTTTGTTTGATAAAGCGATCTATGTTGAATACAATATATTTCATAAGGTAAATTACCTATTTTATTAATTAAATTTTCTCTTTTATTTTCTATCACAGGGAGACCAAAAATAATATCATTTTTATTATATCCTGTTTGTCTAATATAATTATTCATTAAATTGTGAATGTGTTTAAATTTTTGCTCTTGATTACAATTTGAAATATTTTTATTTTTAAAATAAAATATATTTTCTATATTAAAACATCTTACTTTTTTAAAAGTAAAGATTGTTCCAAATAAAATTGTTCCCATATTAATAGTTATTTCAGGATTAAAGCAGCAATTAGCGATAAAAATACTTTTGATATTTTTTCTATAATTATCTAATTCCAAGAAAACACAAGTTGGTTTATTTTTAAATTTACAAAACCACGCAAAATATTTTTTTCCTTTTGGTATGGTCAAAACAATGTCCATTGGAAAAACTTTCTTATGAATTTTTTTTTCATAAGAAAGTTTTAAAGGGGGGAATTTACTTAAAATATACTGACTATCTCGATAATTTAAAGACATGACGTTTGTATTATATTATATATTTTTGTCTTTAACTAGGTAATATAATTTATTATAATGATTGGTAATTTAAACCATTTGTGTCGTTGGCAAATGAAAACTGCTCAGGCACAGCGGCTTGATTTTCTTGGTTGTCTTGATTATCTTGATTTTTACTATTATTTAATGATTTGAGATAATTTTGTAATTCACCTTTCATATCTACGCTTGTATTATTTTTTTTTTCTTTTTCTAAATCTTTATAAATATTATTATATTGTTCTGCGGGCTTATTTACTAAATCTTTTATTTTTGGAGTTGTTAAATTTTCTTTTAAAAAAATATAAACATAATGAATGGAAACTATAAATATAATTGATATTATAGTTGCAAATATTATAGAGAAAATCATTACATATACAAAATATTAGTTTAATTTAAATAAAAACGAAGAGATATCTTCTTGTAAAGATAAATTATCAAAATCTTCAAATGATTCAAAATAATAATCACTTACTTTATTATTTATAAGTTCAACAATAAAATTATTTTTTGATTTTTCAGATAATTTATATGTATTTATTTGTTTATTAATAATATCATGTTCATATGGTAACATATGAACCGTATCAAATTTAATTATTTTTTTTTTGCTACAGAATATATTTGTATTATTTATTATTTCAACATGATTTTTATATGTTTCATCATATTTTATCTTAAATTTATATAATTTATCATTTATATATTCATAAAATCCATCAAAACATATTAATTGTTTTTTATTTTTTTTTTCATATAAATAAGATGTTATCTTCTTTATATCTATGTTGCTTAGTTCTGGAATATAAATATTAATCATTGTGTAATATTTATTATATACGATAACTATTTAAACCGGTTGTATAAATTTAATATAAAATGAACCAAATTGTAATTATTGGAAAAACAGGAAAAGTAAAAACGCAAAAAGTTAACTCATTAACTTTGGAAACATTATATAAAAAATGTAAATTTCAAAAATCAGATAATTTTGAAAAAAGACACACGTGGAAAATTCAAGATACATATTTTTCAATATATTCAAAGGATACGGGGAGGGCGGGTCATGAAAATAAATATGAGTTGCCTCCTCCAGTAGACAGTAAATTATATTTTGGTACTATGGCTGTTGTAAAACATGGAAATTCAAAACCAAGCAATGACAGTTTGTTAAATACAAACAAAGAGGAGTGGGAACAAATTTATACAAAACTAATGGGAGGGTTTGAAGATTTAAATTCAGAAGAAACTGAAGAAGAAGAAGAAGAAATTCCCGAAGAATATTTAACCAAGCAAGGATATAGCAAAGAAAGCGGATTTATCGTTGATGATTCTGATCCTCCTTCCAATGACAAAGATGATACTGAAGAGGAGGAAGAAGAGTTTATTGATGAAACTGATACCGATACAAGTGATAAAGAAACTGACGAAAATGATGACGAGGAAAATGATGAGGCGCTTTTTGGAAAAGAATCTGATTATGATGAGGAAGTCGTGGGCGACGAAGAAGAAAGTGATGAAGAATTAATAGATAGCGAAGATGATAATGGTGGTGATTCGGAGTTGAGTTGTGAAGAATATGATTATTAGATAGAATTATTAGATAGAATTATTAGAGTTAAATTGAAATAATATAAATAATTAGTTATAAAATTATACAATACAATGCTTGTAGAAAATCCAAAAGAATTTCGATCAAATGTGGTTTCTAAGTTAAATATTTTAATTAAGAAAAAAAAAATTTCTCTTAATTTAGAAAAAGGTTTATATAATTGGTCTATAGAAGAATCTAAGAAAAAAAATGTAATAAGAAAATGGAGTAACGCTAATTTTGTATTGATTTATACAGATAAGCTAAAAAGTATTTACAGTAACTTAAATCCCAAATCATATATTCATAATAAATCTTTATTAAAAAGATTAAAGTCCAAGGAATTCAAGCCACATGAAGTAGCATTTATGAGCCACCAAGAAATGTTACCTGATATGTGGAGACCGTTAATTGAAAAAAAACATGCAAGAGATAAAAGCGCCGTTGAAGTAAATTTATCCGCCGCAACAGACCAGTTTCATTGCTTTAAATGTCATAAAAACCAATGTACTTTTTACGAAATGCAAACACGATCGGCGGATGAACCTATGACTACTTTTATAAATTGTTTGAATTGTGGTAATCGCTGGAAACAATAATATCTTATTATATTAAATGCCAAATCATGATAAACTTTGTAAAAATAAAAAAGAAAAATGTTGTTGTAAAAAAATAGTTGCGAATAAAAAAAATGTAGGAGCGAAATGGGCAAACTATTTAGATAAATGTAAAGTATTAGATCCTTGTAAGAAAACCAGACCAACAACGCAAACATTATTTAGAAACGAATCAAAAAAAATGGCTCAGTCATATATAGCACAACATTCACATAGGGGATGGAGAAAAGTAAGCTGGTCCCGTTTTCAATTAGAAAAAAAAACTAAAACTTTTCAAAATAAAACTATAGGAAAAACCGACCTTTTTAATGCTACCGTAACAAGATGTAACAAAATTACAGTGACCAATGATTTAACTTTAGACCAACTACAAAAAGACATTGAAGATAAAGAAGAGGAAATCAATTCGCTTTTAGAAAAACAACAACAATTGAACGAAAAGGTAGAAGTACTGGAAAAAGATAATAATTATATAAATTATGAAACTATTGAGAATATAATTATTGGGTAATAATTATAATATACACATTTATATTATAATTATATGAGTAGTGATGATATCTTAGTCGGTATTTATGATGGCATCAATTGTTTTGATTGTGGTCCAAATAATATTTTAGAGACCCCGGAAAATCAATGTTGCCCCAGACCAATAGGTAGTAAAACTAGTGAGGAAATGTTGAATGTTAAATGTTGTCCTTTTATTTATGAGAGTGATCAAGTTGTAAAATGTTTTAAAAAAACCAAGTATAATACGCCATTTTTTGTTTCTGGTCCAAAAGGTCCCGTAAAATACAAAAAAATGTCCAGTGATTCATCCATGATTTTAAGAAATAGTTTGGGAAACATTTGGGGTAGGAAAAAACCAAAAAATAGAATACAACGCGGAAGATGGAACCATTCTAAAACAAATACAAAATTATACCCGGTTAACGGTATATTATCGGACAATGATGGAAATCCAATTGGTTACAAACAATCAAAAAATATTTTTAAAAGCACAGATTATAAAATGACTAAAAAAGAGAGATTTGCCTATTTTTCAAAAAAAGGACTATTTTTGAATCGTTAAATCAATATATATATATATATATATATATATATGTATTATTTTACAGTTTGAAAAAAAAATAAAATTTCACCTTTTCAAAATACTTTGGCTTATTTAGGTGGTTCAGCGATCCAAACAATTGTAGACAATCCCATAACAGCGTATAGACAACTCATTCAGCAATATGCTAAAAACAGTAAAGGTGAAACTATTAGTCCTAGAGAAGCGGTGAAAGAAGCCAATCGCGTATTTTTTAAATCACCTATACAATTATCATTGTCCGGATTAAAACCCAGACTTGTTGGTGTATTGTTTAAAAGAATACCAAAATTCGGTATATTACTAACGTATGATTTTATTTCTGGTGGAAATGGGCAACCTGGTATGGCGGCTGCAACAACCGCTTCTATTTTATCCGCACCATTTATTAATCCGATTAGAATGATAGAAAAACAACAAAGAACTAGTTTGAGAATAAATTGTAAGGAAAAACAAATCACAGAAATTATTAGAGAAAGCGCGGCTAAAAATTATAAACCATTATTTAGAGGCACTGTTCCATTGATGGGACATTCATTGGCAAGCGCTGGACTAGGACTGGTTGGACAACCCAAACTCCAAAAATATATCCAAACACAATTGGGAGAAAAGGCGTCACTTGGAAGAACTGCGTCAAATCTAATATCATCGGCGTGCGTTACACCTATTTATGTATTCGTTACCAATCCACTATCGCGTTTAGAAGTCATTATGCAGACTAATTCTATTAAAGATAAAAATATTTCGTTGATGAATGCGTTAAAAGAATTATCAACCGATATGAGAAAATTTGGTTTTTCTGGAGTATTTAGAGGACAAGGTATAGGTATTGTAAAAGGTATTATTTCATTAACTTTATTTCACGAAGGCCGTTTATTTTTAACAGATACTTTCAAAAGCGTAAATTCGTTAGAATTTTAGAGTAATTTTAGAAAATTTTAAATAATTTATATATATATATATATATATATATAATGGCAAAACAGAGAATTAGAAAAAAAACGAAGAGGAAGACACAGAAAAAAACCCGAAGTAATTCAAAAAGCAAAACACAGAGAAAAACATATAGATTGCGAAACAAATCTAAAAAAAAATATAGAAAACGAGGAGGCGCAAGAACTGAACGTGTAAAAAAATACAACATGCCTCGCACACCAGAACGCAAAAAGAAAAAAACAGTCCCAACCGTTTTTGATAGAACCGCAAATTTACCAAAGTTTTTACAACACAAGATTTTAAATAGTTCACATCCATCTGTAGCTACTGGAATGTATACTGATGGTCCTCAGAGACAAGGATTAAACGAAAGAATAGCACAATTGAGAAGACTTAGACAGGGTGTTAGAAATAGAATGACCACTCAAGTTGCTTTGCCTGGTATTCCGATTGGAACATTAATTAGAGCCGCTGAAATAAAAGAGATAGAGGCTATTAATACTTTAGATGACGCACAAAAAAAAGAAGTTAGAAGATTATATGCTAGGCTTTATACTAATCATGTAGATGGATATAGTGACGCTTCTATTTTTGGAACAGGACCTTTTAACTCGAAAACAGCAGCCGCCCATGTAGGGACACATGCCCAACGTAAACAACAACGCCAGGCTCTTTTAGCAACGGGTAATATAAATGATATGAAGATTAATGGCGAATCATTGCCATTGCCTCTTAGAATATTACGTAAAAATAGAATGTGGAATACACCATTATCAGAGAGATATCCTCGACGAGCAGATGGTACAATAGATGAAACCAATGATATATTTTGGCCTAGAAATAGGAGAGAATTTGATTTGTATATGAAAAATATTCCTAATTTAGATGAAATAGTAACATATGGTTGGTAAATTATATTTACATCTTTTTTACATTTAAAAATAATTATTAATGTTATAATTAATATCAAGGATATCAATTATGACTTTATATTCACAATTTCAAAAAACATTATCAAGAAAAATCATATTTAATGGTATTGGACTTCACAGTGGGTTTCTAAATTGTAAAATAAGTATTTTTCCACAACCACCTAATAGTGGTATTTCCTTTATTTCGAATGGTATAAAAATTCCAGCCACGGTAGATTCCGTAGTATCAACAAAACTTTCTACAACCATATCTTCTAAAAAAAATCCAAATACTAAAATATCTACAATAGAACATTTAATGGCGGCGTTTTCAGCAACAAAAATAGATAATGCTTTGGTAGAAGTAAACGGTCCTGAAATACCCATTTTGGATGGTAGTAGTATAGAATTTGTAGATTCTATTTTAAAAAATGGAATTTCGGAACAATTTGATAAAAATAAATGTTTCCCCAAATATTTTTTAAAAATCGAAACGCCTATACACACGTCATTAAATGATAATGACAGTGAAGCTTGGTTATTTCCTACAAAATGCGATAAAAATAAGTTTATTAAAAATTACAATATTAATTATGATGAAAATAACAATCAAAATAGCATTGAAAATATAAAATTTGATTTTACTTTATCGGGAAATATTGATTTTTCAGAAAATAATCTCCCACAAAAACATATAAAAACAGCTGTGTCAAAATTCCATGAGATAGCTGGTGCCAGGACTTTTGCGTTTGAAAAAGACATTGAGTTTATGCGAAAACATGGGTTGGCGAAAGGTGGATCGCTATCAAACGCGGTTGTATTTGATAATAAAGGAAACGCGTTAAATAAAGAAAAATTAAGATTTAAAGACGAATGGGCAAAACATAAATTATTAGATTGTATCGGAGACTTATATTTATGTGGAAAGCCAATAATCGGGCATTATCATGGTAATAAACCTGGTCATGAATTAAATATTAAATTAGTAAGAAAACTTCTTTCAGACAAAAATAATTTTTCAATTATTTCTTTGTAAACTAATTACAAAAACCATATATACAAATAGTTTGTAAATAATATATGAGAAAAAGATTTCATTGTGAATTTAAAAAATGTAAATGTTACAAATTTAGATTACATTGTAATAATTTGTGTTTTATATGCGGTCATTCGAAAATATGGCATTCTACAAAATCAAAGCCCCCTACAGATGAATATTTGTCCTTTGTATCCCCAAGAAAGTCCGCCAGAAAACCTACTTATTCATATGTTTCCCCGATACAAATAGCGGTATTTATACCAGAAGCCACAGCTCAACCGTTAGATATTATTGAAGTAAATAGATATTGTCCAAATGTGGAATTTCTACCCATATAACATAAAAAAAAGCACTGTCAAATACCTATTGTATTTATTAAAAACTATTTTAAAACTGTATTAAAATAGTTTTTGAATTATATAATTAATGAATAGATTTATAGCAATATTATTTTCATTATTAACATATTGTTCACACTCAAAAGAAATAAATATAGCAAATTGTAATGAATTATGGGACATGACGAACAGTATTAATAAACAACCTTTATACCAATTTAAGATATATTCGTGTATTATACCACCTACGTTAAATAATAATGTATACAAACTACCTATTGATAATCCAGAAAATAATTATTTAAACGCTAGTTTAAATTCTTCTAATACAACAATCAAAAATATATCCAACTCACAAAATAATTCATTTGTAAATAAAACATATGGTATGTCACCTTCGCCATCAGAAACACCATCGTCTTTTCACTCAGAAAACATTTCACCATCTCCAGTTCATGGTGTAAATAATAACCCGTCACCTTCAAGTGTAGATGATAATGAAATTTTAGATGATGAAATTTTAGATGATGAAATTTCGAACAATGATATTATAAAAAAAAATTCTTTACCTAAAAACCAAACAAATAGAGAAAACCAAACAAACGATAATCCCGTAACATTGCCCGATGATCATATATTAAATATTGTTATAGGAATATTATGCGGTATATGCGTTGTCATAATAATATTAGTTTTTGTATGGAAAAAAAGAAAAAATAAAATCACTGATAAAAATACACAAAATATAACTTTAAAAGATAGAGCTGTTAAAGCTAAACCAGCACATACCTTTAATAAAACAAATTCATCTAAAACCGATGAAACAGTTATTAATATTCCACACGATTTAAATAATATAAATAGACATAATAACAATAACAAACAAAATCAAAAACCACAACATAAGCCACAACAGAAACCACAACAGAAACCAATTTTAAAAAAAGCTATTAATGAAACTAAAGTAAATTTAGTTCATAATAAACACGCCAATAAAAACCACGTACTATTAAATAACTCACAACCTCCTTTACCTACTAGAAAACCTCAATTAAAACAAAAAAAATTACCAACGCTTCCACACCAAAATAATGATTTGGAAGCAGGAAATGTAAACTAAATTATTAATTAAATTGCAAAAGACCTTTCTTTTTATTTAATTTTTTTTGTGTATTTATTTTTGAAAATACTTGGTTATATCTAGAGTTTAAAAATTTAGCATCACTAGTCGCATTTAAATGCGATTCGCCTGTTTCAAAATGAGTGATATTTACAATTTCCATCTTTTCCGAAATATTTTGAGTATTCCATTTAATTTGTCTTAAAATGGAATACCCATCCATATTATGCGATATATTTAATTTTGGTCCAATTTTTTTATTGATTAATCTATCCCAACCATGCCATAACGTAATTATTTTATCTTCATCTTTTCCTCCATGTAAAAATTTAGATCTGTCAATTTTAAATCCTGCTTTTTTACAACGTTTTTGTAATATATTATCTTCTAGTCCCCATGTCCATATATTTGGAAATCCGTTTATTTTCTCAAAATCACATGCTTTTATTGATACCATACCACCAAGTGTATTTTTATATCCAAAAAAATGCTTTATTACTCCGTCATTTGTATTATAATCAAACTGGTTTTTATAATATGGTAAGAAATCTATATCGTGAAACACAATTGTAATATTTTTATAATCTTTTGGATATATATTTTTTATGTATAAAAATCCTAAATTTTTTATTGCGCCACGGTTAAAAGGGCGTTTATCATTTTGATGAATAAAAAATATTTTATAATTTTCACCCTTTAAAATATCAGACATAACACACTCAAATACTTTTTTTTGTGGTTTTCTGTCTCTATATGGGACTATAAAAACTAAATTTGGTATCATTATATTTATATTAAATATAATAATATATACTATTTTACTTATAAAATTTTCTAAAAAGGCTTTTATTGTGTATATTTTTTTATAATAGCACTGGGTATTAATTTATTTTTCATTTTCTCTAATTTCTTAAAACATTTATTAATAGTTACTTCGCTAATTTCACTAACTTTATTAACATCATGTTTATTTATATTTAAATTGCAATTAATAGAAACGAAATAAATAATCCCCGCCGCAACAGAATGAGGTGTGTTTTCTGGAATTAAATTATTTTTTTCAATTCTCAATGCTACAAATTGACAAACTTTAGTTATTTCCTGATTAATACTTAATCTACTACAAAACCTCTCGATAAATGAAATTGGTGAAGTTTTAAAGAATTTTGTTTTGTCTGTATTGATTAAATCTTTTTCTATTTTATTTAAAAGATGAACAGCATTTTTACAACCTAAAGTAGCCGCTGTGTTATTTAATTTAAATATTGAAGCAATTTCTTTTGCTGTTCTGGGAAATTTATTTATTCTACTCGCGATATAAATAGAGGCTGCGATCACACCATCCCTATTTTCACCCCTAAATGTTTTTAGAGAAGAAATTTTTTTATGATATCTTAAAGCATCCTCCACAATCATTTTAGAAATACCTGCTTCCGCAGACATCATTTTAATCCTTTGAAATTCATCGTATTGTGATTTTTCCCTATAAGGCATAGATTGCCAATTTGTATAACGTCGTATCTTCCTCATTTCCCATGTTGAACGACTGTTACAAATAACTTTACATCCGTATGAAGACTCTTTTAACAGGGGGTTTATGGGCATCCCGCAACGTGTCGGGTCACCCTGTTTATTATCATCGGCACCATAATATCTCCATTCAGCCGATAAATCCAACTGATCTTTATATACAGTTCCGCATTTAGGATTAGTACAAGTTAAAAATCCATGTTCTCCAAACTGAACACGGGATTGACATAAATCACAGGAAGATCTGTTTTCAATGGTTTGTTCTGAAAATAAACACTCTAAATTTTTATCGGTATTGATTTCTGTATCAAATTGTTTCCATAATTGTGTACTTTTTTTTTTATTTTTATTTTTTATTTTTTTTGTTTTTTCCGATGGTTTCATTATTCTTTTAATTAATATTATAAATTATAACTTTTAAATCAATTTTATAAATAATTAAATAAATATTTATTATAATATATATAATATATATCAATGGGAGGAACTCAATCAACAGCAAATAAAACGGTAAATGAAAAAATTTCAACTTTAGAACCGGTAGATGCCATTCATTTAATAGCTGCAAAATACATATTAACTCAAAACTTTAGTGATATGAATAAACTTTCTTCTAAAGAATACTGTGACAAACTGGTTATTTTAACAAGTGATATTTTAAAAAAATTTATGACAACCAAAGATATAAAATATCTCTCCAATAAGGTTGAAAATGGAATACCAATAAATGAAATAAAAAAAGAAAAGGTAGTATATCTTGATATACACGATATTGAAGATAAACAAAAAATGGAACAATCCACTGTAACCGACCAAAAATATGTATTTGATAGAAACATGGGGTGGAAACAATTGGCATCTAAAAATATTACTAAAAAGAAAATGTTTCAAAATATGGATGTTTCCGATAAAATAAATAAAGAAAGAATGTGTAAAGGAATCGCTAAATTTTACGTAAAAATAGCACACATATTTTCAGCAATTCTTAAAACAGTCAATCCTGTTTTCACATATAAAGATCAATATGGAAACGAACATGTTTATTCTATCAAAAACAAAGATAAAATACCAACATCGGCAAAACCAAAACTGTCCGAGACAAATCTATGTACTCGTCGCATAAATTCTTTAAGGTATGAAAATATTGGTGATAAAATAAAAATTTTTCCTCCTAAAATTTGTTCCATAAATAAAAAAACAACTACGGTCAGTGTCGGAGAAAATATTTTGCCTAGTAGATGGGGAAATGTTGAGACAAAGGAAAAAACGTTAGGGGACGAAACAGGTATTCCCGAATTAGAAAAATTATATTATGACAATTATGATTACACAAATGGGAAATTTATATCAATGTCTAAAAAAAGTAAAAAAGAGTATGAGAAAAATCTTAAAACATTTTATAAATATTTTACAGGAGACAAAAAGATGCCTTATTCAAAATGGAATAAAAATAAAAATAAGAAATTTTCAGATATTCCCTTAACCGATTTTGAAGAATTAGATTTATGTGATAAAAAAAAAGAAGATTGGCAACCTTCATATGAAGGTGATACTGAACTTTTCAAAAAATATGCGACACATCTAAAAAAAATGATGTCAACGGCAAATAAGGGACAAAAAGAGCTTATTGGATTTTTAGATAAAATATTTGTATGGCAAAAAAAGGGTGATCAAAGCGATATTACTATTCAACCAGATTTAAATGAAACAAAGTTAGAGACGTTAACAAGTGAAATAAGAGAGAAAATAATTAATTTGTATTTTAATTGTGAAAAAGATTTTAAAGAGGCGGTTAATATATTTGTTGCTATTATTTCCGAAAGAAATTTAAAAAACACACAATTAAAAACAGAAAATATGGAGCAACAATTAGAAACAGTTATGGGTGAAAATATCAAAGGCTAAAAATATATTTTTAATTTGTAAAAATATATTTCGTTAAATAAATTAGAAACTGTTAAATAAATTAGATTTTTTAAACGTTTTTATCATCAATCGGTAATATATCGATATCTTTTTTTACTTCTAAAATACCCAATTCTTTTTTAATAAAATCTTTATTTTTCTCCCTGTCATCTTCATCGGACCCCCCCATTGCATTCTGTATCATAGTATGCCATTGATTCATTAACTTTTCATCTTTTAAATAATTTGGATGTTCTGCCTCCCATTTTTTTATTTGTTTTATCTGTAAAATTGTGATATCCTCAATTGATTTATTTATTTTACAATTATCTTTTTCCCATTTATCTTCGTCTTTAACATAGAATTGTAATCGTTTTCTATCGGAACAATGAATTGGTCGTTCGGTAGGTTTCATATCTTGTAATTGTTTAACGAAAATATTACTTATACCTTTTACATAACCATGGTTTTTTGTATACATGAGATCATCTAACGAAATCTGAAGCTGATCCACAAAATCAGTTAGATTCATTGCGTTTTTACATTTTTCATTTAAATATATATTAATAGACATTTTGTTATTAAAATTATTCGTTGTGTTACCGGCTTCATCTATAACACGATTAATAGTTGTTTGAAATTGTTTATTTGTTTCGCTTTGAGCTTTCATCATTTCTAACATAACCGTTCTTAACTCTTTAACCTCTTCTTTTAATGATTCTTTTTCTTTGTCTACACTGTTGCTACGAGCCGTTGTTTTAATATTTGAATGGTTTTTTTTTAGGTGCTTACATAAACCACTTTTAAATTTATATTTTTTAGAACAAAAATTACAATTAAAAGATTTTAGAGTAACCACTTTTTGCGTTTTTTTGTTATCCATATTATCCATTTTATTATCCATATTATCCATTTTGTGTTTTCTAGTGGATAAATGACGGACCCAATCATAATTATCCCTAGCATAATAGTCACATTTTTTACAGTATTTATTATTCCCACTTTTTTTCCCACTTTTTTCCATTTATATTGGATAATATAAAAAAGTGGGATTTCCCTAAATATTAATTAATTAGAGTTAAATTCGGTTAATCGGTTATTTTATCGTATTTTCTTGATTATTTTTTTATTTCTCAAAAATGCCCATTTTACTACATGTGTAGAGAGTGTATTGAAATTTTATTATATGGTGTTACTATATATATTCTAAACGTATTTAAAATAAAAAAAAAACCCAAACCATATAGTTTTTTTTTATTTTTTTATTACAGCATTTATGGTGTAAAAATATCATCCCACTTTTTCCGTTATCCAAAAATTATCCAATTATCCATTTTGGTTTATGTAGGGAGTTTTTCATTGTGAAAATAACAAATGGTTGTTATCAATATTGTAGACGATAATACAAAACAATTTATTGAATCCCACTTTTTCCCACTTTTCTACAGCACCGAAATGGATAACGAAAAAGGTGGGATTTTGGCTTTTTTTTGACATTTTTAACAAATTTCAAAAATTAGAAAAAAAACAGTTGTAGAGAACATTTTTACTGATATTTTTATATTTACTTACACCTTGTAATAATTTTTACAAACGCAAAACAAACAAAAAATATATTCATTTCGTTTTTTTCCGATTTTGGACATTTTAAAATGTCCAAAATCGATTTTTTTTGAAAAAGTTTTTTTTTTACTTGTTTTGCTTGTTTTGCTTCGAATTATTTTAACTCGTCTTGGATGGTTTTTAACAAAGAAGTATTATAAATAAGATTGCCTGTGGGTTTATATTTTGAAATGGATTTATATTTTTTGTCATCTGTTTTTTTTAGAGTGACATCTGTATTTTTCAATATTAAAGTATTTAAATTATTATTTTTTAATTCGTCTTTTTTTGTTATTTTTTCGCCAAAACCATTAATTGAAACACCAGTTTGTTTTTTATAGAGCATTCTTTTTTTTTTGTCAATATAGTGCTGCCATGATATAAATAACATATTTGGATGCGTGTATTTTACTAAAAATCCATTTTCTTGTAATTTATCTATTATATACGCTGTACATGTGGCCGAGTCAAAAACAGGAACACCTACTAAAAATTCTGGTATAATAAAAAAACAAAACTGTTCGTTGACTTTTTGTCTTGATGTAGTTTTTATTTTAGTATGAACTCTATGTAATATTTTTTGATATATTTTCATTCTGTGATCTTCTATTTCATTTTTTCTTTGGTATAATTCATCTAAATTTATTTTTTCACTAAATATATTATTATTCATTTTTAATATCATAACAGAAAAAAAACAATTAAAAATAAACCTACAATTCTACTAAGAATGACTATAAAAAATTTAGTATTATCCGGTGGGTCTTATAATGGATTAAAAACCCTAGGTGCTTTAAAATATTTAAACGATTCTAAATTTTATGATATTGAAAATATAGAAAATATTTATGCTACATCCGTAGGATCTATTATGGGTGTTTTATTAGCACTAAAGTTACCATTTGAAAATATACTAGATTATGCTATAAGAAAACCATGGAATAAAGTATTTAATTTTACAGCCGATATGTTATTTAGTATGATTACTGAAAAGGGTATTATTGATAAATCTTTTATAATTGAAATATTTGATATTTTATTTAAAACAGCGGATATTTCAAATAAAACCACAATGTTGGAGTTTTATAATAAAAGTAAAATTAAATTACATTTTTATACAACAAACGTAAAGTTGTTTGAAACAGTAGAACTATCCCATACATCGCATCCAGAATTAAGCGTGATTGATGCTGTATATATGTCGTGTTCTATTCCATTTATTTTTCAACCAATTTATTTTAAAGATTCGTATATGATTGACGGCGCAGTACTATGTAATTTTCCCTTAAATCAATGTTGCGAACAAAATGAAGACACCGATAGTATTTTAGCTATTAATTTAATAGACGGTAATAAAAAAAAACACACTATTGATAAAAATACAAATTTGTTTAAATATGGCCATTTTATATTTGATAGTTTGGTGAATTATTCTAATCAAAAAAAAAGGTCTGAATTGGAAATAAAATATATTTTGAATATTATGTGTGAAAATTCTAATATATCTTACGGGTATGAATTATTAGAAAATTCAGAAGAGAGAAAAACATTTATTAATAAAGGAATTGAATTCGCAAAACTCTTTGTTGAAACACATAAAAAAAAAACTTGTGAAGATGTCGAGACGACATTGTCCAGTATGTGATTCGATTTTTGATACATAATTTATAACTGTTAAATTATGTATATTTTATTTTTGGTAATAATAAACATATATAACTTTATAATACAGTATTTAGATACTGAGTCAAGCTATCTTCGGTTACTTTCGCGTCATATTCTATTACTTCTGAACCTTTTACTAAATAAATTGTAGGGTACCCATCGATTTTAACATTATGCTCTTGTTCAAATTGCGTAACAGCCGAATCATCATTCGTCGAATCTACTAAATTAATATTAACAGCAATGTTATTTATTTTTTGATTTTCATATTTTTCTTGAAGTTTTTCCAAAATTGGTTTGGCTTTTTTACAATATGGACACCAATCAACATAAAAGAAATATAAGGTAGCAGTTGAAACATCGTTTGTTTCATTTTCAAATTCTTTGTTTGGAATAAAATCTGCGTTTATTCGAGGAGAGATATAGTTTAAATAAGTATAAACAGCCGCCGCTATTAAAACAATGATTAAAAGCATTATTAATAAAAATTTTTTATTTGAAAATACTTGTGATAATCCCGTTTGTAATAATTCTATCATATATAATATAATTATATTTGGAAAAGATAAATATTAACGAATAAATCTAAAGAATAGGTTGTATTTTATATTAATATGTTTGTTCGTAGTTATAAAAATAAAATTATTGAAATCAATATAAATGATTACTCATCAGAAAAGAAATTTTATATAGCTTTATGGAAAATAAAATATAATGTGGATATTTCTAAAAATAGTAAAAGATTTGATATTTTAAATTATATTTAAATTTTTGTATATTATTTTTTCTTAAAAATATATAACATAGATGAAAAAAAAAACGGCAAAAAATAAAAAAGCGAAAATACATAAGAAAAAAACAGCAAAAAATAAAAAAACACGGCGCGTGTATTCCAATAAAGATTATAATAGCAATGATGGTATGTTAACGTCAGTATGGGGTCCACCAGCATGGCACTTTTTACATACTATTTCCTTTAATTATCCCTTTAAACCCACTAAAATACAAAAAAAGCAATATAAGGATTTTATATTTAGTTTAGGAAATGTATTGCCTTGTGGACATTGTAGAACAAACTTCAAAAAAAATATAAAACAATTACCTTTGAAAAATATCGATTTAAAAAATCGTTGTAATTTTTCAAAGTGGGTGTATAAGTTACATGAGCTAGTTAATAAAATGTTAGGAAAACGATCGGGATTATCATATTCACAGGTTCGTGAAAGGTATGAACATTTTAGGTCGCGCTGTACTTTAGATGAAGCGAAAAAGGTTATTGTAAAAAATGCCATAAAAAATAAAACACGTAAAAAGAAAAAAGAAAAAGGTTGTACGAAACCGTTGTATGGGAAAAAATCTAAATGTGTTATGAAAATCGTACCAAATGATTCTAGTCTTAAATCTCTATCGATAGATAAAAAATGTATAAAAAGATTATTATGATTAAAGCATAGGTTATATTATAATATTTTTTCTATTATGATATAATAATAATGAGTTTAATTAATAAAGAAATAAGTTTAATTGACATAGAAGAAGTTCAAAAGCATAATACTATTGAGGATTGTTGGATTGTGGCTCATAATAAAGTATATGATGTGACAAATTTTATAAATAGGCACCCTGGTGGGAAGTATGTAATTAAGTCAAATGCCGGAAAAAGAGTTTCAAGACATTTTGATTATCATTCTAAAAGATCGCATAAATTATGGGAAAAATATTTAATCGGATATATTGAAGAACAAACAAAAAGCTGCAGTTGTTTGTAATTTACTTTCCAAAGCCACCAAAACTGTTTAACATTGGCAAAGGTAGAGTATTATCTACTTGAGCAGCGGAATAATCAGGAACTTTTTTACATGTGAAAGCGGGTTCAGGACATCTAGCACAAGCGGGACAAGCGGGACAAGGTTTCTCTCTTGGACAGTTAGTATTACTTGGACAAGCTGGGCAAATTGGTGGAACAATACTTGATTTTAAAACATATAAATCCTCATGTCCGGGTGGGATTTGATGTCTTCTCATTTCCATGCCTTCTTTTATTGTAAATCCTAAATCAACCAATACAATAATACCTATTATAAATCCAAATAAGCATAAAAGTTTCATTTTAGATTTCATCTTATATATTATATTTAGAAAAAACTTTATTAGATTTAAAACATTTTGGAAATATAATAATGTAACATTATTTTTTTTTGCTTAATTTTTTTTTCTTTTATATCTATATAATGGTTTTATATTACGGTGGAGCAAAAAGAAGAACTGGTTCAGTAAATACGAAACAACTTGGTTTAAAAATGGGAGGTTGCGCGGGAACTGTAGGTAAAAAAGGTACTATCGCGCGTTACATTTCGAAACGTGCGTGTTCTAGCAAGAAAACGGTATGTGGTTTAAGTGGTGGCGGATATACATGTCGTCATGGCGTTCGCGGCACATGGAATGCTTTAGTTGTTGGTAAATGGTGTAGCAAACAAAGTGAACCTTGTTTTACACCCCAACCTGCCTCGGCTAATATTGGCGGTGGTGTCGGCAGACTCTATATTCCCCGACTCTATTAAATTGAATAATATATTATTTATTGGATTTCTAATAAATAATATGCCAAAAAATACCAAAATTTTAGAAAGATTTTACCAAGAAAATACTTTAGAAGTTGGACTAGATGAGGCTGGGAGAGGACCTTTGTTTGGGAGATTATATATTGGCGCGGCTATTTTACCACCCGGAGACGATTTCAATCATGGCTTAATGAGAGATAGTAAAAAACTTTCGGAAAGGAAAAGATTAATTGCGTTTGATTATATTAAGGAAAACGCCATAGATTATTCCATTCATTTTTCTACTGCGGAAGAAATAGACCTACATAATATTTTACAAACAACGTTGAATGGTATGCATAAAGCTTTGGATAATCTACTGGTTTCACCCGAATTTATATTAGTGGATGGTGATAAATTTAATCCATATTCTAAAAATAATAAATTAATCGAACACAAGTGTTTTTGCGGCGGTGACGATAAATATACACCAATCGCTGCGGCTTCAATACTAGCAAAAGTAGCACATGATAATTATATACGCGAAATATGTGACAAATATCCAGAACTAGATGAATTATATGGTTTATTATCAAACAAAGGGTATGGGACAAAACAACATATTGATGGTATAAAAGAACATGGTATTAGTGAATGGCATCGTAAAAGTTTTGGGATTTGTAAAACAGCACCAAGAAAATTAGTTTTAAAAAAATAAACACACTACATCATTGTAAATATATTTTATTAATAAAATTTATTTATTTGGTATATATATATATATATATATATATATGACAATATTTATTTCATTGGGTTATAATTGTTTACCTGCGGCTTGGGGGGTATATTCAGAAAAAAGAACACGAAAAAAAGGTGGATACAAAACATGTCCATTTGATTTAATGGTTTCTAGTTATAAAGGAATTATAAAATGTATAAATGAAGATTTTAAAAATTTTACAAATGTATCTTTTTTAACGGTGGATAAAAATAATTTAATACACAATACGTATTATGATTTTTTATTTAATCATGAATCTCCATTGAAATCTCATAATTTAGTAAAATCTGAAAGGTGGAAAAATGGACCAAACCATTTTATTGAAAATAATTTTTCAAAATTTATATTAAGATATAATGCTCGAATACAAAATTTTAAAAAGTATTTAAATAGAAATAATGTGATATTTTCTATTTGTTTTTCAGATAAAAGTAAAGAAAAAAGATGTATAGAAAATAATTGTAAAGAGTTAAAAGATGCGTTAAAATTAAAGTATCCAAATTTAAAATATAAAATTATAATTATTGAAGGAAAAAATCACTGTTATTATATTAATAAAGTTAAAATTTTAAAAATACTTAATTAAAACTTTAAAATACTTAATTTGAATAAAATTGATATTATTTTTATCTAACACATTAATCAGACATAACCACGTATCATGGAGAATTCTTTTAAATACGTGTTTGCGTATTGGTCACCAGTAAAAAAAAAATGGGAGGTCTGTAATACATATTTTATTTTATCAAAAGGGTTTGGCGAAAATGAAATTTATGGTCAATTCCTTACTTCTAATTGGTTTTCTCATCACCATCGTTTAAATGAGAAATTAGTTCCTTTCCATTGCGCAATACTAGGACAAAAAAACGAAATAGATTTTAAAAAAACAAGAAATTTATTAAATTTTAATAATAACGCGGTTCCATCGAATCACGATATTCATTATCAGTATTTTAACTTCGCAGAATACTTTTATTTAGATTTGGAAACTATTCAAAATATAGTTTCAAAATTAAAGAATGAGGATGTTACTACGTTTACAATGCGCGGATATAATAAATCCAAACATAGATTAAGTCTTAATATTAGAAAATATACAGACCAAGGAAATCAAAAAATTTGCTATACTCTCCCGCAATTCAGTGCTTAATTAAATTGAAAATATTTTATTACTTATTTTAATAGATATTACTAAAAATAAAATGAGAGTGTTAATTTTTGATACTGAAACAACAGGTCTTTTCCCATCTAGAAGCGAAGTAGCAAATTATCCATATATCGTTCAACTAAGTTGGATTGTATATGACTTTGGTGATAATAAGATTAAATCTGTAAATGATCATATTATCAAGTTGAAAAAAGGGTTTAAAATACCTGTCGAAACATCTAAAATCCACGGGATTACAACCAAAATTATGCGAGAAAAAGGTGTTGAGTTGAAACCCATATTGTATAAATTTGTAGAGGATCTAAAAGGGTGTACTACATTAATCGCCCATAATATCAATTTTGACAAAAGAGTTATTGACGTGGAATTAATGCGCAATGGATTTAGTAAATCAATTAAAGGCATGAGAAAAAAAGAGTATTGTACAATGAAAGAAGGCACTGATCTTTGTAAATTAACTATGATTAGTTATTATACAGGAAAACCCATTTCCAAATTTCCGCGTCTAACGCAACTCCATGACCACCTATTTAAAACTAGTCCAAAAAATATACACAATGCGTTAATAGATATATTAATGTGTTTTCGATGCTACTACAAAATGACACAAGAATATGATATCATGAATGTTAATCCACAGTTTAAACGCGTATATGATGATGTATGTAAATTGTAATTAAATATAATCGATATTGAATATTCTATTCAAATATTCAATATCGATTATCCAATATCTATGTAATAAATATTAAAAATATATTTTTTTTTTATCCGGAACATGATTCACATATTTCATGGTCATCTTCGTCAACCGTTTTTAAATTTGGGTCAATTGTAAATTGTTGTGGCGTAGCCTTAGCTTTTGTTCTTAGATAATATAATCCTGTTTTTAAGCCAAGCGAGTGGGCGTAAAAGTGCATGGCGGTTAATTTTTTATATGTAGGGTTTTCCATCCATAAATTTGTGCTTTGACTTTGATCAATAAAAGCTGCTCTGTCTTTTGCCATATTTAATATATGTTTCATAGGTATTTCCCATACTATTTTAAATCTTTCCCTAAGAATTTTTGGAATTTTTGTTATTTTTTGAATAGAACCCTTGTTTAAAATAATTTGATTTTTAATTTCTTCTGTCCACAAATCTAATTGAAGCAATTCTTTCATTAAATGCTTATTGACTAATACAAATTCTCCAGCAATAGTTCGCCTTACATAAATATTACTAGTAAAGGGTTCAAAACATTCATTGTTTCCTAGAATTTGTGATGTCGATGCTGTTGGCATGGGTGCTATTAAAAGTGAGTTACGAAGTCCTGTTTTTTTTATGTTTTCCTTTAAAAGGTCCCAATCATATCTATCGCTGGGTGAAACATCCCACATGTCAAATTGTAATATACCTTTAGATGTAGGACTACCTTTAAATGTACTATAACAACCCATGTGTTCGCCGTTTAATCTGTCTATTTCATCTTTAATAGGTTTATTATTCTGTATAAGTTTATTTAAAACGTCTAATGTTTCTACGTTTTTAACATTATCAGACGAAATACATTTTATTTTTTCATGGGGTTTATCGCTCTCTGTAAAATATTCTATGCCCGTTTCATCTATGATATTTTTAATAAGCGTCATATCTTTTAATCTCTCACTGGATATTTCATTACTTTTTTCTAATGCCGCATGGTAAATTGTTTCGAATATTTCTTTATTAATTTTAATTGCTTTGTCAGAATGAAAAGGTATTTTCATTAAAGCAAATAAATCCGCCAATCCTTGAACGCCTATTCCAACTGGTCTATGTCGTAAATTTGAACGCTCGGTTTTTTCAGTGGGGTAAAAGTTAACATCAATAACTTTATTTAAATTGTCAGTAATTATTTTTGTAATTGAATGTAATTTTTCATGGTCTACTGTATACGGCATAAATTCTAATAGTTCTTCGTAACCACCAATATGCTTTCCATCTATAATAATTTGCGGAACAGAATTAATATTAATAGAGTATTTTTCATTTAAAGTTTTATACATTTGTTGACGCAACACATCATCGTCCATATTAATCTCCTGGTAATTCGATGTTTTGATAACATCAAAATCTTTTAAATGTGATTTGGCTAATTTACAATAATCGCATGTAGTTTTTGTGTAAATAGTAATGTTGGAAAAATTATAATTATTTTTTTTGATAAATTTTGACAATCCAATACTAGCTAAATTGCAAACAGCACTTTCATCTTTATCTGAGTATTCAATGATTTCTGTACATAAATTACTCGATTTAATTGTTCCTAGATTTTTTTGATTGCTTTTCTTATTACACGCATCTTTATATAACATATAGGGTGTGCCTGTTTCAATTTGAGAATCCAATATCTTAAACCATAAATCCTGCGCTTTAACGGTTTTGCCTTTTCCTTCATTTTCATATTTTTCATATAAACTGTTAAATTCTTCGCCATAAGCGTCCGATAAACCAGGACATTGGTTTGGACACATTAACGTCCAGTCACCACCAGTCTTCACTCGTTCCATAAATTTATCGGGTATCCACAAAGCATAAAATAAATCTCTCGCCCGCGCTTCTTCATCGCCATGCGTTTTTTTCATTTCTAAAAAATCATAGATATCTTTATGCCATGGCTCGAGATAAATAGCAAAACTACCATTGCGTTTACCACCACCCTGATCAACATAACGCGCGGTATTATTATAAACACGCAGCATTGGTACAATACCGTTTGATGTACCATTTGTTCCATTAATATGTGTCCCAGAAGCCCTGATATTATGAATATGCAAACCAATACCACCAGCCCATTTGGATATTTTAGCACAATCGGATAACGTTTCATATATACCGTCAATCGAGTCTTCTTTCATAGAAAGCAAATAACAACTTGATAATTGTGGACGCGGTGTCCCCGCGTTGAATAAAGTAGGTGTTGCGTGAGTGAAAAATTTCATACTCATTGAATCATACGTAGTTTTCACTTTTTCTAGGTCGGAACCATGGATACCCACTGACACACGCATCCACATATGCTGTGGTCGTTCTATAATTTTAGAATTTAATCTCATTAAATAGGCGCGCTCAAGTGTTTTAAAACCAAAAAAATCAATATTAAAATCTCTCCCATAGTCCATCATATTTTCCAATTTATCTGAAAATTTATTTGTCGTTTCCCAAACACTTTTGGAAATTAACGGATGGCTGTTTCCATGAATATCTTTAAAGTTATATAACATATTAATAGCTTCTACAAATGTGTAGGGTGTGTTTTTTTGATGATTGGAAATCAATATTCTACTCGCTAAAACACCGTAATCATTATGCGTGGTTATTAGAGAAGCGCATTGTTGGGCAGTCAATTCGTCAATTTCAGATGTAGGAATTTCGTCATAAAGTCTGTCAATTATTTTTTTAACTAACTCGGTATAATTTATTTTCAATTCTTTATTTCCTAAAGTTTTAAGTCTCTTTAAAATTTTATCAAAAGAGAAAAATTCTTTTGCTCCGTTTCTTTTTAAAACATAATCTTCAGACATTCTAGTATAATTAATACAAGAATAAAGTTTAAATCATTCTCGGAATTATATTATAAGTTTTACAAAATTATAATATGACAAATATAAATAAAATCTTATTATTATTATAAGATGAAGTCAAACAATATGTTAAATTTCTTTTTATTAATTATTGGATTTTTAGGAATAATGTTCATTGTTTTTAAAAATAAAAAAGAAAGTTTTATGTCAAAATCAATATATTTTTCAAAAAACGTAAATCCTGGCAATTATCCTGTTTCTGTAACAAAAGGTATTTTATATGGCGATTATAAACAGAAAAATAATAAATCTGGTCTTTCAAATTATAATTCAAATAGTGGATTAGTTTTATTTCCGGATGTTGCCCTAGGGAGTTATAAACAGGAAACTAATAACAAAAGATATTGGGAAACACCTTGTAATGGTTCTTCTATCCCACCTAGTTTTTGTGGTGGATTATATGAAAAAAAAATTCATACAGAAACCTTTCCAGCACCACCTAAATCCGACTGTTTAAGAGTTAATTATTATTGTTCACATTAGTTTCATCAAAAGATTGTGTTCTTATTCGAATTATATTTGGCAATTCTTTTTTTATGTCTTTTACTTTTTTATTATTTTTTTCGTAGCTTGCGTTAGCTAAAGAGTTAATTTGCTTAATAAATTCATCTTCTTTACTTAATATATGTTTTTTCGTAGATATTCTTTTAACGGCCTTTCTATGTTCATAACCCGTTTTTTTTTCTTGTTGAATTGTATCCCATATTTTTTTAAAGTATGGTTTGGCGGCATCAAACCATTCTTTATTATATAAAACAGTTACACAAGAGTATACATTGACTTTCCACCAAATATTTTCAATCCAAGATATATTTTCATATTTTTTTAATAAATTGTCATACCATTTATTAAATTCTTTTTTTGTAATGTTTATTGGACTATATTCATATAGCGGACCATTGCTATCATTAAAACAAACAATAACACCCTTGTGTTTATTGTCCGATGATAATGAAAATTCACCATCGTTTAAATATTCCTCTTCATTTTCATATTCTGTAAATGTAGTTTCTAAAAAATCACAAATATGTAGCTTGGCAACATGCATTTGAAACTGCATTTGAACCCAATATTCAATTTTAGGTATACCAGAAATAACACGACTTTTTGGATTCTTTATTTCCAACAATCTTCCATACAATTTATTATTTTTTTTTACATTAATACCGTCGGGCGAAGCTGCTAGGTATGGAGTATGGTCGTCGCCAAGACAACCAAATTCTTCTACAATAGTGTCGTTTTCAAATTCATATATCATTGTGGAAAGAGGTTCATATTTATGACCGTGGTGACATGCTGAATTGACATTAACAGATGATTTTTTAGCAACGTCAATCGGAGCACATTTAGAGTAAATTAGCTGATTTTGTGTTTTTTGCGATTCAAATGCCTTCCAAGCTGAACTAGCTGTTAAATGTTCTCCCCGAAATAAATACCATTCCGGTGTTCTTTGATCTGGCTGTGGCTTATTTCTTAATATTTTTATTCTATTTTCAATTGCCAATGTATCAATGTTTTTAGTAGTGTAATTGGGATAATGACGAGGTATTTGTATAAAATTAAAATAATAGTCAACGCATTCATCAAGGTAGTCGCCTAAATTGATTAAATTGTTAAAAAGTGTATTTTCTTCTATAAATATATTCATATATTCATAAACTTCTTTTTCAAACTTATATGATTTCATATTAATAATATTATCCTTTACATATAAATCAATAATATTGAATAATGTTTCTTTTATATCATGTATATCCGTTTTATGTAAATTATTTTCGATTAAATTTGACTCAAAACCATTGATGATATTTTCTAGTGGTTTTAGTTCATCGATTGTTATCATATATTTGTTCTTAAATATATAATATAAAATAAATTTATATCAATTTAATGATATATTAAAATATTTTTCATAGTTGTAACCGATTATAAAAATTTTCTTTTTAAATTTATTTTACGTATACAACAGACTCTTTTTGATATAGCTCTTTTTGCGGCTGCAGAGCGACCAATTACAACGTTTGATGCTTTTTTTCTTGATTCATGCTGACTCGTTTGCAATCTTCTAAAAGTGCTTTTGGGTTTTAGATTAAATGGTTGTAATGGTTTGCCGCAACAAACGCCTTTTTCACATTTTTTTTTTGTTGAACATTTTCTAGTATAATAGTTTATACTAGCAGATTTATTTCTTGAAAAAATATCAAAACCATTTATTACTCTTCCGTGTGTTTGCGCTGGCATTATTATATAATACATACATATAAAATATTTTTATTTTTTATATATACACTGAATCATCATGATAATCTTCATCATCAATATGAATATTTATATTTGTTATCTTACCTTTTATTAAGCACTTTAAATAAAGCCTATCAACATTTTC
>Ga0206130_10000939_pt1 | contig 44890 bp, 32 predicted proteins | sample Helgoland_Spring_9_FD_148637 | JGI IMG/M metagenome (GOLD analysis project Ga0206130, IMG submission 148637) | Pelagic subsurface seawater microbial communities from Kabeltonne, Helgoland, North Sea - Helgoland_Spring_Bloom_20160512_1 | ecosystem: Environmental > Aquatic > Marine > Epipelagic ...
GACCTATGGCGTCGATACGGCGGGGCCGGTCGGGGTGATCCGCGGCAGCGCGGGCAACCCGACGCTGCGCCCGTATCGCGCGACCGCCTATGACGCGACGGTCGAGAAATATTTCGGTACCCGCGGCTATATCGCGGTGCAGGGCTTCTACAAATCGCTCGACAGCTTCATCATCCGCAACGTCGAACAGCCCTATAACTATACCGGCCTGCCACTCGCGCCCGGCGGGATCGTCCCGCCGACGTCGATCGGCACGATCATCCGTCCGCTCAACGTGTCGGGTGGCAAGCTGTACGGTGTCGAGGTCGCGGGCACGCTGCAACTCGGTTCGATCGTGCGGGCGCTCGACGGCTTCGGCGTGACCGGTGGCGGCTCCTATACGAAGAGCGAGATCCAGCCGACCCCGACCAGCGTCGCCGACGATATCCCCGGCTATTCGCGCTGGGTCGCCAACGGCACCGCCTTCTTCGAAAAATGGGGATTCTCGACCCGCGGTTCGGTGCGATATCGCTCGTCGTTCATCGGCGAAATCGTCGGCTTCGGCGGGGACCGCGCGCCACGCCGGGCGCTCAACGAACTGCTCGTCGATGGTCAGATCGGCTATGATTTCACCGATGGCGCGTTCAAGGGTCTGTCGCTGTACATCCAGGGGCAGAATTTGACCGACGAACGCTTCGCGACCGTCACGAGCGACCAGAACCCGCTCCAGGTGATCGATTACCAGACCTATGGCCGCCGGTTCCAGGCGGGCTTCACGTACAAGTTCTGATCGTCGGGGGCCGCCGCCACGTGGGCGCGGCCCCCTGTTTGACGACGCTCGACCGCGACAGGAATCCGATCGATGCTGACTGCCCTATTGCTCGCCACCGCGCTCGCCACGGCGATGCCCGCTGCTCCCACCGAGGCGCCGCCGCCCCCCGCCACCAGCTTTCGCGACCGGTTGCCGCAGGATGAGGTGATCTATTTCGTCCTGCCCGATCGCTTCGACAATGGCGATCCCGCCAATGATCGCGGCGGGCTGTCGGGGGACCGGTTGCGCACGGGCTATGACCCGACCGCCAAGGGCTTCTACCACGGCGGCGACCTCAAGGGGCTGACCCGGCGGCTGGACTATATCCAGGATCTGGGCGCGACCGCGATCTGGGTCGGGCCGGTGTTCAAGAACAAACCCGTCCAGGGCGCGACGGGGCAGGAAAGCGCGGGCTATCACGGGTATTGGATCACCGATTTCACCCAGGTCGATCCGCATCTGGGCACCAACGCCGATTTCGCCGCCTTCGTCGCTGCCGCGCATGCGCGGGGCATGAAGGTGTATATGGACATCATCGCCAACCACACCGCCGACGTGATCCACTATCGCGAATGCGCGCCCGCGGCGCCATGCCCCTATCGGTCGATCGCCGATTATCCTTTCCAGCGTCGCGGTGGCCCGTCGGGCACGCCGATCAATCCCGGCTTCGCGGGCGAAGGCGTGATGACCGCGGCCAATTTCGCGAAACTGACCGACCCGACCTACGCCTATACGCCCTATGTCCCGGCGAACGAGACGACGGTGAAGGTCCCCGCGTGGCTCAACGACATCCGCTATTATCATAACCGCGGCGACACGACGTATGAGAATGAAAGCGCCACGATGGGCGATTTCTCGGGGCTCGACGATCTCGATACCGAAAATCCACGCGTCGTGGCGGGGATGATCGACATCTTCGGCGGCTGGATCGATCGCTATGGGATCGACGGGTTCCGCATCGACACCGCGCGCCACGTGAACCCCGAATTCTGGGCGCAGTTCGTCCCCGCGATGCTCGCGCGCGCCAAGGCGAAGGGCATCCCCAACTTCCACATCTTCGGCGAAGTGTCCGATCACGAAATCCGCCCCGCGAAGCTCGCGCAGCACACGCTCGTCGACAAACTGCCCGCGGTGCTCGATTTCTCGTTCCGCCAGGCGGTGATCGACACTGTCGCGGGAACGCGGGGGACCGATGCGTTCGAAAAGCTGTTCGATGGCGATGTGCTCTATGCAAAGGGCTTCGACACCGCGGTCATACTGCCGACCTTCACCGGCAACCACGACGATGGGCGTTTCGCCACCTTCGTACGGCGCGCCTTCCCGCAGGCGGGGCAGGCGGAGGTGACGAACCGCGTCATCCTGTCGAACGCGATGCTGCTGACGCTGCGCGGGGTCCCGACGATCTATTCGGGCGACGAACAGGGTTTCGTCAGCGACGGCAACGACCAGGACGCGCGCGAGGATATGTTCGCGAGCAAGGTCGCGGTCTATAACGACAACCGCCTGCTCGGCACCGACACGACGACCGCCACCGCCCATTTCGGCACCGCCAATCCGCTGTATAAAGAGATTGCGGCGCTCGCCCGGATCCGCCGCGCGACCCCGGCGCTCACCCGCGGTCGCCAGCAGCTGCGCGCCCGCAGCGAAAAGCCGGGTCTGCTCGCGATCTCGCGCTTCGACCCCGTCTCGGGGCGGGAGGTGCTGCTGGCCTTCAACACCGCGACCACCCCGGTCACGGCGCAGGTGCAGGTCGAGACCGGCTCGACCCGGTTCGCGGCGCTCGCGGGTCGATGCGCCGCGACCGTCGCCGCCCCGGCCAGCCTTACCGTCACGCTGCCGCCACTGGGCTATGCGATCTGTGCCGCGGAGGCTCCATGACCGATACGACCGGCACGACACCCTGGTGGAAGGGCGCGACGATCTATCAGATCTATCCGCGCAGCTTCGCCGATTCGAACGATGACGGGATCGGCGATCTGCCGGGCATTACCGCGCACCTCGATTACGTCGCCAGTCTGGGGGTCGACGCGATCTGGCTGTCGCCCTTCTTCACCAGCCCGCAGGCCGATTTCGGCTATGACGTGTCCGACTATCGCGACGTCGACCCGATCTTCGGCACGTTGGGCGATTGCGACGCGCTGATCGCCCGCGCGCACGCGCTGGGGTTGCGCGTCATCGTCGACATGGTCTGGTCGCACACCTCGGATGCGCATCCGTGGTTTGCCGACAGCCGCGCCAGCCGCACCAACGATCGCGCCGACTGGTATGTCTGGGCCGATGCGAAGCCCGCCGGATCGCCGCCGAACAACTGGCAATCGGTCTTCGGCGGCCCCGCCTGGACCTGGGATGCGCGCCGCGGCCAATATTATCTGCATAATTTCCTCAGCGGCCAGCCCCAGCTCAACGGGCATCACCCCGCGGTGCAGGCCGAACTGCTCGACATCGCGCGCTTCTGGCTCGATCGCGGGGTCGATGGCTTCCGGCTCGATGCGATCAATTTCATGATGCACGATCCCGCGCTGACCGATAATCCGCCCGCGCCCGACGACGGCACGCCGCGCACCCGCCCGTTCGATTTCCAGCTGCACCAATATAACCAGAGCCACGCCGATATCCCCGCGTTCCTCGAACGCGTCCGCGCGCTGCTCGACGGCTATGACGGCGACCGGTTCACCGTCGCCGAAATCGGCGGCGCGGACAGCGATCGCGAAATGAAGCTGTTCACCGCGCACGATCGGCGGCTCAACACCGCCTATGGCTTCGATTTCCTCTATGCCCCGCGGCTGACCGCCCGCGCCGTCCGCGACGCGCTCGACAAATGGCCGGTCGATCAGAGCTGGCCGAGCTGGGCGTTCGAAAACCACGACGCCCCGCGCGCGGTATCGCGCTGGGCGAACGAGGCGGATCGGGATGCGTTCGCGCGCGTCAAGATGCTGCTGCTCGCGGCGCTGCGCGGTAATATCTTCCTTTATTATGGCGAGGAACTGGGCCTGCCGCAGGTCGATGTCGCGTTCGAGGATCTGCAGGATCCCGAAGCGATCGCGAACTGGCCGCAGACCCTGTCGCGCGACGGTGCGCGCACCCCGATGCCGTGGCGCGCCGATGCCCCGAACCTCGGCTTCGGCACCGCGCCTCCGTGGTTGCCCGTCGGCCCCGCGCATCGACCGATGGCGGTCGATCGTCAGGCGGCGGATCCGGAATCGCTGCTCGCCTGGACCCGCCGCGTGCTGGCGCTGCGGCGCGACCACCCCGCGCTGCTGACCGGCGACTTGCGCTTCATCGACACCAATCACGACATCCTCGCCTTCGAACGCATCACCGGCGACGAACGGCTGCTGTGCGTCTTCAACCTCGGCGATGCCGCCGTCGATTTCCTCCCCCCGGTCCCCATCGTCGATCGCCTGATCGAGACCGGCGATGTCGGCGCCACCGCGCTCGGCCCCTATGCCGCCTATATCGCCGTCCTCGACGGCGCCTATATCGCCGTCCTCGACGGCCAGGAGCCTTCATGATGTTCACCCGCCCGCTGCTCCGCGCCGGTCTCTCGCTCGCTGCGCTCGTCGTCGCCACCCCGGCGCTCGCCGATGTCGTCGCCAAACAATCCTCCCCGGACGGCAGCCTGGTCGTCACCGTCAGCATCGATGGCGATGGCCGGGCGAGCTATGCGGTCGCGCGCAAGGGCACCGCGATCCTGAACGACAGCCACCTGGGCTTCCTGTTCACCGACGCGCCGAAGATCGACCGCCACCTGACGCTCGCGACCACGGCAAAGGCGCATGCCGACACCAGCTGGACCCAGCCGTTCGGCGAATGGCACAGCATCCGCGACAATCACAACGACCTGACGCTGACGCTGCGCGAAGCGACCGACCTGAAGCGCACGATGATCGTGACGTTCCGGATTTTCGACGACGGCGTCGGCTTTCGCTACACGCTGCCCGACCAGCCGAACCTCCACCATGCGAACATCGCGGACGAGCTGACCGAATTCGCCTTCGCCCAGCCCGGCACGGCGTGGTGGAAACCCGCCTATCTGTGGAATCGGGAGGAATATCTCTACGACAAGACCCCGCTCGATGCGGTCGGCACCGCCCAGACGGTGATGACGGTGAAGCTCGCGGACGGCACCCACGTCGCCCTCCACGAAGCCGCGCTGCTCGATTACGCCGCGATGAACCTGCAACGCGAAAGCGGGACGACGTTCAAGGCCAACCTGACCCCCGGCGCGGGCGCGCCCAAGGTCAGCCGCGATGCGGGCTTCTCGACGCCGTGGCGCACGATCGCGATCGCCGACGATGCCCCCGGTCTCTACGCCGCCAGCCGGATCGGGCTGAACCTCAACGAACCTAACAAGCTCGGCGATGTCAGCTGGATCAAACCCGGCAAGTTCGCGGGCGTGTGGTGGAACATGATCAAGGGCGACTGGACCTGGGCGACCGGGCCGAAACACGGCGCGACCACCGCCAACGTCGAACGCTATATCGACTTCGCCGCCGCCAACGGGATCGAGGGCGTGCTGGTCGAAGGGTGGAACGTCGGCTGGAACGGTGACTGGTTCGGCAACGGCAACGGCATGGAATTCGACCGCCCGACCCCCGATTTCGATGCCACCGCGATCCAGCGCTATGCCGCGGCGAAGGGCGTCTACATCGTCGGCCATAACGAAACCGGCGGATCGTCGAGCCATTACGACACGCAACTCGACCGCGCGTTCGGCTATGCGCAGGCGCATGGCATCCCGGTCGTCAAGACCGGCTATGTCACCGATGCGGGCCAGATCGAACGCGTCGATGCCGATGGTTCAAGGCATCGCGAATGGCATGAAGGCCAGTGGAACGTGAACCACTATACCCGCGTCGTGCAGACCGCCGCGAAATACCATGTGTCGATCGACAGCCACGAACCCGTCAAGGACACCGGGTTGCGCCGCACCTATCCCAACTGGCTGGCGCGCGAGGGCGGGCGGGGCATGGAATATAACGCCTGGCCCGGCAAGAATCCGCCCGAGCATGAGGCGAATCTGGTCTTTACCCAATTGTTGGGCGGTCCGATGGATTTCACCCCCGGCATCGTCAGCCTGAAGGGATCGGACGACAGCGACCTGAAATCGACGCTGGCGAAACAGCTCGCGCTCTACGTCGTCCTCTATTCGCCGGTCGTGATGGTCGCGGACACGCCCGAAAACTATGCGAAATATCCCGCGGTCATGCCCTTCATCCGCGCCGTGCCGACCGACTGGACCGACACCCGCGTCCTGAACGGAGAGGTCGGCGATTACGTCACGATCGCGCGCAAGGATCGCCGGGGCGACGACTGGTATCTCGGCGCGATCGGCGATGAAGAGGCGCGCCAGTCGACGGTGACGCTCGATTTCCTCGACGCGGGCAAGACCTATACCGCGCACATCTATCGCGACGGCCCCGGGGCCGATTACCGCACCACCGCGCGCCATGCGATCGCGGTCGAACAGCGCCAAGTGAAGCGCGGCGACACGCTGACGATCGCGCTGGCGCCGGGCGGGGGCGAGGCGATCCGCTTCGTCGCGCCCGTAACCCGGCGGCGGCGCTGATCCTGCGCGCCGCGGTCGCCCTGCGCCGCCGGTGCGCGCGCGCGCTTGCGCTGGTGGTCGCGTCGGCCGCAGGGCTCGTCGCGCTACCCGCGGCGGGGGCGCCTGCGGCGGCGGATCGCGGGCGGTTCGTCGACTGGCCCGCGGTCGCGACCGCCGCGATCGTGCCGCCGCACGTGACGATCTGGCTGCCCCCCGGCTATGCGCGCGGGCGGCAGCGCTATGGCGTCGTCTACATGAACGATGGCCAGAACGTCTTCTTCCCCGACCGGTCGGGCTATGCGAAGGTGTGGGCGGCGGACAGGGCGGTGCTGGCGCTGGTCGCCGCGCGGCGGATCGATCCGGTCATCATCGTCGCGGTCGATCATCCCGGTGACGCGCGCTACCGCCAATATTTCCCGCAGCGTCTCTACGACATGGCGACGCCCGCGCGCCGGGCGCAGATCGACCGGCTGGCGAAGGGGCCGCTGACCGGCGATGCCTATCTGCGCTTCCTGACCCAGGATCTGAAGCCGCGCGTCGATCGGACGTTCCGCACCCGCCCCGATCCCGCGCACACCGCGATCATCGGGTCGAGCATGGGCGGGCTGATCGCCTGCTACGCGTTCGTCGAACGGCCAGACGTCTTCGGGCGCGCGGCCTGTGTCTCGACCCACTGGCCGCTCGCCGATCCGACCGATGTCGGCCCGTTCGCGCCGGATGTCGCCGCGCTCTGGTCGACCTATCTGACGCAGCATCTGGGCCGCCCCGCGGGGCGACGGCTGTGGATGGACCATGGCACCGCGACGCTCGATGCCGAATATCCCCCGTGGCAACGCGCGATCGACGCCGATCTGGTGCGGCTGGGCTGGCGGCGCGAGCGCGATTTCGCCAGCCACAGCTATGCCGGTGCCGCGCATGAGGAAAACGCCTGGGCCGCGCGGCTGCCCGCGATGCTCGCCTGGCTGCTGGCATGACGCCGCCGCGCGTCGTCATCCTGGGCGGGGGCACCGCGGGCTGGATGGCGGCGTGCCTGATCGCCCGCGCCTGGCCGCAGGCGCACGTCACCGTCGTCGAAAGCGCGGCCATCGGGATCGTCGGGGTAGGGGAGGGGTCGACCCCGCAACTGCGCCATTTCTTCGCGACGCTGGGGATCGCTGAACGCGACTGGATGCCCGCCTGCGATGCGACGTACAAGGCGGGGATCGTGTTCCGCGGCTGGTCCGCGGCGCCGGGCTTCGCCGCTTATACCCATCCCTTCGCCAGCGACGTCGACCTGCATAGCGAACCCGCCTTCCACGCCGCCGCGCGGGCCCGCCGCACCGGGCATGACGTTGCCGCCCACCCCGACCGGTTCTTCCTCAACAGCCGCCTGATCGCCGATGGCCGCGCCCCGATCGCGGCGGAGAATTTTCCCTTCGATGCCGCCTATGGCTATCATTTCGACGCGCATAAGGTCGGCGCGTTTCTCGCCCGCCATGCCGCAACGCTCGGCGTCGTCCATCGCGAAGGCCATGTCGACGATGTCGTCGTCGGGGAGGATGGCGATGTCCGGTATCTGCTCCTGTCCGGCGGCGACCGGGTCGAGGGCGATGTCTTCATCGACGCCAGCGGCTTTCGCGCGCGGATCATCCAGCAGGCGCTCGGCGCGCCGTTCGTGCCGTTCGCGGACAATCTGTTCAACGACGCCGCGGTCGTCATGCCGACGCCCGCGCTCGACACGCCGCCGGTCCATACCACCGCGACCGCGCTGCCGAACGGCTGGGCGTGGCACATCCCGCTGACAACGCGGGTCGGCAACGGCTATGTCTATTCGACCCGCTATTGTTCGCCCGATCAGGCGGAGGCGGAATTGCGCGCGCATCTGGGGGTCGGCGATCACGGCAGCGCGCGCCATCTACGGATGAAGGTCGGGCGGGTCGCCGACAGCTGGCGCGGCAATTGCCTCGCGATCGGCCTGGCGCAGGGGTTCATCGAACCGCTCGAGGCGACCGCGCTCCACATCGTCCAGGCGACGGTCGAGGGGTTCATCCAGGCCTATCGCGACGGCGGCTTCACCCCCCGCCACCGCGCGACGTTCAACGCGACGATCGCGCGTCGCTATGACGGCATCCGCGATTACATCGTCGCGCATTACCGACTGAACCGGCGCCCCGACACGCCCTATTGGCGCGACGCGGCGGGGCACGACCGATTGTCCGATTCGCTCAAGGCGATCATGACCTGCTGGTTCACCGGCGGCGATCTGGTCGCCGAGATCGCCCGACAGGATATCGCGCGCTATTACGCCCCGCTGTCATGGGGCTGCCTGTTCGCGGGCTATGGCCTCTTCCCCGATCGATTGATCCCGGCGCCTGCCCCCGACGATCGGATCGACGATCTTCTGCGCCGCTGCGCCCTCAACTATCCGCCGCATCGCGACGCGCTCGAAAGGCTGACGAGATGACCCAGACCCGCCGCCCTACGCTGGGTTTCGCGCAATTGTTCAACATCAGCTTCGGTTTCTTCGGGATCCAGATCGGCTTCGCGCTCCAGAATGCGAACATGAGCCGCATCTTCCAGTCGCTGGGCGAAAGCCTCGACGATCTGGCGGTGCTGTGGATCGCCGCGCCGCTGACCGGGCTGCTCGTCCAGCCGATCATCGGCCATTATTCCGATCGCACCTGGGGCCGGTTCGGGCGGCGGCGCCCCTATTTCTTCGCTGGCGCCGTGCTCGCCGCGCTGGCGCTGGTGGGGATGCCCAACGCCCCCGGGCTGCTCGCGGCGGCGATGCTGCTGTGGATGCTCGACGCCTCGCTCAATATCTCGATGGAGCCGTTCCGCGCCTTCGTCGGCGACATGCTCGATGCCGACCAGCATACCGCGGGCTATGCGGTGCAGACCGCGTTCATCGGCGCGGGTGCGGTGATCGGATCGGCGACCCCGTTCGTGCTCGATCATCTGGGCATCGCCAATGCGGTCGCGGGCGGGGGCATCCCCGACACCGTCCGCTACAGTTTCTATATCGGCGCGGCCGCGCTGTTCGCCTCGGTGTTGTGGACCGTGCTCACCACCCGCGAATATTCGCCCGCCGAACTCGCCGGTTTCGCAGGGTCGGCGGCGGGGCAGGGCGCCACGCCCGGCGTTCCCCCTGCCTCCCCGGTCGGCGGCGTCATGTGGATCGCGGCGGGCCTCGCGGTCACCACGCTGGTCTGGGCGGCGAGCCTCGAAAAGGAGCTCTATCTGCTCGGCGGGCTGCTCGCCGCCTATGGCGCGGCGCGGCTGGTCGCGGGCGCGCTCTATGCGCGCGGGCGCACCGATACGCTGCTGACCAATATCGTCGGCGATTTTTCGGGCATGCCCCCGATCATGAAGAAACTGGCGTTGACCCAATTCTTCACCTGGTCCGCGCTGTTCATCATGTGGATCTATACCACCCCGGTCGTCGCCCAATATGTCTTCGGATCGGCCGATCCCGCCAGCGCCGCCTACAACCAGGCGGGCAATTGGGTCGGCATCCTGTTCGCGGTCTATAACGGCGTCGCCGCGGTCGCCGCGCTGTTCGTCCTGCGCCCGCTCGCTCGCCGGATCGGCAAGGTGCGCACCCATGCGCTGGCGCTGGGTATCGGCGCGCTGGGCTATGCATCGTTCTTCGTCATCCGCGATCCCTGGACGCTGATGGTGGCGGAGGTCGCGATCGGCATCGCCTGGGCCTCGATCCTCGCGATGCCCTATGCCATCCTCGCGTCTGCGTTGCCGCAGGCGAAGCTCGGCATCTACATGGGGCTGTTCAACATCTTCGTCGTCGTGCCCCAATTGCTCGTCGCGACGGTGATGGGCACGATCGTCCGCCACCTGTTCCCGACCGAACCGATCTGGACGATGGCGTTCGCCGCCGGGGTGATGGCGATCGCCGCGCTGACGATGCTGCGCGTGGCGGAACCGGTCGGCGGCCCCCGCATCGACTGACCGGCCTTTGCAAGCGCGGCGCGAATCGGACATGGCGATATCGTCAGATCGGACCCGGAACGCCCATGAACGTCGTCGCTGCCCTTGCCTCGCTCGCCCTCGTCGCCACCGCGCTGCCCGCCAGGGCGGATGCCGCCGCCGTGCCCACCCGCCGCACCGTGTTGTTCGTCGGCAACAGCTTCACCTACGGCGCCTATTCCCCCGTCTGGCGCTATCGCGCGGAAACGGTCACCGATCTCAATGGCGACGGGGTGGGGGGCGTGCCCGCGCTGTTCAAGCTGCTCGCGAGCGAGATGGGGCTCGATTACGATGTCTATCTCGAAACCGCGGGGGGCAAATCGCTGCAATGGCATTGGGATAACAAGGCCGCGGTGCTCGACCGGCGCTGGGACCATGTCGTGCTCCAGGATTACAGCACGCTCGATCCCGCGCGGCCCGGCAATCCATCGCTGCTGGTCGAGTACGCGCGCCGGTTCGCGGGCCTGTTCGCCAAGCGCAATCCCGGCGTCGACATCAGCCTGACCGCGACCTGGTCGCGTCCCGACCTGACGTATCAGCCCGACAAGCCATGGTCCGGCCAGTCGATCTACCGGATGGCGACCGATATCCGCCGCGGCTACGACCGGGCGCAGCGGTCGGTCAAGCAGGTCCGCCGCGTCAACCCGGTCGGCGAAGCGTTCAATTGCGCGATCGCGGCAGGCGTCGCGGATGCCGATCCCTATGACGGGGTGTCGGCGGGGCAGGTCGGGCTGTGGGCCTATGACAATTACCACGCCAGCGCCGCGGGCTATTATCTCGAAGCGCTGACCGTGCTGGCGACGCTGACCGGTCAGGATCCGCGCCGGTTCGGCCCGACCGAACGCGCCGCGAGCGAACTGGGCCTGTCGCCCGAACAGGCGGTCGCGCTCCAGCATATCGCCGCGCGCCAGGTCTATGGCGAACCCTGCGCCGCGCCGATCCCCGCGCGCCCCTGATCGCGTCAGTCGAGCCCGTCGATCGCGAGCAGCGCGAACGACGCCAGCCAGTGCGTGCCCATATAATCCTCGTCGATATGCGGCAGCGCGGAGTCGAGATGCCGCGTCGCCGCCGCCAGCGCGACCGGGGTGACCGCATGGTCCGCCCCCAGCGCCGCGGCGATCCCGCGCCAGCACCACGCCCGGCTGAGGTTCAACCCGTCGAGATGCGCGATCTTCCCATCGCTGCGGTCGGAGACATGCACCGGCATGAACAGCGTGGCGGGTCGCTGCGCCGCCGCGTCGGGCAGAAACGCGTCGAACCATGCGGCGAACCCCGGCGCGTCGAGCACGTCGCGCATCAACATCGCCTCGCACAGCGCCGACGACAGGAACTCGTCGCCCCCCGGCTCCCACGCCTGACACCCGCGATCCCCCCCGAACCAGTCGCGCGCGCGGGCGTCGATCAGCGTCGCCAGCGCCGGGTCGAACCGCGTCGCCCAACGCCGCGCCTGCACCAGCGCGAAGCTCGTGTTATAGTGCGTCCCCACCCGGATCGGATAGGTCAGTTGGGGCAGATGATCGGCCAGCATCGCGGCGAACCGATGCGCCAGCGGCGCGATCGCCGCTGCCCAATGCTGCACCTCATGCTGCGCCAGTTCGCGGTGGAGCGACAGCATCCACGCCCAGCCATAGGGCCGTTCGAACCCCGTCGCATCGGGCCGATCGAGCCGCACCATCTCGCCCGCGACCAGGTCGGGGCGGAGCATCGCATCGGCCCGCGCGCGCACTTTCGCGGCGACGGCGGAATCGGGAAACCGCCGCGCGATCCGCATCACCTGCCACCAGCCATGGACGCAGCTATGCCAGTCGAAACTGCCGTGAAAGATCGGATGGATCGCGCGCGGGACGCGAAGGTCGTCGGCGCCGGTCAGCACCTGATCGAGCTTATAGGGATATTCCTGCCCCAGATGGCTCATCGTCAGCGTGGCGAACCGCGTCGCGGTATCGAGATCGAGCATCACCGAAATCCCAGGAAATAGAGCAGCGCGATATTGACGACCAGCAACGGGATCGCGGTCGGCACCTGCGCCTTGATCACCGCGCCCTTGTCCTTCAGGTCGAGCAGCGCGGCGGGCACCAGGTTGAAATTGGCGGCCATCGGCGTCATCAGCGTCCCGCAAAATCCCGCGAGCATCCCGATCGCCGCGACCACCGCGGGGTCGCCGTGGAATTGCCGGATCAGCAACGGCATCCCGATCCCGCCGAGCATCACCGGGAACGCGGCGAAGGCATTGCCCATCACCATCGTGAACCCCGCCATGCCAAGGCCATAGACCAGCACCGCGCCGATCAGGCTGCCCGACGGCAGGGCCATCCCCGCGAGCTGTCCGACCGCCTCGCCCACGCCCGCCAGCGCGAACACCGCCCCCAGGCTCGCGAGCATCTGCGGCAGCACCGCGGCCCAGCCGACGCTGTCCATCAGCCTGACCCCCTCCGCAAAGGGCGTCGCGGGCGCGGGGCGAAGCCAAGCATAGCCGACCGCCAGCGCGATCAGCACCCCGCACGTCAGCGCCACCAACGTCACCTGCTTGGGATCGACCAGCGTCGGCACCTGCCAGAACAACAACGTGCCGATCAGCGCGGTGGCGGGGATCACCAGCGCGGGCACGAAAATCCGGTTGCCCCGCGCCTCCGCCTCCGCGACGCGTGCGGCTGGCGCCGTCGTCGCCCGACCGCCGCGCCCCATCAGCCCGAACCCCGCGATCCCGACCAGCCCCAGCACCAGCACGCCGTTGCCGACATCGCCGATCGCATCGCCGAACCAGAAACTGGCGGTCAGCAACGCGTAAAAGGCGGCATTGCCGAACCGTTTCGGGTTGGTCCGGTCGGTCGCGCTCAGCGCGGCGAATAGCGCGAATGCTGCGCCTGCCACCGCATAGATGAACCCGGCGCCGATCATCGCTCGACCCTGCGGGATCGCGCCAGCCGCCGGTCGATCCACCACAGCCGCGTCCCATGGATCAGCGCCGCCGCGATCGCGGTCGGGATCGCCCATAGCGACAGATGCAGCGGCTGGATGTCGATCCCATAGCCGTCGAGCACCCCCTTCATCAGCAGGATCGATCCGATCGCGATGAAGATATCCTCGCCGAAGAACAGCCCGATGTTATCGGTCGCCGCCGCCATCGCGGGGATATGGTCGGTGCCCGCGGGTTCGCCCTGGGCCTCGGCGGCGGCGCTCGCCATCGGTGCGACCAGCGGGCGGACGCTCTGCGCCGGGCCCGCGATCGACGTCAGCCCCAGCGCGGCGGTCAGCTGGCGGAAGAGCATGTACCCGATCAGCAACCGCCCCACCGTCGCGCCGCGCAATCCCGCGATCAGCCCGCGCGCGCGCTCCTGCAACCCGTGCCGTTCGAGCAGCCCGATGACCGGCAGGACGATGTAGATGACGCTGACGTAACGGCTGGTGTTGAACGCCTTGCCGAACGCGGCCAGGATCGCGACCGGATCGATCCCCGCCGCCAGCCCGGTCACCAGCGCCGACACCGCGACGACCAGCAACGGGTTGAACCGCAGCACGAATCCCGCGACGATCACCGCGATCCCGATCAGGACGATCATCTCGACCCCCGTTCATACCGGTCGCAACGTACCCGTCCGCGTCGCGAAACGTCGAGCAACCGTTTCGACCCAAACAGTCGACCCGAACCGCTCCTCACCCCGCGGCCCCGTAACCGCCGCCGCCGGGCGTCTCGATCACGAACACGTCGCCCGCCGCCATGTCGACGCCCGCGGTCGATCCCAGCATCTCGACCGTCCCGTCGCGCCGCTCGACCCGGTTCGCGCCCAATCCGCCCGGCGCGCCGCCCGCCAGCCCGAACGGCGGCACGATCCGCCGGTTCGACAGGATGTTGGCGCGCATCGGCGCCAGGAACCGTACCCGCCGCGTCGCGCCTGCTCCCCCGGGGAAGGCGCCATCGCCCCCCGATCCGGCCCGGATCGAAAATTCCTCGACCAGCACGGGGAACCGCTGCTCCAAAATCTCGGGATCGGTCAGGCGGCTGTTGGTCATATGCGTCTGGACGACATTGGTCCCGGCATAGCCCGGCCCCGCGCCGCTGCCGCCCGCGATCGTCTCGTAATATTGGCGGGTCGCATCGCCAAAGGTGAAATTGTTCATCGTCCCCTGGCTCGCCGCCATCGCGCCGAACGCGCCGAACAGGGCGTCGGTGACGACCTGGCTCGTCTCGACATTTCCGGCGACGACCGCGGCGGGATAGCGTGGGCGCAGCATCGATCCGTCGGGCACCCGGATCGTCACCGGGCGCAGGCAGCCGTCGTTCATCGGCACCGCCGCATCCAGCATCGTGCGCATCACGTACAGGCACGCCGCGCGGACGATCGGCAGCGGCGCGTTGACATTGTCGGGCTGCTGGTCGCTCGTGCCCGCGAAATCGATCGTCACGCCATCGCCCGCGATCCGGACGCTCACCGCCACCTGCGCCCCCGTGTCGGTGCGATAGGTGAAATCGCCATCGGCCAATCCCGCGATCAGCCCGCGCACCGCGCGTTCGGCATGGTCCTGGACATGCCCCATATAGGCGGTGACGACATCCGCGCCGTAGGTCTCGACCAGCGCCAGCAACCCGTCCGCACCGCGTCGACACGCCGCGACCTGCGCGGCCAGATCGGCGATATTCTGGTCGATCGTGCGCGCCGGGTGCGGCCCGCTCGCCAGCAGGTCGCGGATCGCGTCGTCGCGCTGCCGCCCATGCTCGACGATCAGCATATTGTCGAAGATCACGCCCTCATCCGCGATCGTCCGGCTGTCGGACGGCATCGATCCGGGGCTGGTCCCGCCGACATCGGCATGATGCCCGCGCGCCGCGACGAAATAGGCAGGCGCGCTATCGTCGCCGACGAAGACGGGCTGGATGACGGTGATGTCGGGCAGGTGGGTGCCGCCGTCATAGGGGGCGTTGAGCGCATAGATCTCGCCCCGCGCGATCGTCGCGCCGCGCTTGTCCCGGATCGCGCGGATGCTGTCGCCCATCGACCCCAGATGGACCGGGATATGCGGCGCGTTCGCGATCAGGTTGCCCTCAGCATCGAAGAGCGCGCAGGAAAAATCGAGCCGTTCGCGGATGTTCACCGACGCCGCCGAATGCTGCAGCGCCGCCCCCATCTCCTCCGCGATCGCCATGAACAGCCCGGCGAAAATCGCCAGCCGCACCGGATCGACCGCGGTCCCGACCGTTTCATGCTGCGCAGCATCGTCGCGGGCGAGGATCAGCACGCCCTCCCGATCCATCCGCGCGGTCCAGCCCGGTTCGACGACCAAGGTCGCGACCGGATCGACGATCAGCGCGGGGCCGGGGATCGCGCCATCGGGGCTCAACGTCGCGCGCCGATACAGCGGCGTCGCGCGCGTCTCGGCGGCCAGGTGGACGTCGACCATCACCGGTTCGACCCCGGGCTGCGCCACCGGCGCGGGGCGGGCGGGGGCCTCGGTCGCGCTGATCGCCTCGACCCGGATCGTATCGACGACCAGCGGCGCGTCGGTGTCGTAACCGAAGCGGCGGCGATGTCCCGCGGCGAAACCCGCGCGCATCGTTGCCGCATCGGCCAGCGGCACCTCGATCACGCTGTCGCTCGCGCCCGCGCGGATATGCGCCTGCGTCTCGGTGCGGATCGCGGCATCGTCGATGCCCTGCGCCGCCAGCGCCGCGATCGCCGCGGTGCCCAGCCGCGCGGCGGCGTCGTCGATCGCCGCGGCGTCGTCGATGCCCAGCGCCACCGTCGCCTCGCGCACCTCGCGCCGGTCGGCCAGCCCCATGCCATAGGCGGACAGCACCCCCGACAGCGGATGGACGATGATCCGCGTGATCCCCAACGCATCGGCGACCCGGCACGCATGCTGCCCGCCCGCACCCCCGAAACAGGCGAGCGCGAACCGCGTCACGTCATGCCCGCGCGCGACCGATACGGTGCGGATCGCATTGGCCATATCCGCCACCGCGATCCGGATCAGCCCCGCTGCGGCGTCTTCGGCGGACATCGCCCGCCCGGTTTCGCGCGCGACCTGGTCGAGCAGCGCGGCCATCCGCGCCTGCGCCGCCGCGACATCGAGTGGTTCGTCGCCCCCCGGCCCGAACACGCTCGGGAACGCATCGGGCTGGATCGTGCCCAGAATGACGTTGCAATCGGTAACGGTCAGCGGCCCGCCGCGCCGGTAACAGGCGGGGCCGGGCACCGCGCCCGCCGATTCCGGCCCGACGACGAACCGCCCCGCGTCGAACCGGCACACCGATCCGCCGCCCGCCGCGACGGTGTGGATGCGCAGCATCGGCGTGCGGATGCGCGTCCCCGCGACGATCGTCTCGCTGTCGCGCTCATAGGCGCCGGCATAGAGCGACACGTCGGTCGACGTGCCCCCCATGTCGAACCCGATGACCCGGTCGAACCCGGCGCGGATGCTGGTTTCGGCCATCCCGACGATCCCGCCCGCGGGGCCGGACAGGATCGCATCCTTGCCGCGAAACGCCGCGGCTGCGGTCAGTCCGCCGGTCGATTGCATGAACAACGGCGCCTGTTCGCCCCCCAGCATCGCGGTCAGCCGCTCGACATAGGCGCGCAGGATCGGCGACAGATACGCATCGACCAACGTCGTGTCGCCGCGCCCGATCAGCTTGACCAGCGCCGCGACGCGGTGGCTGACCGCGATCTCGTCGAACCCCGCCTCGCTGGCGAGTTCGGCCAGCCGCCGCTCGTGTGCGGGATAGCGATAGCCATGCATCAGCACGATGCCGACGGCGCGAAGCCCCCGCGCCCGCGCCGCGCGGAATCCCGCCAGCGCCGCCGCCTCGTCCAGCGCGCGCACGACCGTGCCGTCCGCGGCGACGCGTTCGTCGATCTCCAGCGTCGCGCTGTGCAGCGGGGCGGGGCGGTCGATCCGCCGCGCGAAGATATCGGGGCGATCCTGCGTCCCGATCGTCAGCGCGTCGCCGAACCCGCGGGTGATCGCCAGCAGCACGGGTTCGCCCGTGCGTTCGAGCAGTGCGTTGGTCGCGATCGTCGTGCCGATCCGGATATCGGCGCGCGGGATCGGCCCGTCGCCGATCCCCGTCAGCCGCCGGATCGCCTCGACCGCGGCATCGTCATAGCGTCCGGGGTCCTCGGACAGCAATTTGGCGGTGACGATCCCGCCGTCGGGGCGTTGCGCGACGACATCGGTAAACGTGCCCCCACGATCGATCCAGAAATGCCAGCCAGCGGTGTCGGTCATGCCCGCGACCGTGCCGCCGCCCGCGACCGGAGGCAACCCGCCAAATCGCCGATCAGCTGGCCAGATGCGTGATCGTTTCGTCCAGGCTGGCGACGGGCAGCCCAAATTTGGTGACGACCATCCGGTTCGTCACCACCGTGCCGCCGGGTTGCAGGTACAGCCATTGTTCGGCCTCGGTCCCGCCCTTCATCGGAAAGCGGACGTGGAACATATTGCCCTCGACATCGGCCATCACCGGCCCCGTCGCATCGGTCAGCGTCCCCGCATAGCGCCCCGCGCCGGTCGGGCGCAGCCGCCATTGCCGCGTCGTTGCGGGCTTGTCGCCCTGCTTCACCCGCTGGTCGAGCACCAACGTGTCGCCGTCCATCCGGCCATGCCCCTCGACCAGCGTCGGGGTCTTGCCCGAAAACGCGATCTTCAGCTGCCCGTCGCCATGCGTGTGGCCCAGGAAGAACGCGACCGGATCGATCGCGGGCGCGGGCGCCTTCAACTCGCCCAGGTCGCTCGACGGGACGCACGCCGCCAGCGTCAGCGCGGACACCGGTAACAGGATAGACAGGCGTTTCATCGGCATCGGCCTTGATCGAGGAACCCCCTGAACCCGCGAACGATCGCCCCCGTTCCGTCAGCCGCTTCCGATCAGGATTCCCGTCGCCAGCACCAGCGCGCCGCCCAGCATCACCTTCGCCGCCGCCGACAGCGGGGGCGTGTCCATGTAGCGATACTGGATCCATGCGATGATTCCCAGCTCGACGATCGTCACCAGCCCCGCGATGATCGTCGCGGTCCAGAAATCGTCGATCAGGAACGGCAGCGTATGGCCGATCCCGCCCGCGGTGGTCATCGCGCCGCACACCAGCCCGCGCAGCAACGGGGTGCCCCGCCCGGACAATTTGCCGTCGTCGGCCAGCGCCTCGGCAAAGCCCATGCTGATCCCCGCGCCGATGCTGGCGGCCAGCCCCACCAGCAACGCATCGTGCGGACGCTGCGTCGCAAAAGCGGCGGCGAAGACGGGCGCCAGCGTCGACACTGACCCGTCCATCAGCCCGACCAGACCCGGCTGGACGATCTGGAGCACGAACCGCTTGCGCGCGGCATCGTCCTCATCCTCGCGGCGTTCACCGGGCAGGCGGTGCGCCTCGATCTCGCCCGCGGTCTTCAGGTGATCGAGCTCGGCATGCGCCAGGTCGCCGAGCAGCTTGCGGATCGGCGCATCGGTGCTGCGATCGGCGGCCTCGCGATAGAAACGGCTGGCGTTCGTTTCCATCCGCTGCGCCTCCGCGCGGATCGAATCGATCCCGCGCAGGATCGTCGTGCGCGGGCTCGCGGGCGCGGGCGCGCCGCGGATGTCGCGGCGGGTGACATAGGGAATGTGCCGCCCGAACTTCTCGACATACAGGTCGATCAGCATCCGGCGATGCTCGTCCTCCTCGCTCGCCATGTCGTCGAACATCGCGGCGCTGTCGGGATAATGTTCGCGCAGATGGTCGGCGTAATCGGCATAGATGCGCCCGTCCTCCTCCTCGTTGGCGATGGCGAGGGCGAGGACTTCGCGTTCGGTCAGGTCGTTGAAGCGGCGCATCCCCGCCTTTCACCACATCCCGCGCGCAAAATCTATCGCGCCAGCACCCGCCCCGCGACTGCATCCAGCTTGGCCAGCAGCGCGGGCGCGCGCGCCGCCGCGGGGGTGATGATCGCGTGGTCGAGCACGGTGTCGATCGGGGAGGGCGATCGGGTGGCGGGCAGGGCGGCGACGAACGCCGCGATCGTCGCGCGCGCCACCGCGCCGTTGGCGGTCATCTGCGCGATCACGTCGCTCACCTCGACCGCGGCCTCCTCCTCGCGCCAGCCGTCGTAATCGGTGACCATCCCGATCAGCGCATAGGGCAGCTCCGCCTCACGCGCGAGCTTCGCCTCGGGCATCGCGGTCATCCCGATCACATCGGCGCCCCATTGGCGGTACAGGTGGCTTTCGGCGCGGGTCGAAAACTGCGGCCCCTCCATCGCCAGATAGGTCGCGCCCATCGCCGACGCGCCGCCCGCCATCTTGATCGCATGCGCCGCGATCGCCGACAGCCGCGCGCAGACGGGGTCCGCCATCGACACATGCGCGACCATTCCGGTCCCGAAAAAGCTCGATGCGCGCGCCACCGTCCGGTCGATGAACTGGTCGACGATCACGAACTTGCCCGGTTCCAGCTCCTCGCGCAGCGACCCGATCGACGACAGCGCGATCACGTCGGTGCAGCCCGCCCGCTTCAACGCATCGATATTGGCGCGCGCATCGACCTCGCCCGGCGGGATCCGGTGCTCGCGACCGTGGCGGGGCAGGAACCGCAGCTGGACGTCGCCGATCCGCCCGAACAGGATGTCGTCCGACGGCGATCCCCATGGCGTCGCGACCGTTTCCCAGCGCGCGTCCGCCAACGCGTCGATCGCATACAGCCCCGACCCGCCGATGATTCCCAGTGTCCATTCATCTGCCATGCGCTACATCCTCCGCGACCCCGTCTACCATGGAGAAGCCGCCTTGCGTCACGCGTCACGACTGATCGCGATCATCGCCGTTGCCGCCGCCACGGCGATAGCCGCCCCCGCCGCCGCCAATCCCGCCGCTGCTGCCGAACCCGTCACCGGACGCTGGCTGACCGTCGATGGCCAGGCGATCGTCACGATCGGCACCTGCGGCCAGACGGTGTGCGGCAAGATCACCAAGGTGCTCAAACCCCGCCCCGGCGGCCCCGCGGTGGATGCGAACAACCCCGATCCCGCGCTGCGCCACCGCCCGATCGAGGGCATCCAGTTTCTTACCGGCTTCACCCCCAGCGGATCAAGCTGGAACGGGCGCATCTACAGCCCCGAAGAGGGCAAGACCTATAAATCGGTCCTGACCCGGGACGGCAACACGCTCAAGGTAAAGGGCTGCATCCTGTTCTTCTGCAAGACCCAGGTCTGGACCCGCGCGCAATAACCGCGCGGGCGCGTCGTCGGGGGGGGCAGCGCTCCGTTTGCGGGGGCGGCTCAGAGCGTCGCGGAGATCGCCCGCGCCGCGGCGTCGGGGTCCTCCGCCTGCGTGATCGGGCGCCCGATCACCAGGATCGACGCCCCCGCATCCACCGCCGCGCGCGGGGTCACGACGCGCTTCTGGTCGCCCGCCGGGCCGTCGGCGGGGCGGACGCCGGGAACGACGAAAAACCCCTTCGGCCACGCCTTCTTCGCCGCCGCGACTTCGGCGCCCGAACACACGATTCCGTCGAGCCCCGCCGCCATCGACAGCGTCGCCAGCCGCACGACCTGATCATGCGCGCTGCCGCCGATGCCGGTCGCGGTGAGGTCGCTGGCGTCGAGGCTGGTCAGCATCGTCACCGCGACCACTTTGGTGTGGGGGGAGGCGGCGGCCTTGGCATCCTCCATCATCGCGCGCCCGCCGCTGGCGTGGACGGTCAGGATCGCGGGCTCGATCGGTCCCAGCGCCTGCACCGCCTTGGCGACCGTGTTGGGAATATCGTGGAGCTTCAGGTCGAGGAAGATCGGCAGCCCCAGCTCCGCCATCTCGCGCACCCCCGACTGGCCATGCGCGCAGAAGAATTCCAGCCCCAGCTTGATCCCGCCGACATGATGGCGGCACCGCGTCGCCAGCATCTTCGCGCGCGCCAGATCGGGGGTGTCGATCGCGACATAGATGCGGCTGGTCATATCAGCCGCCCCTCGCTCACCGCCGCCTCCGCGACGGGATCGTCGGCGGCGGGACCGGGCATCGCATTCGTCCCGGCGGGCATCGACGCCACCGGATCGCCCGCCATCACGACCGCCTCGTCGCGCAGCGTTGGCGACGGGGATGCCGACGGCGAGCGCACAGGCGCCGGGACCGTGGTGATCGGCATCGACCGCGCCTCGCTCAGCGACCGTTCCGTGCTCGTCAGCCGCTGCTTCAGCCGCCACCGCACCGCGCGATGATAGATATAGGTCGGGACGAACCCGATCAGCAGCGCGACCAGCACCAGAAACGGCAGCTTCACCAGCGCCACCGTTCCGCTCCACAATTGGATCGGCACCGACGACCAGTTGCCATAGGTGAACAGCGCCGCGACGAACGCGAGCAGGCACCAGAACAGGATTTTCAGGAACTGCATCGGGTCCTCCTTCGACGACCGATGCTAGCGGTGCGGCGCGGCGATGGCCACCCTGCGCGGGTGCGCGGCCTATCCGAAACGCGTTTTCGCCTGGCTTATACCAACCTCGGCCATGCCATCGGGCATGACCGACGATCGGCGCGCGGGCCTGGTCAATGGCTGCGCGAACGCCCGGCGGGTCCCTTGCGGTCGCCAGTCGCGGCCCCGCTGTGGTGAGCCGCCGCAGGGGTCGGATCATCCAGCGTCTTGAGCGCGGCCAGCACGTCCCGAACCGGAACGGGGTGCTGCAACTCGGGTGGTTTTCGCAGCGTCGGCTGGGACCGCACGGCGAAGGCATCCGACGCCCAGGACGCCAGGATCGCGCGCTTCACTTCCGGCTCGATTTGCGGGTGCTCGACAAGGTCCCGGGGATGGCCCAGCGCACCCAGAAAATGGATCGACATAGCTCCTCCTCTCGATGGGATGAACGCCAGCAGCGCAAGAGCCCGCCCCGCACGCGGCGGGGCGGGGCACGTCATCACGCGGCCTGACGGTCGTCCCCGGACGCCGCCTCGATGCGATCGTTCGCCACGGGCGCCGCGGTGCCGATCGCGATTTTGCGGGGCTTCATCGCCTCGGGAATCTCTCGCTTGAGCGAAATGCGCAGCAACCCGCTGTCGAAACCCGCCTCCTCGACGACCACGAAGTCGGCAAGCTGGAAGCGGCGCTCGAAGGCGCGCGTCGCGATGCCGCGATGAAGATAGCGTCCGTTGTCGGCGTCGTCCTGCCGATGGCCGGTAACCGTCAGCTGGTTGTTCTGCGCGACGATCTCGATTTCCTCGGGGCGGAACCCGGCCACGGCAAGCGTGATACGATATTGATCGTCACCCAGTTGTTCGATGTCGAACGGCGGGTAGTTGTCCGTATCGGCGCGCGCGCTGGTTTCGAGCAGATCGAACAATCGATCGAAGCCCACGGTAGAGCGGCGGTACGGCGTAAAGTCGAAATTCGTCCTCATATCCAAATCCTCCTTCGAGCAACCTGAGCACGAGGAGCACCGGGATAGAGCCGGTGCCCTCCATCCTTACCGGACCGAGATTGTTGCGTCCGGCGGCGGCAAGATGGTTGCGGCCACCGGCGGTTCAAGAGGTTTTAGACGAAATTTTTCGCATCCTGCGCGATCGAATTTTCCGGTCCGGCGGCACCTCCGACCGGCTGCTTCGGGCGTCGGCCGCCGCCGGATGGAACGACCGGGATCTGGGCGATGGCGGACGCGTCACCATGATGTGATGGGCAAACGCAAAACCGCTGTCCTACAGCGACCCCGTCTGTCATCGTCGGCGTTCGCTCTTTCGCATGCCCGGCACCCGCGTCCCGATCGCTCACCGGAAAAGCCACGCCGCGCACGATCGCGCATTGGTGTGACCTTTTGTGACCTTCCACTTTATGGCGGCGGCGATACAGTGAACTGGCCGAACGGCGGACAACCGGTCACGCCCGGCCACTCGCCCCCGGCCACTCACCCCACCTCGCGGCGCAATTCCTTGAACAACGGCGCAATCTTGGTCAGGCGGGGTTCTTCCTCGTCGAGGATCGCGACGAAGGCTGCGCGCTTGATCGCGGCGACGCGGCCCGGTTTCATCCGGACGTTGGGGGGCAGGGTGGACACGGTGATGTCGATCATCCGCTCGGCCCCGTGCAGCCGTCCCCACAGATAGTCGTTCTCGCGATAGGCGCGGCTGAAGAAGGCGCCGAAACTGTTGAACTGGATGCCCTTCAGCGTCGCCTCCGCCCCGCCCGACCGGATCGAGATCGCATCGTCGGGGGAAATCCGGTCGACCTTGATCGGATCGAATTCGTCGAGCCCCTCGCCCTGCAGCAACGGCATCGTTGCGGTGTCGAAATAGGGAAAGCCCAGATAGGCGAGCAACAACACCCGCCGCGATGCCTTGTCGAGCGCGGCGAATCCCGTCGCCAGCCGCTCGTCCGTGTCGGCATCGAGCCGCGGCAACGCCAGCGACGTCGCGAGCGCATCGAGCAGGTCGCCCGCATCGCCGTGCAACCGGCGCACCCGCTCGCGCAGCGCGGCATGCTGGTCGCTGCGCTGCCGGTCGAGATAGGCGGCGAGCGAATCGTAGATCGCCTCGCGCATCGCGGCCATCGCGCCATCCTCGCCCGCGGGGTCCGCGACCGCGGTCTCGATCTCGCTCAGCCGCCGCGCGACCAGCCGCAACCGCCGGATGCGGAAGCCGATATCGAACGTGCGCAGGAAATCGATCGTCGCGGCGCTGTCCTTGCCCGAAAAGGCGGGCGCGGCATCGCCGAACCCGCGCGCCGCGATCGCCGCCTCGATGCTGTGCCGGATGCGCCGCCACCGCGTCTGCCCCGGTTCGCCGCCGATGTGATAGAGCAGCGCGGTGATCGTCTCGACGACACCCGCCAGCTTCAGATGGCCATAGGCGGCATAGCTATACCCCGCTTTCACCGCAGCGGCCTGTTGCGCGCGGCGGCGCCACGCGACCAGCCGCGGCGCGGTCGGGCGGTCGAGGAACAAGGTGTGCCCGAACAGCGCCTCGACTTCCGCCTCGACGCCGGGGCGCAACGCGTGGAGGATGCCGCGCATCCGGTCGATCCGCGCCGACCGGTCGGCCAGCGCGGTCAGATTGTCGCCGATCGGTTGTTGCCGGGGCAGGTCGGACAGGGCGCCGATGATCGTCTGGAAGAATCCGGGCTGCCCGCCCCCCTTGGTCAGCCGCAGGCGGATGCCGGGCTTGGGATCGATATAGACGAACCGCCGGTCGATCTCGCGGCGCGCAGGCCGGTTCTTCAGCGCATCGATCGCGGGGCGGAAGGGCGCGTTGGCGAGCACCGATCCGTCGATCAGCACCGCGTTTTCGGCCTGTCCCGCGGCATATTGCCGCGGCAGCGCGCGCTTCAGGAAATCGCTGCGCCCCGCCCATCGCTCGTCGCGGGTCTTCAGCACGTCATCCAGTTCGGCGACGGTGAAGGGGGGAAAGGCACCGGGAAAGCTCGATGTCGCGCGCGCCGCGAACGCCAGTTCGGGGATCGCCGCCAGCGTCGTCGCGGCATGGCCATGGTCGCTGAAATCGATCACCAGCCGATGCTCGGTCTCCAGCACCTCGGGCGGCGAATTCAGCGTCAGCCGTTCGGGGTGACCCGCGAAATCGGTCACCGTCACGAACAAATCGAGCGGCTGGCCCGGCGGCAACAGCCGCGGCCCGCGCTCGCTCGCCGCCATCGCCGCGAACGCATCGAGCAGCAGCCCGGTGAAGATGCTGCCCCCGAACGGCGGCTCGAACCAGCGCGACCGGACGAAATGCGACAGTTTCGCGCGCACCTCCTCGCGCGTCGCCTCGTCGAGTTGCTCGACGGTTTCGGCGCTGCGTCCGGCGGCCATCCACGCCAGCGGCAAGGCCCACATCTTCGAAAACCGCGATGACGGCGCCGCATCGGGATCGATCAGCGCCTCGACATCCGCCGATTCGAGCCACAGGTCGGTCAGCGGGTCTAGGCTCTGCCCCGTCGTGATCGCCTGCGCCAGAAAGATGCCGTTGATCCCGCCCGCACTCGCGCCGGCGACGATGTCGGCCAGCACGCGCACCTTCGTCGATCCGGCGGTTTCGACCTCGTCGATCAACTGGCGATACACGCCCTGGATGCCGTCGCTGACCGCGTCGCCGTCGTGATGCGCGCGGCTGGCGCGGACCAGCCGCCAGATCTCCTTGGTGATGCCATGCATATACACCGCCAGGCTGATCCCGCCGTAGCAGACCAGCGCGAGGCGGAGCTCCTTCTCCCGCATCAGGCGGCGCCGCCCGTCACGCCAGCGCCAGCGTGGCCCAGATCGGCAGATGGTCCGACGCCTTGCGCGATGTCGCGGTCGAATGGACCCCGCAATCGACGACGCGCAGATCGCGCGACGCCATGATCCGGTCGAGCCGCCCGACGGGCCGCCGCGCGTGGAAACTCGCCCCCGTGCCCGCGATCGTATAATCGCGCGCGAAATCCTTCAGGCATCCCGCCGCCGCGGTCCATTCGTTGAGGTCCCCCATCATTACCGCGGGGTGGCGATGCGTACAGCTGGCGACATGCGTCATGATCGCCATCGCCTGCCGCCGTCGCCACAAACCGGACAGGTCGAGGTGCATTCCCACCACCCGCACCGTCCCGATCGCGGTGCGGACATCGGCCATCACCGACCCGCGCGGTTCGAGCGAGGGCAGGTGGATCGCCTCGCAATCGATCAGCTGCGCCGATTTGCGGATCAGCAGCGCATTGCCATGCCAGCCGAGCGACCCGGCGCGCATCCCGAATTCGACCGGCTGCCAGTCGCTGTGTTCGGCCAGCAGATGCGGCGGCAACACCGCCTCGCGCTCGCCGAACCGACGATCGGCTTCCTGCAGGGCGATGATGTCGGCATCGATCTCGCGCAGCACCTCGATGATCCGTTCGGGGCTCCGGCGGCGGTCGAGCCCGACGCCCTTGTGGATGTTATAGCTGGCGACTTTGATCATTCCGTGTCCGTAACGCGGCGGCACCGCCGCGGTTGCCTGTCGATAGACGCACCTGCGCGATTTTGCGCGGTCCGTCTTGTGATCGGCTCATGAAAAAGGGCGCGGCGGTCGTCATGACCACCGCGCCCCCGATCCGCCTGAAACGGCGCCGACATCATCGGCTGGCGGGATTGTCGTCCTTCGAAATGGCGATGATGCCACCGGCGACGACGCCCAGCGCCAGCACGACGCCGATGATGCCGCCACGGCTCAGCTTGCTCTTGCCCTTGGTGGCGGTCGCGGCGCGGTCGGTCGACGACAGCGACAGCGCGGACGCCGGGTTCTGGGCGGCCACGGGCGCCGCGGACGCGAGGGTCGGGACGGCGACCAGGGTCATGGCGGCGAAGGCAGCGGTGATGTCACGGTAACGCATGGCGTTTCCTTTCAAGATCAGTTGGGGAGGGGTGTAAGTTCAACGACCCGGCGCCGTTGATCGTTCCGCGATGCAGCATGAAAATGCCACGCCCCGCCGCGTCATCCCCGCGCGCCCGCCGATCGCCGCCATTCCAGCGCGCGTGGCCGCCGCACTTGGCCTCGGCGCCGCACCATGATAACGGCGGCGCCCAGGCCGGTTTAGCTCAGTTGGTAGAGCGCCAGTTTTGTAAACTGGATGCCGCGGGTTCGAATCCTGCAACCGGCACCATTTCCCCGACGACGCGCTATTTCGCCATCACCGCGGCCTGGTCGACGGGCACGACGGGCAACCACACCCGGCTCGGCGTCGCGCCGCCATATTGGACGCTCACCGTCGCCTTCTGATAGTCCGATTTCTTCGCGAGGAAGATGTTGGGGACGTATTTCTGCGGGTTGCGATCGTAGAGCGGGAACAGGCTCGACTGGACCTGCACCATGATCCGGTGGCCGGGCTGGAACACATGGTTCACCGTCGGCAGGCGGAATTTATACTCCTGCACCTTGCCCGCCGGAATCGCCGATGGTCTGGCGAAACTGTCGCGATAGCGCCCGCGGAAGATGTCGAGGCTGATCGGCAACTGGTATCCGCCCATCTTGGGGTCGGTCGCATTTTCGGATGGCAGCACGTCGATCACCTTGACGACGAAGTCGCCGTCGGTCCCCGTCGTCTTCGCGAACAGGTCCGCGATCGGCGCGCCCGACACGCGCACCGCCTGCGTCAGCACCGGCGTCTGTACGTCATCACATCGGGGCCGCCCATCCGCCCCCCGCTGGTCGCTGACCAGCCAGTCGCCCCACCGCCCATCGTCGAAATTCACGGGTCGCGGCAGGTGCGGCACGGGCTTGTTCGGATCGGAAACATAGCTTTCCTCGCCCGCCGGGGCGGTCTGGAACCCCAGCGCGCCGTCGCGCTCCAGATAGATCGGGGTCAGCCCGGCGGCGCATCCCGTCTGGCAGGCGAGCGGCCAGGTCGACAGCCTGTCCCAGTGATTCTCACCGGTGTTGTAGATCGCGGCGGCGGGCAGGTTCGCGGGCGGGCCATCCTTCAGATACTGGTTGAACAGCGGCAGCACCATCTGTTCGCGGAACTGCGCGGCGGTGTCGCCATTCCACTGGAACGGCCCCAGGCTGGTCCCCGTGCGGTTGACCTGGCTGTGCCGCCACGGCCCCATGACGAGGAAATTGTTACCGGTCTTGCCCTTCGCGGCCAGCGCTTCCCACGTCGTGATCGCGCCGTACATGTCCTCCTGATCCCACAATCCCTGTTCCCAGATCGTGGGGACGTTCGACGGATTCGCGGCGACCATCTTGTCGAGCGCCTGGCCCTGCCAGAATTCGTCATAGGCGGGATGTGCCACCATCCGCTGCCAATAGGGCAGCTGGTCGTACCCCGATTTCTTCGCCCAGGCGCCCGCCGAGCCGATGTCGCGGAAATTATCGTAATCGTCATAGCCCCCGGTCGGCGGGGCGGAACCAGCGCCCTTGTAACCGGTCTGCCCGCCCAGCCAGCCGATGTTGGCGAGGCGGAACGCGCCGTAATGGAACCAGTCGTCGCCCATCCATCCGTCGATCATCGGGCTTTCGGGCGCCGCGACCTTGAGCGCGGGATGCGGGTGGAGCAGCGCCATCACGACGGTAAAGCCCTCGTACGACGATCCGATCATCCCGACCTTGCCGTTCGATTGGGGCAGGTTGGTCTTGTTCACCAGCCAGTCGATCGTGTCATAGGCATCGGTGGTGTGATCGACCTTGGTCGGGTTCAGCGGCCCGATCACGGGGCGGGTGACGGTATAATCTCCCTCCGACTTATACTTGCCGCGGATGTCCTGATAGACGCGGATATAGCCGTCCTTGACGAAAATCTCGTCCGACAGCGGCAACGTCGCGAGCATGCTCGCGCTGTCCGACCGGTTGGCGCGCCCGGCGGCGTTATACGGGGTGCGGGTCAGCACGATCGGCGCGTTCGTCGCGCCCTTGGGGATCACGATCACCGTGTACAGCTTCGTCCCGTCGCGCATCGGGATCATGACCTCGCGCTTGATGTAATCGTTGGCGCTGGTCGGCGGGGTGAAATTCTTGGGGATGTCGCCGCCCGGGGGCATCAGCGCGGACGATGCCTGTTGCGCCGCGATCGGCGCCCCCGTCAGCGCGGTGGTGGCGAGCAGCAAGAGCGACGTTAGCGGCATACGGATCATGGGCGGCATCCTCGACAGGTCAGTGGTTGCGACCCATCGTGCCGCGTCGCGCCGTCGGATGCAACGGGCAGAGCATCGTCGTCGCACCGTTGCACGGACTTACGGGTTGGCGAAGCGACCGCGCGGGACTAGCAGGCGGGGGATGGGGGCCAGGATGATCAAGCTATTCCACGTCAGCGACGTGCATTTCGGCGCGGAGGACCCCGACGCCATCCGCTGGTTCGGCGAGCGTGTCACCGCCGAAAAACCCGATGCGGTCATCATGACCGGCGATCTGACGATGCGCGCGACCCGCGGCGAATTCCAGGCGGGGGGCGATTGGCTGCGCAGCCTAGGCGTCCCGGTGACGCTCGAGGTCGGCAACCACGACATCCCTTATTACTGGGACCCGTTTCGTCGGTTCTTCGCACCCTATCAACGCTATGCCGCGATCGAGGAGATGATCGAGGAGCCGCTGGAGATTCCCGGCGTCACCATCGTCCCGCTCAAGACGACCGCGCGCGCGCAATGGCGGTGGAATTGGTCGAAGGGGCGCGTCAGCGCTGGGTCGCTCCGCAAATCGCTCGCGATGATCGAGGCCGCTCCGCCGGGCAATCTCATCTTCATTGCCGCGCATCACCCGCTGATCGACGGCCCGACGACCGGCACCGCCCGCACGCGCCACGGCGATGCTGCGCTGACCCGGCTGGCGGCGGCGGGCGCGCATGCGGTGTTGTCGGGGCATGTCCACGATCCGTTCGACGTACCGGTCGAGCGCGCCGACTGGGTCATCCGGATGATCGGGGCCGGCACCTTGTCCAAACGCACGCGCAACAGCCCGCCCGCGTTCAACGAAATCCGGATCGACGCGGGGCATTTCGAAACGCTGGCGCGCACGATGGACGGCGAACCCGTCCATTCGATCAGTGAAACCAGCGACGCCGGGCCGTTGCCGACAGGAGCATCATCATGAGCGAACAAAGCGGCACCGCCGGGACGACCGAACGCGACAATCGCCTCCGCGCGATCACGACGGGCGACTGGGCGGGGTGGTCGACCTGGGACAGCGACGCGTTCGAACAGCGCGCCGGGCCGTTTTACGAACGCGTCGATGCCGATGGCGACCGCGTCAGCGCGTTTCGCGCCGGGCCCGAACATATGAACGGCGGCGGCTTTATGCATGGCGGCCTGTTGATGACCTTCGCCGATTCGGCGCTCTTCACGATCGCGGGCGCCGAACTCGCGGGCGCGTTCGGGGTGACGATGAACCTGTCGGGCGACTTCCTCGACAGCGCGCGGGTCGGCGAATTCATCGAAGCCCGCGGCAATATCACCCGCGCCGCCCGCTCCACCATCTTCGTCCGCGGCCTCGTCACCGCGGACCAGCGCCCGGTGCTGAGCTTCACCGGCATCATCCGCAAGGTCGGGCGGCGCTAACCCCCCGCAGCGTGTACTAGCGCGCGTCGTCGACGACCGGTTCGATCCCGGGGCCTGCGCTGCGCGTCGCCCGTTTCGCGATCGCGTCGCGACGAACCGCGATTCCGGCGGCCAGCCACAACGCACCCGCCGCGCCGAACCCCGCGACCGCGCCGCCAGCGGGCGCGCCGACCCCGAAACCGATGCAGGCGACGATGATCAGCCCCGCCCCGAGCAGATAATAGGGGCGGAAATTCCCCGCCATCGCGACGGGCAGAAAATGCAGCCCGACGATCAGCGCCATCGCGGGCAGCAACAGGTCGGGGCGATGCAGGTTGATCGCGATATTCGCGACGAGGAACAGGCCGATCCCTTCGCCGATGCTGCTCCACAGGAACGCCCGCTCTTCGGCGGGTGAGGGGCTCAGCCCGTCACCGGTTTGGCGGATGACATGGCGGGCCGCCAGCGCGATCGCGACAAAGCCGACGACCGGCAATGCCAGCACCGCGCCGACCAGATGCCATTCCCAATAGAGGGTCAGCGACGCGAACACCGCGCCGAAAAACCCGAGGATCAGCGCCCCCCAAGCCCCCATTTCTTGCCTCCCTACCGTTTCCGGCTGCGGCGGACGATCGCGTTGCGCCGATCATGATCCGCACGGGAGATCACGTATCAGATCAGACCGTATCCAGATACCGGCAACGCCGCCAAATCCCGTGGGTCTTGCGCGTTTCCATCGGATGGGAAGCCGTCGCATGATGCACGCCGCCGATCGCGCGTGAAGCGACTGAGACAATAGCGGACGGGCGCCGTTCCACGCCCATGCGCGTGGCATGGCCCCACAAAAAAGCCGCCGCCCGGTCATCCCGGACGGCGGCTTTACGTTTCATTCGGGAGAGAACCCGAACGCGGCCTTATTCGGCCTCGTTCAGATATTCGCCCGCATCGGCGTCGGTGCCGTGACCCGACGGGGTCACCGCGGCCAGCGCGTCGTCACCCGTGCCCGCGGCATCGCGCGGCGTCCGGGCCAGTTCGGCCTCATGCTCTTCCGCCGCGGTTTCCGGGGCGACGATCTTGGCGGCGTTGGTCGCTGCCTCCATCGCGGCGGACAGCTTCTTCTGCTGCGCCCGCAGCGCCACGTCCTTGCTGGTCGCGGCGACGCGCATCCGGTTCATGCCCGCACCCGTACCCGCCGGGATCAGACGCCCGACGATGACGTTTTCCTTCAGCCCCATCAGCGTGTCGTGCTTCCCCTCGACCGCCGCCTGCGTCAGCACGCGGGTGGTTTCCTGGAACGACGCCGCCGAGATGAAGCTGCGGGTCTGCAGGCTCGCCTTGGTGATGCCGAGCAGGATGGGCTTGCCCTGCGCATGGGTCTGCTTCTTCGTCAGCTTGGCGTTGATCGCATCCATTTCCTCGCGATCGACCTGTTCGCCCTTCAGCAGCGTGGTGTCGCCGCCGTCGGTGATCTCGACCTTTTGCAGCATCTGACGAACGATCGTCTCGATGTGCTTGTCGTTGATCTTCACGCCCTGGAGTCGATAGACTTCCTGGATTTCGCTGACGAGATATTCGGCCAGCGGCTCGATCCCCATCGTTTCCAGAATGTCGTGCGGATCGGGGCTGCCGCCGATCAGATTGTCGCCGCGCTTGACGTAATCGCCTTCCTGCACGTCGATGACCTTCGACTTTGGCACCAGATATTCGACGACCTCGCTGCCATCCTCGGGCTGGATACCGATCTTGCGCTTCGCCTTGTAATCCTTGCCGAACACGACCCGGCCGGAAACCTTGGCGATGATCGCCGAATCCTTGGGGATACGGGCTTCGAACAATTCGGCGACGCGTGGCAGACCGCCGGTGATGTCGCGGGTCTTGGCGCTTTCACGCGAAACACGCGCGATCACGTCGCCGCCCTGGACCTGCTGGCCGTCCTCGACCGACAGCGTCGCACCGGTCGCGAGCATGTACCGCCCGGCCTCGCCGCTGTTGTCGTCGAGCAGGGTCAGGCGCGGACGCAGATCCTCCTTCGACTTGGCCGAGGTGCGATATTCGATCACCACGCGCTGCGCGATCCCGGTCGCCTCGTCGGTCTGTTCGACCAGCGTCTTGCCCTCGATCAGATCCTGGAACTTGATGACGCCCGGGTTCTCCGTGATCACCGGCATGGTGAACGGGTCCCATTCGGCCATCCGGTCGCCCTTCGACAGGATATGCCCGTCGTCGAACAGCACGTACGCGCCGTAGGGGATACGATGCGTCGACAATTCGCGCCCGTCCATGTCGACGATCGCCATCTCGCCCGACCGGCTCAGCGTCACGCGACGCCCCCGCTGGTCGACGATCAGGCGCAGGTCGCGATATTCGACCTTGCCGTCGACGGGTGCTTCCAGGTTCGACTGTTCGTTCAGCTGCGCCGCGCCGCCGATGTGGAACGTCCGCATCGTCAGCTGGGTGCCCGGCTCGCCGATCGACTGCGCCGCGATGACGCCGACGGCTTCGCCGATGTTGACGGGCGTGCCGCGGGCAAGGTCGCGGCCATAGCATTTGCCACAGACGCCGATCTTCGATTCGCACACCAGCGGTGAACGGATCTTCATCCCCTGCAACCCGATCGCCTCGATCTGCGTGATCATCGCCTCGTCGAGCAACGTGCCCGACGGGATCATGATCTCGTTCGTCTTGGGATCGACGATATCCTCCGCGGTCGTGCGACCCAGGATACGCTCGCCCAGCGACGCGATGGTGCTGCCGCCCTGGACGATCGCCTTCATTTCCAGCGCGCGTTCGGTGCCGCAATCATTCTCGACGATCGTGCAATCCTGGCTGACGTCGACCAGACGCCGCGTCAGATAGCCCGAGTTCGCGGTCTTCAACGCCGTATCCGCGAGGCCCTTGCGGGCGCCGTGGGTCGAGTTGAAATATTCAAGGACGGTCAGGCCTTCCTTGAAGTTCGAGATGATCGGCGTCTCGATGATCTCGCCCGACGGCTTCGCCATCAGCCCGCGCATCCCCGCCAGCTGCTTGATCTGCGCCTGCGAACCACGGGCACCGGAGTGCGCCATCATGTAGATCGAGTTGATGTCGCGCTCGCGCCCGGCCATCGGGCCGTCCTCATAGTGACGCACCGCCTTGATCTCGTTCATCATCGAATTGGCGACCTGATCGCCGCAGCGCGACCAGGCGTCGATGACCTTGTTATACTTCTCCTGCTGCGTGATCAGACCGTCCTGATATTGCTGCTCGAAGTCCTTCACCAGGTCGCGGGTCTCGTCGACCAGCTTGTCCTTGTCGGGGGCGACCAGCATGTCGTCCTTGCCGAACGAAATGCCCGCGCGGAACGCGTGCCGGAATCCGAGCGTCATGATCGCATCGGCGAACAGCACGGTCTCCTTCTGGCCGGTGTGACGATAGACCTCGTCGATCACGTCGCCGACGTCCTTCTTGGTCAGCAGGCGATTGACGGTGTCGAACGGCACCTTGTGGCTGTGCGGCAGGCATTCGCCCAGCAGCATCCGGCCCGGGGTCGTCTCATACCGCTTCAGGTACGACTTGCCCTGCTCGTCGGTCTGCGGAACGCGGCTGGTGATCTTGGTGTGCAGCGTCACCGACCCGGCGAACAATGCCTGATGCACCTCCGCCATGTCGCCGAGCAGCATGCCTTCGCCGGGCTCCTTTTCCTTCATCATCGACAGGTAATAAAGGCCCAGCACCATGTCCTGCGACGGCACGATGATCGGCTTGCCGCTCGCGGGGCTGAGGATGTTGTTCGTCGACATCATCAGCACGCGCGCTTCCAGCTGCGCCTCGAGGCTCAGCGGCACGTGGACCGCCATCTGATCGCCATCGAAATCGGCGTTGAACGCGGAGCAGACCAGCGGGTGGAGCTGGATCGCCTTGCCCTCGATCAGCACCGGCTCGAACGCCTGGATGCCCAGACGGTGAAGCGTCGGCGCGCGGTTCAGCATGACCGGATGTTCGCGGATCACCTCGTCGAGGATGTCCCAGACTTCCTTGCGCTCCTTCTCGACCCACTTCTTCGCCTGCTTCAGGGTCATCGACAGACCCTTGGCATCGAGACGTGCGTAGATGAACGGCTTGAACAGCTCGAGCGCCATCTTCTTCGGCAGGCCGCACTGGTGCAGCTTCAATTCCGGCCCGGTCACGATGACCGAACGGCCCGAATAGTCGACGCGCTTGCCCAAAAGATTCTGGCGGAAGCGGCCCTGCTTGCCCTTGAGCATGTCGGACAGCGATTTCAGCGGACGCTTGTTGGCGCCCGTGATCGTGCGACCGCGACGGCCATTGTCGAACAATGCGTCGACGGCTTCCTGCAACATCCGCTTTTCGTTGCGGACGATGATGTCCGGCGCGCGCAATTCCATCAGCCGCTTGAGGCGGTTGTTGCGGTTGATCACGCGGCGATACAGGTCGTTCAGATCCGACGTCGCGAACCTGCCACCGTCCAGCGGCACCAGCGGGCGCAGTTCGGGCGGGATGACCGGGACGACCTCGAGGATCATCCATTCGGGGCGGTTGCCCGAATCGATGAAGCTTTCGACGACCTTCAGCCGCTTGATGATCTTCTTGGGCTTCAGCTCCGACTTGGTCGTCGCCAGCTCTTCGAGCAGCTGCGTCCGCTCACCGACCAGGTCGAGCGATTCGAGCATGATGCGGACGGCTTCCGCGCCGATCCCTGCCGAGAACGCGTCCTCGCCATATTCGTCCTGCGCCTCGAGGAGTTCGTCCTCGGTCATCAGCGAATATTTCTCGAGCGGGGTCAAACCCGGCTCGATCACGATATACGCCTCGAAATACAGCACCCGCTCGAGCTGCTTGAGCTGCATGTCGAGCAACAGGCCGATGCGGCTCGGCAGCGACTTCAGGAACCAGATGTGCGCGACCGGCGCGGCCAGTTCGATATGGCCCATCCGCTCGCGGCGGACCTTCGACACGGTGACTTCAACGCCGCACTTTTCGCAGACGATGCCCTTGTACTTCATCCGCTTGTACTTGCCGCACAGGCATTCGTAATCCTTGATCGGACCGAAGATGCGCGCGCAGAACAGGCCGTCACGCTCGGGCTTGAACGTGCGATAGTTGATGGTTTCGGGCTTCTTGATCTCGCCGAACGACCACGACCGGATCTTGTCGGGCGATGCGATGCCGATCTGGATCTGGTCGAACGTTTCCGGCTTGGCGACCGGATTGGCGAAGGGGGTCATCTCGTTCATAAATTCACTTCCCTCTAGGGGTAAAATTGCGGAGCGCAGGACCGGGAGACTGGGGGGAGGGCGCCGCCCGCGCGGCGACGCCCGTCACCCTCATTCCGCCGCGATCGCGATCCCGTCCTCGTCGACCTCGTCGCTCTTGAGATCGACGTTGAGGCCCAGCGAGCGCATTTCCTTGACCAGCACGTTGAAGCTCTCCGGAATACCGGCTTCGAACGTGTCGTCGCCCTTGACGATCGCCTCATAGACCTTGGTGCGCCCGACGACGTCGTCGGACTTCACCGTCAGCATTTCCTGCAACGTATAGGCGGCGCCATAGGCCTGGAGCGCCCAGACCTCCATCTCGCCGAACCGCTGTCCGCCGAACTGCGCCTTGCCGCCCAGCGGCTGCTGGGTGACGAGGCTGTACGGCCCGATCGAGCGCGCATGGATCTTGTCGTCGACCAGATGGTGGAGCTTCAGCATATAGATGATGCCCACGGTCACCTGACGATCGAACTTGTCCCCGGTGCGCCCGTCGAACAGGTCCGACTGGCCCGACGGGTCGAAGCCCGCCAGTTCGAGCATGTCGGACACGTCCTTTTCGACCGCGCCGTCGAACACGGGCGTGCCCATCGGGACACCCGGCTTCAGGTTCTGCGCCAGTTCCATGATCTCGTCGGCCGACCGCGCCTCGATATCGGCGAGATAATGTTCGCCGTAGATCGTCTTGAGGCGTTCCTTCACCGCATCGGGCATCGTGCCCGACTTGACGTCCGGATTCGCCTCGCGCCAATCCTCGAGCTGCTGCGCGATCTGCTGGCCCAGGCCGCGCGCGGCCCAGCCCAGATGCGTTTCGAAGATCTGCCCGACGTTCATCCGGCTCGGCACGCCCAGCGGGTTGAGCACCAGGTCGACCGGCGTCCCGTCGGCGAGGAACGGCATGTCCTCGGCCGGCAGGATGCGGCTGATCACGCCCTTGTTGCCGTGACGCCCGGCCATCTTGTCGCCCGGCTGCAGCTTGCGCTTCACCGCGACGAACACCTTGACCATCTTGAGCACGCCGGGCGGCAGTTCGTCGCCCCGCTCCAGCTTCTCGCGACGATCGTGGAACTTGTCGGTGATCAGCTTGGCGGCATCGTCATACTGCTGCTTCACGGCTTCCAGGTTCGACTGGACCGCATCGTCGGCCACCGCGAACTTCCACCATTCGTGGCGATCGACGCTGTCGAGCACGTCCATGTCGATGGTCGCGCCCTTCTTGGGCCCGCCCTTCGGCACCGCGGTCGCGGTCTGGTCGAGCAGCATCTCGCGCAACCGGCTCCACGTCGCCCGGTTGAGGATGGTGCGCTCGTCGTCGCTGTCCTTCTTCAGCCGCTCGATCTCCTCGCGCTCGATCGCCATCGCGCGCTCGTCCTTGTCGATCCCGTGGCGATTGAAGACGCGCACGTCGACGATCGTCCCGGCGACGCCCGGGGGCAGGCGGAGCGACGTGTCGCGCACGTCCGACGCCTTTTCACCGAAGATCGCGCGGAGCAGCTTTTCTTCCGGCGTCATCGGGCTTTCGCCCTTCGGCGTGATCTTGCCGACCAGGATGTCGCCCGGCTCGACCTCGGCGCCGATGTACACGATGCCCGCTTCGTCGAGGTTGCGGAGCGCTTCCTCGCCGACGTTCGGGATATCGCGAGTGATGTCCTCCGGCCCCAGCTTGGTATCGCGGGCCATCACCTCGAACTCGTCGATATGGATCGACGTGAACACGTCGTCCTTCACGATCCGTTCGCTGATGAGGATCGAATCCTCGTAGTTATAGCCGTTCCAGGGCATGAACGCGACGAGCGCGTTGCGGCCCAGCGCCAGCTCGCCGAACTCGGTCGACGGGCCGTCGGCGATGATGTCGCCTTCGTTGACGACATCGCCCACCTTCACCAGCGGACGCTGGTTGATGCAGGTCGACTGGTTCGATCGCTGGAACTTCATCAGCGTGTAGATGTCGACGCCCGACTTGCCGGCATCGACTTCACCCACCGCGCGGATGACGATACGCGCCGCATCGACCTGATCGACGATCCCTGCGCGCTTGGCGGAGATCGCGGCGCCCGAATCGCGCGCCACCGTCTCTTCCATGCCGGTGCCGACGAACGGCGCCTCGGCCTGGACCAGCGGCACGGCCTGCCGCTGCATGTTCGATCCCATCAGCGCGCGGTTGGCGTCATCGTTTTCCAGGAACGGGATCAGCGATGCCGCGACCGACACCAGCTGCTTGGGGCTGACGTCCATCAACGTGATCGTCTCGCGCAGCGCCATCAGGAATTCGCCCGCCTGACGGGCCGAGACCAGGTCTTCGGAAAAGCTGCCATCTTCGGTCAAGGCCGCCGATGCCTGCGCGATCGTGTGCTTGGCCTCTTCCATCGCCGACAGATAGACGACGTCGTTGGTCACCTTGCCGTCGATGATCTTGCGATACGGCGTTTCGATGAAGCCGTATTTGTTGACGCGGCTGAACGACGCGAGCGAATTGATCAGCCCGATGTTCGGGCCTTCGGGCGTTTCGATCGGGCAGATCCGGCCATAATGGGTCGGATGGACGTCGCGGACTTCGAAGCCCGCGCGCTCACGCGTCAGGCCGCCTGGCCCGAGCGCAGAGACGCGACGCTTGTGCGTCACTTCGGACAGCGGGTTGGTCTGATCCATGAACTGCGACAGCTGCGAGCTACCGAAGAATTCGCGCACTGCGGCGACCGCGGGCTTGGCGTTGATCAGGTCGTTCGGCATCACCGTCGACACATCGACCGACGACATCCGCTCCTTCACCGCGCGCTCCATGCGGAGCAGCCCGACGCGATACTGGTTTTCGAGCAGCTCGCCGACCGACCGGACACGCCGGTTGCCCAGATTGTCGATGTCGTCGATGTCGCCCTTGCCGTCCTTCAGGTCGACCAGCGTCTTGATGACCGCCAGGATATCCTCGGTGCGCAGCGTCGTCACCGTATCCTCGGCATCCAGGTCGAGCCGCATGTTGAGCTTGACGCGCCCGACCGCCGACAGATCATAGCGATCGGGATCGAAGAACAGCCCGCTGAACAGCGCTTCGGCGGTTTCCAGCGTGGGGGGCTCGCCGGGGCGCATGACGCGATAGATGTCGGACAGCGCCTGTTCGCGCTCCTCGGCCTTGTCGACCTTCAGCGTGTTGCGGATCCACGGGCCGACCGACACGTGATCGATGTCGAGCAGCTCGATCCGGTCGATCCCCGCCTTGTCGAGCAGTTCGAGGTTTTCCGCCCCGATCTCGTCGCCCGCCTCGATGTAGATCTGGCCGGTGCTTTCGTTGATCAGGTCATAGGCCGAATAGCGGCCGTAGATTTCCTCGGTCGGGATCAGCAGGCTGGTCAGGCCGTCCTTGGCCGCCTTGTTCGCGGCGCGCGGCGAAATCTTCTGCTGCGCGGCGAACACGACTTCGCCCGACTTGGCGTCGACGATGTCGAACAACGGCTTCACGCCGCGCCAGTTGGCCGGATCGAACGGGATTTCCCAGCCGCCCTGGCCGCGGACATAGGTCACGCGGTTGTAGAAATGATTGAGGATATCCTCGCTGGTCATCCCCAGCGCGTACAATAGCGCGGTGACCGGCAGCTTGCGCTTGCGGTCGATCCGGACGTTGACGATGTCCTTCGCGTCGAATTCGAAATCCAGCCACGATCCGCGATACGGGATCACGCGCGCGGCGAAGAGATACTTGCCGCTCGAATGCGTCTTGCCGCGATCATGGTCGAACAACACGCCCGGGCTGCGGTGCATCTGGCTGACGATGACGCGCTCGGTGCCGTTGATGAAGAAGGTGCCGTTGCCCGTCATCAGGGGCATGTCGCCCATATAGACGTCCTGCTCCTTGATATCGATGACCGACTTGGCTTCGGTATCGGGATCGACCTCGAACGCGGTCAGCCGCAGCGTGACGCGCATCGGCGCGGCATAGGTGATCCCGCGCTGGCGGCATTCCTCGACGTCGAACTTGGGGGGTTCGAGGACATAGTCATCGAAATCGAGATAGGCGGTGCCCGCGAAATCCTGGATCGGGAACACGCTGCGCAGCGTCTTTTCCAGACCCGAGATATGGCCGATCGACTTGTCGGAGCGCAGGAACTGTTCGTAGCTCTCGCGCTGGACCTCGATCAGGTTCGGCATCTGCACGACTTCGTGGATGTTGCCGAAGACCTTGCGGATGCGGCGCTTTGCGGTGCTGCCGGTCTCGATCGCTTTGGTTGCCATGGGTAGGGGTCGCCTCAATCAGCCAGAATATGAACGCACGGATGGACGCAAAAAAGCCGATCGCAACCCGTGCGTCGGCTCCCAGCGTCCATGAAACCACCCTGTTCCTATTCGTACGATGCACTGCGCGACGGCACATCATGTCCCGAAACAGCGGGCTAGAGGCCGGATATAGGCAGCCCACCGGGCCAAGTCAAACGCACGGGCGGCGGTGACGACCGATAGCGGCCCGTTGGGGACGGGCAGGGTGGTCACGCATCCTTGCGCCATTGCCCGATCGCGCGCGCTTCGGTTCGGCGTTGGCACGGGGCGCTTCGCCGCACGCCTGTTTGCGGTCGTGCGGCATTCACCAACGACACGCCAGATCATGACCATGTCCTTCTTATCGCTTGCCTCGCCCGCCGTGCTGGCCCTCTCGCTCCCGCTCGCCGCCCCGGCGTTAGCGCAGAATCAAGGGGCGCAGGATCAGGGCGCGCCGCTCCAGGGCCTCGGCAACTACAGCCTGCCGCCCTCGCGCCCCGCGACCGCGCCCGACCAGAGCGACGCGCCGCGCCAGTCCGCCCCGTCCGCCACGCCACCCACCCCCGCGCCGGGCGTCGTCGTCCTGCCATCGACCCGCCCCGCGCCCACGACGAGCGCCCCCTCGCGTCGAGCCACTCCCGCGCGCGACACGGACGCTACCGCACGCCAGACGCTTCCACGCGACGCCGAGCCGCCCGCAGAGACCCGTACCGACGCAGCGCCGACAACGCCAGCGCCCACCCAGGCTCCGCCGACCGCAACCGAGACCCCGTCGACCACGCTCGACAACACGCCGCCACCAGCGCCAGCACCCACCCCGGCACCCACACCCCAGCAGCCCGACATGGCGGCGAGCGAACAGGGCAGCGGCTGGCTGTGGTGGCTCGCCGCGCTGGCCGCCGTCCTCGCGGCAGGCGTGATGTTCCTCCTGCGCGGTCGCGGTGCGACCAAGGCCATCACCGCGGGCCCGCATCTCCGCGCGGCCGCCGCGCCGTCGCCCCGCCCCGAACCGACCCCGCCACCCGCGCCCCCCGCCAAGCCAGCCCTCACGCCCGCAGCGACGACCGCCTTGCCACCACCCGTCGCCCCCGTCGCGCCCGCCGCCCCGGCACCCGACGCCCCGCGGCCCGCGATCGACCTCGACCTGCGCCCCGCCCGCGCGGGGCTCAACCTGCTCAGCGCGCTCGTCGAGGGTGAGCTGACCATCGTCAACAACGGCGCCGATCCGATCGATCGCGTCCAGATCGTCGTCGGGCTGCTCAGCGCGCACAAGGGGCAGGACGACGACCTCGCCGCCTGGTTCGCGCAGCCGCCCGCGCGGCCCGTCGTGCCGCCCTTCACGCTTGCTCCCGGCGAATCGCGCGCGGTGCGGATCGTCGCGCCGACCGCGCGCACCGCGGTGCAGCCGATGACCGCGGGGGATCGCCCGATCTTCGTGCCCCTGGTCGCGTGCCTGTGTCAGTTCGTCACCCGCGGCGACCCCTATCGCGCCGCCCGCGCCTTCGCGGTGGGGATCGAGCGCGTCGATTCACCCAAGCTCGCGCCGATCTGGCTCGATCTCCCGCCGCGGATGTACGACGCCGTCGCCGCCCGCCCGCATGCGCTGCCCGCGGGTGTGGTGTAGCGCGCCCGGCCCCGCGCGCACCGTATCACCAGACAGAAAAAGGGCGGCCCCTCGCGCTGAGGAGCCGCCCTTTTCTATATCGGCAGTCACGGGCAACGCCCCTGACGCCAGTCAGCCTGTCGGGACGAGCGAACCACGGCCCGCTCGTCCCGTTGCGGCTTACTTGACCTCGACGGTCGCGCCGGCTGCTTCCAGCTGCGCCTTGACCTTCTCGGCCTCTTCCTTGTTGACGCCTTCCTTGACGGCCTTGGGAGCCGACTCGACCAGCGTCTTGGCTTCGGTCAGGCCCAGGCCGGTCAGCGCGCGGACTTCCTTGATGACGTTGATCTTCTTGCCACCGTCGCCGGTCAGGATCACGTCGAATTCGGTCTGCTCTTCGGCTGCCGGCGCTGCTGCGCCGCCGCCTGCTGCCGGTGCTGCGACCGCTGCTGCGGCCGAAACGCCCCACTTTTCTTCCAGCATCTTCGACAGCTCGGCGGCTTCGAGGACGGTCAGTTCGCTCAGGCTGTCAACCAGCGCGTTCAGGTCTGCCATGGTATTTCCTTATCTATGCGGGGGCGACATGCCCCGTTCGGTTCAGTTCGATATCGCTCCCGAAGGCCGGGAACGAACGCCCGACAAATGTCAGGCAGCTTCCTTTTCGGCATAGGCCGACAGCACGCGCGCGAGCTGCGCCGCAGGAGCCTGCGCGATCGTGGCGATCTTCGTGGCGGGTGCCACGACGAGGCCGATGATCTTGGCGCGCAGCGCATCGAGCGATGGCAGCGTGGCAAGTGCCTGGACACCGGCCACGTCGAGTGCGGTCGCGCCCATCGCCCCACCCACGATTTCGAACTTGTCGTTCGTCTTCGCGAAATCGACCGCTACCTTGGCAGCGGCGACGGGGTCGATCGACGAGGCCAGGCCCACGGGGCCGGTGAACATGTCACCCAGCGACCCATAGTCCGTGCCGTCGAGCGCGATCTTGGCAAGCTTGTTCTTCGAGACCTTATAGGTCGCGCCGGCTTCGCGCATCTTCGTCCGCAACGCAGTGGACTGCGCGACGGTCATGCCGAGATTGCGGGTGACGACCACCACGCCGACCTCGGTGAAGGTACGGTTCAGTTCGGCGACGGCTTCGGCCTTTTGAGCACGATCCATGCCATTCTCCACAGTTTTGAGCGCGCCGGAACGCGCTCGGTTACAAACCGGCGGAGCGGACTCCACCGGGGCTTGTCCAGCGATGGGGAAGGGCATGCGCGATACGCATGGCGGACCGGTGCTGCGCACCGGGAACCGGAAATTCCAATCCCCGCCTCGGCAGGACATTAAGCCGGGGCAATCCCGGCACCTGCTGTCTCGGACGGATGCCCGGCGGGCGAACCCGTCGGACGAGGTCGGGCTCCTAGCAGCCACGCCGCGATAGTCAAGCCGCGCGCCGCCTCACCCCTCGCGCGCCGCCTCACCCCTCGCGCGCCGCCTCACCCCTCGCGCGCCGCCTCACCCCTCGCGCGCCGCCTTACCCCTCGCGCGGACGCCGCAGCCAGCGGCGGAACAGCCCGCGACTGCGCGTTTCGAACATTTCGGACGGGCTTTCGGGGTCGAGCACCTCATTGTCCGCCAGCCACGCCTCGACTTCCGACAGATCGGGAATCTCGTACGGGCGCAGCGACCGACCATCGCCGCGCAACGCCTCGATCGTCGCGATCAGCCCGTTGGCGGCGATCCCCGCGGTCACCCGCTCGGCATCGACCCCCAGATGCTCGGCGATCAGTTCGTCGCGGATCGTCGCGATCCGCGCGGCGACGGGGCTGCCCGCCGCGCCGGTCAGCGTCACGTCGCATTCGGTGTCGAGCCCCATCGACCGGTTGTTCATGTTCGCCGATCCGATCCGCAGCGTCTGCCCGTCGACGATCATCACCTTGGCATGGACATAGATCGATTCGCCGCCCGCGGTGTAGGGATGATACAGTCGCAGCCGTCCGTGCGGATCGCGCGCGGTCAGCGCGGTGATCAGCCGCGCGCGCGCGGTATCCATCGCCAGCGGTTCCAGCCACCCTTGCGCGCTGACCGGGTTGACCAGCACGATCTCCGGCCCGTCGGGCTCGCTCAGCCGCGCGGCGATCGCCTCGGCGATCCTGCGCGATGCGAAATACTGGCTTTCGGCATAGATCGTCTCGCGCGCCGCCGTGATCTGCGCGACGAACAGCGCCTCGATCTCGCGCATCTCGGTCTGGTCGTCCATCAGCGGGCGGGTGCGCGCGATGCCGATCTCGATATCGTGGAAATCGGTCGCGAGTCCCTCGGGCCAGCAGTCGCAGGCGTCGGCGACCGGCGCCAGCTCGCCCGCGCCCGCATGCCGCCAGCGTTCGCGCGCCAGGTCGCCGAGCGCGGCCGCCGCCTCGCCGCGGATCGCCGATGTTGCATCGTGCCAGGGCTTGTAGGGCTTGCCGTTCATCCCCGTCCGGCCCGGATCGCCGTCGCGATGCGCGCGGGTGTCCCAGCGTTCGCCGGTCATGTCGATCCCGCCGCAAAAGGCGAAGCAATCGTCGATCACCATGATCTTCTGGTGATGCGACGCGCCGGTCGGATGCTTGTGATCCAGCTTCGTATGGATCCGCTTGTGCCGCATCCATTTGATCACGGTCAGGATCGTCGTGCCGCGGAACAGCGCCTTCAACGCCCCCATGTCCCAGCGCAGCAGATAGAATTCCAGCTCGGGCGTGCGTTCGGCCAGCCAATAGATGAATTCGCCCAGCGTCTCGGGTTCGCCCGGTTCGCGCTGTCCCGACGTCAGCTTGATCCGCGCATCGAAATCCCACCCGATCAACATGATCCGCTTCTTCGCCTGCAGCATCGCGGTGCGCGCGTGGACGAAATAATCGTCCGCATCGATGATCACGGAAAACTGCGCCGCCGTGGCGCGCCGCCACAGCGTGGCATCGGGGGAAGCGTTACTAGCCATCGCCGACCCTTCGCCGCAGACGGGGACGAAGGCAAGCCAGCGCGATCCACGACCGGCACCCTGCTATCGTCCGCCATCGCGGGCACGTACGACCCGGATACGGATCGGCTCAGACCCAACCTATCAAACCCCCGTCATTCCCGCGCAGGCGGAATCCATACGCCCCACCCACCACCGTCATTCCCGCGAAGGCGGGAATCCATAACCTCCGAAGGACGCGTCGGCTCGACTTGCCAGCCTCAGGCGTCACCACGCCCACGCCGTGCGCGTGACGATCATGGCGCGCGACGCCACAGCCCCAAGCCGCCGAACCGCGCCCCACCCCGCACCGCAGCCAGCACAGCCTCACGCAGGACACCGCCGCCTAGGGAGCGGGCAGTGGCATCCCCTCAAGCCACCAAGTCTGCCGCCAGCCGCGTGGTTCGGCGACCGCCCGCCCCGCGGCATCGCGCGCAGGAGTGTAGCGATACCGTTGCTCGATCAACCGGCACGTCGTCAGGCCTACGCCCGCAACCCCGCTCGATCGCATCACCCGGCATCCGTCGCCCCGGCCATCGGGCCCAACCCGAAAACCGACCGACCTCGACCCAACCCACCTACCCCCGTC
>Ga0206130_10000942_pt1 | contig 44804 bp, 37 predicted proteins | sample Helgoland_Spring_9_FD_148637 | JGI IMG/M metagenome (GOLD analysis project Ga0206130, IMG submission 148637) | Pelagic subsurface seawater microbial communities from Kabeltonne, Helgoland, North Sea - Helgoland_Spring_Bloom_20160512_1 | ecosystem: Environmental > Aquatic > Marine > Epipelagic ...
ACCTTTCTCGCCCCAGTTATCGAATTCAATACCCAGCTTAAAAGTGGCCTGGGTTTCGCGCATAAATTCCTGCTCATCAATACCCATAATGCGATGAAAATTGCGCATCGGCGGGATGGTCGCTTCGCCCACACCTACTGTGCCAATAGCATCAGACTCAACCAATGTGATATCCAGCAAACTGCCCAAACGGCTTGAAAGACCACAGGCTGCCATCCATCCAGCTGTGCCACCTCCAGCAATAACCACTTTCACCATTATTGTATGTCTCCGAACTTTATTAGTTTTGCCTCGAAAAAACCTCTTTACAGAGCTTCTAACGATTTAGCTTATTTTTTACCGTGGCTCTCAGGCGTCGAACCATATCATTATCCAGATCAGCCAAAGCTCCCTGAATAGCGGGAGGCAGATGCTCGCGGGGTGTCTCCGCTGAGCCAAAAACGTAATACTCAAACACTTCACGCCAGGCTTTCTTTTCAGCCTCTGGGCGATCTCGAACACCCATAATGGCATGCATAACTATATCCAACGGATTGCCCATATGGGCTGGTGCGGTAAGCCACCAAAAATTAATCATAATATTAAAGGCTGACAGTGCCTCAACCTGGTGCCACCACATGCTGGGATAATAAACCGCATCACCAGGCTCCAAATCCACTACCACTGCAGCATCCAAGGCCTGGCGCGCGCGCGGAAATTTCTCGAAGTCCGGGTTTTTCAGATCCACCATGGTGATAACCTGTCCGCCCGGAGTCGGCTCTAGGGGCCCAGGATACAAATTGTGAATCTGCTCGGGTGGAAACAGAGTAAAACGACGCGCGCCAACGACACAGCAAGCTAAATTACTGGGTACATCATAGTGCGCTGCAGCAATAGACTCTGTACCTACCCAGACTTTGGACAACGGCTGGTTATTGCTAAAAAGCTCATGGTCAAACACCAGATCATTGTGCTCCCGCAGCCCGGGAAAACAGTTGTCCAATGTCAGGGAGTTCATGTAGTAATAATAGCGATCAGGATTAGTCTTGCTCTCACGTATTTGGGCAAATATCTCGCTCAGCTTGGTGTGCTTGCTTTGATAATTAAAACCGGTGCAGTCATCGTTATAGAAAAACCGTGCTTTGGTTGCAGGTGGCGCAATATACACACCTACAGGCTGGCCACTGGAATGACTCTGCAACATATCCATAGCACTGTCTGGAGACAGTTTACCTGCCTGAACTAGGCTCCAGTCGGAAACTAGACCGCGCAAAATTACTGGGCCATTGGCTGCGAATAGCTTGTCAAAAGGAATTTGGTCTGGCCGAACACCTTCTAGAACAGGAATCTGTTTAGCTAAATCATTCATGATGACAACATATTGTCTGGCATGCTTTTAAGCAATTGCACTTTTCTTGTTTTTCAGTTTCATCAGTTTGTTGAAGTTGCCCAGCGATACCAGAGCAAAATACACAAGACCCAATATACCCATCTTATTAAGTTTTTCTAAATTCTCAGCATCTAACTGGGCCAACTTATCTTTGTTAATGGTGTAATAATCACGCAAATTAACATTGGCGATACTGCTCAGAGATATTTCAATATTAACTGGCTCCAGCAATCCCATAGAATCCAGCGTTGAAAAGAAGCTATCTTCGATTCCAGCACCCTGATGAATCACCTGAAGGGTCTGCATTATCTTTTCCAGATAAGGCGTATCACCCCCAAAGGCAAGAAACAGAGGCTGTCCGCTGTCAGCATTTACTCTTGGGTTATCCATGTCGACATGAATAACAGGCTCTTTAATGGTGCTGCCATCGATTTCGCGATCTTGAAAACCGATCATAAATGGACCACGGGCTATGACAGCGGGCACATAATCACCGAGCCAACCCTCTTCACCCAAAAATAAATTCTCGTCCTTTTCAAGCCCCAAAATAGCATGAGCCTGAAACTTGTCCGCTTTAGGGTCTTTATAAAATAATATCGGGTATTCTTTTTGCAGGTCGCCAAACTCTGTAGGAAAAGCCAGCGCACGGTTTACGTTGTCACCATATTTGGCGCTAGGGCTAGAGTCAACTCGCAGATCTTTATGTTCGACGTTATTTAGCAGTACAGCTTTACTCATGTAATTATCCAATCATTTATGGCTAAAGGAGTTTAAGATCACTTTGCCATTGTACTAATAAAATAAGGCCCCCGGTAGAAACTACGTGGAGGCCTTATTAGAACTACTATATTAAATTTTCTTTGCACTAACTATGTTCTCTCTGGCAACAATAGCTACCAGAGAGAACAGCTTGCTTAGCTTAGAACGTGTAACGCGCTGAGAATACATATCGTGGATCAAGTTCCTGTACAAAGAATGCTGCAGTGTCAGTACGACCGTACTTGCGCAGCCCTTCAGACGTCAGGTTGATAGCATCTAACGACAGAGTAACACCGGAATCGAACTCATAGCTAACATTCAAATCCAACTGCTCGAACTCATCAACATACTCAGGGTTACGAGTACTACCTACTGAACGGTTAACCTGGTTCAGGAAGTTATCGCGCCAGTTGTAAGCCAAACGAGCAGACAGACCGTCTTTTTCGTAGATAGCTACAAGGTTCAGCGTGTCACTCAAACCAGGAAGTGCGAACTGGTCTTCGTCCGGATTAGATCCGTTATCATAACCAATATCACCTTCTACCATTGTGTAGTTAAACTGGTAACCAAAGCCTGTATCACCAAAGAAGTGCTGAGATGCGATTTCAAAACCATAGATTTCAGCATCCTGTGCATTGGTTGGGCTCTTAACAGCAAACTGGATCTCAGGGTCAGTACCTACAGGAGTTACGTCATATGCACTAAAGATAGCATCGTGACCTTCCTGCTCAGTGCCGCCTGCCATAGCGTTTGTATACGCTTCAGCACCAGTGGCTCCAGAGAAGTCGCCCATATTCTGCAAAATCGCTGTCATCGAGAACAGTCGATCTTCAGACTCAGCCAGACCTAATGAAGCTAACTCATCAATGGCTTGCGACAGGAATGTACTATTTGACGCAGTAGCATCTCTCAAACCAAACAGCGACTGATCAGATTGCTGAATACCAACAAAGTTGGATACATTCTTTTGGAAGTAACCAACAGAGAAGTAGTTCGCATCTCCGTAGTAGTATTCAACCGACAGATCGAAGTTGTTTGACTCCAGTGGATCCAGACGTGCATTACCCTGGCTAGCAGAAGGCTTATCGCCCAGGTGAGTAATACGGCTTGGAGCTTCTACTGAAGTAGCAGTGTACATGTCGCTGTACGTTGGACGAGCAAGCGTTTTACTAAACGATGCACGAGCCTTTAAGCTATCAGTAATATCTACAGAGATATCCAAGCTTGGCAACAGTGAGCTGTAAGTGTAATCCTCAGCCAAGCTGTCAACACCAGTTCCCAGAGTGAATGAGAAGTCGTTATTTGACTCCCAAACAAAAGCGCTTGGCACTGACTGCTGGGAAGTTGAAGTCACTTCAGTTTCTTCCCAACGAAGGCCAGCAACAACATTCAATGCCATGCCGCCAATTTCGCCGTCCATTTTAACCTGACTGTAGATAGACACAGTGTCTTCTTCAACCAGATTATCAGCAGTGCTGTTGATGGGCATGTTGGCTGGATCGTAACCATAGTCGCCAGCGATAGCATTAAGCAGCGTCACTGGGTCAGTCAGCCAGGAAACAGAGCCCAAAGCGATTGGAGCCGTCTCACCGTCTGGCTGAGAAACACCGGCAACACCAGAACCGCTGTAGTCAAACTCGGCAAGAGTACTAACCTGCTCAATCAGACCTTCTGGGATATCACCAGGAGCATCAACACCCCAACCACCAAGTGCATTAGAACCGCCTACGCGAGTCTGCTGCATCTCAGAGCTCATAAAGCCCAGACCAAAATCAACTTCAACATTATCTGATGCTACAAAAGTACCATCGAAAGAGAACTGATCAATCTTCGCTATCTGGTCAGATTTAGTGAACTGAGTAACCTGAGAACCAACATCTGGCGCATCAAAAATGCCATTGTCGTTACCCTTGGAGCTATCATCGATAGAAGCAACACCCTGAGGAATTTCCTGACCGAAATCAACTGCCTGCCAGCCTGCAGTAGCACCAGCAACGTTCATACGCAGTACGTTATTGCCCAGAGGACCATTTCCGCCACTCTCTGCTTCTGATGAAGCCATATCGAAGCGCAGGTTGAGCTTGTCGCTTACATTCCAGTCAAGGTTCAGACCGATCGACTCAAGAGTGTCCTTAGTGCCCATATCCAAATTCTGGAAGAAGAAATCTTTACCGCCAGATACATCTTCGGCAAAGATTACAGGAGCGGCCACAACTGGGTTGCCGTCATACTCAACATAGTCAACGGTACCGTTAAACCACAGTCCGTCAATCAGAGATCTGGAGTCCTGAACGTTTTCAGCATAGCTAACGTCAGCAGTAATAGTCATCTCGTCATTAGGAGCAAACTGTACAGTCAACAAACCGTTAGTACGCTCACGCTCGTCAGCATTTACGCCGAGACCCAGGTTAGTTGGACGATATACTAACTGTCCATCATTGGGAGCATTGACGATAGTCGCATCTGAAACGATACCCAGGTTAGCCAGGTTATCAGGATTGCTGCTGTCCCAAGTGCGCAGACCGAATTCTTCAACACTTGAGTGACGGCTACCGGAGTCACGCTCCTGGAAGCTACCGAATACAGAAACACCAAAAGTAGAGTCATCATTAGTCCAGCTGTACAGACCGCTTACTTCTGGAGTGACGTCATCGCCACTGGTATCGTCAACGGCTTTAACGCCGATGCTAGCTTGAGTGCCGGCTGAATCCAGAGGTCTGATGGTTTGAACATTGATGGTTGCACCGATACCACCAGTGGCAACGGATGAACGACCAGTCTTGTAAACCTGAAGACCACGAACGCCTTCAGAGGCCAAGTTTGAGAAGTCAAACGAACGGCTGGTACCAGAAGCACCTTGGTCCAATGGGTTACCAGTGATCGTGCCAACATTAGCAGAAGGCATTTGACGACCATTGAGAGTTACCAGGTTGAAGCCGCCGCCGAAACCACGAACAGTTACTTCAGAACCTTCACCGTTTACACGGTTGATAGATACACCTGAAATACGCTGAAGCGACTCAGCCAGGTTAGTATCTGGGAATTTACCGATATCTTCGGCAGAAATTGCGTCGACAACACCAGAGGCGTCGCGCTTTGTATCCATTGCTCTCTCAAGACTACCGCGTATTCCGGTAACAACAACTTCGTCAATCGAGTTGCTCTCAGCTAAAGCCTGACCTGCTACCAATGTTCCAGCAGCGGCGAGAATAGCTGAAGAAAGTTTTGACTTCCTAAACATATTAGTTCCCCGTAAGTAAGAAAATATAACAATTATTATAAGGTGCGGTTTTTTGCACTAGAGTAAGACGGGGCAAGGGGAGGCATCCGCCCCCCCTTCGGCAAAACAATTTAAGAATATATAAGCTGGATTAGGATTGAGGTATAAAATGGATTGGTGATGACCAGGCTCGCTCCTGAATAGTGGTCGCCACATCCGGTCTCGGCGCCACTCCGGCTCTCACAGCATCCCAGGTTGACCAGCGGCAGGTTGGGTTTTCTATTGCCCGGGCATAGTAAAAAGCTCGCTGCTCAGGATCAAATTCCGGATCATGCCAGAGCGTTGAAATCTGCGCAGATCCAATATTTGGGTTAATGGAACAGTCAGAGATATCGACTCTGGCACCATTGTCAGGACAGCGGTTGGTTTGAGCATTAACCTGCGCGCCATTGGCACAGGCTACATCTATTACATGTTCATAGGTGTTGCCCGCAGAATCCACCCAGCCCTTTACGACCTGAATACGCTGTAGAGGAGCATTTTTTGGGTCTGCTGATGCCATAACCAAAAATCCTGGTGAAGTGGAGCTGTCCTTTGCCAGCAATGAGCCACCCATGGTCACGCCATTGGCATAGGCCCGCTCTACACCATCGGCAGCGCTCAGCATGGTTGAGTCAAACTCATAACCAGCAAAAAACCGCAATCTTATGCGCGGGCCAGACGTGGCAAATACCTCTTTGCGGCGAAAAGCCTGATAGATAGATTCTCTGGTATTTTCTTCTGCCCAGGCTGCCGCGAACCCTGAGGCGCCATAGGTCGGTGAAGCACCTCCAGCATAGACATCGCCATTAATTTTCACATACAGGCTTTTGCCCAATGGGGTGGGATTGATAGTTTCTAGTAGCTGGGTGCCGTAATAGGCTAGCTGACCTTCAAACCCCTTCTGTGGAATGGATCCCCGCTGCTCAGCTGTGCTCGACAGTATGCCCAGCTTGGATGAAAAGGCCGACTCATCATTCTGGCTTGCCGCAGAATGGGTGTCACTTGAGCCAATAAACCCGAATTGATAGGGGTTTGTGGTGCCCTCTGCCTCAAGGGCCAAACCAGTCAACAGGGCTTCACGCACGTAGGAGCCTTTAATCTGACTGAGAGCGCCTGTGGCTACCCGGTAAGGCGTGATTTCAAAGCCCGCCAATTCATCTCTGGTTGAAAGGGTCGGATGGGTCTCTGAGGTGCCTTTGATCTGGGTGATCTCCACAATAGGCTCATTTCTGCTGCGCTGCTGTGCATAGCTATTGTCAAAAGGGGTTCCGGACCAATCCACTGACTTAAACATCTGGCCATTGGAGCCATTGGAGTTATGAGGTATCGCCAGACTCTCCACGCCTTTGCTTCTCAACTCATCCATCCAGTCCCAGAGATCTTCCGGGTTGTTGGAATGCATGCGGGAAAAAGGCTCCCGAGGCAATGTCTCTGTGCCCCGAAAAATAACATTGCGGTGTAAATTGCCCATATTGGTAGTGGACGAGGTGTATTCATAAGCCGCAAATGTGGTGAAACGTCCAGGATCATTAAACTGGTCCGCCGCGTCGATGGTATCCGCCCAGGCGCTTCTGGTGATATCAAGCACCTCCTGACGATCCAGTTCCTGGCCAAATATTCCGCTGACAGCGGTGGGAATAAAATCAGAGAAGGTGAGCAATCGCTTGAATCTGTTAAAAACACCAGTGCCGAAATTGTCCGGGGCGTTAAGATCATGATAAGGCTCTGAGAACTTGTGTTTTGAAAATTCCGTATTGGTCTCGGCCGCTGCCTTGGCCAGACCCAGAAACATCCCGTGATCGGTCACTGCGTAAAAATCCATGGGCTCGGTCAACTGCATATCGTAGCCACCGGGATTTTTAATCGCCTCTCCTTTGGCAAAGCGATAGGCATCATAGGGAGAGGCCAGAGTACCAAAAGCATAGCCATCAAAAGAATAGGCGGTATGCACATGCAGGTCGCCATAATAGGGATTGCGCTCACCGGGGTTTACCTCTGTTAGAAGAGTATTGCTGGCGGCTATTGCACTGCGCTCTAGCAATTCGGTTTCTGTATCAAACAGGTTAACCGGACCACCAAGAATGCCGAGTTCTTGACTATTCAACAGGGCATCGATTTTAGCAGTTTCAGTAATAACTCTATCGTTTGAATGCACATCCGCAACGCTGCTAAATGCCTCGCTGGAGGATTCCATATTTTTGTCTGAGCAGGATGTCAGGGCTACAGTTAGACTGAGTACCCAAAAGGATTGCTTATAGACTGAGGGAGCATTTTTCATAGTTCTCTTCTTTCTCTTATTATTATTTTAACCTCGCGCCAAGAGGCCCCTTCCATTATGCATTATTAAAGGGAATCCATCCGTTATTTAGCCTAGACAGCGCAACTGCATTGCAGACTAATAAAGCTCAGCCCTTTCGGGTTGATTTTTTGTATGTCTCACGGGCCCAGGACCTGGCCTCATCACTTGCAGCCCATTGAATGGCCTGAGCGAGAATGCGACGGAAATTAGGGTTCTGGTAAGCCTCTGGTCCATCTCCAAATTGCAGATAGACTACAGGTGCATTTTTATAGGTCTTGATCCAACCAACAACATTGGATCCACTCGGGTGATGCCAACCCTTATTGCAGTTCAGCTGTCCCCGAACCACCGCATTGGCAGCCGAGTAGAAATTATTTCGGTTAAATTCCCAATTAGAAGTAAACAGGGGGATAACTGAATCCTCGAACACTTGTGAAAGATAGACCTCATCAACAATTTCAAAAGGCTCTATACCCTGTGTAATAGGGTGCTCCAGCACAGGGCTGACAACGTGCTTAACATCAATGTTATAGCCACTATCCAGACAATCGACGCCCCTGGACTGCATGGGCGTGTAAAGAAACTGCCCACCCACGATTTCAGACCACTCCGGCCATGCAGGCCAGGCCGCCGCACAGTGGTGCAAAATAACCAGCGGACAGCCCGCGTCGCCCATGGCACGCACACCCTCTTTATAAAACTCTGGCGGTTCAAAATATTTTGGAGCCCCACTGCCGAATTCAATCCCGGGCATATCATATTGCACATAGCAGTCGAATTTTTTAGCCATCTCCGGGTTGAACATATATTGCGCAGCCGGATGCTCTACACTGGAGTATTGAATATCGGGGTTACTCTCAAACACATCAAAAAAGCTGTCTCGATCAAATGGGTGCCCGCGAGTAACCAGCAGTACATTTAGCTTCTCCGCTTGCTGGGGTAATTGTGTTGACGCCGGTGCAGAGGCACGGTGATAGTCGGGAACATCGTCATGGTCTGCCATTACAACCCCTTATCGTTTTAGCGTGTAATTGCCGTACCCAAGAATACAAGGCAAAAGACGATATATCTATCAGCAAAAAAGCCTAGATAGTTAAAAGGTGTACGCAAAGAAAATTTGATTAACTGAACTGATGATACTGGGGGCTCAAAATGTCGATAACCTGTCCTGAAGTCTTTATTAAGAAGACTGCTTTATTGAGTGTTGAAGGATTCACTTGAGTGGGTTGCCTACATACAGAGATCTAATAAAAGCTCACATTGAGTATGTTGTCAGCTTTTGGAATGAGAATCTTGCCTATACAGCTCGGCCATAAATCCAGAGATAACAGCCCTGCATGTTGGGTAGATCTCATCTTAAATCGTTTGGAGAGGATATACTTTACGCTAAATGAAGAAAAACCCCTGAAAAACAGGGGGGTTATTCTTAAGTGGTGGAGGCGGCGGGAACTGATATCAGACTGTAAGCCACTGATAAATATAGCTTTAATGGGTTTAGAAAACTGCTTTTGTTACATCGTTTGTTACTTTAATCTACATCCTGTAAAACTATTCTCGAATTCATGAGCGCACTAGAGTACCGAGTGTTAAAACGCGCACTGCCCCATTAACAAACTATCAACCAACGATTTGCGATAGTCCTCAAGGGTACTATATGGCCGGCTGGCTACGCCGCTTTCAACTGCGGCCTGTGCAACTGCAGGAGCGATGTAATCAATTAGCCTTTGGCTGAAGGGCTTGGGTAAATGATACTTTTTGTCAAAGCCAATAAGACTCTCTTTCCACTTCTAACAATTGACTAATGGCATTGCTAATGCCATATTATGGCAAGTTCTCTCTGAGCGTAAAAGGAGAGCTTATACATCAAGATCAATATTCGCTAGCTGGAAGTGAACTGAGCTTTTTCACACCCAAGCTAGAGGCACAGCTGCGGTTCCAGCGAATACCCTAAGGTCAAATCATAGCTCAGGAGAGCATGATAGGTTTTATGATGGCGGCCTGCGACTGGATCAAGGTAGTGCCTGCTTAGGGCCCCGACGCCATCAATAACCCTCTTAGTGTGGAGCATCATTAAAATGAAAAGTCAGTACCAATTGAATGGTGTTCAGGTTTCACTTTTTGTCGGTAAAGTGCGTGGCTACCTTAATTTTAAAGGTCTCGATTATAAGGAAAAAGCACCCACGCTTTGTGATTTTTTCTACCGTTTCCCGAAGAAGGTTGGCGCAGCAGTCATGCCAGTTATAAAGAGTCGTGATGGTGAGTGGCTTGCAGATACTACAGACATCATTGAAACGCTGGAGAGCCGCCACCCGCAACCGTCCATTCGTCCTTCATCACCCTGTCAGACAATTGCCGCTATGCTTTTCGAGGCATGGTGTGATGATGTGTGGCACCCCGTCGCTCTGCATACCCGCTGGTCGTACCCAGAGAACTACCCCCTATTTCGGTCTGAAATGGGCAAAGGCATGTTGCCTTATGCTCCCAAACTCTTGCAAAACTGGATCGTAGATAACACGGCCGCAGCCTCAATGCGTAATGCTTTGCCGGGAATGGGGGTTATACCGGCTCAAATCCCCCGACTGGAAAAATGGACCTGCAATATGCTGGATCTGCTCGAGGTACATTTTGCTCAGCACGATTATCTATTCGGCGGGCGCCCTACAATCGCGGATTTCAGCCTATTGGGGCCGCTGTATGGTCATCTTAGTTTAGATTACTGGCCGCAGCGTGAGCTAATCGCGCCACGACAGGATTTGAAAGGCTACATAGGGCGGTTACACCGAGGCGACAAAGCCAGTAGCGACTTGCTACCTAATGATGAAATCCCCGGAACCTTGCTGCCCATCTTTAACCTTATCACTTCTGAGTTCTATCCCTTGTTGTCGGCAACAGTAGAGATCGTTAACGACTTTGTTGCGCGTAAAGGATTGCAAAAAGGGGACTCATTACCGCGCACAATCAGTAAGGTTAGTTTCCCTATGGGAGAGGGAGCGTACAGTCGCTACAGCTTCAGTTACGTACTCTGGATGATGCAGCGTATTCAGAAGCACCTGCAAACGATGAGTCAAAGCGATAAAGCAGCGGTAGCTGATTGGTTCGAGTCGATCGGGCAGAAGGACATCTCGACGATGGATTTTGGACCCAACGTCGAACGCCATGGCCTGACGACCCGCTTGGTATAGTGGGCTATCGAATCTACCTTCGGCCCATGCCATTAATTTTTTAAATACAGATAAGGAGAGTGACAATGAATAGCATCAATATAACCTGCGATCATGCTCCAACACTTTATAGCAAGTGTTCCCTTCTCGGCGGCCAATCGGTTAATAACCGTTTCTTTAAATCGGCTATGAGTGAGCAACTAGGTAATAGTCGCCTTCTCCCAGATCATCGTTTAGCGAGGGCTTACCAACGCTGGGCAAAAGGCGGAACAGCCATTCTCGTCACTGGAAACGTTTTGAGGTACCAAAATTTTGATCGTGACAGCGCAACATTACGGTCACGAGTTCTCAAAGATCGCCTAATCAGTGTTCGAGAGTTATTTTTGCGGAAATTTGGCGGAACCTGCATCTGGAATTACCAGATGCCGTGGCGTGATTGGACAAGGTAGGAGGGGTTAAAAACAGTCATTGTATCTCACCTATGTATCTCACCAGCGAAATACAATGACTATTTTCACAATAAACTGTAATAATTTCAACAGTTTACGACTTTTTGGTGGAGGCGGCGGGAACTGTACTTAGCCTGTAAGTTATTGATTAGTAATGATATGTTGATATAGAATAGCCGTATGTGTTACTTCTTGTGTTGCTTAAAAAAAACACAATATTCCAGCTACATGTGGTCTCTCGATACGAATAGAATCGCCATTAATCGAAAACGCACAAACCTCAGCCAGAAACACCACCAAAAGATCCGTCTCATCTTAAAATAAAAATCTCTCCTAGCAGAAGGATCAAGCTATGCTGAAATGGTAGGAGTCGTAATACTTTTATTAAAAAGTTATGAGCCTGTTTTGACTAGATACAATAATCAACCTTGGCCCTCGACTAAGTTAGAGCAGTAAAGACGAGCCTCTATCTTAAATGATTTAATACAAATCTATGTCCCAGCTATGGTTTCGCCTAATCAATTGCCGTTAAAATTTGATACTGTTCAGGCGTCAATGTTGGTAGACGATCGAGAAACGCTACCATTGCCCAAATACGTTGATCATCATGCGTTTTCCCCCATGCAGGCATACCAGATGCCTTGACACCGTGCTTGATAATCCAAAAGTTTCTAGCCTGTGCAGCTTCATTATTTTCGCCCTGTTTAACCTGCTTTTCATAGGTAAGGCTCAAATTTGTTGGTGCGGGATACAGGCCTAAACTCATATCACTTTGTTTTAGGCCTGGTGCTAAATGGCAGCCAGCGCACATAAACTCGTAGTCAACACCACCAGTGAGTAATAGCTCAAAATCACTTAAATCGGGCACTATAATATTCTCTGAGGCTTTAGCAATTGAGTTTTCTCTAGTCTCCTGCAACAGCCAGTAAACAAATTTGCCATGTGGCTTGTCAGCAGCAACATCGACAACGCCAGAAAAAATTATTACTGAGCTGCCAGAAATAACGGCTATAGCTAACAAAAAAAGTATTTTTATAGCTTTCATAATTCATTCTCATAAATATAAAAATTAAAGTGCCCGACAGCTTTATTTAGTTATGCTTATGGTGCCCACCTGCTGCACTTTTGGACATGCCTTCCATACTGCTATGGTCCATATTGCTGTGGTCCATTTCCATATTGCTGTGGTCCATTTCCATATTGCTGTGGTCCATTTGCATCGCTTCTTTTTGAGCCTGTGCTTTACACTTTTTCATCATTGCCATCATGATAGGATCATTTGCATCCATTTTCGAATGATCCATTGCTTTCATCGATTCGCACTTAGGCGCCTCATTTGTCTTTACGTGCTCAGATGGATCATGTGCCTGTACAGATGTCATCATAAAACAGCTTGTTAGCATTAGATAAATAGTCGCTTGGATATATTGCATTGATAATTCCTCTTATTGGTTTGTTATTTTTTTGATTGTTAACATGGTTTGGTTAAAACCATGCTCGGACGCCGATTACCCATTGCAGATCTTCCACGTCTTCTCCTTCGTCACGCGAAAAGCCCGCGGTATTTCCAAAGCTTTTGCTCCAATTAACACCGATGTAGGGTGCGAATTCGCGGCGAATTTCATAGCGCAGTCTCAGACCCGTCTCTACATTAGATAAACCTGAACCGGTACCAAGCTCCGCGTCATTTTGACCATAAAAGTCAACTTCGATTTCGGGAGTTAAAATTAGTCGCTGAGTAAAGAGCAACTCATATTCGACACTCAATCGCAATGCAGTGTGGCCGCTTTCACCAATAAATAATGCACTGTCAATTTCAAAAAAATAAGGCGCGAGGCCTTGCAAGCCAATGACGCCCCAAGTTCGATTCAAATCTGGCCGATAGTCTTGTCGTAGTCCAATCTGAAAATCCCAAAACGGAGCAAGTGCCTGACTGTACAGAGCCTGAATCTCGGCTTCTTCTATTTTACTATCAGCGTTTTCCACTTCAGCCTTGACCCATAGTTTTTTCAAATCTTGGCCTACCCAAGCCTGCCCATTTAAGATCCAGGGGTTGGAATCATCAGCGTTACTGACTTCTAACTGATCGACAAGCACCATCGTTACTATGGGATCATCATTTACACCAGCTAGCGCAGGAGCTGCAGAGCCCAGCAAGACAGCCACGATAACAGCGATTGAAAATGAATCTCTTTTAAACCTTGACAGTCGTTTTTTAAGTAGTTTCATAAAATTATTTTCCTCAGCTTACTCGGACTTCGCGAAACATTCCGGGCATGTGGTAGGCCAAATGGCAGTGATAGGCCCAACGTCCAAGAGCGTCTGCAGTGACCAAGTAACTAATTTTTGATCCAGGTTGGACGATAACCGTGTGTTTGCGGGGGATGTAATTGGGCTCACCGGTTTCCAGTTCGCTCCACATACCGTGCAAATGCATAGGGTGGCTCATCATGGTGTCGTTCACCAGAGTGATACGCACGCGTTCGCCGTATCTCAGCTGTAATGGCTCTGCATCTGAAAACTTAATCCCGTTCATTGACCACATATAGCGACTCATATTGCCGGTTAGATGCAACTCAATTTCTCGGGTGGGCTCCCGAGGGTCAGAGGTCGGATAAAGGTTTTTAATTTCTGAGTAGGTAAGCACCTTTCTTCCATAGCGTTCCAGATGATTTCGCAAACCAATGCCGGGATCTCTCAATCCGCTTTGGGGGCTGTCAGCTCGCATATCAATCTGTGGACCCGCTTCATTAGGCCCATGCGTTATTTCACGGGTAGAGCCAAATCCCGCTCTACCTAATGTTTCTGTTTGGCCACGATGATTTTTCCCATGTCCGCTGTGCTTATCCGTCGTCGGCATTCCTCCCATCTGATGCTTGCTATGATCCATAGCTGACATGCCACTCATATCGTGCATGCTGTGATCCATCGCCGGGCGTTCTTGCATACCAGACATATCGTGCTTGCTGTGATCCATACCTTGCGTGCTCGGCATAGTGTGCATGCTGTGGTCCATTGCTTGCATACCAGACATATCGTGCATGCTGTGATCCATTGTCTGCATAGCAGGCATATCGTGCATACTGTGATCCATACCCATATCTCGATGCCCTAAAGTGGGCGCAAAATCCATTTCTGGGACTGATGGGCGCAAGCTTATGTCAGTAGTTAATGTGCCACGAGTAAATCCTGAGCGGTCAATACTTTGGGCAAAAATGGTATAGGCACTGTCGTCACTAGGTTCTACTACAACATCGTAGGTTTCAGCAGCACCGATACGAAATTCATCAATAGTCACAGGCTCAATATTCTGGCCATCAGTGGCGACAACTGTCATTTTTAAACCAGGAATTCGCACGTCAAAAATAGTCATTGCTGAACCATTAATAAACCGCAAACGCACTTTTTCCCCGCGCTTAAATAGGCCCACCCAGCCGTCATCCGGTGTGACCCCGTTCATCAAATAGGTGTAGGTATAGCCTGTGACATCAGCTATATCAGTCTCACTCATACGCATCTGATTCCACATAGACCGTTCATTCCATGTTTCTTGAACACCCTTATTCTTAATATCCTGCCAGATATCACTCACAGTCCGCTCACGAAAATTGTAGTAATGACTGAGCTTTTTCAATCTTTTATAGATAGCGTGTGGATCTTCATCAGACCAATCTGAAAGCATCACCACATGATCTCGGTCATAACTAACGGGATCAGGCTCTTTAGGGTCAATAATAATCGCACCATACATCCCAGTTGGTTCTTGGAAGCCCGAATGACTGTGATACCAGTAGGTACCACTTTGGTTAAGGTCAAACTGATACTCAAACGAGTCGCCAGGTTGGATGCCACCAAAGCTAATGCCAGGTACTCCATCTTGATCGGCGGGTAAAATAATACCGTGCCAGTGTATGGAGCTATCCTCGGCGAGGTTGTTCTTCACCCGAATAGTTGCTCGATCACCTTCTCGCCAGCGCAGTGTGGGGCCAGGCACCGAACCATTGATGGCTGTTGCCATGCGGTTTTTACCTGTGAAATTAACTGGCTCATAAGCAATATTTAGATCAACCTTATTTCCTTTAAGCGTCGTCGGCCCCAGACGATTAGATGCCGATGCCATGGATAAGCCAGCACCAAGCCCTAGCCCAACAAAGGCACTTCCTGCAGCAATACCCGTGACAAAACGTCGGCGAGACATTGGGCGAGAGTTCACTAATCTGATGTCTTGTTTACTGTATTTCATTTCATACCTCTCAAATTGGATCAACTACTGATGGCTGCTTTTTAGCTATGTGCTCAAAAAAAGTGCTGCTGCCATCCTTGCCTAATAGCAATACATCGTATTCATCGTAACGGTCACCCATCTCCATTCCAGGGCTGCCAACAGGCATGCCAGGAACAGCTAAGCCAAGCGCATTAGCGGGAGGATTCTCAAGGAAACGTTTAATGACGTCAGCAGGAATATGACCTTCAAAGACATAACCTTCTTGATTAATGGCGGTATGACAGGACTGATAACGAGGCAAAATACCCTTGTCATCTTTCAGCTTGTTTAAATCGGATGGGTGATGCACTGCTACAGAAAAATCTGCAGCCTCAATATGTGATACCCAATTGGCACAACAGCCACAACTAGGACTTTTATAGATGTCCATGGATTGCGAGACTGCCGAGGCGTCTTGAGACGTTGGTGCGTTATCGGCATCAAGCTTACTCGAACAGGCGATAACAGCCCAAGATAGCGCAACTATGGCTAGCCAATTCCGACTTTTATTGAATAATTTCATACTAACTCCCGTAACAATCATAGGCCTTTGAAAGGCTTTATAAAGGAGCTTTTGTGCTCCCGCGAAGTTACTTTGAAGACAAGAAGGTCAAATTTTAGACGCTCTTATCCCCTGTTAGCGCGAAACGGGGGGGCGAAAGAAAGAAAGGGCCAGCAAACCCTCAAATCTTTGATTGTAATGGCTAGCTGGCAAGGCTATCTCAGATGAGATTAAAATTTGAGAGACTGACAATATCGCTAAACTAGAACAGCCATCTAAACTACAGTCACAGTCGGGGCAGCAATCAGGTGCAGCAGACATATCGGCAGAAGAGTCCAATTCTAGGTGCTCAGAGTGATCCGCCATATGAGATGGCATGGCGTGCTCAGCACTTTCAGTCACAGAAGATTCATGGTGGCAATAAGAATTAGCAGACGCCAAAACCTGAATGCTGAATACCAACATCAGCAGTACAAGGATAATTTTCTGGCATTTCACTCTAATCACTTAACTCTTCCCTAACCTCTATCCTACAAAAGGAGGGGCAAGCCCCTCCTAAATCTTAGATATTCCTTCGTATTAAAACGCGTAGGTAACGCCCATAACATACGAAGTCGGTGTGCCAGGTGTGGTCCACCATTTATGATAAGAACTGACATAATGCTTTTCGTCAAATAAATTATCAATATTCATTGTTAGCTTAACCTGATCATTTAATTGATAAGAGCCAAACAGATTGACTAATGTATACTCGGGCAACCTGTATGTTGGATCAATGGTTTCACCCAAACGGTCATCAACATAATTGATGGTAAAGCCGAGGCTAGCATCAGCGCCATTGATATTGAATTGCTTGGTTAACATCAAGTTAGCACTGTTTTCAGGCACATTAACCAATTCACTGCCAGCCGGAAGATTAACCGCCCAATCAAAGTTATAAAGATCAGTAGAAGTTCCTGCATCTACATAGGCGTAGGAGAATACCATGTCCACACTGTCAGACAGCTCACCGGTAATATCGATTTCCAAGCCCTCACTTTCTGCCTCACCCAGCGCAGCACTTTCCCCCGCATTCACAGGATCTGCCGTCAAGATATTGGATTTTTCCATCTTAAATAATGCGATGGTAGTATTTAGACGACCGTCCATAGAAGAGATTTTCATACCTAGTTCATAGGATTTGCTCTCTTCAGGATCAAACGTATTACCACTGGCGTCTGCACCGCTGTTAGGGCGGAAACCCTCAGCATAGCTGGCATAAACAGATACATTATCCGAGGCCTCATAGGTCACACCAAACCGTGGACTCAACGCGGTTTCCTCAGACTTACTCACCGTGGCAGGATCGTTTTTACGATTAGTGACTTCTTGACTAAAGTCATCGTAGCGTAAGCCCAGCAGGACTTTCCATTGGTCAGATACATCTATCTGGTCTTGCATATAAAAACCAAAGGCCTCCTGAGTTTCCAGGCGGTCGGTATTAGGCCCTAGAACCTGATCCTGAGCTTGGCCATAAACCGGATTATTCAGGTCTACAAAATACGTCGAGGTAGGCCAATCATCCCGCCAGCGCAACTGCACAACATCAAGCTCATAATCGTAAGCATCCATACCTGCAAGGAAGTGGTGTTTCGTTGAGCCTGTCTCAAAAGTACCGGTTAATTCAATGCGGCCGGATAAATCCGTTGCATCATAATCACGCCCACGACGCTGCCGATTCACATATTCATTGGGGCCAACGCCATTGGTCTCCTGAATTGATTCTCGAGTCAGAATCTGACGGCTGCCGGATAGCTCAGTTTCACTAGATAAACCCTCAAATGAAGATTTGCGATAACCTAACCCTCCAAGCACAGACCAACCACTATCTAAATCATGCTGTAACAAAAATTGATGCCCAGTGGCTTTAATCTTTATAGGACCATCTTGAGGTTCACCGTAGAATGTCTCCACATCGACCACTTTCGGATCCAGATCGATAGCAACAATACCGCGATCAAATGGCGTCTCTTGATCCAAGATCTCTAACTCATAATTTAATGATGTTTTATCGGAAAGCACAAACAGCAGAGACGGCGTTAAGTCTAGCTTTTTAGTTTCAATAGTATCCCGGAAACTGCCTGCATCTTTGTAGGCGCCATTAATCCGGAAGGCGACAGAGTCACTTAACTTATTAGTGTAGTCAGCCTCAACACGTCGAGTGCTGTAGTTACCGATACTGGCATTGATGTAACCGTCTTTTTCAAACTGTGGCTTTTTGGTCACCACATTAATAGTACCGCCAGGCTCACCACGGCCATAGAGCGCAGAACCGGGTCCTTTCAAGACCTCAATGGTTTCGATATTAGACGTATCTCTGTTACCGCTGTAACCACGACCACCACTAAAACCGTTGATCAGGTAACCTGATGGTAGATTTTCATCTCCGGCAAAACCGCGGATAGCAAAGCTATCCCACAGGCCACCAAAGCTATTTTGTCTTGCCAAGCCTCCGGCCATGTCCAGCGCACCTTGAAAACTTACCTTACCGAGTTGATCTAGCATATCACCGGAGATTACCTGCACCTGCTGTGGCAGTGACTCCAGCGGCACATCTCCTCGATAGGGCTGCTTTTGACTAAAAACTACAACTTCTTCAATAGATCCTTGCTCTTCGGAACTTGACTGTGCATAAAGCGCAGGTGCGGCAAGTAAACATATTGTCGCGGGTAAAACTGATTTGATAAAGTGAGTAGAATTTTTCACATTGACTCCCCTCTTTCATGGTTAAGTTATTTTTAGTTAAAGATTCTCATCGATTGCACTGTATGTATTTGTTTGATCACTTGCCGACGAATCGTGTATATCTACTCATCCAGCAGATCGTTACAAACGCGATTGCGCTAATCTAGATGAAAGTATAGGACCGTCATCAAATTATTTATGGGCGTTATTGGCGGCTCTTGCGGCAAAAAACGCTAGACATTTATAAAAATTAGCAGATTATGCCGGCCTCTGTATCAGGGTATCTTGCTCTTTACAGCAGACATTACATTAACGAGTAACAGTATTTTCGACTGCCCTAGTGATGCCACTATTAAATATCCCAGCAATCACCTGCTTCTGAAAGACACCGTTACAACTTAGAATGATACACTGTATCATTTATGGCGGCAACAGCTTTACTCAGCGCAGAAACAATATATTTTCTCCATGCCCTGATTCTTTAGGTTATCTGGCATTTGCAAGAAAATGTGTTAGATCATAAGCTAGACAACCAACTCGTCGAACTAGAAGTAAAATAAAGGGTAATTCATGGTGGATAGCAAGCTCGACAGGATTGACCTTAAAATACTCGCACACCTGCAACGAAACGGCCGCATTACTAACGCCAACTTATCCGACGCAGTCGCGCTCTCGCCCAGTCCCTGTCTGACAAGGGTAAAAAGACTGGAGAAACTCGGGTATATCCTCAGCTATAACGCTAACATTGCATTGCACAAACTTGGTGACACCTTAACGATTTTTACCGAGATCACGTTAGGTGGGCATCACCGCGAGGATTTTGCCCGCTTTGAAAAAAACATCAGCGCCATTGATGAAGTCATAGAGTGCCATCTCGTCAGCGGTGGATACGACTACCTGCTGAAATTTGTCACCCGGGGAATTGATCACTACCAAGAGCTTATGGAAGAGGTCATCACGAAAGAATTCGGCATCGACAAGTACTTCAGTTACGTGGTTCTCAAATCTCCTGTGGTCAAACTTCACTACCCGCTTCATTCGCTGTTCGAGATAAAGAGTTAAAGGTTTACACAAAAGTGCTAGGCGCTGGTCTCTGTAGATCTTACCCCAGAGATTGGGAAGCCATAGCAAAGGACCTCAACGACTGGCCGCCGCTCATGCCCTCTCCAAGTTTCAAGACAGGAGCTTGGTCAACAAGGATTAGGCCAGATTGCTGCAGATACTCCGCCAACCCATTTGCATTGGCCGGGATATCGATCCTCGTAAAACTGGCATCAATCGTCAGTAGTCGTGAAACGATGGTTTTGGCGATACTTTCATCAGACGCAACAACGGGGCCAATGACCATGCCTCGGCCGGCCGGGCGAATTAATCCGAAACCAACCAGCTGACCATCTTTCTCGGCCAGGACACCATCATTCTGCGTCAAAATGGAGGCAAGTAATTCGAAACGTTTGGCACCGAAAGCCCGCTCGTCCAACTCACATAGAGACGGCAACGAAGTTTGATCGGCCGTGCGGAGGATCAAACTTCGTTGCCGCTCAATAATGATGGCCGAAGGAACCCCCTGCCACTGCTGGACCATACCAATTTTTCGAAAACCCAAGGCACCAAGGACCCTGATCCCGCTGCGAGTGGCGACGGACTGGAGAGTTCTGGGGCCGGCCTCGTCAATAATCGCCTCTATTAACCGGCGTCCGATTCCATTACCTCGATATCGGCGATCAACAACCAGCAGGCCGGCAGCGCCCGCAGCGCTTCCGTAAGACCACCATAAAATCGTACCAACCATCGCACCATCGGCCGTACTGGCGATCCACCCTTGCCCCAGCAGACAATGAAAGTCCCAGTCTTCCCGACGATGTGGCCAGCCTTCTGCCTGAGTGAGCCTCACGGCGGTATCCCGATCTTCAGGCTGCATTCGCCGAACGGTAAATTCCGTTGATTGCTTAACGGTTGACTCCAAGCTTGGGTACCTCATTTGAAATATTTCACTCGTACTACTTAAGTCTCACACCAGTACTTGTATTATTTATTAGTAAGTTTACAAAAATTTTAGTTTATTTTATGCCGTTTTTGCAGACTGGGCGTTGGTTTTATAGTGCGTTCATGGCTTACCCGACGGCGCGGCCAACAGCCAAATGTGCGGTCTTTCTCATCGCTCATAAGCATCTCTTTTTTCATCTTCAAGGGCATCATCTAAAATAACGCGATATATAGAGTGAATATTAATGGTTGATATAACCTGTTGCACTATCAGAATGTGAGGGTGCTGAAAAATCGATATCAGAGAAATCACCACCCATGCTGAATCAAGCTTTAAATGCGGCATATCCTTTGTGGGCAACGCACTAAATCAGCATTGTCTCCCGATCTCTTGCAGTAAACTAGGTCGAATGATGTAAATGCCCAAGGGTTACGGAAGACGTTAGTACTGCCAACTTTGAATAGTATCTCTGCCTTCATCAGTCCTTACACTTAACTCAAGAGGAAAAACAGATGCGCATGCTTATAAAAACCGTTGTTTTGATGATTCCACTGATACTGGCTCTCCAGTCCCATGCCCATGGGATTACTGATCCCAAGCACGGCGGCATCGTCAAGGTGATAGGAGATGTTTCCCTCGAATTGGTTCTTGGCTCGGACAATGTCAGGGTCTATATCCTCGACGATATGGCGGTGGATACCAGCGGCATGAGCGGTAAGCTGAAAGTGGAAAACAGTGTCGGCAAAAACGAATACGTACTGACCCCCATTGAGGACAGCGGTTTAGAGGCCAAGGGAGCACGTATTCCCAGCGGTTCAAAAATACTGGCGATTATTGTTAAGGCTGATGGATATTCAAAAATCGCCGGTAAATTCCAGATCAAGTAAACCAAACAGCTAAGAGGCAGTAAATTGCATCAATCTCTAATCCGAGAATCCACTTTCAGGCGTCTGAAGTGGTTGATTATTGTTATTATCCTTTGCTCAAGTAGCCTAGTTCTTGCTCATGGTGTAGCGGAAGGTGACGCGGCTTTTATTGAGGGCAACACTGGCGTTCAAGTTATACCCTTTATCTATTTGGGCGCCAAACATATGGTATCCGGCTACGATCACCTGCTGTTCCTGTTTGGAGTGATTTTCTTCCTCTACCGCCTGAAGGATATCGCTATCTATGTAAGCTTGTTTGCCGTCGGTCACAGTATCACCTTGCTCTGGGGGGTTCTCAATAGTACTCAGGTCAGCCCCTACATCGTCGACGCCATTATTGGACTGTCGGTAGTGTACAAAGGATTTGATAATCTCGGGGGCTTCAAAAAGCTATTGGGTTATCAGCCCAATACAAAGGCCGCGGTTCTTATATTTGGCTTTTTCCACGGCTTTGGCCTGGCCACCAAGCTTCAGGACTTTACCCTGTCAGAAGACGGGCTAGTGGCTAATATTGTCGCCTTCAATATAGGCGTGGAAATAGGGCAACTGCTGGCACTTTCCGCCATCCTCATCCTGATGGGTTACTGGCGTCGAACATCTGCTTTCCAACGCTACGCCTTCACCTCCAACGGAATATTGATGTGCCTCGGATTTATGCTTATGGGCTACCAATTAACCGGGTATTTTGTAAATTAATTAACGCTTGAGGACTACGACGTGACTGATATAACCGACCACCCCCTGCCGACAAAATCAGAACTACTGCGCGCTACAAGCATTGCTGTGGTGGTCGCCATTGTTATTCTGGTAACTACTATTCTCCCCGCCGAGTATGGTTTAGACCCCATTGGCGTCGGTAGCAGTCTGGGACTTAGTCAGCTGAATGTGACGAGTGTTGATACCGAAGGACCTATACCCGATGCTCAGGATATGCCTCTGGCAGGAGTTGCGTTAACCCGTGCCTCAACAAATTTGAGGCAGGATTCTTTGACCGTAGTGGTACCCGCCTTTGAGGGTGTTGAGGTGAAAGCCGATATGCAAGCAGGCCAATCCCTCGCGTTCGACTGGCGAACTGATGGTGACCAACTCTACACAGACATGCATGGGGAGCCACCCAATGCTGGCAAGAATGAATTCACCAGTTACTGGAAAGAGAAACAGCAAAGTGCCGGCCAAGGAACGTTGGTTGCCCAGTTCGAGGGCACCCATGGGTGGTACTGGCAGAACATGTCCGAAGAGGATGTCACAGTTACCGTCGACGTAAGTGGCTTCTATCAGAATATCTATGAGAAAAAATAGCTTTTAACCTTCCATACCACTGAAAATTCGAAATCGAATGGAGTTACTATGAATAAATTATGTCAATTTGTCACAGCATCGGTCGCAGCAGCAAGCATGTTCGTCGGCGGTCAAGCATACAGCCATGGCATGTGGTTTACCGAGCGTTCCAGCCAGCTTGCCGTAATTTATGGCGTGGGCGCCGATGACCTAGATACAGTAAAACGATTCGACAAAATAACCAGCGTAACGGGTTATGACAGCGACTGGAACGAGGTGGATGCGCAATTGATCAAGGCAGGCCCCATGGTTCTGGTCGGGGGAGACGACTACCCGGACGCCGTGTCAGCGGTCATGAATAATGGCATTTGGGCCAAAACCAAAGACGGCAAATGGCACGCCAAAGGGCGTGACGAAGTGCCCGATGCCGTGACGGCCCTAAAAACCATGAAATACGCCGTTCATATCCGTGGCATGCTGAGGGATGTGCCGGTAATTAACAGCCAAACGCTACAAATTGTTCCAGTTAAAGGTGCCCCTGCGCTAAAGAATGGCGAATACAATTTACATGGCGATAAAATGCCTGCGCAAGCGGGAGACCTGGTCAAAGTCGCAGTACTCTACAAAGGCAACCCGGTAGAAGGGGCGCGAGTTATCCGAGACTTCGTCACTATGCCTGACCAACAGCCATGGGTCACTGGCAAGGACGGAACCGTTTACTTCCCTGTTCGCAATCAAGGTCTCAACGTTATTGGTGCGTCCTATGATGGCCCAGCTGACGAACCAAATCGTATCGACAAAGTTGAACACTTTGCCACCCTGTCGTTTGTATTAAAGCATTTGCCGGAGTAATCCGCTTTAGGGCAACAAGGGCTATCATTGACTGATTCCATGAATCACGAAATCTTACTCAGACTATATTTGAAAACTCAGCGGCATTGCGATAAGAGCAGAGATACGCTCAACAAGGTTAAAAAGTTGCCTAACTTTTTAGGGCTTATGACAGAATATGCTAAAAGTGTTCGCTTATTGGCATGACATTGGTATGGTGAATTAAATCAATATACTCGTCCGCCGCCCCCAAATTTAGGTTTGTTATGCAAAGTAGTGACAATAAGGAAATCGATGACTTGGTGGCACCTCTGGTGTCTTTTCGTCGTGATATTCATGCCAACCCCGAGCTTGCCTACGAAGAGCATCGAACCGCAAAAAAGATTGCGGAGGCTTTGAGTGAACTTGGGCTCGAGGTTCATACCGGGATCGGCAGAACCGGCCTCGTCGCTTCCCTGAAGGTAGGAAACTCAGACCGCACCATAGGGTTGCGCGCCGATATGGATGCGTTACCTATCCATGAGGAGACCGGCCTGCCCTATGCTAGCCGTCATCCAGGGGTCTTTCACGGCTGCGGACATGACGGTCATGTTTCGATGCTGTTGGGTGCAGCGCAGCATCTAGCTAATACTCGCCGCTTCGACGGTACAGTTCACTTCATCTTTCAACCGGCCGAAGAGGGAGAAGCTGGCGCCCGCGCCATGATCGAGGATGGCCTTTTTGAGCGATTTCCCTGTGACCGAGTATTCGCTTTTCACAACTGGCCCGATCTTCCGGCAGGAACGATTTCGACTCGATCAGGGCCGATCATGGCGGCAGCTGACAAGTTTGAAATTCTAGTTGAGGGCCGTGGCGGGCATGCCGCGATGCCCCATCAAACACCGGACGCAATTCTAGCCGCCAGCGACCTTGTCACTCAACTTAACAGCCTAGTCTCCCGTCGGATCTCGCCAATGTCCACAGCGGTACTTTCTGTAACCCAGATAGAGGGGGGAAGTTCACACAACGTACTTCCCGCCGCCGTCCGCGTTGTCGGCACTGTGCGCACCTTTGACGCTGACGTGCAGGACCGTATTGAGGAATCCCTGAGGCTAGTCGCTGAAGGCGTGGCCGTCGCCAGCGGCACCCGCATGACAGTGAATTACAATCGCTACTATCCGGCGACGATCAACAATGCGCAGGCCGTAGAGGAAGCGTTAAAAGCTGCAGCAGGGGTTGCTCATGCCGAAGTCGCTCCGCACCCGGCCTTCACCTCGGAAGACTTTGGATTTATGCTTCAGGCCTGCAAAGGTGCATATATTTGGCTGGGCCAAGGTCGTGGCGATAACGATATTCCACTGCATCATCCCCATTACGACTTTAACGACGACGTTCTGGCGACAGGGATTCGCCTGCATGTCGCGCTCGTCGAGCGCCACTTAGCGCTCTGAGCAAGATGCTACTTGCCTTAACCCTCCAGCCACCTCGCAAACCCACCAGACAATAGGCTCTCAAACTGGCCTGCGTCGCTGGTATGAAACACCAAATCTGAGTTATAAGCACTAAGCGCTGACGCACAATTGGGGTTCTAGGGATGTACGAGCGGCATGCGGGGGCTGGTCAATATGCCAGGCTGAAGGATCTCGTCTAGTTGCTGCTTAGATAAGAGTCCACTTTCCAGAACAAGATCATAGACGCGACGATTGTCGCGCAAAGCAACCTTTGCCACCTCAGTGGCATTGTCATAACCCAAGTAGGGGTTGAGTGCAGTCGCTAGACCAATGGAGTTCTCCACCTGAGCGCGCAGCATCTCAGGATTGGCACTGATGCCGACAACGCAACGTTCTGCCAATGTTGCGCAGGCATTACGCAGGTGGGTGATGCTCTTAAACAGGCTGTGGCCGATGATAGGCTCAAAGGCGTTCAGTTGCAGCTGTCCGGATTCAGCAGCCATACTGATGGTGACATCGTTGCCGATGACCTCAAACGCTACCTGATTAACCATTTCCGGGATCACCGGATTGACCTTGCCTGGCATGATACTGGAGCCAGCTTGCATGGAAGGAAGATTAATTTCGTTGAGTCCGGCCCGCGGCCCGCTCGACAACAGCCTCAGATCGTTGCAGGTTTTTGACAGTTTGATGGCGATTCGTTTCAGTACACCGGACAGTTGCACGAAGGCACCGCAATCCTGTGTCGCCTCGACCAGATTTGGCGCTGTCATCAGTTCGACGCCGGCAATCCTTGATAAGTGTCGACAGACCAGCCCCGAGTACTCAGGGTGTGCATTGATGCCAGTGCCGATGGCCGTGCCACCAAGATTGATCTCGCGCATCAGTGATGAGGCTTCTTTAAGCCGTTCGATGTCCTCACCGAGGGTCTCCGCATAGACCCCGAATTCCTGTCCCAGAGTCATAGGCACAGCATCCTGAAGCTGGGTGCGTCCCATTTTCAATATATCCTGAAATTCTATGGCTTTGGATTGAAAAGCCCTCTGCAGAGTGCCCATCGCCTCGAGTAACCCCATTATCCCCAGACAGGCGGATAGTTTCAGTGCGGTCGGGTAGACGTCATTAGTACTCTGGCTCAGATTGACATGTTCGTTCGGATGCAAGCGGGCATAATCTCCCTTGACCCGCCCCAGGACTTCAAGTCCTAGGTTAGCGATGACCTCATTGGCATTCATATTAGTCGAGGTGCCCGCCCCTCCCTGAATGACATCAACCAGGAACTGATCATGATGTTCACCTGAACGCAATGTTTTGCAGGCAGAGATGATCGCCTCAGTGCGAGTTTTATCAAGCAAACCCAATTCATGATTACTTAGAGCAGCCGCCTGCTTGATGCAGGCCAGCGACTGGATCAACTCAGGATAGTCAGAGATCGACGTTTCAGTAATCGGAAAATTTTCAACCGCACGCAGGGTGTGGATACCATAGTAGGCCTGGGCCGGCAATTCCCGTTCCCCCAGCATATCGTGCTCTTCCCGGGTCGGTAATAGGGGATTTCCCTCAGTCATACCGCTTTCACTTGGGTATTGCTGAACCGGCTGATTCGATAAGGATCTAGAGATATATCAGTGGTGCCAGTATCAATCAGTTCCGCGAGCATGTCACCCACCCCTGGGCCAATCTGAAATCCGGCGCCGGAAAAACCGAAAGCATAGTAAAGCCCGCTGACATGGTCGCTAGGTCCCAATATCGGTTGACTATCAGGCAAATAACCCTCGACACCGCTCCAGACTCGAATAATCTTCAGCCGCCCTATTGCAGGGGCAAGTCGTCGTATTTGCTGCAACTGATTCAGGGTATTTTGCGGCTCCACATAGGCGCGGCGAATATCGGGATAGGCGGGTGCACGTGTGCTGCCACCAATAATTACGTTGCCCCGGGGAATCTGGCGGAAATAGACGTCTTCAATTTTTTTTGACGTCGTCACGCCCACCGATGGCAAGATACTATAGGTTACCGGTTCGGTTACCGACATGGTGGGGGCGAAGCTGGTGAGGGGGATTGAATCGCCAAACTTTGCCGCCAGAGTATCGCTCCAGGCACCTGCCGCGATCAGTAGCACCGGCGCCCGAAAAAGTTGTCCATCCTCGCTGAGGATCCTAAAGTCCTCGCCGCATTTTTCCACTGAAATGACCGAGGTGTTCTCAAAGACCCGCGCGCCCTCACGAACGGCGGCACGGCCGAAGGCGGGCGACACTAATCGGGGATTGGCGTGTCCGTCCCGCGCTGAATAGGACCCGGCCAACACGTCGCCACCCAGAAACGGAAAACGTTTGCGCAACATCGCACCGCTGAATGTTTCCAGCTCCAACCCACAGTGCTTCGCATCAAGCGCGTACTGCTCGAATGCAGCAGCTGTCTCAGGGCGATCGCGGTAGCAGATCCGCAGATGTCCCGACTCGAGATACTTAATGTCGCTACCGAGGAGTTCTTTGGAACGCTGCCAAATATCGCTAGCGCGGTTGGCCAAGGGCAGCTGATCCAGAGGTCGACCCTGGCGGCGCGTGTTGCCGAAATTAGTACCACTGGCCTGCTGCCCGATTAGACCGCTTTCAAGTAGGGTGACCGAACGACCGCGGCGGCTTAAAAAGAACGCAGCTGACGAACCCATGATGCCACCGCCAATAATCACCACATCACTTGAAATGGCACTCATTCGGCAACCACCTCCGTAGCGATCGGTAGGGGTTTGACCGGCGCCTGACCGCGCAGCCGTCCCACCTGTTCCACTGGCAGCCGCGCGGCATGGGCGATGATTTCTGCAGCTGCGTTACCACAGTATCTGCCCTGACAGCGGCCCATACCGACGCGACTAAACGCCTTAGCGCGGTTTGACTCGTCAGCGCCGGCCGCATAGACCACGTTGCGCAACTCACCGGCGCTCACCGCCTCACAGCGGCACACAATGGTGTCATCAGTTACGCGAGCTGCCTGCTGTGCAGGCCACGGAAAAGCCTTATTCAGTCCACTTGCGAAGCGTCTCAGACTGGCTAATTCGTTGCGCAATGTCATAAGGGTTTGGCTATGCGCTGGTTCGTCGACTATCCGCCCAAAATCCTCAAGCACAGCCATCCCAGCGATCTGGCCACTCACCTCGGCGGCGTTGGCGCCAAGCACCTGCGCTCCATCGCCTGCCAAATAGATACCCGGCACCGAACTGCGCCCGTCGTCATCTATCCGCGGCAACCATTGCCGTGTCGGCTGATCAAAGTAAAATTCACAGCGGGCGAGGTCTGCAAGTTGAGTTTCGGGTCGCAAATGATAGCCCATCGCGACAGCATCACAGTCAATGGTGCGGGTGCGTCCCCAGCCGTCCTTAAAGGATAATGCGCCTACCCCCGTTTCTGGGCTACCTTCGATTGCAAGAGGCTCCACACCAGTGCGAACTGAAACTCCTGCTAGGAGCAGTTCAACCGTTAGTGCAATGCCTTTCCATAACACAGAGGGTTGAGCCAACAGCTTAGGTGTGGCCATCACTCGAGCAAACCAAGATGAGGTATCGAGCACCGCGGCAACGCCCGCCCCGGCCTTGGCATACTGTGCCGCCACCAGGTACAGAAGCGGCCCTGTGCCCATAAACACAACCTGCCGGCCGATAGCGCAGGCCTGAGACTTAAGCGCCACCTGAGCACCTCCCATGCTAAAAGTACCAGCAAGATTCCAACCCTTAAGCGGCATAAGCCGATCAGTAGTGCCGGTGCATAGAATTAGGGCGTCAAAAGGCAAAACCTGCTGTTGGTTGTGGGAGACCGTATAGACATGGCTGTTAGCAATATTCCAGATGAGGGTCTCAGGCAAATAATCCATATCTTCATGTAACGCATCGAAACTGCAATGTACAGACTTCGCGCGAGCGGCCTCTGAGCCATACAGGGTCTCATATGAGCGGGTGAAGTTTTCCGGCTGGCGGCGGTAGATTTGACCTCCGTTACGTCGACCTTCGTCAATAACGGTGGGCCGAATACCGGCCTTTACCAAAGTTTCGGCGCAGCGTGTGCCGGCTGGGCCCGCTCCTACGATAATTACACGGGGACTCATTCGACCCTGGACCATGTCGCCTCCAATTGCTGTGTATTAATCCTCATACCGTCTACCACGGCGGTGGAACAGGCGCGCAGGTGCTCACCCTCCTCAGTCCAGACCCAGCAATCCTGGCAGGCGCCCATCAGACAAAAACCTGCCCGCTGGCCGTCGCCGAACTCGGAGACCCGTAGATGATTATTTCCGCCGAGTATGGCGGCCATAAGGGTATCGCCCTCGAATCCCTGAACCGCCCGCCCGTCAACATAGATCGTTAGCTGCATTCTCTCGGTTTCAGCCAACCTTACAAAACGCCCGCGCATGATTATGCTCCCTCTGAGTTCAAGCTGGAGGACTCTAGAATCGGTGTTTGCGAGCTGTGTTGTTGCAATCGTTTTAATTCTTCACCACTGAGGTGACAGCTCACCTCGCTGCCCTGGGACAAAGCCACCCAGGGTGGAGACTGTTTGTCGCACTTGCCCTCAATACGCATCGAGCAGCGATCCAGGAACCCACAGAGCTGCTGGCCGTCGGCGTTCGCCGCTATCGTGTGATGGATAGGTTTTTTTCGCTCCAACCAGCCTTGCTCCAGTTCCGGAACCGAATTTATCAACAAATTGGTGTAAGGATGGAATGGCGGCGCGGCGAAATTCTTGCGGCTGCCCTCCTCAACTTTCTGTCCGGCGTAGAGCACGATAATTTGGTCGCACACCGCACGCAGGGTGGTGATGTCGTGGCTTATAAACATAAAAGATACCCCCAGTTCGCGCTGCAGCTCTTTTAGTAGATCCAGAATTGCAGCAGCCACCACTGTATCAAGTGCCGAGGTCACTTCATCACAGAGAATTAGGTCCGGCTCGGCAGCCAGGGCACGGGCCAGATTGACGCGCTGTTTTTGACCCCCTGACAATCGAGCGCAAGGCTGGTCAGCGATGGACGGAGGCAGATGCACCAAGTCCAATAGTTCACGCACCCGCTTGTCGCTGGCGTCCTTCGTCATGCCGTGGTAGAAAGCCAGTGGCCGTGCGAGAATACGCCCTACCGAGTGCGCCGGATTTAGTGCGGTGTCAGCGTTCTGAAAGACGATCTGGACTCGCTTCAACTGATCACGACTGCGCAGCTCCATTCGATTGGGCAGAACTTCATCGGCCAGTTTCACGATGCCAGCGGAAGTAGGCAAAAGCCCAGCAATCGCGCGGGCCAGGGTAGATTTCCCGGAACCGGATTCACCGATCACGCCCAGTGTAGAGCTACGTTTAATACTTAAGTTGATGTCTTGTAGTATCGGGATAGCCGGACGACCATCCCGTCCGATTTTGCCATAGCCAGCCGCTAAACCTTTGACGCTGAGTAGTGACTCATCATTGTCGTTCGTCTCAGCGACACCAGCCAGACCCGGCCGGGCGGCTGCCATCAGTTGCTTGGTGTAGTCATCACTGGGCGCATTGAGTATCTGTGCCGTTGTGCCCATTTCGCAGATCTCACCATTATTCAACACCACCACCTGATCAGCCATCTGAGCTACTACCGCCAGATCATGAGAGACATAAACAGCAGTGATTCCTCGCTCTTGAACCACCTGCTTGAAGGCCCGTAACACATCGATCTGTGTGGTCACATCCAGTGCCGTGGTGGGTTCGTCAAAGATTATTAACTCTGGGTCGGTGATCATAGCCATAGCCGCCATTAGGCGCTGTAGCTGCCCCCCGGAAACCTGGTGCGGATAGCGCGAACCTATAGTCTCTGGATTAGGCAGCGCCAACACCCGAAATAGATCCACCGCTTTAGCTTCCGCCGCTTTCCGCGACATGGAGTAGTGAATTTGGGTAGATTCCAAAATCTGGTTCATAATTTTCATGGAAGGGTTGAAACTCGATGCCGCACTCTGAGCCACGTAAGAGATACGCCGACCACGCAGGGACCTAAGGTCAGTTTGGCTCAGAGACATCAAGTCAGTATCGCCCAGAAAAATGGAACCCTCGTCAATGTGGCAACCCTTCCGCGCGTAGCCCATCAGCGCCAGTGCAATGGTTGTTTTCCCCGAGCCCGATTCGCCAATGAGGGCTAATACCTCCCCTCGCGGGATGGAAAACTCAATATGCTTGACGATAGTTTTCTCTTGATCGTCATCGCCGCGGGCCACTATCCTAAGATTTTCTACCCGGATAAGATCGCTCATATTTTCGCTCCCTTTATGTTCAACGCGAACTGCGCAAACTGTCGATAAACAGGTTTACGCCGATGGTCAAACTAATAATGGCCGCCGCCGGAGCCATAATGGCTGGCGCTCCCTCCCACAGACCAGACATATTTTCTCGCACCAAAGACCCCAGATCAGCATTGGGCGGCTGTACACCGAGTCCCAAGAAGCTCAAGCTGCTCAGCAACAGAACGACATAGACAAATCGCAACCCGAAGTCCGTCAACATGGGATGAATCATGTTGGGAAGCACCTCGACAGAGGCAAGGTAAAGCCGACCTTCGCCACGGGCTCGCGCTACCTGAATGTAATCCATCTGGTTGATGTTAACTGCCAGCGACCTAGCAATTCGAAACACTCCCGGCGTATAGGTGATGGCAGTAATCAGCAGTAAAATCGGAATCGAGGAACCCAATGCGGCAATCATCACTAGAGCGAAAATTTTGTTGGGAATTGACAGCAGCGCATCCATCACGCGACTGATACTCTCATCCAGGGCCTTGCCGCTCACCGCCGAAAACAGGCCCAGCCCAGTGCCTAGTAGCGAAGCTAACAATGCGGCGGCAAAGGCCAACCCTACTGTAAAGCGCGCTCCATCCATGACACGACTGAGCACGCTCCGACCCAAATAATCAGTTCCCAGTGGATGCTCCCAACTCATGGGGAGAAAGACATCATAGTTGACGATTTCACCCGGGCCATAGGGCGCGATCAAGGGGCCCACAAAGCTAACCAGTACCCAAAATAGCGCCAGCGCTAGGCCCGCTAGACCGGTAATACCCAAATATCGATACAAGCTCTTCATTATCACCTCAATTGCGCAGTTTGGGGTTGGATAGGATGGCGCAGATGTCGGCCATAAAAACTAGAATTAGGTAGCCAGTACAGAAAAGCATGGCGCAAGCCTGCAACAAGGGAAAATCACGGTTGGTTACTGAGTCAACCATTAGGCTGGCGATGCCAGGATAATTAAAAATAACTTCCACAATCACTACGCCGCCCATCAGGTAAGAAAGACTCAGAGCCACAGCATTGGCAATCGGACCCACTGCGTTGGGCAATGCGTGCCTCAGTACCAGCCGGGAATGACTCGCCCCTTTCAGGATTGCCATCTCGATATAAGGTTGCTGCATCTGCTCTATAAGCGCAGCGCGGGTCATGCGGGACATTTGTCCTACCAGCACAAGGGACAGTGTCATAACTGGCAGGGCATAGGTCGCTATAAACTCCTGCAGGGATGGATCCTGCGGTGCGTAGGAAACTGCGGACAGCCAGCCTAAATGAACCGAGAAGATCAACACTGCGATGGTGGCGACCAAAAACTCAGGTACGGCGACAACGAACATCACAATGGTGCTAATAAAGTGGTCCACGCGTGTATCGCTGTAACTGGCCGCTAAGATGCCCACAAACAAGGCGAAGGGCACAGCCACCAATGTGGTGATGCCGGCCAGCATTAAAGATCGAGGCAGCCGGTCTGACACCAACTCTGCCACCGGCATATTGTTCGCCAGTGACACTCCGGGGTCACCACTGAGTAGTGATCCAAGCCAGCTCATGTAACGGATATAAGCTGGCTGGTTGAGACCCAACTTTGCCCGCAAGGCCTCCACCACTTCCGGAGTGGCCGCTTGACCCAGCATTTCCTGCACAGGATCTCCGGGCAACAGGTTGGTGATAAGGAAGACCACCGCAGATACAAGCAGCAAAGTCACCAATGAAATGCCCAAGCGTTTTAACAAGAGATTGACAATAGTATTCATAAAAAGGCCCTTTATTCCGACAGCCAAACATTTTCCGCAAACGAGTAGCCCATCAGACCGCCAATGGGAATTGGGGATAGACCCCGAAGCCGAGAGTCGTAAGCATCGATCAGATCAATAAATACAGGGATACCAATTCCGCACTCGTTATGCACCAGCTCCTGCATATCCACATACATTTGCTTGCGCCTTGTCTGATCGCCCTCAGATCGGGCTGCCTGTAGCAGTTGATCGAACTTCTCATTGTTCCATCGGGAGGTGTTCCAGGCCGCATCAGACTTGTAGAACAGACTGAACATCATATCCAGTGTGGGCCGCGGGTTGATGTTACCGTAAGACAGCGGATGCTTGCCCCAATGGTTGGACCAGTAGCCATCAGCCGGCACCCGGTTGACCCCAAGCTTAAGGCCATTGGGAATAGCAGACATCTGCAGGAGCGTCGCCATGTCGACTGAACCAGTCGCGGCAGGTGACGCGTATGCGGGCAGTCGCAGGCCCTCAAAGCCGCCTTTCTTAAGGTGATAGCGGGCTCGCTCTGGGTCATGCTCTCGCTGAGGCAGATCGGACGCGTAAAAGGGGTGGTTCGGATGCACAGGATGGTCATTGGCGATGGTGGCAAACCCACGAAAAAGCGCGCGCTTGATAGTGGGGCGATCCAGTAAATACTTCAAAGCCAAGCTAAGGTGGCGACTATTAGTAGGCGCCATATCCTGGCGTATAATCAAGCTGGTATAACCACTGGAAGGCGTGTCCATTACCTCAAAGCCAGGCGTCTGTCTGACTCGACGCGTAGAACGGGGATCGACGGCATTAATCAGTTGGACATCGCCAGCTAAAAGCGCACTTACTCGAGCGGTTTCATCAGCAATACCCACTAACTCAATCTCATCCAAATAGGGCCTGCCGGGCTTCCAATAATTTTCATTGCGCACGCCAATGGTGCGCACACCTGGGGTAAATTCTTTGACTTTGTAGGGACCGGTACCCGGCGACGCAGTAAAGTCGCCGGTGCCGTCCTGAATAATTAAAAAGTGAGAGTCCGCCAAGATCTCTGGCAGGTCAGCATTAGGGTATTTTAACGTCACCCGAATCTGCCGCGGCCCAGTTACCTCGACACTGTCGAACTGGTCGGCGATGGGTTTTACACGAGAACCAACGCTAGGGTCGAGATGACGCATCAGGGAGTAGACAACATCCTGCGGTTCCAGCGGCTTACCATCATGAAACTCCACGCCCTGTCTGAGCCTGATACTCCAGGTCTGCTGATCGTCCGACTCTAGGGATTCCGCCAAAGATAGCTGTCCTCTTAGATCGCTGTCGTACTGGGTGAGCCCGTTGTAGAACATGTAATGTCGTGCATAGTCAGTGGACAGGCTTCCAGCAGCCGGATCCATGGTGTCTGCTGTCGACGAGGCCATACAGGCTACGCGAATACGCCCACCCTGCCGGGGGCGCAACGGATCTTCCCCAATCAATTGCGCTTGGACACTAGCCGGTAGCAACAAGGAGCTGGCGACTCCGGCCGTCAGTCCAAAGCTAGCCAGGCCCCGCAAAGCGTCTCGACGAGTAAAGGTGGTTATCTCTGATTTCTTATCTTTCATCTATTCCGCTCACCTGTTTATCCGACTCAATTAGGCAGACTGTTACTTTGTGCTTGCGCAGGAAGTAGCGTTCCGGTCAGTATAAAAAATCTTTTATACGATAGTAGGCTCCGACTGCAGGAAGAAACCAGGGCTTTCCAAAATGCCCAGGAATCGGCGGCCATTTAAGCTCACCCCAGGGGTTGGCATGCTCATTCCCGTCTATCATATCAGTCATAATTTGTCCCATATGGACTGCCATCTGTACGCCATGACCACTGTAGCCCATGGAATAGTAGAGTCCCTTATGCTGACCTGCATGCGGCATGCGATCAGCGCTCATATCCACCGATCCGCCCCAGCAGTAGTCAATGCGCACGTCTGCAAACTCCGGAAATGCCCGGACCAGCGAATCGCGCAGAATATAGCCACTCTCGCGGTCCGATTTCACATTGGACATGGCGAATCGGGCCCTGCCACCGAATAGCAGGCGATTGTCCTCTGTGACGCGGAAGTAATTACCAATGTTATTGCTGGTTACATAACTGCGCCGATTCGGCAGCAGGCGGCCTAGCCGTTCTGCACCGAGCGGCTCGGTGACCACAATAAAACTACCCACTGGAATAATCCGGCGCCGAAACCAGCCAAACGGACCACTGCCACTGCCACCCGTTGCGATAAGCGTTTGGGCGGCGTCCACAGAACCCCTTGGGGTGGTTATTCGCCAAGCTCCACCAGACTGGCGATGCAGCCCAGTCACCGGAGCCGATTCATAAAGTCTTACGCCGCGTCGTGCTGCGGCTTCCGCAAGTCCGCTGCCGAATTTTCCGACATGCAGCTGCGCGCTGGTGGTCTGCAGCAGACCACCGTGGTAGTCATTCGAACCGATTTCATCGCGCATGCAATCTGGGGGCACCAACTCAACATTAGGGTCCACACCATCCGCCTGCAGGGCCTCGAAAGTTTGGACCATCTTGTTGAAATGGGCAGGTTTAGAAGCAAGTTTGAGCTTGCCGCGACGGTTAAAATCACAGTCAATGTGCTCTTCAGACGCCAAACGCTCAACACTATCAACCGCGTCAGTGAACTCCTGATAGTAACGACGCGCACGTTCGACGCCGAAGCTATCCACCAGGGACCGATAGTCCTGCAAAGTGCCAGCGTTGCATTGGCCGCCGTTGCGTCCGGAAGCCTCACCCACTAGGCGTCCCGCTTCCAGCACCACTACTGTTGCACCCCTCTTGGCCAGTGCGAGTGCAGTAGAAAGCCCAGTGAACCCGCCACCGATGATGGCGACGTCCGCGCGACCATCCACCGGCCCCTCTTCGGCGCCATTAAACGTCGGCGCCGTATCAAGCCAAAAGGACTCGAGTTTCATAGCTTTACCTCTAATGCGGCGTATTAAAGGCCAAGAAGGCCCGGCAGACCGCCGATGTCCTTTATTTCGTGGGTCGCATAATGGGGCATCAACGATGGCTCGTGGCTGCGATTAACCAAAACTCGCGCGCCGAAGCCGAGATCGGCAGCGGACATATGGTCGTAGCGAAAGCTAGAGGAAACATGCATTATTTGCTCTGGACCGCAGCCAAGTTGATCGAACATATATTCAAAAGCCTCGAGGCGCGGCTTGTAGGCCTGGGCCTGCTCGGCAGTGTAGACATGGGGAAAATGCGCGCCGAGCTTGTCAACATTGTGCTGGATTTGGTCATTAGCTGCATTCGACAGGATCACCAGAGGTATTTTGTCGGCGATTTTGGAAAGACCTGCCGCCACATCCGCGTGTGGCCCCCATGTAGGTACAGCCTCGTAGTAGCTCAGCGCTTCGCTTTGATTGAATTTGATTTTCCACAGCTTGCAGGTACGCTCCAATGCATTGCAAATGACGTCCACGTAGGGCTGCCAGGCACCCAATACCTCATTGAGCCGATAGGACGCAAAGTTCTTAACAAACAGCTCCATCTGCTCTGGCGGAATACGATCAGCGAACATTTCACGGGTCATCGCTGCCATGCCAAAACTGGTTAAAGTGCCGTAACAATCAAAGGTAATGTACTTGGGTGTAAATTCAATCATGAGTTGGGATTCCTGTTTATCGGTAATAGTTTTTAAGGTTAGCCAAGGGCAAAACTCTCTGGAGATATGGCTCCATAAATCGGACACAATTGCGCTCTCAACTTAGACTTTATTGAACCATAAAGCGGCATAAATATGTTTCCGATGCAAGGGGCATAAACCGCAAGAAGCATTGTTTTCCGAAGCTGCTGCGGCATATGTTGCCGCTCTATAATTGCCATTTAGAGATGACAGGCTCTCTGCGGGAGATGCAGTAAAGATTTTCCGAGGACTGCAAGCCTAATCAAGACCCTGAGCGATCTGCAGAAACAGCATCACCTGCCGGAATCGACTATCAATATGAAATTTTCATCTCAGCTGAAGACTCTGTTCGACACCACTCACTGTGACATTACATTTAATATAACGTCCAAAGATTTAACCTGAGCTTTAGATCTGTATCAATCACTGCCCACATTACAAATATTTACAGGAAGAAGAATATGTATAACCCAAAATTGATAGAGATGGATAAAAACCATTTGATTCATCCTGTCACTAACTTCCGCGCTCACGAGAAGAAAGGGGTCACCATTCTCGAGTCGGGCCAGGGCGCTTGGTTGTGGGATGCGCAGGGCAATAAATTGCTTGATGCATTTTCAGGTCTATGGTGCGTCAATGTTGGTTATGGTCAGGAGAGCATTGTTAAGGTTGCAGAGGAGCAGATGCGCCGTTTGCCCTATGCTACTGGATATTTTAGTTTTGGGTCCAAACCAGCGATTGAACTCGCCGCGCGGTTAATCGAACTTGCACCGAATTCCCTTCAGCATGTGTACTTCAGTCTAGGTGGTTCTGATGCCATCGACGCGGCAATTCGTTATATCACGCACTACCACAATTCCATGGGGCACCCTCAGAAAAAGCAATTTATCTCATTGCAACGTGGCTATCATGGCTCAACAGCCCTGGGGTCTGGCTTAACCGGATTACCCATATTCCACACTAACTTTAATGTCCCCAATGCTAATCAACACCATATCCCCTGCGTCTATCCTTACCGCAGTTCTATGAGTGATGACCCAGAGGCTCTGATTGCTGAATCTGTAAAAAGCTTAGAGGACAAGGTGGGTGAATTGGGGGCAGATAATATCGCCGCATTCTTCTGTGAGCCCATCGTTGGCTCTGGTGGCGTGTTGGTTCCTCCGGCTGGATGGTTGAAAGCAATAAGCGATACTTGCAAGCGTTTGGGTATTTTACTGGTGGTAGATGAGGTGATCACGGGATTTGGTCGCACCGGCACCATGTTCGCCTGCGATGCAGAAGGGGTAGAGCCTGATCTGATGACAGTAGCAAAAGGCCTGACAGCTGGTTATGCGCCCATGGGGGCGGTCATGATGTCTGATGAAATCTACAGCGGAATTGCTGATGGCAACCAGTCCGACGCTCCGGTAGGCCATGGGCAGACTTACTCAGCTCATCCCATTAGCGCAGCTATTGGTTTAGAAGTACTTCGCCTCTACACGGAAGGCGGATTACTCAGCAATTGTAATAAAGTTTCCCCCTATTTTTCCCACCAACTTCACCAGATGCTCGATCATCCCTTAGTTGGCGATGCCCGTAATCGAGGCCTACTGGGTGCACTAGAACTGGTCGCCAACAAAGAGACTAAGCAACAGTTTGATCCCTCTCTACAACTGAGTGAACGCTTGGCCAGAATCGGCTACGACAACGGCATTATTTTTAGGGCATTCGCAGATAATATCCTTGGATTTGCCCCAGCACTTTGTTTTACCGAGAGCGAATTTGACTATCTTTTCGAGCGTCTAAATAAGACCCTCGATCAGTTGCTCGCACATCCTGACGTTAGAAAGGCGGTAAAATGAATTTGAAGTACAAAGTGGCAGTTATCGCCGGCGATGGTATTGGCAAAGAAGTAATGCCCGCAGGTTTGCGGGTGCTGAAGGCAGCGACTGAACGTTTCGGCATTGCTATCGACTACATTGTGATCGAGTGGGCCTCCTGTGACTATTACACAGAGCATGGCCAGATGATGCCCAATGACTGGAAAGAGCAGCTTGCAGATATAGATGCGATCTTGTTCGGCGCGGTGGGCTGGCCGGATACGGTTCCCGATCATATCTCACTGTGGGGCTCCCTGCTGCAAATGCGCCGGGAATTCGATCAGTACATTAATATGCGACCAGCTCGGACTTTCAAAGGAGTGAAAAGCGCACTCTCCACTCCTGGCTCAGACGATATTGATATTATGATTGTCAGAGAAAATACAGAAGGAGAGTACTCGTCGATTGGGGGTGTGATGTTTGAAGGTACCGATCGCGAAGTCGTTATGCAGCAATCGGTTTTTACCCGCATTGGAACGGACAGAGTACTCAAGTTTGCCTTTGATCTCGCCAGACAGCGTTCACGAAAAAAAATTACCGTTGCCACCAAGAGCAATGGTATGGCCATCAGCATGCCCTGGTGGGACGAGCGTGCCTTGGCGGTAGCCGAGTCTTACCCTGATATTGAATTCGACAAGCAACATATCGATATACTCTGTGCTCGTTTTGTTATGCAACCAGCGAGATTTGATGTGGTGGTTGCAACTAACCTGTTTGGCGATATTCTCTCTGATCTCGGTCCGGCTTGCACAGGTACTATCGGTCTGGCGCCTTCGGCCAATCTAAACCCAACACGGAACTTTCCCTCATTATTTGAACCGGTGCATGGTTCAGCTCCAGATATATCCGGACAAAATATTGCCAATCCAGTCGCGATGATTTGGTCTGGTGCACTGATGCTTGATTTTCTTGGTCAGGGCCAAGGCCCAGCTAGAAAAGCCCATGATGCCATTGTTGAAGCTATAGAAACCGTTCTGCATACAGGCCCTTACACCGCTGACTTGGGTGGTAATACTTCAACGACCGAAATGGGCGAAGCGATCGCCAAACTGATTACAGAAGGAACCTAACTAGTGATATCCAATACTTTATTGAACCTTGACCGCAAAGATTTAATTTGTGATAAAAACTTTATTGATGGTCAATGGTGTGATGCAGAATCCTCTTTAACTTTTACGGTAGCTAACCCAGCAACTGGTGAAAATTTTGCCAGCACCGCGGACAGCGATGCTGGCGATGCACAAAAAGCGCTCGATGCAGCATACAGGGCGTTTTCCACGTGGCGCGAGGTTCCAGCCACGGAAAGAGCCAAACTGCTTAAGCGTTGGCACTCTCTTATTGTGGAGCACCGCGCAGACTTAGGCCGTTTGATGAGTCTTGAACAGGGCAAGCCCCTCGCTGAAGCCATTGGTGAAGTTGATTACAGTGCCGACTACGTAGAATTCTATGCTGAAGAGGCGGTTCGTACCTTTGGTGAAATTTTGCCGTCAATCATGCCGGGCAAGAAACAAATGATCGTCAAAGAACCTGTCGGCGTTGTAGCAGCTATCACACCTTGGAACTTCCCCATGGCAATGATTGCTCGCAAGATTGCTCCCGCTCTGGCAGCTGGTTGTACCGTAGTCGCCAAGCCTTCTGAAGACACCCCTCTATGTGCCTTAGCGCTTGTCAAGCTACTGGAGGAAGCTGGCGCCCCCGCAGGCCTTGTAAATATCGTTTCAGCATCTCGCGACAACACCCCCGAGGTTGTTCAGGTTTGGTTAAAGGATCCACTGGTTCGGAAAATAACCTTTACTGGATCTACTTCAGTAGGGAAATATCTTGCCCGGGAATCGGCTGACACACTCAAAAAACTGTCGCTCGAATTAGGTGGAAATGCGCCCTTTGTCGTATTTGAAGATGCTGATTTGGATGCAGCGGCAGATGGCTTGATGCTCGGCAAGTTCCGCAACAGCGGTCAAACATGTGTGTGCCCCAATCGCATTTTCGTTCACAACGATGTCTATGATGCTTTTGCTCAAAAAATGATTGATCGGGTCGAAGCCCTTAAGATAGGCCCTGCTAGCATCGAAGACTCTGATATTGGCCCGATGATTAATGAACGTGCTATAGAAAAAATAGATCGCCACGTACAGGACGCCATATCAAAGGGTGCGAAAGTGCTTGCTGGTGGAAAGCGAGTTCAAAATGAAATTGCGTCTGGAACCAACTTTTATGCCCCAACAATACTGGGGGATGCAACAGACGATATGGTTATCTTCAACGAAGAAACCTTCGGTCCTGTTATGCCGCTAATTCGCTTTGAGGACGAGGATGCGGTCGTCGCTCAGGCTAACAACACGTCTTATGGATTAGCGTCTTATTTTTATACTGCTGACATAAAAAGAGTGGCGCGCGTATCTGGGAGACTGGAAGCTGGGATCATTGGCATTAATGCTGGAGCTGCTGCTAGCCCATGGGCCCCAGTGGGTGGCATCAAGGATTCTGGTTACGGCCGCGAAGGCTCCCACTACGGTATTGAGGACTACATGCATATCAAATATATGTGCCAAGGTGAGCTTACCTGAATCACTCACCTTGCCACCCTAATAATGCTGGAATAGAACGTCGGGAGTGAATAATATCGAGCGCTTGTCCAGTAGAGCACAAACATCTGCGCTATCTATTGCAAACGGCATATTTTTTTTTTGACCGATAGTAAGCTACGGGCTGTCCAAAATTTTAATTTAAAGGGGAGTTATTTCGATGAGTCTTTCAACCGCAGCGTCAGGCACTTCTGATACAGCTCTAACACAATCCGATGTAGTAACCAAAAAACGCATAGTATCCATAGATGTAATGCGCGGCCTCGTAATCCTGTTAATGGCCGTTGACCACGTCAGGGAGCGTTTTTTCTACCATCTCAATGTGTCCGATCCGATGGATTTAGAAATGACTTCACCGGCCCTTTTCTTTACTCGCATGACCGCTCATCTCTGTGCACCGACATTTGTATTCCTCACCGGTATGGCTGCATGGTTATATGCGAACCCGGCAAATAATGCACCACGCTCAGCTAGTAGCTTCCTGTTAAAGCGTGGCCTTTTCCTGGTACTTATCGAGGTTACGCTGGTCAACTTCTCTTGGTTTGGAAATGTTGACACCATTTTTCTACAGGTGATCTGGGCTATTGGGCTCAGTATGATCGCTCTATCATTGATGGTTAAGCTGCCCTTCATCATCATTGGCCTAGTCGGTATTGCTATAGTTGCCGGCCACAACCTGCTATCTCCCATATCCTTCAATCCTGGCGAGACGGGCTATACACTCTGGGCCATACTCCACGACCGCGGCATCATTTATGACGGCGCCATTCGCATCAAGGCAAGTTACCCCATACTGCCTTGGATCGGCGTAATTTTACTTGGATACTTTGCCGGCCCTCTTTACTCGCGCACCATGGATATGCTTGCACGGCGTAAGCGTTTGATTGGTCTCGGAGTCAGTCTCCTGGCCATTTTGTTAGTGCTCCGTAGCTTCAACATCTATGGTGAAGTACTGCCCTGGCAGTCTCAGAGCAGTGCCCTCCTGACCTTAATGGACTTCGTCAACTTCACCAAATATCCACCATCACTCAACTTTCTTATGCTAACCATCGGTATTGCCCTATTGATGTTGGCATGGTTCGAAACACTGTCCAACAAGTTTATGGACGCATTGGAAGTGTTCGGTTCCGCACCAATGTTCATTTATATCCTGCACCTCTACGTGCTCCTAATCAGCTACCGTATTGTGCTTGCCACCGTGGGCCCCAATGTCGGCGATTTGTTTGCCCTCGACTACGTGTGGCAGTTGTGGGTAATTGCAGCACTGCTTATGTGGGCGCTCTATTACCCGACCAGAGCCTTCGCAAAATTTAAGCACAGCACAAATATGGCTTGGGTTAAATATTTCTGATGGCTGTATCACCAGTATCAGCAGTTACTGAATTTAGTCTGCGGCCCATGGCATCGGATGATGCTGTGGCAGGACATCGCCTAACCCAACAGTTAGGCTGGCCTCATACAGAGCAAGATTGGGCCTTTCATCTGGCCCAAGGACAAGGCTGGGTAGCCGTCGAAAGCGACGGAGCCATCATAGCTACAGCACTTCTCTGGTTCTACGGCGATGACGACGGCACCTTAGGCCTGGTAATTGTCAACGAAGCATTTCGTGGGAAAGGCGTGGCCAATGCACTGATGGAACACACAATAGAAGCGGCTGGCGCTAGAAAAATTCGTCTTATCGCCACCGATATGGCGGTCAAGCTATACCAAAACCTCGGCTTCGCCTCCCCAAACCAGATCAAGATCGCACAGCGTCAAGGTGTAATAGCCGGCAGCACGCCTTTACCTACTCATGATGGGACCATCGTGAGGGTAGCGAGAGAAGATGATTACGCCTGTATTCGGACCCTCGATCGCAACGCCATCGGAATGGATAGATCAGGCGTGATAAACAGCCTTTTAACGTCCTCTACTGGCTATGTGCTCGAGAGGGAGGGTTGCGTAATCGGCTCTGTTCTGGTCAGAGAATCTGGCCGCGGGAATACATTCGGCCCACTTATCGCCCGCAACGAAGCAGATGCCACAGTGCTCTTATCAAAGGCCCTATCGGAGCACCCGGGATTTTGTCGCATCGATGTCCCGGAAGACGCAGTCTCAGTTGGACAATGGCTGGACCAGAATGGCCTGCCTGTAATCGATAGAGGCACATTGATGCAGAATTTCGACAACCAGCCACTTAAGGCGTCTCCCTACAAAATATATTCATTGATATCTCAGGCACTTTTATGAAAACTACTATAACCGCGACATTGCTTCTTTTGGTAGCAACCCAGAGCTACTCTACCGAGCCCAAAAATCGAGTCCAATCCACTATGTCCTTTGATGAGCTGGAATATCACGTGGATGATGAGTCGGTTGCCTGGGCGTCCACCTTCTCACTGGGTACCGATACACAGCAATTTAATGTAGTGTCTGAGGGTGAACATACTTGCGATGGACTGGACGGTCATGAGCTACGAGCCTACTACTCAAGGGCTCTTTCCTCGAAAGTTGGCATCAATCTGGGTTGGCGTGGAGACCTCAACCCCGGTCCCCGCCAGGACTGGATGTTAGTCGGTATTTCTTGGGCAGCGCCATTTGGTCTGGAAACAGAAACATCTCTGTTCATGGGAAGTGGCGGCAGGAAGGGACTGCGGCTGGAAGTAGAGCGTGTCTGTCAAATCGCCCCTACCTTAACACTGACACCAGAGCTTAAAGCAAATTTACACAGTAAGAATAATATTCAAACCGGTATCGGTTCAGGCTTATCTGAGTTAGAAATTGGACTGCGTCTCGCTTACCAGGCCACTCCAACATTCTCCCCTTATGTCGGGATAGCTTGGGGAAGACCCTACGGCAAAACAAGCGATTTCGCCCGCGCTGAAGGTGAACACGGAGGTAATGCGCAGTTCCTAATGGGCTTTAGTCTTGAGCTTTGATTTTAACTTCTAGCGTCACCTTATAGAATTTCAACGACCCATACATGACCAGATATACTGGCCTGTATGGGTATTTACTAGGTACTTAGTTTTGCGAAGTGACTCCTAGATCACTTGTTTGATGGACTACAGAGAAGCTGAATATAAGCTATAACTAGTTGAAAAATATATCTTTTGTATTTTTTAATACTCGCTTATGTTACCTATCATGTTACTAAAACTTCCTATAGCCTGACCGTTACAGCCGCAATATTTAAACAATTAACTTTTACAGGTCCACTAATGTTGTATCCTAAACAATCAAATCAAACTTTTATATGAGAAGCTAACTCAGCCTGCAATGTTTGTATTCGCTCACAAATATTACTGTATCTATTTTTTAATAGGTGCTCGTGCTCTGACAAATCATAAATAGAACATAGAACATCATCAGAAGCGTTTTTTATTCCCAGCACGTTGGTGCACAACTCACGTATCTTTCTCG